>WNGE01005068.1_pt1 | contig 15028 bp, 13 predicted proteins | sample 5400651 | NCBI WGS metagenome assembly WNGE01 (sample SAMN13153370, study PRJNA577476) | soil metagenome | isolation source: 60 cm soil or saprolite under grassland replicate 2 | place: USA:California | collected 2016-06-15 | reverse complement strand
CGATCAGCTTCCTCCTCCAGAGCATCGCCACGCTCAAGCTGGGCGTGCTCGGCAAGACGGTCGGGACGCTGACGGGGCTGAACGGGCCGATCGGGAACGGCGCGCTGATCGTGCGCTGGATCTGGATCGTCGCGATCGTCGTCGCCGCCGTCACGCTCGCGCTGCTCCTTTTGCTGCTGAACCGCACGAGCCTCGGCCTGCACATGCGCGCGGCGGCGACCGACTTTCGGACGGCGCGGCTGCTCGGCGTGCGCGCGAACGCGGTGATCTCGCTCGCCGTTCTGCTCTCGGGCGTTCTCGCCGCAGTCGTCGCCGTGGTCATGACCGTGGAGACCTCGTACGTCACCGCCGACTACGCGCTCCGAGACACGATCATCGTCCTCGTCGGCGTCGTCGTCGGCGGGATCGACCGCCTCTGGAGCGCAACCCTCGGCGGCTTCGCCATCGGGTTCGCGAAGGGTGCGCTCGACGGCTTTCTGCCGAGCGTCGGCACCTGGCCGTTCACGAGCGGCGTCTACCTCGACTCGGCGGTCTTCGCGCTCGTCATCCTCGTACTGCTCGTCCGGCCCGACGGGGTGTTCGTGAGGCGTTCGCGCGGCGTCGTGGAGCGGGTGTGACGCGGACGAGCAACGCGGTCGCGCTCGTCGGTCCGATCGCGCTCCTCGCACTCGTCGGCGTGGTCGGCAGCTTCATGACGGACGCGCGGGCGCTCGAGTTCACGAACGCGCTGGTCTTCGCGGCGATCGTCGTCGCGCTGTACGTGTTCGTCGGCAACTCAGGCGTCCTCTCGTTCGGGCAGATCGGCTTCTTCATCGTCGGCGCCTACGCCGCGGGTGAGATGACCGTGCCGGCCGACGTGAAGCAGAGCGTGCTACCGGAGGTCTTCTCGATCATTCGCGACCACACGCTCGGCAATGCAGGGTCGCTCGTGCTCGCCGCGGGAGTCGGTGCCCTGTATGCACTCGTCGTCGGCATGCCGCTGATGCGCCTCTCGGGGCTCGCCGCGGGGATCGCAACCTTCGCCGTGCTCGAGATCACGCAGAACATCGTCCGCAACTGGGAGAAGATCGGGCCCGGGCCGTTGACTCTGTCAACGGTGCCGGAGACGACCGACCTGTGGCAGGCGACGATCGGGGCGATCGCAGTCGCCTCGGCCGCCTTCGCGTACCAGCGCAGCGCGTTCGGACGGAAGCTCCGCGCCGCGCGTGAGGATCCGTTCGCCGCCCAGGCCGCCGGAATCGACATCCACCGTCAGCGGCTCTGGGCGTTCGTGCTCTCCGGCGCGCTGTCGGGCTTCGCCGGCGGGCTCTACGTCCACTTCCAGGGGACGATCAATGTCCAGGACGTGTTCCTGGACTTCACGTTCCTCAGCCTGGCGATGCTCGTCGTCGGAGGCATCGGGAGCCTGTGGGGCGCGGTCGTGGGCGCGCTGCTCGTGAGCGGCCTCGACTCGTTCCTCGGCGATGCAGAGAACGACTCCGTGAGTTGGCTCCACGCTCCCGACGGGACCCGGATGGTCGTCGTCGCCGCGTTCATGGCCGCGGTCGTGGTCTTCCTGCCGCGCGGCCTGACGGGCGGCCGCGAGCTGTCGCTGCCGTGGCTGCGTAGGCGTTAACTCAGCGTCGCCAAGCTGCGTGGGGGGCCGTCAAACCGCGAGCGTCGCGGCGATCTGCCGGAACTCCTCGTCGGTCACGAGCCCGCGCTTCTCCGAGCCGAGCTGCTTGACGCGGGCCAAGAGCTCGGCGCGCTGCTCCTCGGGCACTTCGACGCCGAGCTCGGCGCATTTGATGCGAATCGAGTCGAGACCCGACTTCTTGCCGAGCACGAGCGAGCGCTCGGCGCCGACGAGACCGGCAGCGTACGGCTCGATCGACGGCGGGTCGTGGAACTGCGACGCGACCGCGCCCGACTCGCGGCGGAAGAGCGTCTCGCCGACGAGCGGCTTCCACGGCTCGAGCTCGTAGCCGGAGAGCTCGCGCACCCGTGCCGACACCCCGCGCGCGCGGTCGAGCCGCAGGCTCGTGCGGATCCCGTAGAGCGCGTCGAGCGCAAGCGCGACCTCGGCGAGGCTCGCGTTGCCCGCGCGCTCGCCCATGCCGTTGATCGTGCCGTGGATCCATGTCGCGCCGGCGTGCACCGCGGCGACGGCGGCGGCGGTCGCGAGGCCGAAGTCGTTGTGCCCGTGCCAGTGGATCGGCACGTCCACCCACCCCGACACGCGCTCGACGAGGTACGCGGCGGCCTCCGGCGTCGCGACTCCCAGGGTGTCGACGACGACGGCCTCGCGCGCTCCAGCCTCGACGGCCGTCGAATACACGCGTTCGAGAAACTCGAGGTCGGCTCGCGTCCCGTCTACGCCGAAGTACGCGACCGTGATGTCGTGCCCGGCGGCGAACGACACGGCCTTGCGGATGCGGTCCAGCATCGTGTCGCGGTCGACGCCGTACGCCTTCAGCTTGAGATCCGAGACCGGCGCCTCGATCACGGAGTGGCGGAGGCCGAGCTTGAGCAGCGCCTCGACATCCGCCTGTACGGCACGCGAGAAGCCCCAGATCTCGGCGCTCAGCCCGGCGTCGGCGATCAGCGCGATTGCGCGGGCATCGTCCTCCGAAACGCGCGGGAAGCCCGCTTCGATCCGTTCGATCCCGAGCCCGTCGAGCAAGCGCGCGATCTCGAGCTTCTGCTCCGGATCGAGCGCGACGCCGACGGCCTGCTCGCCGTCGCGCAGCGTCGTGTCGTAGAGACCGACGGGCCCGCGCCGCTGCGGCTCGAGCGCGCGGCGGTTGAGATCGCCGAGGTAGAGCTCCTCACGCGGGATCGTCATGCGCGCACGATCCCGTCCGGGAAGGAACAGAGCTTCTCGGGCGCGCCGTCGGTGACGAGCCAGTTGTCCTCGACACGGAGGCCGCCGCCGCCGTCCCAGTAGACCCCCGGCTCGATCGCGAGCACCATTCCCTTGCGGATCGTGCCCGAGCCGGCCTGGTGCGCGTACGGCGGCTCGTGCGCGCGGGCGCCGACGCCGTGCGCGACGGGATGCGACGGCTGACCCGGATACCCGGCCTCGGCGATGCCTGCGCGAATCAGGCGGTCGAGCTCGGGCAGGTCGGCGCCGTCGCGGCAGTGGGCGACGCCGCGCTCGTAGACGTCGAGCAGCTGCTGCTCGAGCTCTCGATACCGAGAATCGAGCTCGCCGGGACACATGTTCTTCGTGTGGTCGCACCAGTAGCCGTCGGCGCTCACCCAGATCTCGAACAGCGTCGGCTCGTGCTCCTGAATCGGCCGGTCGCTCGTTGCCGTGAACGTCTTGATCCCCGGGCCGGACCACACGAGCGAGTAGCCGCGCGCGTTCGCGACCTTTCCCTTGTAGCCGGTGCCGTTCGCGTGCACGGCGGCCTCCCACATCGCAGCGACCTCGGCCTCGGTCATGCCCGCGCGAAGGTTGGGACGGACGTGCTCGAGCGCGAGCGCCGCGAGCTCGTTCGCGAGGCGCATGCGCTCGACCTCTTGCTCAGTCTTGATCGCCCGCGCCTCCGCGAGCAGCGCCGTCGCGTCGATGCGGTGCTCGAACGCCTCGAAGAACGCGAGCGTCGGCGTCGTCGGCTCGCCGAGCATCCGGTCTGCGGTCTGCGTCCCCTGGCTCAGCTCGAGCCCGACGCGCTCGAGCCCCCGCTCGCGGCACACCTTGAGCGCCAGGTCGAGCGCCCGCGCGGTCGGCGGCCGCGGATCCGTCTCGTGGTAGCCCTTGAACAGGCGGATGTCTTCCGTCCACGCCGTTCGCCGCGCGTCGTCGAGCGACGGCTCGAGGCAGATCAGCGTCTGCATGCCCTCGCGCGGGAACACGACGACGTCGTAGCCCTTCATCGGGAGGAAGTTCGAGAGGTAGAGGACGTTGTCCGGCGAGCGAACGACGAGCGCGTCGACGTCCTCCTCCGCCATCAGCGCGCGCACACGCTCGAGCTTCGTGTCGTCGCGCGGCCAGGCCATGCAGCGGCGAGCGTAACGCCGGGCGGGAGTGCCGTGCACTCCCGCCGGCGCTTCGAACGGCTACGCCGAGCCGCCGCTCGGCTTGATGTTCTGGTTCAGCCGGAAGAGGTTCTCCGGGTCGTACTTGTCCTTGAGCGCGACGAGCCGCGCGTACTTCTCCTCGCCGTACGTCGCCCGCACGCGCTCGTCTCCGGTGTCGGCGCTGAACGTCAATGGCGCGCCGGCGATCTTGAACGGCTCGATCATTGGGCCCCACGCCTTCACCCATGCAAGCTCGGCGTCCGTCTCCTCGGGCGTTTCCCACTCGCCGATGCAGTGGCACGTCCAGCCCGCGTTGCGGGCGGTGATCGCGTTCGCGTCGTCCGGGATTCGCGCGATCTGGCCGCCGAGCGGCTGGAAGAACATGAGCGAGTGCGAATGTCCCTGCTTCTCGCCGTGCGCGACCGAGAGGTCGATCAGCTCGTCCGTGAGCTCGTCGACGAGCTCGGCCTTCCAGTAGTTGTAGAGGCCGGGTGGATTGCCCGGATCGAGCAGCTGCTGGACCGCGGTGTACGGCATCGGCCCGACGATGTCAACGGTCGGAGGTCCGAACTCGCGCAGCGGGCGCAGGATCTCCTCGCCGCGCTTCGGATCCGTGAGCGCGATGGCGATCACGCCGACGACGTGCTGTCCCTGCATCTCCGGCGGGACGAACGGCGCCGGTGGCGCCGTCAGGAAGCCGACGCCGCCGCCGTGCTCGTCGGGCACACCTGACGCGATGAAGTCGCGGTAGAAGCGGAGCACCTCACCTCGGCGCTCGCCCGGCCAGAGGAGCATGCCGCCGAGCATGAGTGGCGGAACCTCGTGCAGCCGGTACTCGAAGTTGACGACGACGCCGAAATTGCCGCCGCCGCCGCGGAGGCCCCAGAACAGATCCTCGTTCTCGTCCTCGCTTGCGTGCACGAGCTTGCCGTCGGCGGTGACGACGTCCGCCGAGATGAGGTTGTCGGCGGTATAGCCGTGCAGCCGCTCGAGCCAGCCGCTACCGGTGCCCAGCGTCAGGCCCGCGATGCCCGTGGTGGTGACACGTCCGCCCGTCGTGGCAAGGCCGTGCTCCTGTGTCGCCGAGTCGAACTCGCCCCAGTTGACCCCGGCGTGCGCCATGACGGTACGTGCGTTGGGCTCGACGGTGATCGCCTTCATCGGCGTGAGGTCGAGCATGATCCCGTCGTCACAGGCCGCGTGGCCGTTGACGCCGTGCCCGCCGCCCTTGATCGCGAACGGCAGTTGCGTCTCACGTGCCAGCTGAACGGCCGCGACGACGTCTGACGGGCCTGTAGCACGAACGATGAGCCGCGGCTTGCGGTCGATCATGGCGTTGAAGAGCTTCCGGGCGTCGTCGTAGCCCGGGTCGCCGTCCTCGAGGACCTCGCCCTCGAAGCGGCCGCGGATCGCGGCCAGCGCCGCCTGGTCGAGTACTGCAGTAGCCAAAGTTCCCCCTAGAGTCAGTTGACGTGACGGGTCCTAGCACCCGCGACGCGTCTGTTCAAGCGGCCACGCGCGGAGGCGCCGGGCTGCCGTGTGCCTCCTGCCACGAGATCACGGGATTCCGCAGCACGCCGATTCGCTCGATCTCGGCCTCGATCACGTCGCCCGGCTTGAGGTAGAGCGAAGCGGCGTCCTCGCTGAAGCCGGCGATGCCGCTCACAGTGCCGGTCGAGAGCACGTCGCCGGCGCTGTACCCGAGCGCCGAGTAGTGGCTGAGGATCTCGGCGATCGTGACGCTCATGTTGCCGCTGTGCGAGGTCTGGCGCGGCTCGCCGTTGACGCGGAGCTCCATCCGCAGGTCGTGTGGGTCGGGAACCTCGTCGGGCGTGACGATCCAGGGGCCGAGCGGACAGAACGTGTCGATCGCCTTGCAGAAGGAGAAGACGCCGGAGCGCATCTCGCGCCGCTGGATGTCGCGCGCTGTGACGTCGTTGAAGATCACGTAGCCGCCGATGTAGTCCGCCGCCTCCTCAGGCGAGAACCACTTGCCCGACCTCTTCAGCACGACCGCGAGCTCGAGCTCGTAGTCGAGCTCCTGCGTCAGGTGCTCGGGATAGACGATCGGCTCGTCCGGCCCGACGATCGCGTCGACGTTCTGGAAGAAGACGATCCACGGCGCGATCTCGTGCGACCAGTCGACGCGCTTCGACTCGTCCTCGTGCTCGCGGAAGTTGCCGGCGGTGTGGAAGAACTTCTTCGGGACGATCGGCGCGCGGAGCTTCACGTCGGCGAGCGCGTGCTCGCCGGTTGCGCGCGCGACCTCACCGGCCTCGAAGTACTCGCGCATCGACGCGACGTCGAGCTCGGTGACGACATCGCCTTCGATACGGCCGACCTTGCCGTCGTCGAACGTGACGAGCTTCACAGGGCGCGCGCCTCCAGCCAGGCGATGACCTCGTCCGCGTTCTTGTCAGGGGGAAAGACCGGATAGAAGACCTTCGCGATCGCGCACGCTTCGGCGACGAGCGTGATCCGCTTGTAGAGCGTCATTCCTTCCACATCGAACGTCGGCAGGCGCAGCGCCGCGCCGAGGCGCAGCTCGGGATCGGCGATCACCGGGTACGCGATCTGATTTCGCGCGGCGAACTCGACTTGATCTTCGAGCGGTTGCGCCGAGAGCCCTGCGAGCAGCGCGCCCAGGTCGGCGAGCTCCTGCGCGTGGTCGCGGAACGCGCAGGACTCGGGCGTGCAGCCGCGCGCACCCGGAATGTCGTCCCAGCCGGGCGGCGAGGGCCGCCCGGGACGCCCCGTGCGCGGGTAGATGTAGAGGACGAGCCGCTCGCTCCCGAGCTCGCGCAGCGACACCGGCCCCTGCGACGACTCGAGCGTGAGCTGCGGCAGCATCGTGCCGAGCAGGTGATCCGCGGCGCCGTCGTCCTCGGGTACCGGGAGGTCGGGCGGCAAGGTGTACGCGTCGTGGCTCACGACACCGCGCACACCTTCATCGCCGCGCGCGCGTACACCTCAGCAGTCTGCACGAGCCCGTCGATGCTGAGATTCTCGCCGAGCTCTGCGTCCGGCAGCCCCGATGACGTCCCGTAGTTCACCGTCGCGATGCCGTAGCGGGTCAGCACCGACGCGTCGGAGAACCAGCGCGTGACATCGCGCTCGGCCGGCCCGCCGAAGACCTCCTCGTGCGCCTCTGCGAGCGCCCCGACGAGCGGGTGCCCAGCGTCGATCTCGGCGCCCGGCGCGGTCACGTACACCTCGGCGTCGACGCCGTCGAGCGAGCGCGCGAACTCGAGCGCGTTGCGGCGCGCGTCCGCCATCGGCACGTCCGGCGGAACCCTCAAGTCGAGGTAGAGGTCCGTGCGGTGCGGAGTTCGCGACGCGCGCCACCCGAAGCCGCCTTCGATCGAGCCGACGTTCGCGACGCCGCGCACGTCGCCGTACGACATCTCCTCCTCCCACCTCGGCAACCAATCGAGAACGCTGTCGAGCACGGGCCGCATTCTGATGATCGAGTTCTCGTCGCGTCGCCCCGCGCTGAACGCCGTGTGCACGAACGGTCCATGCGTCGACAGCCGCAGCCAGAGCGAGCCGAAGTGCGCGAGCACGAGCTTGTTCTCGGTCGGCTCACCGAGGATGCACATGTCGGCGACGCCGCCGTGCGTGACGAGGTACCGCGAGCCGGCCGCGTAGCCGCGGAACTCGGCCCCCTGCGCGTCGCCCTGCTGCGTCTTCTCGATCTCGCCCACGACCGCCGCGATCAGGACGTCGCCGCGCAGCCGCACCCCCGCGTCCTGCAACGAGCGCACCGCCTCGACGTAACAGGCGACCGCGCCTTTCATGTTCGAGATGCCGAGGCCGTAGATGCGGCCGTCACGCTCGAAGCCCTCAGGCTGGAAGCCCGGAATGCCCCGCAGCCACGGCTCTCGGCCGGAGTACGACGTGTCGAGATGCCCGTTGAACATCAGCGTCGGCCCGTCGCCCTGCCCCGCCCACGTGCCGAGGACGTTTGCGCGGCCCTCCTCCACCTGCTGCCACTGCGTCTGCAGCCCGATCCCGTCCAGCTCGGCGCGCATGAGCTCTGCCGCCGCCTGCTCCGATCCCGTGAACGACGGCGTCGAAACGAGCCGCAGCGCAAGATCGACGAGGCGGTCGCGGTCGATCACAGCTCGGCGAGCCAGCGATGTCCGGGATGCACGAGCTCGAGCGCGTCGCGCAGCCATCGGCGACGCTCGCCGTCGAGCCTCGGAAGCGCATCCAGGAAGTCGCGCTCGTTCTTCGTCTCCTGGACGTGCTTCGCCTTGAACAGGAGGACGACCTCCGGCCGCCCGTACGGGACGCCGTCGTCCGTTCGCTCGATCAACCACGCGTAGGGCAGCCGGATCGATGGGTCGCGCCTGCAGATCCACGTGTCGCCGTCGGAGGGCTCGCGGAAGACGTCGAAGCGCCAGACGCCCGTCGAGGGTTCCCGCATCCAGGTCTGATGCGTGTCTGCCAGCCGATCGCGCGCGTGTGCCAGCGGCGTCGCCTGCCTCTTGCCCGTGATGACGAAGATCTCGAAACCGGCGAGCGCTTCCGCGACCTCGTCGAAGCGGGTGTTCGGCACCGCGATCTCGAGGTCCTCGTGCTCGCGCCGCCGCCCGCCGAGGAAGAGATCGATCGCCCAGCCGGCTGCGACATACCACGGAACGCGAACGTTCTCGAGCAGACGCGCGACCTGCTCCGGGCGCCACGCGTCCCACTTCGAAATGTCCGGGTCGATCGCGCTCACGGGCGGAACTGCGGCAGCACCTTCTCCGCGAAGAGCCGGATCTGGTCGTGCCGCTTCGCGCCCCACAGCTCCAGCATGACGTGCGTGCAGCCGGCGGCGCGGTACTCCTCGATCGCGGCGATGCAGTCGGCCGGAGTGCCGGCGATCGGCTTGCACTTGTCGAGGATCGCGTCCGTCACCTGCTCCTTCGCCGCCAGGCGGCCGCCGCGCTCCATCGCGTCCGCGACCGGACGGATCTCCTCGACGTCGATCCCCGCCAGGTCGAGCAGCGTGTCGGCGGCGCCCTTGATGTTCTGCACCTTGTTCGCGAGATACATGCCGGCGATCTCGCGCGCGCCGTCGCGACCATCGTCGCGGTCCTCGGCTACGGAGGCGACGATCGTGCAGCCGATGTCGATGTCCGCGCGCACGTTCTCCCGGGTGTAGCGCACGAACGCGGGGGTCGTGATCGACGGCGTCAGGCAGCCGTCGCCGATCTCGCCGGCGAGGGCCTGCATCTTCGGCGCCGTCGCCGCGACGTAGACCGGCGGCACGTCGCGGGGCGCGTCGGCGTTCAGCGCCGGCACGTCCGCGCTCCACGTCTCGCCTTCGTACCGGAACTCGTCCCCGGAGAGCACGCCGCGCACGATCGCGACCGCGTCGCGCATCGGCCCGAGCGTCTTGTTCGTCTGCATCCGGGCGTTGTTGAGGAAGATCTTCGACGTCCCGAAGCCGAGGATGAAGCGCCCGGGCGCAAGCTCCTGCACGACGCGGGCGTCCATCGCGACCTGCACGGGATGCCGCGTGAACGGCGAGATGATCCCCCACCCGATCGTCAGCCGCTTCGTCTCCTGCGCCATCAGCGCCGAGACGACCGTCGACGAACGCGCCTCCATCTGGTGCTTGCGCCACCAGGGATACGCCTCGGCGAGCCAGATCGTGTCGAACCCGTGCTCGTCGAGGGCGCGCGCGGTCGCGAGCATCTCGCCCACCGGCTCCATGGTGAGCTGCATCACCCCGATCCGGAACGGCGGCGCCACGGCGCGATCCTTGCATGTCCACCAACGAAGAGCGGGCCTGACGGCCCGCTCTTCGTCCCCCCGAGCAGTTGCGGGTCAGAAGCTGAGGCGGTAACCCCTGCGCCGGCTCACAGCCAGCGTCGCCGCCACCAGCAGGACGACGCCCAGCAACGTCGCCGGAATCGCTGTGCCCCAGTCGAACGAGCTGCCGCCGGTCGCTGCAGCACTCGCGGTTCCCTCGCCGCCGCCGCTGTCCGGCATCATCACCATCGCGTTGGCGGCGGGTGCGATCGCGAGGGCGGTTCCGATAATCAGAGTGATGAGGGCCTTGCGCTTCACGGTGTCCCTTTCTTCGGCCCGACCGTCCTTCGCGGTCGACTACCCACGAGACGGAGTCAGGGCTGCGCTGCGGTTGCAAACCGGTTGCAGGACGGCAACCGCGGCAGCTAGCGTCGCCCGGGTGGCGAGCCGGTCGTGAAGTTCCGGATCCTGGGTCCGCTCGAGGTCGAGGACTCCGCAGGCGAGATCCAGCTCGGCGGCGCGAAGCAGCGCGCGCTGCTCGCGCTCCTGCTCCTGCACGCGAACGAAGTGGTCACGGTGAGTCGGCTGATCGACGCTCTCTGGACGGAGGCTCCTCCAGCCGACGCGGCCAAGGCATTGCAGGTGCACGTGTCGCGCCTGCGCCGGGCCCTTGGCTCGGACGTACTCCGAACGCGCCCCGGCGGCTACCTGCTCGCGGTCGAGGACGAGAGCTTCGACCTGCGCAGGTTCGAGGAGCACGCGACGGCGGGCCGTGACCTGCTCGCGAAGGGCGACCCCGCGGCCGCACGCCGGGAGCTCGCCGCCGCCCTCGAGCTCTGGCGTGGAGCGCCGCTGGTCGAGCTGGCACAAGATCCCTTCGCCCGGCCGGACATCGACCGGCTCGAGGAGCTGCACCTCACCGCGATCGAGGACCGCGTCGAGGCCGACCTGCTGCTCGGCGCCCACGCGCAGCTCGTCGGCGAGCTCGAGGCGCAGGTCGCGCGCAACCCGCTGCGCGAGCGCCTGCGGGCGCAGCTGATGCTCGCGCTGTACCGCTGCGGCCGCCAGGCCGAGGCTCTTGCCGCGTACCGCGATGCGAGACGTGCGCTCGTCGACGAGCTCGGCATCGAGCCGGGCAAGCCGCTCCAGGAGCTCGAGCAGGCGATCCTGCGGCAGGACGCGGCGCTGGATCTGCGCGCGAGCTCGGAGCCGGCGGCGCCGCGCCCAGGACGCCGGGCGGCAGGTATGTTCGTCGGACGCGACGAAGAGGTCGCCGAGCTCTCGGGCGCGCTGGAGGATGCCGCAGCGGGACGCGGCCGCTTCTTTCTGATCAGCGGCGAGAGCGGCATCGGCAAGACGCGGCTCGTCGACGAGCTCGCCAGCCGGGCGAAGGACGTCGGCGCGCGCGTGCTCTGGGGACGCGGCTCGAAACGCGGCGGAGCGCCTCCATACTGGCCGTGGTCGCAGGCGCTGCAATCCTTGGGCGAGGACGTCCCGGAGCTCGATCCCGCGGCCGACGAGGCGGATCGCTTCCGGATCTTCGTCGCCGTCGCCGCCGCGCTGAAGCGCGCGGCGGCGAAGCAACCGTTACTGCTCGTCTTCGACGACGTGCATCACGGCGACGAGCTGTCGCTGCTGCTGCTGGAGTTCGTCGCGGGAGAGCTCGCCGAGATGCACGTGGCGCTCGTCGCGACGTACGTCGAAAGTCCGGGCATGCCGGCTGCGCTCGCGGCCCTCGCGGATCACTCAGCGCATCACCGGCTGCGCTTGCGCCCGCTCGGAGTCGACGACGTCGCGCGCTTTCTCGAGCTGACGGGAGCGGGACGCGCGGATGCCGCGGCAATCCACGCCGAGACCGGCGGCAACCCGCGCCTCGTCTGGCAGCGCGTTCGCTAGGGCGCGGCGGCCCGCACCCGGCTACTGATCGCCGAAATCGATGCTGTGAGCCGAACCACCCTCCACCTGCGCGTAGAGCTCGGCGAGCAGCATCGGTTCCGCCGGCGCCTCGTCGACGCCGCGTCCGGCGAGCCACGCGGCCGCCTCCTCGGCTGAGAGCGAGGCAAACTCGACGTTCGCCGCAGCGCGGCCCGGCCGCGCTACCGCCGGATGGAGCCTGCGGATCTCCTCGTTCGTCGTCACGAGCGCAAGGATGCGCAAGCCCTGGCCGATGAGCCCGTCGACGACGTTCAGGAAGCGGGAAAGACCCTGGCCCATCAGCGCCCGGGCGTCGGCGCTCAGGAGCTCGCCCGTGTCTTCGAGCAGGAGCACGCGCCACGGTTTCGGCCGCGACTCGTCCTCCTCGCCGTTCGACTCGAACTGCATCTCGACGACCTGCGCGGACGACGCGAAGACCCGTCCGAGCCTCGGATGCATGCCCATCTCTGCGTATCCCGGCTGCAAGAGCACGCTCATCAGGTAGTCGGCGTGCTCGCCGAAGAACGAATCGGGGTCGACGATGTAGTGAAACTCGCACCAGTTGCGCCACTCCCAGGCGAGCGCGCGCAGGGCGAACGTCTTCCCGGTTCCCGGCTTGCCGTGCCAGAGGATCAGCTGGCCGCCGCGTGCGGGCTCGAAGCCGCGCATGAGGCGCTCGAGCCCCTGCCGGGTTCGCGCCTCGTAGTTCTCGTGGATCTCGTCCCAACCCGGGACGGCGATCGAGCGCCAGTTCGGTTGAGGTCCGCGCTGCCCGTAGGTCCAGAAGGTGACCGTCACCTCGTGCGCCGAGCTGGGATCGGGAGTCGGCAGCCGCTCATGCAGCATCGCAAGCGTCGCTTCGAGGCTCTTCGGGGACGTGCCGGCGACCGTGGCGGTGAAGTGACCCGCGTAGATCGCCGCCGAGACGAGCGTTCCGTCATGCTCGAAGACGATCGCCTCATGTCCCTCGCGCGCATGACGAAAGATCACGTCGTCGACAGGGAGTGACGTGGAGGCGGTCGCCCAGCTCTCGCTTCGCAGCTCCTTCAGCCCACGCTCGAGTGCGAGCGCGAGGAACAGGCCGTATTGCACTTCCGCGTGCTCGACGTTGAAGCGCAGGCCAAGCTGGGCGTCGCCGCTGCCGGATCCGGTCAATCTTCCGTCGAGTGCGTCGGTACCTCTGCCGGCGGCGAATACGTCTCGGGCGACGCGGCGTGGATGCCGGCATCGCCGCCGGGCGAGCCGCCCGCGGCCTCCTGCACCTGCTTGTCGAGTGCGGTGAGCACGTTGTTCACCTGCTGGTTCACGATCGGCTGCAGCACGCGCTGGCCCATCGAGCCGACGGGCCCCGCGATCTTCACGTCGGCTTCCCACTTCATGTCGGTGCTGCCGCCGTTCTCGGCGAGGTTGAACGCCGTATCCATGCTGACGATCGCGCCGACGCCGTTGCCCTTCGCATGCAGCTTCGCGTACTCCGGCTCCCGCTCCTCGAGCTTCGTGAAGTCGAAGCTCATGCGCAGGCCGCCCATTCCCAGCGGGATCTTCACGTTGGCGCGCCAATGCCTGTCGTCCTTGACGTCGAACGACTCGACGCCGGGCATCAGCTTCGCCATCCGCTCGGGTGAGTTCAGGACCTCCCACACCGTCTGGCGTGGAGCGGCGAACGAGCGCGTGCCCTCGACCTTCACGGCGTCGTCACCTCGACCAGGCGCTTCGGCTCGCGCAGGTACTCCCACACCTGGTGGTAGGGGTTGCAGCTGCGCCAGATCGTGGGCTTGCCATGCGAAGCGAGCGCATCCTGCAGCGCCGCGCAGACGGCGTGGATGCCCGCGCCGCCGCCCTCGCCCATCCCCTTCGCGCCGAGCGGCGTGAACGGCGACGGCGACTCGAGGTAGCCGTTCTTCATCGGCGGCATGTCGAGCGCATGCGGGACGTGGTAGTCGTAGAAGTTGGGCGTCAGGAGATTGCCCTCCTCGTCGTACGCGAAGATCTCGTGCGTCGCCGCGCCGAGCGCCTGCGCCGTCGCACCGTGAACCTGCCCCTCGACGATCTGCGGGTGGATGCGCGTGCCGCAGTCGTCGACGGCTGCGTAGTCGACGATCTCGTAAACGCCGGTCTCGGGATCGATCTCGACGAGGCACGCGTGCACCTGCGACGCGTACGTGAGCGTCAGGTTGCCGAACTTCCGCTCCTTGTCGGGCAGCTGGAACGGCGGCACGTAGACGTAACGGCAGTTGAGCGTCACGTCGCGCACGTCCTCGGGGAGGATCGCGTTGTTCGCGTTGACGATCGCGCCGATCCCCATGAACGGGATCGCCGCCTCCGGGTTTGCCGTCAGCCGCGCCTGTCCCTCGGCCAGCTCGATGTCGTCCGGTGTCGCGCCGAAGACGCCCGCGGCGACGCGCTTGATCTCGTGCGCGAGCTTGTCGGTCGCGCCCTTCACCGCGCCGAGCCCCGTGACCGCGAACTGCGACGCGTAGGTGCCGGAGAAGCCGGCGTGCGAGTTCCAGTACGTGTCGTGGCCGGCGCGTACCGTCACGTCGTCGGGCGTGACGCCGAGGATGTCCGCGACGACCTGCGCCGCCGTCGTCTCGTGCCCCTGGCCCTGGGGCACCGTTCCGAGCGTGACGACGATCTCGCCGAAGATGTCCAGCTTCACCGTGGCGACTTCGTTGTTCCCGGAGAACTGCAGCTCCGGGTTGAGCAGCGTCGACTGGCCGAAGTTGTTCGTGCCGGAATCGAGGGTCGAGCCGATGCCGAAGCCGAGCAGCTTGCCGCGCGACTCTGCTTGCCGTTTGCGCTCCTCGACTCCGTCGTAGCCGATGAGATCGAGCGCGAGGTCCAGGGCGCGCGCGTAATCCCCGGAGTCGTAGACGCAGCCGTTCGGCGTCTCGTAGGGCATCTCGTCCGCGCGGACGTAGTTGCGCTTCCGCACCTCGACCGGGTCGAGCTCGAGCTCCGACGCGACGAGGTCGATCACGCGCTCCGTCAGCCAGAGGTGCTGCATGCGCGAGTAGCCGCGGTTCGGCGAGACCGGCGACTTGTTCGTGCACACCTGCGTGAAGTCGACGCGGATGTTGCGCCAGCGGTAGCAACCGGGAGTGACCTGCGCCCAGATGATGCAGCCGAGCGGCTCGTAGCGCGGGAACGCGCCGCAGTCGTCGATCGCGCGCACGTTCATCCCAAGCAGCGTGCCGTCCGCCTTCACGGGCACCTCGACGTCGAGGAACGTGCGCTCGTTGCCGTGCGCGTTTGCCGTGTGCTGGTCGGTGCGCCACTCCGTCCACTGCACGGGACGGTTCAGCTTGCGCGCCAGCAGGCAGCACGCGACGTACTGCGGGTGCAGGCAGATCTTGTTGCCGAA
>WNGE01007266.1_pt1 | contig 15029 bp, 12 predicted proteins | sample 5400651 | NCBI WGS metagenome assembly WNGE01 (sample SAMN13153370, study PRJNA577476) | soil metagenome | isolation source: 60 cm soil or saprolite under grassland replicate 2 | place: USA:California | collected 2016-06-15 | reverse complement strand
GAGGTTGGCGACCTCACCGCTGGCGTCGAGGCGGACGGATCGCGTCAGGTCGCCTTTGGTGACGGCCGTGGCGACCTCGGCGATCGCTCGGACCTGCGTGGTCAGCGTTGCCGACAGCTGGTTGACGCTGTCCGTAAGGTCTCGCCACGTACCGGCCGCGCCGGGAACATGGGCCTGACCGCCCAGCCGTCCCTCGGCGCCGACCTCGCGCGCGACCGTGGTCACCTGCTCGGCGAACACCGCCAGCGTGTCGGTCATGCCGTTGATGGTGTCGGCGAGCTCCGCGATCTCGCCCTTCGCCTCGAGCTTCAGCTTGCCCCTCAGGTTCCCGTTGGCCACCGCCGTCACGACGCGCGCGATGCCTCGCACCTGGTCGGTGAGATTGCTGGCCATGATGTTCACGTTGTCGGTCAGGTCCTTCCACGTGCCGGCCACGCCCTCGACGTTCGCCTGGCCGCCCAGCTTGCCTTCGGTGCCCACCTCGCGGGCGACGCGGGTCACCTCTTTGGCGAAGGCGTTGAGCTGGTCGACCATCGTGTTGATGGTCTGCTTGAGCTCGAGGATCTCGCCGCGGACGTCGACCGTGATCTTCTTCGACAGGTCGCCCTGCTGAACTGCAGTCGTGACATCGGCGATGTTGCGGACCTGGCTGGTCAGATTGCCGGCCATGAAGTTCACGTTGTCGGTGAGCTCCTTCCAGATGCCGGCCACTCCTTTCACGTCGGCCTGGCCGCCGAGCTTACCTTCGGGGTCGCCTTGCTGAACCGCAGTCGTGACCTCGGCGATGTTGCGGACCTGGCTGGTCAGGTTGCCGGCCATGAAGTTGACGTTGTCCGTGAGGTCCTTCCAGACACCGCCGACACCTCTGACATCGGCCTGGCCGCCCAGACGGCCTTCGGTGCCGACCTCGCGGGCGACGCGCGTGACCTCGTTGGCGAAGGCGTTGAGCTGGTCGACCATCGTGTTGATGGTCTGCTTGAGCTCGAGGATCTCGCCGCGGACGTCGACGGTGATCTTCTTCGACAGGTCGCCCTTGGCGATGCCTGTGGTCACGGCGGCGATGTTGCGAACCTGGCTGGTCAGGTTGCCCGCCATCATGTTCACGCTGTCGGTGAGGTCCTTCCAGATGCCTCCGACGCCCATGACCTCGGCCTGGCCGCCCAGCTTGCCCTCAGTGCCGACCTCGCGTGCGACACGGGTCACCTCGCTTGCGAACGCGTTGAGCTGGTCGACCATCGTGTTGATGGTCTGCTTGAGCTCGAGGATCTCGCCGCGGACGTCGACGGTGATCTTCTTCGAGAGGTCGCCCTGCTGAACCGCGGTCGTAACCTCGGCGATGTTTCTGACCTGGCTCGTCAGGTTGCCCGCCATCAGGTTGACGTTGTCGGTCAGGTCCTTCCACACGCCAGCCACGCCGCGCACGTGTGCCTGGCCGCCGAGCTTGCCCTCGGTGCCCACCTCGCGCGCCACACGCGTGACCTCGTTCGCAAAAGCGTTCAGCTGACCCACCATCGTGTTGACCGTCCTGGCGGTGGTGAGGAACTGTCCCTGGAGAGGTCCTCGACCAGGTCGTTGACGGCGTCGAGCGTGGACGCCCAGGCGCGCCCGCTGTGCCCCGGCGACGCGCGCTTGAACTGCCCCTGTTTGCCTGCGTTGCGACTGAGGCGGCGGATCTCGCGTTCGAGGCGCTGGTTGCTCTCGATGATGTCGTTGATGGCGGCGGCCACCTTGCCCGACAAGCCCGACAGGCCCGTCGGCATGCGGACGGAAAAGTCGCCGCGCTGCACCGCCGCCAGCACGGTTAGGGCGACGGCGTCGTGGATCGGCGCCCCGCCGTTGGTGTGATCGCCCGAGCTCGTGACCGCGCTCTTCGCTGGCATGCCTACGCCCCTTCCTTCCTTCGTTCCTATCTGGCGCTCCGAGCCGATCTCACAAGGTGAGCGGCACCCAGAATTCGAGCCTCGTCCCGTTGCCGGGGTCGCTCGTGACCAGGCACCAGCCGCCGGCCAGCAGCGCTCGTTCGCGCAGCGCGACCAGCCCGATGTGGCCGGGCACGCGAGCCGATTCCGCCTCGACAAAGCCCCTCCCGTTGTCGCTCACGGCGATCCGGATGCCGCCGTCAACGGCCTGTCCAGCCACCGTGACCCGAGTCGCGCGCGCGTGCTTCTCGACGTTGGTCAGCGCCTCGCCGATGTTCTTCAGCACGATCGCCTGGATCGCCGGGGGGATACTGTCGGGCAGCCGGGTGTCGTTGTGCGTCTCGATTCCGGCGCGAAGTCGCACCGATTCCAGGCGTTCGCTGATCGCGGCGCGCACGTCGCGCGGGAGAGGCAGCGGCTCCGGGCTGACGCTGGTCAGCAGGCGGCGCAGGGAATCCTCGACCTTGCGGAGCGTCCTGCGCAGCTCGTCGAACCTGGCCACGGTCGGGCGCCCGTTCGCTACCGCCCGCATCCGCTCCAGCTGGAGCTCGGCGCCGGTCAGCAGCTGGAGCGCGTCGTCGTGAAGCGCGGAGAGTCGTAAACGGCGACCGCTCCGAGGCGCCGTTCGCCGGCGCGCCACGCCACGGCCGTCGAATTGCTCGTGTCGGTCAATCCCGCCTTGCGCCAGATCACGTCGAGGCGGGGAGACGTCCCGTCCAGTAGCTCGACCTCGCCGGCGAAGACAAGGCGCTCCAGCGGACCGACGCCCCTGGCGCCCAGGGGAAGTCGCGCCTGGTGGATCGGGGAGTCGTCCGCAAAGCCGAAGGCGGCGCGCTGAAGGAGGAGCGTCGCCCGCGGCGCCAGGCGCCAGAAGGCCGCACGCCTGGCTCCGCTCTGCTCGGCGATCGTGGCAGTCAGGCGACCCACAAACGTGGCCAGGTCCTGGCGAGTGCTGCTCAGAGAGAAAGAGACGGCCTGCATGGCGGACAGCGCGTCGGGCAGGCCGGGACGGCTGTCTCTCGAGACTGCGTCATCGTCGAGCGACACGTTGTCGCCGACCAGCGGCGCGGCTACTTCCACCTGCTACCCCCAGGGTGCGATTTTTCGATCTACATCAAATCGCTTGAGTGGTGGCCGCGTCACCGTACAAGTGAGGTAGGCCCGGAAACTGGTGAGCCCGCCTCTTGCGAGACCGGCTCGTCTGAGAAACGCTCGACCAGGGTCGCGTACCGACTTCGGCGTGGAGCGCCCCAGAAATGCCACATGAATAAGGACGGGGTGCACGGAGCGACGGGGTGCACGGAGCCTTTTACAAGGCTTAACCGACCTCTGCATGATCCGTGCCTGGCCGCGGTCACACTTACGGGTCGGCCATGCGCATCATCGCCTGGATCGGCGGCCTGGTGGTCGGCGCCACTGTTGTCTCCGCCACCGTCGTCACGACGGCGACTCTGCACACGGGCAACAGCAACCGTCCCGCAGCAGCCTCGGACGTGCAGCCATCCGGGGTGGGATTCGGGCCCTCGCTTCCGACGGGACTTTTCCCGCAGACGCCAACGGCGGCGCCCACGATCCCCGCCAAGAGCCCCAGACCGTCCAGTCCGTCATCGGCACCCGTCCCGCCGCGACCCGCGCCGCCTTCCATCGTCGTCGGCTCCGCGCAGCAGGCCCTGATCAACCAGGACCGCGCGCGCTACCACCTCGCGCCGCTGACCTGGAACTCGTGCCTCTACAACGTCGCCCGTTACGAGGCGGCGCACCTGGCCGCGCCCGGCGTTGCGTTTCAGCACTACGACGGCGTCAATCGAGACTTGGCCTGTCATCTGGGCCGCCAGGTCGGCGAGAACATCGGCTGGTGGTCGGGAGGGATCAACGACGCCCAGCTGAACACCATGTTCATGAACAGCCCTGAGCACCGATCGAACATCCTCGGCCCGTACCGCTACGCCGGGATGGCCTGGGCCGTTCGTTCCGACGGCCGAGCCTTCATCGCCGTCGAGTTCGGCTAATTGTAAAAAGCGCCGAAAGAGCCCCGAGTATCCCCATTTCGGCGGACGTTGTTGCTCACGTAGCGCTCATCGCCGTCCGATAACGCCCAGACGAGCACTGCAGAGGAGGGTGCAAGGGGTGGCAACCACTCCGGTCGTTGGTGGCGACCAGCCTGACCTGAGGCGCCGACCGCTGGCGTGGCTGGGGGCGAGGAAGGCCACCATCGCTGCCATCATCGGAGTCATCTTCCTCGCCAGCACCCTCTACGTCCTTTGGGCGTTGAAGGACCTCCCCGACCCGAGTCAAAACGTGCTCGCGGCCGGCGACGTCGTCGTGCTCGACCGCCACGGCAAGCTGATCGAGGACTGGAGCCCGGCCGGCCACTACCACCTGACGCTCACGATCCAGCAGATGGGCCAGTACGCGCCCAAGGCAGTGCTCGCCGCGGAGGATCGGAACTTCTACAAGCACGGTGGGATCGATGTCGGGGCGACGGCGCGGGCGGCCTGGGTCGACATCACGTCTCGTGGGTTCAACGAGGGCGGCAGCACCATCACCCAGCAGCTGGTCAAGATGCAGCTCCTCACGCCCGAGAAATCGATCTCGCGCAAGCTCCAGGAGATGGTCCTGGCCATCGTGCTGGAGGAGCGTTACTCGAAAGACCAGATTCTCGGCATGTACCTGAACCGGGTCTACTTCGGTCACGGCGCATATGGCGTCGGCGCCGCGGCCCGCACCTACTTCAGCAAGGATGCCAAGGACCTGACCGCTGCGCAGGCGGCGTTTCTCGCCGGGATCATCCAGTCGCCCTCGGCCTACGACCCGGTGCATGACTACGACGCCGCGTACCAGCGCGAGCTGTATGTCCTGGGGGGAATGGTCGCCATCAAGGCCCTCAGCCAGGCGGACGCCGACAAGGCTGCCGCCGAGGACGTGAAGAAGGAGCTTCACATTCAGCAGACCGCGCGCCAGAGCAAAGCGCCCCACTTCGTCGACTACGTCCTGTCCAGGCTGGAGTCGTTGTTCGGATCGGCGGCCATCCAGCAGGGCGGTATCGTGGTTCGGACGACACTCGATCTCGGGATCCAGCAGAACGCGCAGAGCGCGGTCACCCTCGGCGTCGCCGATCTCGCCAGCATGGACGTCAACAACTCGGCGCTCCTTGCGGCCAACCCCAAGAACGGCGACATCCTGGCCTGGGTCGGCTCGGCCAGCTATGCGAACGACTCCATCGGCGGCCAGTTCGACGTCGTGCTCTCGAAGCGCCAGCCCGGCTCATCGTTCAAGCCGTACGTCTACGAAGCCGCCCTGCGCGACCACAAGATCACATGGGCGACCATCCTCCACGACCGCCCCACCAACTTCAACGGCTACCGTCCCGCGGACTTCGACAACGGGGGCATGGGCGACATCCCGGCCCGCACCGCGATCCTGTACTCGCGCAACATCCCGGCCGTCGAGGTCGGCCAGATGGAAGGCATTGACCGCGTCATCGACCTGGCCCACGCGATGGGTATCAAGAGCCAGCTGCAGCCGTACCTGCCCACCGCCATCGGGGCGAGCGACGTGACGCTGTACGAGCACGTCCAGGGTTACGCGACCTTCGCCAACCAGGGCCAGCGCGTGGACCTCCACGCCATCAATGAGGTCGACGACTCAACCGGCAGCACCGTCTTCAAGTACGACAACCCGAGCAGCAGCACCGTCCTGACCCGAGCCGAGGCCTACCTGATGACCGGCGTCCTCAAGGACTACCAGAACACGTGGGGCTTTGGATGGAATCGCCAGATGGCCAGCAAGACCGGAACGAGCGACAATGGCCGCGGGGGCATTCCGGACTCGTGGATCATGGCCTACGACCCTGACATCGTCGCCGGCGTCTGGGTTGGAAACACCGGCCCCAACGGCAAGGGCGGATTGATCCGGGCCTATGGTGAGAACGTGGGCCTGACGATCATGCAGCGTTTCGTGAACGGGCTGCCAGACACGATGCGGAGCTGGTACTCGCAGCCGGCCGGCATCCAGAGCTGCCCCGGCAAGACGAACGCTCCGTTCCTCACGGGGCCTTGCCCCTCACCCTCTCCCTCGCCCTCGCCGAGCCCGTCGCCCAGCCCTTCAGCCTCGCCTTCGGCGTCGCCGTCGCCCTCCGGCTCGCCCTCCAGCCAGCCGTCGCCCAGCCCACCGGCGCCTTCGCCGCCACCACCACAACCGTCCACCTCGTGATGCTCGGGATGAACAGTTCCGACAGCCCATTCCTGGACAGCGTGGAGCGGCGGCGGCCGGGCACTTCGCTGCGCGGCTACGTGACGCGAACGCTTCCCCACAGCTCGGCGATCGTGGTCGCCAACCGCGCTCCCCACGAGCCGCGCCCCGAGGGCGGGTTCACGCGCGGGGCAGGAGGAGTCATCACGGCTTTGCTGACCATGGCCGAGGTGGCCGGCGCCGATTGGGTGGCGTGCGCCCGCACCGAGGGTGAGCGAGCCCTGATCCAGGAGCACGGCACGACGTGGGATGCGCCTTTGGTCCGGAGCACCACCCGCCTGCACTACGCCACGCCGACGCCCGAGCAGTACGACCAGTACTACTCGGTGATCTCGAACCCGGTGCTGTGGTTCATCCAGCACTACCTCTGGGACCTGGCCAACCAGCCCGTGATCAACGGCCGGATTCACCGGGCCTGGAAGAACGGATACGTCGACGTCAACCAGCAGGTGGCCCGCAAGGTCGTCGAAGTGGCGAGGAGCTTGCCGGGCCGGCCACTGGTCATGGTCCACGACTACCAGCTCTACCTCGTGCCCAAGCTCGTCCGCGAGCAGTTGCAGGGGGCGATCATCCAGCACTTCGTGCACATCCCGTGGCCCACGCCTCAGTACTGGAAGGTGCTGCCGCGGGAGATGCGCGACGCGATCCTGCACGGTCTGCTCGGGAGCGACATCGTTGGGTTCCAGACCAGCCTCGACGTGCGCAACTTCCTGATGACGTGCGAGGAGAACGCCGGGCTCGCCGTGGATGAGCGCGAGAAGGCGGTTCTCGTCGACGGCCGGGTCGTGTATGCACGCGCGTATCCGATCTCCATCGACGTCGCGGCGACGACCCGGCTCTCCTACTCACATGGAGTGATGGTGGAGGAGCGCAAGCTCCGCGACTGGCGCCCCGAGCATCTCATCGTGCGCATCGACCGCACGGACCCTTCGAAGAACATCGTGCGCGGCTTCCTCGCCTACGAGAAGCTGCTCGCGCATCACCCGGAGCTCAAGGGCCGTGTCCAGTTCTGGGCATTCTTGCAGCCCTCCCGCCAGGACGTGGCCGCGTACAGGAATTACGTCCGCAAGGTGCGCCAGACCGTGCAGCGCATCAACACCCAGTACGGCGCGCAGGGCTGGCTTCCGATCCGGCTTGAGCTGGGGGAGAGCGTGCGCAAGGCTATGGCCGCGATGCGCAACTTCGACGTGCTCCTGGTCAACTCGGTCTACGACGGGTTGAACCTGGTCGCCAAAGAGGGCTCGCTGGTCAACCGGTCGGATGGCGTGGTTGTGCTCTCAGAGAATGTGGGGGCGCACGAGGAGCTGAGCCCGCACGTGCTGTCGGTGAACCCGTTCGACATCGAGGCGACGGCCAACGCGATGCATCGGGCGATCGTCATGGGCATCGACGAGAAGCGCCGGCGCAACGAGGGAGCGCGCGAGGTGGTGCGGACCAACGACATCGCGCGCTGGATCACCCGGCAGGTCCAGGACATCCGAGACCTGGCTGCGGCCCCCGGCCTGCGCGCCGGCTGAGCAGGGTCTCCCGCCGCGCCCACTGTCCATTCGGGCACGGATGGCCGCTTTCAGGCGACAAGGTCCAGCCATTCGTGCCCTTTTGGCGCGTTTGGCGAGGGCGCATGAGGGGCGGAGCGTAGGGGGAACCTGGGAAGGTTGCCCCCTACGAGCGATCAAGGCAAGCTGCGGCGAGCGACCGTGACGTCGCGGAAGAAGATGATCGCCATCAGGCGCGCGAGGGCCCAGGCGATGAGCGCGTAGACGAGGATCGCGACCACGAGCGACATCTCGAGCTGCGAGTGCTCGGTGCCGATCGTCGGCAGCAGGTTGCGGAACGGCGCCAGCAGGACGTCGGTGACCCCGTACGTCCACTGCGTGAAGCCGGCGGCCGTGTTCGCGCCCAGCAGCTTCAGGACGAGGCGGATCAAGAGCAGGCCGTCGATCACCCCGAAGAAGAGGTAGATCAGGTCCATGGCGCGGCGGCCGGGATTGACCCTGCTCACGACCTCCGACGACCCCGCGGGCGCCATCGGCTCGTCGGCCACCATGCGCCGTTGCTCTCGCTCGCGCCCGCTCACCGGGTCACGTTCGATCTCTGTCTCCCTGCGTTCCATGTGGTAGCCCCCTTTTGATGCACGGTTAAGAGAAATGAACCGGGCTCTACAAGAAAACGCCCGGGAGGTTTTGGCCACCCGGGCGCTCAGGGGATCAGAGGATCAGGGCGATCACGGATACCAGAGGGGGAGGCTGGAAAGGGCCTCGTCCTGGTCCACGTCGATGTTGTTGCCGGCGCTCAGCACGTACTGCCAGGCTTCCATGTTGCCGGGACAGCCGGGAGAGTACGGTCTCCAGCTCGGCGCCCGGGTCTTGTCGAAGCGGCCGGACAGCGACGGCTGGAAGGACCAGAGATCGGACCCGGCGGCGATGTTCGGCAGCGCATCGACCGCCGTGCACCAGGCTCGCGCGAACTCGCTGCCTCGGGTCCCGTTGCCGTAATAGACCGGCACGTATCCCGCCTGGCTGACCCCGTCGTGCCAGCCCTCGATGAACCCGGCGTCGACGCCGGCCGCACCGGGGCAAGCCTCGCCGGGCGGCTCGATGTCGATCGCGAGCAACCGTCCCCTGGGAATGCCCAGCCTCTGCGCCGCGGCCACGGCGTTGTTCGCGTATCCGCGTCCGGTGGCGTAATAGACGACCGCTGAGCAGTCGTAGTCGTTGTAGATCGGCAGGATGCCCATGTGGTGGCCCTTCGCCAGGGCGATCTCGGCCGCGCTTATCCCAGGGCAGACGGTGTTGGTCAGGTAGCGACCCCAGAAGTGCGGCGTGCCGAGGTGGTGGACCACCTTCCAGAAGAGGTCGCCGGTTGGACCCCCGACGAAGGCCTTGCACGAGTCAACGCCCCACAGCAGGTGGGCGGGCTCCACCGCCTTCGACCTGGCCTGGACGTCGACCAGGGCGGCAGGACCTGACGAGCTCGAGCTGTGCGTAGCCTGGCCCGCCCTGACGTCTGGCAGCGCCCCGACCACCGCCGTGTACCTCGAGGTCGTGCCGCCGCTCATCCAGGTCTGGACGCTGCAGGTGCTGCCGGTCTTGCAGGCGTGGTCGACCAGGCGACCCCTCTCGTCGTAGATGCCGACGACCCATGGAGTGCCGCCCAGCTCGGCGTTGGTCGTCGCCTTCAGGTAGATGGTGCCGCCGGGCCGGGGCCCAACCGAGGTCGCCGAGAGGCTGACATCCATCCACGTCACGAAGATGGGCGCGGAGACTGCCTCGGGCGCGCCGGTGACGTAACCGACGATCTCGTGCACGCCGCCGGTCGTCTCTTTGACCGAAGTCGTGCACACGGTACCGCGGCTGCAGTAGGTGATCCGCGAGCCGGTCGTGAGGTCGTAGATCTCGAGCCGGCGGCCCGACTTCCGGACGTCGAGGGTCGAGGTGGCCGTGAGGGTGACGGAGTGGCCCTGTCCGACCAGCGTCTGGCTGGCGCTGATGCGGCTGTTCAGCCAGCCCACTTGGACCCGGTTGGAACCCACCGCCCCGGCGCCCTCCGGGATGGAAGTCGTCGGTGAGGTGATGAACGCGTCGAAGTCGTGGACTCCCGACACCGCGCTGTACGCGATGGAGCACTGGCTGCCCTGGCCGCACGCGGCGATCAAGGTTCCCGTCGTCCTGTCGAAGATCTCGATCGCGAAGTCGGTGCCGGTCACTGTGGCGTTCGCGGTGGCCGTCAGGGTCACCTTGTTCTTTGCGGTCACCGTATCGGCGCTGGCGGTCAGCCCAAGGCGGGTCGGCAGCCGGGTCCCCAAAGACGCCATGGGCAGGCTCGGCTGCACGACTGGGCCGGAATCGCCAGTCGGCGCCGGCGCCCCAGGCGGCAGGGCGTTGGCGCAGGCGGCCGGGGTCGCCGGCACCTTCTTGCCGCCCGATGAGCAGGCGGCCTGTCCCGGAGGGGTCGCAGGCGTTCCTGGCAGGTAGTCGGCGGGCGACTCACCCACGGCGCAGGCGGCGGCCGGTCCAGAGTCCTGGCACCGGCGATGGCCCTCGGGCAGGCTCAGCCTGGAATCGTCCACGGACGTGCCGGGAGTCGGGGCGCAGCCATCGGCGGTGCACGCCGTCTGCGTCACCGCCATCGCCGGCGTGGCAAGGACGGTCGGAGCCGCGACCACGGCGACGAAGCTGAACTGATTGGCGACCGCGACGAAGACGACGCCGAGGTGCGCCTTCGGCCGCGACCGAAGTTTCGCGAGAAGTTGTCGAAAGGACTGCACCGATACCCCCGTTCGGCGCGCACCCAACCCTGGGTGGCGCGAGATGACGGGGGCACGCTACTGACGGCGTGCCGGTGCCTCAGCGGCGACGCGGTTAATTAGCCTCAAGCATTGTCAATTGGCTTGAAAGGCCGGGGATCGGTCCCGTTTTGGGCCCGGCGGGCCGCAACCCGCGGAAACCAGAAGAAGCAGCCCGGGGCAGGAGGGCTGCTTCTACTGACTAAAACGCCGGGAAAAGCGTCCCTAACCGCTCAGGGGTTGGCCAGGTCCGCCGCGCCCAGGACGTTGCCGTAGAGCATGCCCAGGGCGAGCAGACCGACCAGGGACAGGAGGACCAGGACGAACGTGCGCGCGCACGTCTCCATCAGCCCAGACCGGTCGTGGCTCTCGGACTCGGCGACGCGCCACAGGCGTCCGTAGAGCCCGGCCCGGATCGAGAGGCCGATCGTCGTCAGCAGGATGATCAGGAGCACTGCCATCGGTAAAGCCCAATGAGAGCGTGGACGCCGAGCGGGTCGGCGTCCGCGCCATCCAGACAACGCGCCGGGCTTCGAATGTGAACAAGTTGTCCAGCTAAAGGAGGACGCGAGGTCCCGGGCGATCAATACTCGACGCGGGGGGCGCGTTCTCTTGGCGTGGCAATTCCGCTGCTGTTCCAGTTCGCGATTGCGCTCTTCACCGGGATGGTGGCGGCGACGTTCATCCCGCCGGTCAGGAGGGCGATCCCCAGGCCTGTCGAGGTCAGCCTCTGGGTCGCGCTGATCGCGGCCAGCGTCCTGGGCCTGCTGAGCGTCACAGATGAGGACGCGCGCAGCCTGAGCATGTCCGTCTTCTGGGGCGCCGACCGCGTCGTCAACACCGTCGTCGGACTCATGCTCGGCGGAATCGCCGGCTGGATCATGGACAACAGGTTCGTCGTCCTGACGTGGCTGCTGATCGTCGCGGGCGTCGACGTGTTCGCCCTGATCCTGCTGCGCTCGATACGCACAGCCCGACCCTGGCAGCCACGTGTCCGGCTCCGCGATTGGATGGAAGTCCCGGTGCAGGCGGCGCCGGCACGCGCGCGCGCTGCGGCCGCAGACCCCCTCGCCGACGTGAATCGCCGGGTTGCGGCCGCGGGTGCGGTTGCGGGCGCCGCCCTTGTCGCGAAGTCGGTCAGCGCGTCGACATGGATCCGCGACGTCGTGCTGCCGCGAGAGGCGGCGCGGCTGTCGCAGGCGGCCGAAGCCGGCCGCGCCGAATCGCGCGCGAGACTGGAGTCGCTGCGAGATGCGGCGGCCCAGGTCCAGTACGCGGCGCGTGCGTGGTACGAAGCCGCCGGCGAACCGGTGCTGGGCGACCTGGCGGTCAAGGCGAACGATGCCGTTCGCACGGCGGCTCGCAAAGGCCTGCGGCCGCCGGCCCTGCGGCCCGGGGACGTCGTCGAGGTCCAGGCGCTCTTGGGCGCGCAGTCGATCGGGTGGTACGGCCCGCTGAGCGCCGAACCTGCCGAACAGCCGAGGGGGGAACACGGTGCGGACGACTCAGAGCACGCGGACCGCCTGGCCTCGTAAGCCGAACGGCATGCGGCGGCGCGCAAGCGCCCCGCATGTCCTCAACCAGGGTTTCCGGATCTCGCAGCCGGCGGGCTGGTTGCTGCGGCTGCTTGCGCTCCTGGCGATCGCCGTGCCCAGCCTGATCATGACCTCGCCGGGATACGTGGCGTTCGCTGACAAGCTGCCCGAAGCCACCAACGTCGCCAACCCGATCGCGGAGGACACCCTCATCTATGCCGCGGACAACAAGACGCTGCTGGCGGACCTTCATCCGCCCGGCTACCAGGCTTACTACGAGCCACTGTCCGACATGGGCACGTTGCTGCCCGAGGCGGTGATCTCGATCGAGGACCGCAACTTCTACTCCGAACCGGGAGTCGACCCTCAGGGAATCGTGCGCGCCGGGATGGTCAACCTCCAGGCCCATCAGCCGGTCGAAGGCGCATCGACCATCACACAGCAGTTGGTCAAGCTTCGGCTGGTCGGCAATGAAGCGACGCTCGATCGCAAGATGCGCGAGGCTCTGCTCGCGTTTGAGATCGAGCGGAGCTACACCAAGGACCAGATCCTCGAGTGGTACCTGAACAGCGTGTTCTTCGCCAACACGGCGTGGGGCGCCACGGCGGCCTCGCAGATCTACTTCCACAAGAAGACGAAGGACCTCGACCTGGCACAGGCATCGATGCTGGCCGGGATCATCCGCGGGCCGACGCTCTACAACCCGCTGGTCGACTGGACCTCGGCCAAGCAGCGCCAGAAGACAGTGCTCGACGCGATGATCCGCGACGGAAGGATCACCGCGGCTGAGGCGGCCAAAGCCTTTGCCGAGAACATCTCAGCGCCGGCGCACATGTTCAGGCCGGTCAATCGCGTCATCGCCCCCTCGTTCGTCCGCTACGTCACGGCTGCCCTGATCAACCAGTTCGGCGCGGAGGCGACGTACGGCGGCGGGCTTCGCGTCGTCACCACGCTCAACCCCAGGCTGCAGACACTCGCGCAGCGCGACGTGAGCCAGAACATCGCGAGCCTTCGGTGGCGAAACGTGACCCAGGGTGCCCTGGTCGCCCTCGACCCGACTTCGGGCGCGATCATCGCCATGGTCGGATCTGCGAACACGGCAGCCAACGGCGGCCAGTACAACCTCGCCGTCTGGCCTCCGCGCAACCCGGGGTCCTCGATGAAGATCTTCACCTACACGGCGGCCATCGCCAGCAAGAAGTTCACGATGACCACACCCATCCGCGACAGCGCGATCACCATCTACGCGCCCGAGCGCTGGACGCCGCGCAACTACGACGGCCGCTACCACGGCACCTGCCAGTTGCAGGTGTGCATGGGCAACTCGCTGAACATCCCCGCGGTCAAGGTCGAGGTCAGCATCGGGGTTGCGGCCGTTGTCCGGATGGCGCGCCTGATGGGTGCTCCGCCGTATCAGCAGCATGGCGTCGACCGTAACGGCTATCCGGTCTTCACCTCCAACGACCCGGTCAACAGGTTCGGCCCGTCGCTCACCCTGGGCGGCTACGGCGAGACGCCGCTGCAGATGGCGACCGGCGCGTCAGTCCTCGCGACGCAGGGAATCCTGCGCCAGCCATTCGCGATCAACACTGTGACCCGCCGCGACCAGGTCGTCTTTCAGCACAAGGCCGACCCTGGGAAGCGCGTCATCGACGCGAGAGTGGCCTTCATCTTGCAGCAGATCATGTCGAACGACAACAACCGCGCCATGATCTTCGGCCGCAACTCGCTGCTCACGCTGCACGGTCGCCGTGTCGCGGTCAAGACCGGCACGTCGGACTCGTTCGCGGACGCCTGGACGGTCGGGTTCACACCGCACATCGTGACCGCGGTGTGGGGTGGCAACGCCGACTGGCGCGTCAAGATGACGAGGGACTCCGACAGCTACTACATCGCCGCACCGATGTGGCACCGGTTCATGCAGGACGCGCTGGACGCGCTGCACAGGCCGAACGAATGGTATCGTCAGCCTGCGGGGCTGATCACCATGATCTGCAACGGGCAGAAGGCGTGGTACCTGCCGGGCACTCACTGCTGACAGAAGGAGAGATCCCGAGCATGAGTAGTGATGATGAGGAGCGGCAACATGGCGGCTCATAACGCGAGGTTTGACAAGCACGGCAATCGCCTGCCCGAGACTGGACATGGTTGCGGATGTCAGATCTGCGCGGACGCGCATGCGGCGCGCCTGGACGAGATGCGGCCCTGGGCCCGCGCCGCCCGTATCGTCAGCAAGTTGATTGCCGCTGACACCGGGCGCCCGCAGGCGGCCGGGGGTTAGTTATCAGTTAGAAGAAAGAGGCCTGGCCGCGCGGCCAGGCCTTTTTCGCTTTTGAGCTCAGCGCTGCTCTCTGTCAGTCGGCGACCGCGAAGCCGCGCTCGGCCGGCGGCGGCGCCTCGTCGAAGACCGCCTGTGGACCGTAAGAGTGCTTGAGCATCACGCGCAGCCGCTCCTTCGCGACCGCGAGCCTCGACGCGACAGTCCGCTCCGGGATGCCCAGCGCCTGGGCGATGGCACGGTTCGTGTAACCGTGGTAGTGGCGGAGCACCCTCGCCGACCTCGCGCAGCCGCATCTTCCGCTGGTGGGAGACCGCCGCATTGATCGCGATCCTGTGCACCCACGCCTCGGCGGGTGCGATCGGTTGCCAGGTCGCCCATTTCTTGTACGCACGCTCGAACGCGTCCTGCGCGCAGTCCTCCGCCGCCGCCCGATCTCCGAGCATCGCCGTCAGCGTGCCGAGGATCTTGCCATACGACGTTTGATAGAGCCGTTCGAAGTCCGCTTCGTTGCCGGCCTCATACGTATTCGGTGCCCCTCGCACCTCACCGGCGGTCGATTCAGAGATCGGCTCCGCCATTCTTTCCTTCACCCCCCGTGAGTTGGTGGCCTCTCGCTAACCTAGGGCCTTACTCTCCTCTCCAGAGGGTGTTCCGGTCGCCGTACGGATGCGCGGATTTCGCCTCACTCACTTGCAGTAGCAGGTGTATGCCCGCCCGGCGACGTTTCTATGAGGGATGAACTCGGGCGCAGGATCGGG
>WNGE01005065.1_pt1 | contig 15031 bp, 10 predicted proteins | sample 5400651 | NCBI WGS metagenome assembly WNGE01 (sample SAMN13153370, study PRJNA577476) | soil metagenome | isolation source: 60 cm soil or saprolite under grassland replicate 2 | place: USA:California | collected 2016-06-15 | reverse complement strand
GCGCGCCGGCAACGACGTGCAGCGCGCTATCCAGATGGGAGAGCGGAGTCCGCAGACGCGCCGGCTGCTGGGACTGGATGCGGGGCCGATCCTTACAAAGCTGGCCAACCGCGCTGTCTGGTATGGCAACGGTGTGGCGCGCGGGCTTTCAGCGGCATTGAAGAAGTGGACCGAGTTGACGGGATCGCGCGGGGGCTTTCGGCTGTGGCGGCAGACGGCTCGCGCGCAATGTTATTGGCAAGCGGTGCGCGAGGCGGGAGTCCGGCGTGCGGAGCTGCGCGAGCTGGCGGGACATCCCTTGCGCGTGCTGATGCTGCACAGCATCGCCGAGCCGCGCAGCGCGTACGAGGCCTCGTACTATCTTTCGCCAGACCGCTGGCGGAGATTGCTGGAGACGATGAAGTCCGGCGGATACCACTGTGCCGACCCGGCAAAACTGCAGGACCCGGCGGCGAAGTGGGGCGAGCGCGAACTGGTGCTGACCTTCGACGACGGTTATGACGATTTCTACACCGAGGTCTTTCCGCTGCTGGAGAGCTACGCGCTGAAGCCGCTGGTGTTTCTTCCGGTGGACAGGATCGGCGATGAGAACCGCTGGGACCACGCGATCGGAGTACGCGCGCGAAAGCTGATGGACGCGGCGCAGATCCGCGAGCTGAGGCGCCATGGCGTGCGCTTCGGATCGCACTCGCTGACCCATCCTTCGCTGGTAAACATTGGCGACGCGCAACTGCGGCGCGAACTGGTGGACTCCCGGCATAAGCTGGAAGACCTGCTTGGCGAGGAGGTCAGGATGCTCGCCTATCCGTTTGGCGCCAACGATCGCCGCGTGCGCGCCGCGGCCATCGAGGCCGGATACAAGCTGGCCTTCACCACCATCGAGGGCCTGAATCTATGGGAGGACCCGTTCTCCTTGCGGCGGATCGAATTTAACCAGGTGCTTCCGCCGATCTTTTATCGATGGAAGCTGCGGAGGGGGCATGGGCCCAGGGGCAGCGTGAGAAAAGAGCTGGCGCCGTTGTACAACTCGCTGCCGCCGAAGATGAAGGCAAGGCTGGACTCGCTGCGAAAAGCGGCAAAACATCCCTCGGAGGAAGTGGCTGCGCACTAGTTTTCGAAGTTCCCGGCGCCCGGCCTTAGCGTGCTGCGGAGGATGCTGCCGACTCATTTCGCTGAACGCTGAATTCGTCTTTCAGTTTCTCCCAGGAGCCGGCCTCCTCCATGGCGCCCTTCAGGTGCGCTATGCCGGCGCGCGCCTTCAGGACCCGCCGCGCAAGCCAATTCATTGGGGGAAGCACGCGAAGAGGGTTCGCGAGTGAAAAGACGGCCTGAAGCGCGGATTCGCTTGCCGAGGCGTGGATGGCGAGCTGACGGCGCAAGGCGCGTTTGATCGGATTGCCCTGGTGAATCCGACCAGTTCCGGCCCATGCCCTGAACTCCGGATAACGGCGGGAGAGCATGACCTCGTACTTGCCCAGCAGAGCGGAGTCCCGCAGAAACGCATCCACGGACTTCGCGTAGAGCTCATAGGCGATGGCATCAGGCGCGAAGAGGGGCCTGTATCCATCGGCCAGAAGCCGGAGCCCGGCATCCACATCGTGGAGCCGCTTGAAGCTTGAGTCGAAGGAAAATCGAAGCGCCGCTTGCCGCTCGATGGAGCTGTTGGCGCAGAGCATCAGGTCGCCGGGGCGCGGTCCCTGCGAAGATAACCTGCGAAATTCCGCCGCCGCAAATGCCCCAATCAGATCGCGGAGAGCGCCGGGTGGCGCATCAGGATGGAGCACGACAGGACCGAGCACGACCGCGCCTTCGTTTACCCCAGCACGCCAACAGAAGGCGCGCCGGGGACCCCACTCCCGCGCATGGGATTGGCGGTGCGCTGCCACGAGCCCAGGGCTACAGACAATGTCGTCGTCGAGGAAGAGTACGATCTCGCCGTTTGCGGCGGCGACGCCGGCGTTCATGGCGGACGCCTGGCCAAGATTGGCTTGCGAGATCCACCGGAAGGCGCAAGCGGGCCTGAAGGAGCGCAGCAGATCTTCGGTATCGTCGGTGCAGCCGTCGGCGACCACGATGATTTCGTACTCACTCGGCGGAAAGCTCTGGTTTGCCAGCGCCTCCAGGCAGCGCTCGAGCGAATGCCGCCGGTTATACGTGGTAATGACGACGGAGATCGTTAACTTGTCGCTGTTCCGGCTGCTCACCTGACTGGTCTCACCGCCTTCAGCAGGATGGAGAGCTCGAAGTCCGGATCGCGGTAATCCAGCTCCTCGCTCTTCAGCTCCTCCGCGGCGAGTCCGTGCAGGAACGCGACCGCGGCAAGAACGTTGCCGCGAGATTCAACGCTGATGCATTCGCTGGGAAAGACTTCTTCAATCAGACGCCGAAGAGAGAGGCGCGTAAAGCGCCAGTAGTCGCCGCAATAGTCCATCTCCGGCGAAACAATCTGTGAGATTCCCGCCACGGAGACGAGCACGCATCCGCCGGGTTTCAGAATGCGGTACACGTTTCGAATGGCTGCGCGCGGGTCGTAAATGAAGTTCAACACCTGTGTGAGGATGATGCAGTCGAAGGCCTTCTCCGGGATTCCATCAGGCGAGGCCAGGTCGGCGATGATGGTGGCGGTCGGGTGGTCCGGGCGCATGTCGAGAATGTCGGAGCGCGTCACCGTGCTCCCCCCAAAGCGGACAGTGTATTCGTTGTCGCCAAGCTCCAGCACGCGCCCACGGATGCTTTCCGCATTTTGACCGAGGAAACGCTCGATGTAATAGCGGTCAATGTAGAGGCCACGTCCCCGGCCGAAGCCCGCATGGATCGGGGTGACGCGGCGGAAACTGCCGAAGCGCACGCATCGGTACGGCGGCGTCTCGGAGATGCGGACCTGCGTGGTCCGCAGCCATCGCCGAAATGCCACGGGCAACAATCGCCGTACGAATGATTTGAGTGTGGTACCGAACATGAAATCAGCCTCAATTGAAAGCTCAAACAGGGCCGCAGGTCAGCAATCCTAATCCGACGGCGAGGTTCATGCCAGTGGGACAACATAACGCAAGCAGTGTTCATCCTATTGCAGGCGCGTGAAATTCTGAACAGTCTTCCCGCTTTCACCGGTTGCGGGGACGCGCTGCGCGGCGCATCGTCCGGGGTCCTGTGTCTGATCAACCGCTGATTTCGATCATCACCGCCGTCTACAACGGCGAGGCATTCCTGCCGGAAGCCATCGCCAGTGTTCTTGCGCAGAGTTATGCGAATTGGGAGTATTGGCTCGTCAACGACGGGTCAGCCGACCAGACTGCCGATATCGCGCGACAGGCCGCCGCAACCCGTCCGGATCGAATTCACTACCTTCAACATCCCGATGGCCAAAACCATGGGGGCTGTACCTCGCGCAATCTGGCACTGTCCAAAGCTCGCGGGAAGTACATTGCGATCCTGGACGCCGATGATCTTTGGTTTCCCCACAAGCTGGCGGAGCAGGTCGCGCTCGCGCTGCAATACCCTGAGGCAGGTTTCATTCACGGGCGAAGCGAGTACTGGTATGACTGGAGCGGCGATCCCAAAGAATCCGGCAGGAATGGGGTGCCGCCCTTCGCTCCAGGCGATCGTCTTTACCGTCCGCCGGAGCTGCTGCGGATCGGCTGTCCGCTCGGTGACTGCGCCCCGCCATGCCCGTCGGACATGCTGATCGATCGTGAACTTTTCTGCCGCTTGGGCGGATTCGAAACGGCATTTGATCGCCATTTTGCATTCGAGGACCAGGCCTTTATCGTCAAACTATACCTCGCCGCGCCGGTGTATGTTTCCAGCCACATCTGGGACCGTTATCGCCTCCATAGCAACTCCTGCTGCGCCGAAGCCGAGCGGACGGGGCAAATCGAGCAAACACGCCGCGTCTATTACGAGTGGCTCCGCGAGTATCTCCTCGCAAAAAACGTGAACGATGGAGATCTATGGCGGCGATGGTCCCGGCAAACCCGCTGCTATCGCTATCCAACGCTGTACCGGATTTTGAACACTGCCCGACGCCTGAAGCGTGCGCTTCGCGCAACCGAAATTGGCTGAAGGAAGTATTAGCGATCTCTACCGGAAGGTGGAGCAAGCCTTAGGATGACAAGCAGTCGCCGGAGCGGCGGTGGAACGTGCTCCCAGGAAACGTGCTCCGACGACACCAGGCGGGCAACGGTCTGGACCGAATAGATTGCGCTCAGCAAGGTCGCCAGGACCCCAACTGCTGTGGCCCAGAGCAGCGGCAGGAAACACGAGGCGGAAAAGGCCAGCCCAATTAATGAAAGAAAGAACAATCCAGTTCGCCGCGTTGCGGAAGACCACCCGAAATTGGTGAGCCGGCGGGCAACAGGAAACAAAACGACGCTGAAGAGTGCATTGGAGCCGAAAAATGCAATCCCGGCGCCGTTCAGGCCAAAAGCCCGTATGCAAATCCAGGAGAGACCGAGGTTCAGTACCCCCCAGGTAAGTTCGGTGGCAAAGTAAAGTGCGCGTTTGTTCTTCGCCACAATCATGTAGCTCATCGGCCAGGCAATCACCTGTAGAAGCGTGCCCAGGCAGATCCAGCGCAGGACGCCGGCGGCGGCGGCGAACCTGGTGCTATAGAACACAACGAGCGCCGCGGGAGCCAGCGTCAACGTTGCGATCACTCCCGGTCCGGCAAGCAGCAGGCCCACATGAGTCTGCTCATTCACCAGCCGATTGCAGACGCCGTTGTCCTCAGCACACCCGGCGATGCGGGGATAAAAGTCCGCTCCCATGGCCTCCAGAATGAATCCGACATAAAGACCGCCCAGGGTCCATGCGGATTGGTAATACCCAGTGGCGTCGAAACCTGCGTAGCGGAGGAGAATGACCCTAACCGCATACGCGGTACCTTGTGTCATCAGGTAACTGGTCATGAAGACGAGGCCCAACTTCAAAAGTGGGGCGGCCCCTTCGGCGATCTGGGCTACGCGCAGCGAAGGGCATTGGAACTGCTCGCCGCGGGCGTACCACCACGAGACGGCACACGATGCAATGGCGGCAACGACAAGGGACAGCGCCACGCCTCTCTCGCGAAGGAAATACACCAACAACAGGCTTCCGGAGCCGCCCAAAATTGCGCTCAGGACCGCTGCCTTCCCCAACTCGCGGATGCGCCGCACTCCCTGGAGCAAAGCGTTTTGGCCGTTGGCGACAAGTTGAAAGAAAACGGCAAGCGACAGGAGGACAATGGGGCCGGCGTGTTGGGGACTGCCGAATGTCACAATGGAGAGCCGGCGCGAAAAGGCGGCGAGCAGAACGGCTCCCAGCACTCCCAGCAGGGCCGAGGTCCTTTGAATAACGGCCGCAGTGTGCGCAACCTGTCTTGAATCACCCGAGCCGACAGCGGCAGCGATCTGACGAACGCCGCTGCTGTTGATGCCCACGCCGGCAATGCACTGGGCCAGACCCGAGATCGACCCATAGATGCCGAAAAGGCCGAATCCGGCGGGATTCAGCATCAAAGCCATGGCTTTCGTGCGCACGATGCCAAAGGCGATAGTCAGCAGGGACGAGCCGCCAATCCACGCCGACGACTTGAGGATCTGGCCGTGGGTCCCCTTTTCGTCCACCGGGAGTCCTGCGCTTTGAGCTTCGCTTGGCATGGGAGGCGGAACCTTCTGGGCTCGCGGGTGAACCGATGCGCTGAACAGAGCGTCAAAAGGACGCGTAGTTTACCATGTGGCAAGCCGCCCGTCGGTCTCATTCGAGATGCTGGCTTCGATCGTTGTTCCAACCTGCAATCGCCGCGAATCGGTGCTGCGCACCGTGCGCGCGCTGCTGCGGCAAAATTTTCCTGCCTCGGAATACGAAATTATCGTGGTGGTGGACGGAGCTGCCGACGACACCGCGAAAGTGTTGCGCGCGCTGGGCCCGCGTGTGTGCGTATTGGAGCAGGAAAACCGGGGGCCGGCGGCTGCGCGCAACAGGGGCGCGCGCGCGGCCAGTGGCGAGCTGCTGATCTTCGTGGATGACGATATGGCATGCGTGCCGGAGCTGGTTGCCGAACACATCGCGGCGCACCGCGCCAATCAGCAGGCCGGTTGTGCAGAGATTGTGGGGATGGGCGCGATTTACGCCGCGCCGGAGGGGCCGCGCAGGCTTGCGGCGGAGCACTTCAACCGTGGATTGGGCGCGCCGTATCTGCATCAGCGCGACCAGCTCGGCGAGAAGTGGCCGGAGAACGTGTGGAGCTTCGGCAATAGCTCGATCCGGCGCGCGGTGCTGGAGCGCGCGGGCGGCTTCGACCAGCGCTTCCGCCGGCGCGAAGACGGCGAGCTGGGAGTGCGGCTGCGGGCTGCCGGAGCGCGGCAGAAATTTGTGGCCGGCGCCGTGGCCTACCAGTGGTGTGACAAAAGCCCCGGTGAGCTGGTACAGGATGCGGAGAAATTTGCGGCCGCCGATCTGCTCTTCATGCAGACGCATCCGAATGCGACGCCGCATGATTTTCTGCGCAGGGTGCGATGGGAAGGGCACTGGAAGCGGCGCATGCGCCTGTTGTTACTGGCATATCCCGGGATGGCCGATGTGGCGTTGGCTCCGCTGTGCGCGCTGGGCGAGCGCTTCGCTCCGCTGCGCGAATTAGCGGTCCGGGCGCTGCTGCTGCGCTGTGGGCTGCATTGGTTTCATCGTGTAGTCGAGCTTTCGGGGCGCTCCGCGGAGGAGTGGCTAACGGAGAGGTAGCGATGCGACCGCGCATTCCTACGGCTTCTGCGTCGGGCGCAGCAGGACTTCACTGATGAACGACTGCGGCTGTTGTGTCACCAGCATGGCCACTGCGTGCGCCACGTCGTCCGGCTTCAGCATGCGGCCGGTGTTGTGGCCTTCGTGCGCTGAAAACGCGGTGTTCACCGATCCGGGACAGATCACGCTGACGCGCACATTGTAAGCACGCATCTCTTCGGCCAGCGAGTAGCTCAGCCCGTTCAACCCCCACTTGCTGGCGGCGTAGATGGCGCCGCCGGGCAGCGGGTTCTTGCCCGCGAGCGAGGAGATGTTGATGATGTGCCCGCCTCCGGCTTCGACCATGGCGGGCGCAAAGGCGCGCACGGCATAGAAGACGCCGCGAAGATTGGTGTTGATGACCCGCTCCCAGTCCTCCGAGGTGCAGTCCAGCAGCGGCCGTCCCATCAACCCCACTCCTGCGCAGTTGACGAGAATCGCCGGGGGCGGAAGCTGGCGGGCGACAAGCTGCACCTCGGCCTCGTTCTCCAGATCGCAGACCATGGCGCGGCAGCTCCCGCCGGCGGCGGTGATGCGAACTGCAACCGCTGCAAGCGCCTCGCGGTCGCGTCCCAGAATTGCGGTCTGTGCGCCCATTTCGGCGAGCCTGGCAGCTATGGCCGCGCCGATCCCGCGGCTGCCTCCGGTGACCACCGCGGTCTTTCCGGAAATTGAGATAGTAGGATTCATCGATGCTTCCTTTGGCCGCGTCCGATCAGGGGCAGACCCGACCGATGTTCTATAATCGCGTCGCGCGCGGGCTGTGGCGAAATCAGCGATCGCCGGGGTCCCCAGTGCGCCTGCTGTTGGCGTGCTGGGGCGAGGCGAATCTTTGGCGCCTGCCGCGTGTTCCAGTTATTGCTCTGATGCCGTTTCCAGTGACCTTATTCCACCCGGCAGGCCAACTGCGGGCCTGCCGGGACCCCGACGTAAGGAGCTAGAGAATGAAGAAGTCCTTTGTGGCGGTGGTTTCCTGTTTGATCTTGCTTGCCTCCGCCGTCGTGATGCCGGCGCAGACTCCTGCTGCGGGAGAGCAGCAGCCCGCGACGAATGCCGCCCCGGCACAGCAGCCCGCGCCGTCGACAGCAGCTCCGGCGCAGCCGAAAAAGGTCATCCAGAACCCGGACGAGTATAACGCCTACATCGCAGCGATCAACACCGCCGATGCGACGAAGAAGGCGCAGATGATGGAAAGCTTCCTGCAGACCTATCCCAACACCGTGATGAAGGAGGAGGGGCTCGAGGTGCTGCTGAAGGCGTACCAGCAGGCCAACAACACCGCGCAGATCAAGAGTACCGCGCAGCGGCTGCTCGACATGAGCCCCAACAATCTGACCGCTCTCGCTCTGCTCAGCTACCTGGCCCGCGCGCAGGCCCAGGCCGGAGGGGCCGGCGCAACCGCCTCATTGCAGGAGGCGGGGCAGTTGGGCGCCCGAGGATTGCAGGCTCTTGATCATGCCACGAAGCCCGAAGGCTACAGCGATGAGCAGTGGAACACCATGAAGGGCTCGTTCCGCGTGATCTTCCTTGGCTCGGTCGGCCATGCCGCTCTGCAGGCCAAGGATTATGCGACCGCGCAGCAGAACCTGAAGGAAGTGGTGTCCCTGCAGCCGACCGATGTGAACAGCATCTATCTTCTGGCGCGCGCCTATCTGGAACCGAAGCCGCCCGCAATGGAAGGCCTGTTCTGGATCGCCAAGGCTGCCGGCTCGGCGCCGCAACTGCTGCCCTACGCAAAGAACCAGTACGCCCGCTATCACGGCTCCGAACAGGGCTTTGAGGAGTTGATGGCGCTGGCTAAGAGCTCTCTCACAATTCCGGAGGGGTTCACCGTGAAGCCTGCTCCATCGCCCGCCGAGCAGGCCGCCGCGATGCTCAACCATGCTAAGCCGGACAAACTCTCCTTTGCCGAATGGCAGTTCATCCTCACCAACGGCAGCAAAGAATCCAGCGATCAGGTTTGGAGCGCGATCAAAGGCAAGCAGGTGCAACTGATCGCCGTGGTGATCGAGCCCGGAACATCGTCGCTGAAACTGGCTGGAAGCGTGGATGACATCGAGGCCAAGAAACCCGACCTCACGCTGATTCTGCGGGAGCCGCTCGCCGCCGCGCGAATTCCCAAGGCAGGCACAGAGGTCACCATTCAGGGTGCACCCAGCGAATACTCCGCCACGCCCGAGAGCTTCAACATGGTCTTTACCGAAGGAGAGGTCTTGAAGGGACTCGCCGAGGCGACGCCGGCCCCGGCACCGGCAAGGAAGCCCTCAGCCGGCGGCGCGCGCCGCAAGGCTGCGCCGTGATCTGGCTGCATGCACACTTGCATGACGAGCGGGCCCCGGCAAGCTCGCTCTTGGGTTGCTGGAGCGAAAAAACGAAGGACGGCGAGATTGCCGTCCTTTCCGTTACTTCGATCTTCCCTGAGGTCAGGCCGCAGTTGCAGTGCGAGGAGTCACGCGTACTCCGGGCCGCCGGCCGCGCGCCCTCGCTTGTCGTCGACGACAAGCTTTTCGCTTCTCGGCGGACGCCGGCTGCCGGCCCGCACGGCTCGCACGTCGAGTTCCAGCTCGGCGATGGTACGGCTCAGCGTGTTGCGGTGCATGCCCAACTGCTTGGCCGCCTTGCATTGATTGCCGTTGTTCTGTTGCAGGACCGTAAGGATGAAGCGCTTCCGAAATTCGCGCACCGCTTCCGAATATAAAATCCCGCTCTGATACATTTGCGTCACAAGAGATTCAAGCTGGTCTTTCACGCCGGGCCTCTCTTTCCACCATAAAATGGTCCCGTCAAAATGAATACTGCTGCGTTCACCTGCCAAACTGCTGGGGGCCCTGTTATCGTTCGCGCCGCCGCATGCCTCGCATTCGGCGGGCGCTGCTCTATAGAATCTCGCCCTTCCGCTTGGCGCCTGGGCCGGGACTGCTGTGCTCCCGGTCCAATATCTTCAGCCCATCGCGGAACTTCTGCTTCAATTCAACCGGGCCGGCCTGGATCGCTCCGCGTCCGGCCACCAAAAAGTATTGCGCAAAAGCCGACTCCGCCAGCGTGCGCGACGAAGGAAGAAAGCTCGCCATCGCCATCACCAGCACCACCACAATCAGCCCGCCGCGCAACAACCCGAAGATTGCGCCAAGCAGGCGGTCGAACCATCGCAAACCCGCCGTCGTTGCCGCCCATCGAGCGATTCGCCCGGCGACACCGGCAAAGATCACCACTCCGATGAAGATGATCAAAAAGCCGGCGCCGCTGGCGATCATCTCCGTCTTCACGTAGGGCATCAGATAGCGCGCCGCAACCGGATACTCCCACGCCGCCAGTAGGTAGCCGAAGACGACCCCTATCAGCGAAAACAACTCAAATACAAAACCCTGTGCCGCCGCGTGCAGCGCCGAGAACAGGAGGATTCCCAGGATCAACCAGTCCAGGCCGTTCATCGTTTAGTCAACCGGCAACTCCCGGCCCGTTAAACGGTGATAGGCCTCGATGTACTTTGCGCTGGTGTTCGCCTGCACCGCTTCCGGCAGCGCGGGAGCCGGCGGCCTCTTGTCCCATCGGATCTCTTCCAGGTAATCGCGCACGTACTGCTTGTCGTAGCTCATCTGCGCCCTGCCGGGTTCGTAACTGTCGGCCGGCCAGAAGCGCGAGGAGTCGGGCGTCAGCACCTCATCGGCCAACACTACGCCCTTGGCCGTCCGGCCGAACTCAAATTTGGTATCCGCGATGATGATTCCCCTGGTGAGCGCGTAATCGGCGGCCTTCTTATAAACACTCAGGCTAAGCCGACGCAGCGTCTCGCTGTCTGCGGCGCCTACGTGCTTCACCATCTCATCAAATGAGATGTTCTCATCGTGTCCGCTGGCTGCCTTGGTCGACGGCGTGAAGATCGGCTCAGGCAACTCATCGCTCTCGCGCAGGCCCCTGGGCAGCGCAATGCCGCAAACCGCGCCCGTCTTCTGATATTCCTTCCAGCCGGAACCGGAGAGATAGCCGCGCACCACGCACTCGACCGGGTACATGTCGGCGCGCGTCACCAGCATCGATCGGCCGCGCAACTCTGCGGCATACTTCTGGAGCTCCGCGGGATACTGCGACACGTCGGCGGTCACCAGATGGCTGGGCACAACGTCTTTCAGAAACTCAAACCAGAAGAGCGAGAGCTGCGTGAGCACGCGCCCCTTCTGCGGAATGCCGGAGGCCAGGACGTAATCGAAGGCCGAGATCCGGTCCGTGGCCACAAAGAGCAGACGATCATTGCCGGCGCGGTAGACGTCGCGCACCTTTCCGCTGGCGTGCAGGGGCAGCTCAGGGAACTCGGTCCGGAGAAGAATCGGGTCGCTCGATTTCGTGGTCACGGTAAGTTTGAAAGACCAGGATACTAGAGGGCCGCTGAAGTTTGTCAACGGTACTTCAATCATGAAGCTTCGCGTGAAAATCAAAAAGTTTCGGAAGCGATTGACAAGCAGGGCGAAAATGCGCCTACCCGCATAAACACTGGGGCGCGCGAAGGCACATTCGATGTCCGTATGCGGAGTGTAGCGGGCCGCGCGCCGTGGTTCCGCCAATCATAACTCCGGCTGCTTGGGCAAGGATGCGGAGAAAATAATTTTGGCCGATTCCCAAAGCTGTCGTGCGAACATCGCAAGCGCGCCAGGCGGACAATGGGGCGAGCATCAGGGCCCCAGCGCTCCCGTACTTCGCGTGCTGGGGTGAGAATGCCGCGACCATGCTGCCGCGCGATGCCCACATCTGCCGCATGCAGCAAATGTGGGCTGCTGAACGCTAAGCGGACACCAGTTGCTGCTGTTCGGGTTCGTGTTCGGCGCCGAATCGCACGCTGACAATGCGCGAGACGCCCGGCTCCTGCATGGTGACGCCATAGAGCACCGGCGCCATGCCCATCGTCTTCTTATGGTGCGTGATGATGATGAACTGCGTCTCCATGCTCATCTCACGCATCAGCTCGCCGAAACGGGTGACGTTGGCGTCATCGAGCGGCGCGTCCACTTCATCGAGAATGCAGAAGGGCGCGGGCGCGAACTGGAAGATGCCGACCAGCAACGCGAGCGCCGTCATCGCCTTTTCGCCGCCTGAAAGCAGCAGCACGTTCTGCAGCTTTTTGCCCGGAGGCGAGGCCACGATGTCGATGCCGCTCTCGGCCGAGTTCTCCTCGTCGGTCAGCTTCATCCACGCCTCGCCGCCGCCAAAGAGCTTCTTGAAGGTGCGCGTGAAGTTGGCATTGATCACCGCGAAGGCCTCGTTGAACTTGCCGCGCGAGATCTCCTCGATCTCCTTGATCGTGTTCTGCGTGTTTTCGATCGAGTCGATCAGGTCCTTGCGCTGCGTCTCCAGGAAATCGTGCCGCTGCGCGGTCTCGGCGTACTCCTCCAGGGCCATCATGTTCACCGGACCCATCGCCTCCAGGCGCACGCGCATCTCCCGATGGCCGGCCTCAGTGGCTGCCAGCTCTTCGCCCGACTGACGAACGATGGACTCGTTGGCAACCAGCGCTTCGCGGCCCACGCCCAGTTCCTGCAGGCAGGTCTCCTCCAGGTGGCCGGCATCGCTCGCGGCCTTGGCGGCCTGAGCGCTCAACTCTCCGCGGCGATCGCGAACAGCGTCCAGCACTTCGCGCGCGGCCTTCAGCTCCAACTCGATCTCCGCCAGGCGGGCGCGCACCTGCCCGCTCTCTGCGGCCAACTGCTGCTCGCGGGCCTCGTTCTGTTCGCGCTCGTTCTGCCACTCCACCAGTCGCGAGGCCAGTAGCTCGTTTTCCTGCTGGCGCTGTGTGCGCTCGGCGGCGGCTCCCTCGAGCTGCGCGCGGAGTGACGCCAGCCGCTGCGTCACCTCTACGGCCATCGATTCAATCCGCTGCAGCAATGCGGCGGCGGCGCGGCGGCGCTCCTCCAGTGCGGCCACTCGGGCCATCGCCTCACCGGCAGCGTGCGCCGCGGTGTCGCGCGCCAGCCGGAGCTCGGCCACGTGCTCTTGGGTGGCGTTCATCTGCTGCTCCAACTGCCGCCGCTGCTCTTCGTGCTGCTCCAATTCCTGCCGGCGCTCGGCGATGAACGCCTCGCGGTTCTGGCGCTCTCCCTCCAGGCGCAGCGACTCGCTCTCATATCCGGCGATCCGCGCGCGCACCCGCTCCATCTCCTGTTCGAGCTGGCGCAGGCTGTGTCCGCTGGTCATCATCCTGCGCTCGGAGTCGCGCCGTTCGGCCTCCAGATTTTCCAGCAGCGACGCCAGTGATCGGATCTCGCCGGACAGCCGCGATGCGTCGCTCTCCTGCGAGATGTGCCGCGAGGCCAGCTCGTCGAGCTGGCGCTGCACCTCGCGCAGGTCGCGCTTCATCTCCAGTGGTCCTTCTTCCAGCTTCTTGCCGCCGGTGACGGTGAGGTTGTGGAAGCACTCGCCGGTGAGTGAAAGATAGAACGCCTCGGGATTCTCCAGCGCAAGCGCGCGTCCGGTCTCGGCATCGGGCACGATGTAGCCATTGCCCAGCTTGGGCAGAATCACCTCGAGCGAGCTGCCGAAGTTCTCCGGCACGCGCAGGCAGTCCTTCAGCGGAATGACTCGTCCTTCGCGAAGATGCTCGCGCATGGTCTCGTTGAGGACGAAGCTGGGCTCGCTCTGGCTGAAGCTGGCCTGCGAGTCGTCGGGATGGACCAGGAACGTCGCGCGCCCCTCGACGTCGCTGCGCAGCAGGTTGAGTCCTGCGTTGGCCGCCTCCCACGACTTCACTACGAGGAAGTTCAACTCGTCGCGCAGGAACTCGTCGACCACCCCTTCGTACTTCTCTTCCACGTCGATGAAGTCGGCCAGCACACCGATAGGCGCATGCTCGCCGCTCAACTGCCCGGAGCGCAGCAGCCTGCGCACCGACTCGGTGGAGAAGCCGTGCTCCTTGATCACCGCCTCAAGCGAGGCGCACTTGCCCTGCAGTTTGGCAGACTCCGAGCGCATCAGGTCGAGCTGCTGCTTGGCTTCGGACTCCGCGGCGCGTTTCTCCGCAAGTTGCGCGCGCGTCTCCGCCAGCCGCGATTCAATCGAGTTCGACTGCTCGGTTGCCGACTCGAACTCCAGACCGAGCTGGCCGCGCTGCCCGCCGAACGACTCCACCTGCTGGCGCGCCGAGCTCAACTCCGATTGCAGCCGCTCGCTCTCGCGCTGCAAGGCAGCGATGCGCTCTTCGGCCTGCATGATGCGGTTACCGATGGCCGACGCTGCGCCGACTGCATCGAACATCTGGCGGCGCTGCTGCTCCTGCTGCCGCTCCACGTCCATCAGCCGCTGCGCGGCCTGCTGCGCGTCGGACTGGCGCTGATCGCGCTCCTGCTGCGCGCAGGCGACATCCGACGCGGCAGACTCGAGAAGTTGCTGATTTGCCGTGAGCTCATCCTGCAGCCGCTGCAGCTGCGCCGTTGATCCGGCGGCCTCGGCCTCGGCTGAGGCCGCACGTGCCGCGAGCTCGGCGCAGCGCTCTTCGTTGTTGCGGCTGCGCGCCGTGGCGCGGTCCATCTCCAGATGAATTTGGCTCAGCCGCTCGCGCGTCTGCCGGGCTTCGCCGTCGAGAGCGTAGCCCCGCTGCGTGCTTGCCGCATCTTCGGCCTCCATCGCCTGCACGGCTTCGCTGCGAGTTTGCAGCTCTTCGCCCAGCTGCGCCAGCTCGGCCTCAAGCTGCCGCGCGCGCTCGTCGAGCTCGGTGAAGCGGCTGGCCAGAACAATGCGCAACTGCCCGCGCATCTCGTCGCGCAGCTTGGCATAGCGCTCGGCCTTGGCCGCCTGCCGCTTCAGCGAATTCATCTGGCGCGTGACTTCGTCGAAGATGTCATTGATGCGCGCCAGGTTTTGCCGTGCATCGGCCAGCCGCGCCTCGGCGAGCCGCTTGCGGGTTTTGAACTTCGTAATTCCGGCGGCCTCTTCGATGATGTTGCGGCGGTCGGTGGGCTTGGAGCTGAGGATCTGCCCGATGCGTCCCTGTTCGATCAGCGCATAGGATTCAGGCCCGAGGCCGGTGCCCATGAAGATGTCCTGAATGTCGCGCAGGCGGCAGAGCTTGCCGTTGAGCAGGTATTCGCTTTCGCCGCTGCGGAACAGGCGACGCGTGATAGCGATCTCGCCCTTCTTGAATGTCGTTTTGAATTTGCGCCGGCGGATCTTCAGCACAACCTGCGAGCTGGGGTGCCCCAGGTCCCGCGCCCCGCTGTTGGGCGCTGACCTGGGATCAGCCCCGTCGGTTGCGGCCGGCGGCTCATCGGGCGCCTCGATGGCAGTTGCGGAGCTT
>WNGE01013074.1_pt1 | contig 15036 bp, 12 predicted proteins | sample 5400651 | NCBI WGS metagenome assembly WNGE01 (sample SAMN13153370, study PRJNA577476) | soil metagenome | isolation source: 60 cm soil or saprolite under grassland replicate 2 | place: USA:California | collected 2016-06-15 | reverse complement strand
CAGCAAATTGCGCAGCAATCGGTCGATCAACCAGGGTGGGCAGCCGTCCTTCTCTGAATTGGCGCGCCGCTCTAATTCGCCAAAGGCTACTTCAATTTCACGCACCGAATCGTTGCGCGCTTCGTCGATGCGCGGCGCTTGCGAGGTCGGACCGATGAAGAGCCCGTTGAAAAGATAAGATAGCGAAGGATGGTTGTGCCAGTAGCTCAAGAGACTGCGCAAGAGATCCGGCCGTCTGAGCCAAGGCGAGTCCGCGGGAGTTGCACCGCCTAGCGCGAAGTGATTGCCGCCGCCGGTGCCGGTATGGCGGCCGTCGAGCATGAATTTTTCCGTTGCGAGACGGGACTCGCGCGCCGCGGCGTAAAGAAAACTCTTTCGTTCAGTCAACTCGTCCCAGCTCGAAGACGGATGAATATTGACCTCGATGACCCCCGGGTCGGGAGTGATGCGAAAAAGCTTGAGGCGCGGATCGCGCGGCGGCTCATAGCCTTCAAAGAGAATCGGCTGGCGCATTGCTTCAGCGGTGGCTTCGACGGCAGCGATGAGCTCGAGATAATCTTCCAGGGAGTCGATCGGCGGCATGAAGACATAGAGAACGCCGTTTCTCGGCTCAACGCACATGGTCGCGCGCGTGATCCACGCCGCACTTTCATGGCGGCTCGGCATCCGATCGGTGTTGCCGCCAATATCTTCGCCGCCTGGGCGCTGTGCTGCCGCAGTGCTTACGGCTCGCGCCGGTTCGAGCTTAAGGTGAAATTGCGCATAGCTCGCCAGGGGCGGAAATTGCTGCGTGAGATCAGGCGGAAAGGTGGAAGCGATATCGCTTGGGCTAGCCCAAGGCTGCGAATCGAGGGGCAGCCGGTAGCCCATGGGCGAATCTCCGGGAACAAGATAACAACGATCGGAGCGCAAAAACCAGCGTCCGCTGCGCCAATGTCGCGTCCGCAAATCGCGCGCCAGCGCCGCTCGCGCCACATGAAGTAATAGAGGTCTTCGTACACGGCAAAAACATATTCCGGATCCAAGCCAAGCCTCGCAGCGACGCCGCGCAAAAACTCGCCTGCCACGGCATCCGTCGCTGTGCCCGGTCGGATTTCGTCGGCGATCAATCCGGCATCGCGCCAGATCGGCTCACCGTCGGTGCGCCAGAAACAGTTGAGCGACCAGCGCGGCAACGGTTCGCCGGGATACCATTTGCCTTGTCCGAAGTGAACGAGACCTTGAGCGCCATACCGTTTGCGCAGGCGGTGATAGAGGTCCGCTGCCAATCTGCGCTTGTTCGGACCGATGGCCGCCATGTTCCACTCTTCGCCTTCCGGGTCATCCATCGATACGAAAGTCGGTTCGCCGCCCATCGTAAGCCTGACATCGCTATTCTTCAGTTCGGCGTCGATGGCGTGACCAAGTTGGTCGATCGCCTGCCATTGTTCCTCACTGTAGGGTTTGGTGACGCGGGGCGCTTCCCAGATGCGCGTGATCGACATCTCATGGGCAAAGTCGACCTTACACTCGTCGACGCTCCCCGTTACCGGCGACGCTGATCCTGGCACCGGCGTGCAGGCAAGCGGCAAGTGGCCTTCGCCGGCAAACAATCCTGAGGTCGGATCGAGACCGATCCAACCCGCGCCGGGTAAATAGACCTCGGCCCAGGCATGCAAATCAGTAAAATCTTTTTCCGGCCCGGAGGGACCGTCGAGCGACTTCACATCGGCAGTGAGCTGGATTAAATAGCCTGAGACAAATCGCGCTGCCAGTCCCAGATGGCGCAAGAGCTGGACGAGCAGCCAGCCGGAATCGCGGCACGACCCTGAGCGCTTCGCGAGCGTTTCTTCCGGCGTCTGCACGCCTGGCTCGAGCCGGATCAAGTATTTGATGTCCTCCGACAACTGCCGGTTGAGGTCTACCAGAAAATTATTGCTCCGCTTCTTCTCTCGCGATATCGCACGAAGATAACGATCAAAAAGCGGCGTGAGCGGCTCCTGCTTGAAATAAGGCGCGAGCTCATCCCTTTGCCAGGACTCGTATTCAAAAGGGTAATGCTCGGCGTGCGGTTCGAGAAAAAAATCGAACGGATTGATCACCGCCATTTCGGTGACGAGGTCGACCTCGATACGAAATTCGTTCGTGGTTTCGAGGAACACCAGGCGCGCCAGGTAATTCGCCTGCGGGTCTTGCTGCCAATTGATGAAGTGCTTCTCAGGCTTAACCCGTAGCGAGTAACCCAAAATTCGCGAACGGCAGTGCGGCGCCGGACGCAAGCGAAGAATCTGTGGACCCAGGTTTACTTGTCGGTCGTAGCGGTAGTGGGTGACATGGTGAAGGGCAACGTGGATGGACATGATTTCCCGGACACTAATGGCGAAATTTAAATTTAGAGTATGCGTCCGGCCGGGTCAAGCGAAGGACGACGCGCCGCTCCAACGGTGAAAATTTTCAAGTTGATTTTTACTTGGCATAGGTATTGCCATTATAATAGAGAACGGAGCAGGCGAGCCGGCCCGGTATGACGGATCGCGAATACAGGAGATCAAATTATGGCGGGAGCTGAATCGATTCATTCACAGAATAAAGTGCGGTTGGGAATTGTCGTCGGCGGCGGTCCGGCCCCCGGCATCAATGGCACCATCGGCGCAGTAACGCTCGAGGCGGGCAATCGCGGTCACGAGGTAGTCGGCATCTATGACGGCTTTGCTCACCTGATGGATGGGAAGACCGACCGCGTTAAGACACTCGATCGCGACGACGTCTCGCGTATCCATTTCGAAGGCGGCTCGATTCTCGCCACGTCGCGCGCCAACCCGACGAAAAACGCCGCCGACTTGGAACGCGTCGTCGGCGCGCTTGAAACTCTCAGGATCCGTTATCTAGTCACCATCGGCGGCGATGATACGATGTACGCCGCGAGCCAAGTCACCAAAGCCTCCGCGGGTAAAATTCGCGTCTGTCATGTTCCCAAAACCATCGATAACGACCTTCCGCTACCGGGCGAAACGCCGACCTTTGGTTTTGAAACGGCGCGCCAGTACGGTTTCGAGATCGTGCATAACTTAATGGAAGATTCGCGCACCACTGGGCGTTGGTATTTCGTCGTGGTGATGGGACGGACCGCAGGCCATCTCGCGGTTGGGATCGGTAAAGCGGCGGGAGCAACGCTGTCGATTATACCAGAGGAATTTCCCGGTCAGGTACATCTCGAGACCGTTGGCGATATCTTGGAAGGAGCAATTCTCAAACGTCAGGTGCTGTGGGAGCGGCAGGATGGGGTTGCCCTGATTGCCGAGGGACTCCTCGAACGCATGCCGGTGCAGGAGCTTACGGCAATCGAGGGCGTTCAGATACAGCACGATAGCTACGGTCACCTGCGCTTGGCGGAGCTTGATCTCGCTTACATATTGAAGACTCTGGTCGAACGGCGCTTCGCCGCGCGCGGCCAAAACCTCACCATCGTTCACAAGAACATCGGCTACGAGCTTCGCTGCGCGCCTCCGGTTGCGTTCGACTGCGATTACGTCAAAACCCTCGGCTATGGGGCGGTGGAATTTCTCTTGAACCCTAACGAGATCACGGCAAAGATCGCCGGCGCGCTGGTCTGCATCGTGAACGGAGAACTGAAGTATCTCAAGTTCGAGGACCTGCTGGACCCGGCAACCAAAAAGACCTCGGTGCGGGTTGTGGATATCTCCAAACCTTCTTATAAGGTTGCGCGGGAATATATGATTCGGCTGGAACGCGAAGACTTTGCCAATCCCCAACAGTTGGAAAAGTTGGCGAGAGCCGCATCAGGTAAAGACCAAAGCCCGTCCATGGAAGCGTTCAAGAAGAGATTCGAGAATGTTGTCACCGAGCTTCGCGGCGGGATGTAGAGAGGTAGCCTCCATTTCGGCAAAGACGACGAACTGACCAAAGCGCAAGCACGAAGTTGCTATAAGATTAGTCGTTCGCTGCCGGAGCGGGCAATTAACTCTGGTAAATTTCTTTTGAACTCTGCTGGCATATTCATTGCGGTAGACACAGACGGGTCAATCTGTGCTAATTTTCACTAGTGGAGGGTTAGACCAAGCTAAGGGCAGCACATGATCTTTGCGTCTTACCAAATCGCGAGCTTTCACGACGAGATGTTTCTCGCCGACGGCGCGCCGCGCAGCGGCGTGCGCTTGTTGAAAGAACGCATCGAATCGCTGCCGGACGGCGAGCTACTGGCGCGGCAAGCGGCTGCCGAACGGTTGCTGTTGCAGAGCGGGATCACTTTCAATGTCTACAACGACAGCGCAGCGACGGAGAAGATTTTTCCCTTCGATATCATTCCGCGAATCATCGAAGCTGCGGAGTGGGACTGGATCGAAAAAGGCTTAAAGCAGCGGGTCTTTGCGCTCAATTTGTTCATCGACGATATCTATCACGAGCAGAAAATCATCAAAGACCATGTCGTGCCGGAATACCTGATCCAATCGGCGCGGTCGTTCAGAAGGGAATGCATCGGACTCAATCCGCCGCAAAGGGTCTGGTGCCATATTACCGGAACTGACCTGGTGCGGGATTGCGACGGTCAAATGTATGTTCTTGAAGACAATTTGCGCTGTCCTTCCGGCGTTTCCTATGTGCTCGAAAACCGCCGGATTATGAAACGGACTTTCCCGCAGGTTTTCGAGGCATCGCGGGTCCGTCCGGTCGATGAATACCCGAGCCGTTTGCTGTCGACATTGCAATCGCTTTTCCCCTCCGCCATGGAGTCACCCAAGGTCGCGGTGCTTACTCCCGGGATATTTAACTCCGCCTATTTCGAACACGCCTTTTTGGCCCAGCAAATGGGCGTACCGTTGGTCGAAGGGCGCGATCTGGTGGCCGTCAACGGCCGGATCATGATGCGGACGACCAAAGGATTTGAGCCGGTGGATGTGCTGTATCGGCGCATCGATGATGATTTTCTCGATCCTCAGGTCTTTCGACCTGACTCATTACTCGGCGTTCCAGGGCTGATCGAAACTTACAAGAAAGGGCGCGTCGCGCTGGCTAATGCGCCGGGGACCGGTATCGCCGACGATAAGTCGGTGTATGCCTACGTGCCAAAAATCATCGAGTACTACTTGGGCGAAAAAATCATGATCCCCAACGTGCCGACGCATATCTGCGCCGAGCCCAATGAACTTACCTACGTTCTAGCAAATCTAGACAAATTGGTGGTCAAGGCGGTGAATGAATCGGGCGGCTACGGCATGCTCGTGGGGCCGCACTCGAACGCAGCCGAACGGGCTGAATTCGCGCGGCTGATTAAAGACAATCCGCGCAATTACATCGCGCAGCCGACGCTGGGGCTCTCGCGGGTGCCGGTTATCGCCGACGGTCGAGTCGCCGGACGCCACGTTGATTTCCGACCTTACATTCTATACGGCAGCGACATTTATGTGCTTCCCGGCGGATTGACGCGCGTGGCACTCAAAGAAGGTTCACTGGTCGTCAACTCTTCTCAGGGCGGAGGAAGTAAGGATACCTGGGTTCTTCTGCCTTGAGTCCCTGAGGTCTGAATTCCGCAAAGCGCGCGAGGCGTCGCGTGGATGTATGCTAAGTCGGGTTGCCAATTCGATCTACTGGCTCAGTCGTTATATGGAACGCGCCGAAAACGTCGCGCGTTTCATCGACGTCAACCTGCAGATGATGCTCGACCTTCCCACTGGCTCGAGGGAGCAGTGGCATCCGCTGATCAGTATTTCCGGTGATGATGCCGCTTTCGCGTCGCACTACCCGATGCCAAGCCGTGAGAACGTAATTAAGTTTCTCGCTCTCGACAGCGAAAACCCTAACTCTATCATTTCCTGTTTGCGCGCGGCGCGCGAGAATGCCCGCACAATTCGCGAGGCGATTTCCTCGGAAATGTGGGAGCAGGTCAATACCAGTTATTTGACAGTTATTGCCGCCGCCTCAGACCCGCTGCTGATTCACTCGCCTTACAGTTTTTTTAATGAAGTTAAGAAGGCCAGCCAGCTGTTCGACGGCATCACCGACGCGACCATGTTGCATGAGGAAAGCTGGCATTTCTACCGCATGGGACGCTTGTTGGAGCGCGCCGATAAGACTTCCCGGCTATTGGACGTTAAGTACTATATTCTGTTGCCCGTGTTGGCTGATGTCGGAACTCCGTTGGATGATATCCAATGGGCTGCGGTGTTGCGCTCCGCGAGCGCTTTGGAAATGTACCGCAAGCGACACGGTCATATCGCTCCCGAACTAATTATTGAATTTCTCGTGCTCGATCACGAGTTCCCGCGCTCGATTCACTATTGTCTAACGACGGCCAATGATTCGCTTCACGCAATTTCCGGCACGCCGGTCGGAATGTATCGCAATCCCGCCGAACAGCGCCTCGGTCAGCTGCGTGCCGAGTTGGCTTACGCGGATACCCGTCAGATCATCGCGCGCGGACTTCACGAATTTCTCGATGGCTTTCAAACCAAGCTGAATCTAGCGGACCAGTCGATCTTCGATACGTTTTTTGCTCTTCGCCCCATTGGCGCGAGCGCGTCATAACGACTCAATCAATAGCCGCTCGTATAACGAGCCGTTCCACGGCAGGCGAAGCTCAGATTCAAATAACGGTCTTGCGCGTAGCGAGCCTTTTGATAACACTCTGGTATCGAGCAGTCCGCTGATCAGACTGATCCGGTCTTATTATCGTGGACGAGGAGGCTCGCTGACTGGTTGAAAGTGCGCGGGCTATAAAAGAGAACGAGGAATGAAAATCAGCCACGCTTGCAGTCTGGCGCAAAAAGGGAAGGAGTAACGACAGCAGGTCGGTCCTCGACCTTACGCTCTGCCGGCTACCGTTTTCTTGAAAGCTTCGACGCTTGTCGCTTCGCTTGCCGCTATCAGCAACTGATCCCCGCCTTCAAGTCGGGTGGATCCACGTGGGAGCTGGATCTGCTGGTCGCGGATAATTGCCACGGCGAGTAGCTCAGGAAATCGATCGAAAACCTCTGCTATACTCCGGCCAGCCAGCTGTGAATTTTCCGGCAAATTTACGGTCATCAAGATGCCTTGCCCGCCGTGAATGGGAATGGGCGTGCCATGGCGAAGCAGAGAGGCTAAATGCGGCAACGTGACATTTCTGAGATCCATAAGAGGGCCACGCTCGAGCACCGCGAATGTTGCCCGGAGCATGCTTTCCAGGTGCGTCGGCGAATCAGATCTTAGCTCGACCTGCGCCTCATAAAGTTTAGGATACTTGAAGCCGGCCGAGAGGGTTCGCTCGACAACAAAGGCGATCGTGGTCGCGAGCATCGATGGCACGATCAGTCCGTAGCCGCCGGTCATCTCGGCGACCATGATTAACGTGGCGATTGGAACTCGCGCGGTGCCGGCGAATACTGCGGCCATGCCGACGACCGCGAAGGCGGCGGTGTTAAAGCCGGCGCCCGGAATGAATCGGTCTGCGACAAATGCGACCCACGCGCCTACCATACCGCCGATATACACATTGGGGCCGAATACTCCACCCGAGCCACCGGAAGAGATCGTCAAAGACATGGCCAGAATCTTTGCGAGGGCAAGAAAGATGAGCGACCAGCCGATGTAATCCCCGGTCATCGCTTTCTGAACCCAGCCGTATCCGGTCGAGATTGTTTCGGGGACAACGAGGGCGAGCAATCCCATCAAGAGCCCGCCAATCGCGGGCTTTACGTGATTGGGAATTTTTACGGCTCGAAACAGATCCCTGATGCCGTAAAAGATCGGCGGTTCAATGGTGCCCACGAGGCCAGCTACCACTCCGAGTATAGCGTAACCCACGAGCGCAATGGGCTGAGTAAAATGAACGGTTTGAGGAAACAGAAATATCGGTGACCATCCGACAAACAATCCGTTCACGGCGTATGCCACGACCGATGCAACCACCGTATAGATGAGAGCTTCGGTTTCAAAGGCCATGCCCGAATAGAGAATTTCCACCGAAAAGATCGCCATCCCTAAAGGGGATCGAAAGATTGCGGCTAGTCCTGCCGCCATTCCAGCAAGAACCAAGACTCGCCGCTCCTCATCTGGCAATCGCAATAAGTCCGCGAGCATGGAACCGACGCCGACGCTGATCTGCGCGGTCGGTCCTTCACGTCCGGCCGCTCCACCGGATCCGATTGTGATGGCAGACGTGAAGACTTTTATCAAAGGAACAATCGGTCGGACTCTACCGCCTTTGAAGTGAAATGCTTCCACCGCAGCGTCGGTGCCGTGACCCTCTGCCTCCGGAGCAAATGTGTAGACCAATATTCCGGAGAGAAGTCCGCCCAGGGTGGTTGCCAGCGGAATCAGCCACAAACCCCAACTGCCGACGATGGGCTGAGGATTCAAACTGCCCGGTTCGGGCGGCTGGTATCCGGCGACGCCCACCAGGAGCAGACGCTCGGTGAAATTCAAAATCCAGACGAAAAGCTGTGCCCCCAATCCACCTGCAACGCCGATCAAGGCCGAATAAAATAGGAGGCGATACTCGTTCCACGGAAACCTGGTCAATTGTGTGGCAGCTTCAGTTTGCGGTTCAGCTTTCCCATTCATCTAGGTACGTTACCCTGTTTGCAAAATTCCGAGACAAGTATGATATGTACGCCTCTGTTTCGTCGGTCGATCATGATGATGACGGCATTAGCTGCGACAAGCATTGTTTATCATTCTCGTAGACGGCCTGCGGTTCAAGGTAACGGCACGACTATGGCGCGCAAGCAGTCTTAATCCCTAACAAAGCGGCCAGTCGCTACGCTTTTGGAAGGACTGACAGAAAATGATCTCTCCATCGGGTATGGGCTATTTGGCGGCGACGTAAAACGGAGCGAATCCTGCCACTTTGGATTCATTGCGGATGGTGGTTATCGATTGGATCCATTCAGCTAGGATCTTCGTATACGCCCGTCGCGCGCTTTCTCTGTAAAATAGGTGCTGCGCCGGCAGCTCAAAGTGAAGACTACGTTTAGCCAGCCGCAGAATTCCGTGGTCTTTGGCCGCCCACGCGCCGATGGCGACTTGCTCCAGCGGTTCGATGATCAGGTTTACTTTCGTCACGTCCGGCGCCTCGCGTAGCACGCGATCGCGGATTTCTTGATATGCGATTTTAATGGTCGGTTGGATACCTGCGCTCGGTTGGACGATTGACGTTGATGCGCCAGCCGCCGCACTCGGTGGGCGTAAAACCTCGGGTCACCACGCTGGCGAGCGAAGTTCGGTAACTCAATTCCTCGACCAACTCGCCCGTATACCAATCAAAACTTCCATGCGGAGCGCCGATCACGATGCCCCGGGCGTTGTTTCTGCCAGGAATCAAATCGATACGGCCGTACGGCAATCGCTTCACCTGAACCGGTGGCCACTGAGATGATGCGCGCCGAGCTATGGTAGAAGCTTCGATGACCCACTTGGTGATAATGTCACGATAAACAGACTTAATCTGCGGCAGCGTAAGAATCTTAGGCAGCCGCAGGATCAGTCCTTTTTCGGCGAGCATCAAGACGCCGTGATTCTTAACGCCGAACGCATTCCAGGTAATGTTTTCTAGAGGATTCAGCGCGATCTCTACGCGCAGGGTTCTAGGGTCTTTGATGTTTTCATCTCGAATCATCGCGTAGGCGTGTTTTATCGCGATGAGTTGTTCGAAGCTAAAGCCAGCGGACGCAACTTCAATGCGCGAAGTTTGGCTGGCGTCATCGGCAATGCGGAGTCCAACGTAGAACTTTAGCGGACCAACAATCGCGGACCGCAAGAAATTTTTGAACTCGGGATAAACGCTACCAGGGCGTGGGGAATTCGTAGCGTTCCAGGAGATCGGGCTTGTGTGAATCAGCGGCTGTGCCACCGGGATGCGATTACCCTTAAAACCATAGGCAATGACAAGCCCGGCACCTGTTGCATCGCTGATGGCATTGGCGTAGTTGGTCGCCTCCGGTTCAGCCGCGCCGTGCGGGACGCCGACCACAAAACCATCGATCCGCGCATCGGAGCCATGAAATACGACACGGCCGAAATCGCCGATTGCTTGCTCGTGGAGCCGCTGATGGAGTGCGCAACTACTCCCGAATAGCAGAAGCACTATCATACAGAGCCACTGACGAGGCTGAACCTTGAAAGTGTGTTGCTTAACGTAGATGTGAAATCCAGGCATCGAATGATTTCAGTATAGATAAGAAGAGTATATGCGGATTTCGATTCGAATTGGAAAGTAGAACGAAATACTCGTTAACGAACAAAACGTAAAGACCACCGCGCTCACATTTTCCATATCAATTGATTTTAGCTAACGCGGTAGCGAACTTAGAAGATGGTGGCTTTTCCATTGTCAAGGGATTTTAAAAACTGAGTCTGCGCATGATCCATTGCGGCAACGGAAGCGTTATTCTCCACACCCGCGTTACGGAATGACCCGAGCCAATTATAAATAAAATCCATTTCCAGCCTCTCGTGTACTTTTTCGGCACCTTCAGTATGAAGAGGCGGAACGACATTATCGTCGGAATAAATTAAAAATGACTATTCGCTAGCTCCCACTCTGGGGCGCCACTTATCGAACCGGTGTTCGATTCGATCGAGAATACCGGTGAGTACGATTCCGGAGATTGCAAAGATCAATACACCGACAAAAACTTTATCCGTCTGGAACGTCGCGCCGGCCACGGTGATCATAAAACCGATTCCCGCCGTGGCCGCGTAGAGCTCGCCAACCAGTACACCCACCAGTGCGCGCCCCACAGCGATTCGCAAACCGGTCAGAAGAAACGGCAGGGTGGAGGGGAAAACCACGCTCTTAAATACTTGCCATTCCGAGGCGCCGAAACTCCTTGCGGCGTTGATTAAATTGAGCGGGGTCGTTTTTACGCCGTCCCGCGCGTTGATCAACATCGGGAAAACCGCGCCGAGAAAGATAATTCCCACCTTGGAAAGAACACCAATGCCCAACCAAATGATCACCAGCGGCAAAAGGGCCACACGCGGGGTAGCGTTCATGGCATTGACGAAGGGATCAAAGACGTAACTAGCCCTCTTATACCAACCTGTCAGAATGCCGAAGGGAATAGCGACAACGACCGAGAGGATATATCCCCAAAAAAACTCGATGCTGCTGATCTTGAGGTCATTATAAATCTCGCCCGACGAGAATAGGCCGACTGCCGCCTTGAAAATGAGCGATGGCGCGCTCATGAACATGGGGTTGATGCGCAAAAAAGGGATGGGATTGTAGACGCTCAAGGCGCCGCCCATAAACTCCCACAGCAGTAGGAAGACGATCACCGCGGCGGTACCTAAAATCTTGCTCTCCTGATTGAGGTAGAACTTGTAAAGTCTTGACGCCTCGGCGACGCTCACATCTAGAAGCACTTCTTGCGCAGCTACTTTTTCATTGGCCATAGCAAATCCTCCCGCGCGTTTTCGCTCGTGACACTCTCTTTGTTGCTAGCGTATTCACGTCGTTGGAACGTTTTTCACGACAAAACGGTCGTGGCGGTTTTTTTGCCAGCATTCCTCGCTGTGCTCCTGGCAAACCGGAAGCTCTTTCCCATAGCTGATGGTGGTGATCCGGCCAGCCGGAACTCCCAACGTTACGAGATAGTCTTTGGCTGTTTGCGCCCGCTTTGCGCCGAGAGCCAAATTATACTCGCCGGTTCCTCTCTCATCGCAGTGTCCTTCAACTTCCACTTGGGCCGATGCATTGTTCTTCAGCCATCCTGAATGGGACTTGAGCATGTCCCGGGCGTCTGCGCTTAAGTTATATTGATCAAAATCGAAGTAGATGTCTTTTAAAGGCCCTGAGGCAGGGGTTTTTCCCTCGCGATGCGCTTCCAAGCTCGAACCGGAGTTAGAAACCACAGTCTTGATTTGTTTTGAAGTGGCCATCTTTTGTTGTGGTTGCATCGTCGCGGTCTTCGGTGGCTTCGTTGATGATTTCGTAGAACAAGCCACCAACGTCAGAAATAGCAAAGCGATGAGAAAACTCTTGCCAGCCACACCAGACTCGATATGCCGTTGATCGCTCATTGTGACGTCTCCTTTTTTAGAACGAGTTAAAATGCTTCTTTAGTTCTTGCGTCGTCATGACGGTCGCATTCGAAACGAACCCCGCGAGAGTCTCCTTGGGAACCGCGCTATTAATCGTGTTCGTCTGGTCAGACAAAATAATGAGTTCCATTGAGTCGCTAATGTCCCTCAAGTTAAAGACGGTCTCAGCCAAATCCATCTCTTCGCCGGTCGAGATCAATATTGCCGCATCGAACATCTCGTGCTGCGCGCGCGCTACTGCCATCTTTCCGTCTGGGACATTTGTTACTCTAGAAGTGGCAGCCTGAAATATAGCGTTCAATGGCTGCGGAATTTTCGAACCGATAACCATGATTTTCTCGATTCTCATCGAAACTTGACCATCCGAAGATCTCACCAGTCAATTCAAAAGAAGGAGATCTTGTTGAGTGCCTGCGAAAAGTGGGCAGAAAACAGTTTCTCGTTGCCATCGAATGCAGCAGTACGGGAAAGCCGCTTCAAGTAAACTGTCCAAAGACAACCATGTGCGCGTGGCAAACGGTTGTTAATATCGAGTGCTCGCGCTGCGGCTAACAGCCCTTCAGTCTCTAAGTTGTAAAGAATAAGTTCGACCCGAAATAGAGCAACCGGGATGCCAGGCCAGTACTTCCGCTGGAATTCAGCAAGTTACAGCAGATGTGGAATAGCGATCAGGCGCGAACGAAGAAGTGTGTGCGGATTCTATACATCAAGGCTCAACGCTTTGGATCAAATGAGCGAATATCTTACACCGTGCCGATCTTTACCCTGCGGCGAAAAACCTTTCTGTTCCTTTACAACAATCCGTGTCTCTTGAGTTTGTCGTAAAGAGTGCGGCGGCTAATACCGAGAATAGATGCGGCTTTTTTCTTGTTTCCTGCCGCAGACGCCAGAGTCATGGCGATAAATTCCTTTTCTACCGCTTCAAGGGTCATGCCTATATGGATCGGAAAGCTTGCCCAAAGCGACTCGCGATCGGACTCTCCAGCATTTCTAATTCTCGCCGGAAGAAGATCGGGGGTCAGCACTTCATCTTCTGCAACCAGGACAGCACGCTGGATGACGTTCTTAAGCTCACGCACATTGCCAGGCCAGGAATAGCTTTCGAGGCATCGGAGCGCTTCAGCAGAGACTGAGCGCAGATTTTTTTTATGCATCTGACGAAATTGAGCTAAGAAGTATTGGGACAGAACCCTGAGCCCGCCCGGTCTGTCCCGCAGCGGTGGTAGATTGATGCGGAAGACATCGAATCTATAGTAGAGATCTTCACGAAATCTGTTTTTTTTGATCGCCGCTTCGAGATTTTCGTTAGTCGCGCCGATGACCCGGACGTCGACACGAATGTCCCTCTCACCGCCAACCCGACGAAACGTTTTTGTCTCTAGCACGCGAAGCAGAAAGACCTGACATTTCTCATCCATCGTGCTGATCTCGTCGAGGAAGATCGTCCCGCCTGCGGCCAGTTCGAAACTGCCTTTGTGCGCAGCGATGGCACCGGTGTACGCTCCCTTCTCATGTCCGAAGAGCTCGCTGGCGATCAGTTCCGCAGGCATTGCTCCCATGTTAACGGCGACAAACGGCTTGTCTTTCCGCCTGCTTCGATTGTGAATCGCACCAGCAACGAGGTCCTTCCCCGTTCCGGTTTCGCCCGTGACTAACACGGGAACGTCTGCTGAAGCGGCATCGATAATGCGTTGGAATACTTCGAGCATTGGCAGACTGACTCCAAGCATTCCTTCGAACTGATTGGGAGGATAAGTTTGAGCAGATGAGGCGCCTTTAGTTTCAGATCGAGTTTGTTTTGACATAACGCCCGTTTGGCAGCGAAGCTCTGTACGAATAGCAATAATGGATTAATTTGTCTAATTCTAATTACTTGCGAAGCGCTCAAGACACATCGTCCACTCGCGAAAGCACGCATTTCAACTTGAATACAATCCGGCCCCTGCGGCGACGTCGAGAAATCGTTGCAGTTTAACGGTGCGAAAATTTATTGGTAAGCGAAAAGTAGCAAGCACCCCCTGCTCCGTGCGAATTCCGCACACTGTTTTCGCTCGGTGAATTAATTACACATCTGCGAGCCTCCGCGACATCAACGATTTTGCGACAACCAACGATAGGTCGTGATCAATAGTAGGTTTTTTCGTCGGGTTGCTCGGTGGTACATCAGTTGCTTTACAAGAACTCCGTACGCGTAAGTTTGATCGAGTCGGTCGCGAAACTGAATGGGCGGAAAGTGATGAACTTAAGTCTCGTTATCGGGCGCGTTTAGTTCTACGTGCACAAAGCAGCGGCTCTGAACGACGTCGAAGCGGGAAAAGAGGTGAAAACATAGTGTCGTTTAACAAGCACACGTTCGCTTTTCTTGTGATCTTGGCTCTGACCCCGGCGTTTTGCTCACGCCGATGAACAAAAGGCCACAGTAGTAAAGGTTAACAAGGATAAAAAAGAAATCGTGGTTAAAACGAAAGACGGGGAAAAGACCTTTAAATATGCCAGCAGCACCAAAGGAATAGAGAACGCGAAAGACGGCGCCAAGGTCACCATCGATTACGAGAAGAAAAATGGAGACATGACGGCAACTAAGGTGATGGCCCGCTGATGCTTTCCTTTTTTGCTGTCGCAACGCGGAATCGCAGGGGATCGGCCTTGGGCTTGGAGAGGGGCAGATGTTAACCGCCCCTCTCCCGAATTTCCCAGTCTACATCATCATCGGCCGCATAGTTTTAGTTAAACGCTGTTGACGGATCTTGTCGAGCGCCCTTGCATTGGATTTGTGCTGGTTCTATGTTTGCTCAATTCGTTTCGCGGGGCAATATGTGAACAAAAATAACATGAGTCCATATTTTCCTTTCGGCGGTGTGAATTTCTTGTACCACAGCCGATAAACCTAGAAACAGCGATTCACGCGATCAGAAGAGTGCAAGCGTGTGATAGAGTGAGGATAATTTTGTTTTGAGAGGATACCCAATGGGTGAGGCTAAGAAGCGGGGGTTAGTGGTACGTCAACAGGTGGTA
>WNGE01006152.1_pt1 | contig 15040 bp, 14 predicted proteins | sample 5400651 | NCBI WGS metagenome assembly WNGE01 (sample SAMN13153370, study PRJNA577476) | soil metagenome | isolation source: 60 cm soil or saprolite under grassland replicate 2 | place: USA:California | collected 2016-06-15 | reverse complement strand
TATTTTCCGCGCACTCTACGGTGACCTTATCAGGAGCTTGCGCGATGGTTGAACCAATTGCTGGTGTTGCGCTCAATACTTTGGCGTGGGCCGAGTGTGCAGAGACTGTTCCTGCCACCACAAAGAGCAACCCCAGGCTGAGTAGTGCTGCAAATAGTGTCTGTGTAAAGCGATGTGCTGTATTCATCATTAATCCTCTTTTTCTTGAAAAGAAATGTGCTTGAAAAGAAATGTGCTTGTAGCATATAGCAACACAAACGAGCTGTCTATTAGGATGAATCCCTATTTATACCCTAGGGTGTTTGAACAAACCTTTTCATCTCACCTGAAGTGCGGTGGTTGACCATCTTCAGCTTGACAGTACATCAAAGGGAAAAGAGGTAGCCTTGCTGAGCTGTCCCAGGGCATATATAATACAAGGCATCTGGAGGAGGAAATGGTGTCATGGCAAGCCAGGAGTGGGTTGAGCTTCTACGGCAGGGGAGAGCGTTTTTAGCAGGAACGCTCGAAACCTATCTGATTATCTGCACCTACCGGCTGGAAAGACCCTCTGAGACAGGAGGTTGTTAGGGCTTGTGACTAACACGCCTCCAGGCCCTGGATACGTATGATCACTTGGTAGACTCCCTTGCCACGTGAACACGAAGTTTGATTGATGCTGACCAGGGATAATGGTTAACTTTTCAAACGTTTGGGAACGCCCGTTATTCACCGTGTAGGAGAACACAATCGTCCCTCCGTTTGGGCCTGAAACGACGTGAAACACTGCATTGTAGACGACCTGAATGTAGGAGCCGCATTTCCATGTCGAGGTGGTTGTTGGGGTGACAGACATATCAATGCTCGTTACTCTGAATGGTGCTGCATTCGTCGTTATCATGCTTAGGGTATGCGTCGTTACTAAGCTTGTTGAGGGAACTGAGTACGAGTGGGATGGGGCAACTATTGTTGCATCACCTCCATGACTACCTATTCCATTCCCACATCCTGCTATCCATACTACGAGAAAACATACTACGATGATCAATGCTTTACTTGTCCTACTGTTGCTCCACATAGAAACACCTCTTTCTCACAGTAAAACGCGCAGGACCATCTTACCTTTTTCGTTCTACGAACATGCTGTCGAAGGATCCTTCTGCTCGATAGCTTTCTCAGTATAGAATAGGCGTCTCACAAGGAACTCACAAAGAGCCGCTCAATCAACACAGGACGATCACAGATGGATGCTTGACCACTCCTCACTCCGTCAACGTTTGCCACGACCTTCCCCCATCATTAGAAACCATTACTTCGGCGGGGAGAAAAAACCCGGCGTAGAGAAGTTCTGTATTGTTGGGATCAACCAGCAGAGATACCATGTCGTTGCGATCAAACTGCCAGCGATGTTTCCAGGATGTCCCACTATCATTCGAGTACCACAGGTCCTGTCCGGACATGCCGTAGAGTATCGTACCGGAGGCGTTGACCGCCATCCGCATCAGCGCACTCTTCATGGGTAGGTTCGCAATGTTTGTCATCTGTGTACTTCCTTCGTGCCAGCGATAGAGACCGCCCTCCTCGGTGCTACAAAAGATCAGGCGCGGAGCCGTCTGTGATGCCTCTATGTCCAACACGCTGGTGAGCAACGATGGCGTCTGCATCGCTGAGAGCGCGCCGCTCGTTATCGGATACCAGTGCGCGCCCATATCTCGCGTCTCGAACCACCCTGCATATTCATAGAAGGCATAGAATTGACCGCCGCTCGCTGTACCCGCCTTCAGTGTGAAGAGGTAGGCGGAAGGAGACAGTCCTGCGGAAGCGCTGCCTGCATGCCAGTTTAACCCTCCATCAGCGCTGAAGTACATACCTCCCTGGAAGCCAAGGCCCGTGGAAGGACGCGCGATCACCGCTATTACCTGGGGATTCACGGGGCTGACGGCAATACTCATAATCATCATCGTGTTGAGCGCGCCGCGATCCTCTGGCCACGTATTCCCACCGTCCGTACTGGTGAATAACCCATAGTGCGTGCCGAGATACAGCACGCCAGATTTTCCTCCAAAGGCGATGACGTGGAGATGCGTGTGTGGATTCGAGAGGGGTCGACCCGCTACCGTGGGATCGGTGCTATTGAGCCGGGTGTTAAGTAGCTGCCACACGACGAAAATAGGGATGATCAGCAAAAGTAAAAGCAGCGCTTGTAGATAGCCTTTCCAGCTTTTCCGCGGTCTTGCTGGCTTCCCTGGCATATGTACACCTGGCGGCGTAGGCGGCTTTGAGATTGACATAACTCTAAATATGAATCTTTCTATCTGCTGCTCTTTTATCTGTCCTGTTCTTGTGGGTAGTTCCTTTTAATAGTGTAGGATAGACAGTCAATAGGCTCTGCCATCTATCCAGGACCATTACCATTCCTCAGGGCAGAAATAAGAAGCACGGCTAGTTTGGCCCTCTTGCAACATTGAGCACAATGAGATACAATATACCCATACCCCCTGGACGGGGGTAGAGAGGAGAACATGCATGCGCGCTGAAAAGCAAGAAGTCATTAAACGCTTGAATTATATAGAGGGGCACCTCAAAGGTATTCGCAAGATGGTCGACGAAGACAAATATTGCGTCGATATTCTGCGCCAGACCTATGCCGTGCGCAAGGCCATCGAGAAGCTCGAGTCCCTCATTTTGGAGAACCACCTGCAAACGTGCGTCCCTGAGGGTATCACCAGCGGGAAAGCGGATGTGGTCATTGAGGAACTGGTGCAGCTCTACAACCTGGCCGGAAACCGTTAAGTCGTAGATAACTCGTTACTTTTTAATAAAGGAGAATGCAAATGGCAGCAGCACAAGAAACCGTGCTCTCAGTCCCCGACATTAGTTGTGAGCATTGTGTAAAGGCGATAAATGGAGCATTGACGGAATTGCCGGGCATAGAAACAGTCGATACTGACATCCCTACAAAAACCGTTCACCTGCGCTACGATCCTACAAAAATTTCGCTAGACAAGGTCGAAGCTGTGCTCGACGATGTTGGCTATACCGTCGCGAAAAAAAAATAAGATATAATAGTGCTGTATGGAGTATGAAGAGAAGCTAAAAGAATTAGAAGCGCTACTACAAGTAAGATTTCGTGACCGTTCGTTGTTACTGCGAGCAGTGACGCACCATTCTTGTTGTCCAGATACAGCCGTCCGTGACTCTTATGATACACTCGAGTTCCTCGGTGATGCCATTATCAGCGCGCACGTGGTAGAGTATATCTATCGCAACTACCCCAACGCCTCCGAGGGAGAGATGACCGCGCTGAAGTCCGAGGTTGTCAGCCGCCGCATCCTGGCCAGGATTGGGCAACAAATCGGCCTCTTCCCCTATATTCGCGTGGATATCGTCAACCTGCGCACCTTCAATGAACGGTCACGCGATTCTCTTTGTGGTGATGTGCTGGAGGCGCTGGTGGGGGCCATCCAGATTGACCAGGGGCCAGAGGTGGCTCGTGGCTTTGTTGCGCGCTTCATTTTGCCCGTGGTATCACAGTTGAATCACCTGTCGATTGACACGAATCCCAAGGGAAAACTGCAGAAAATCGTTTTGCAGCGTTCAGGAAATCTCCCGCGTTACCGCGTCTTAGAGCAGAGCGGGCATACCAATGATCGACTCTTTACCGTTGGTGTCTTTGAGCACGATTTTTTACTGGGCCTGGGCAAGGCATCAAGCATTAAAGAGGCTGGCCGTTTAGCTGCACGTGAAGCTTTGGAATTGATGAGTCACAAATAATCGCCCGCTGTCCAAAGGATTGGTCTATGTCATTGTATGGGGTACTAGAAGAGCAAGTTGGATGGTATGAAGCCTCGTTGTCGTTGCAGGAACGGCGTAGTCGTGGCCACTTCTCAACTCCAACAATCCTGGTAGAACGCATACTGGACGCCTGCGGCTATCATAGCACTACTCCCGCTGCTGACCTACGCTCAATCCGCGTGCTTGATCCAGCTTGTGGCAGCGGCAATTTCCTTGCGGCGGCGGCCCGCCGTTTGATCTCCTCAGGTGTGTATACAAACGTACCACAGGATGAACTTGCACCCCTCGTTCAGCACAATATCTGGGGGTTTGATCCCGACCCGGTCTCCTGCTTCCTGGCAGAGATGCAGTTGAGCGCAACTGTAGCAGACGCGATGGGCACAATGAGCCAGGCGTATCTCGCAAGCACTCCATCCTGGCATATTCACCAGGCCGACGCTCTCACTCTCCCCTGGGAAGAGCCTTGCGTCGATTTGTTCCTCGCCAATCCTCCCTATCTCGCGGCAAAGAATATCGACCTTAGCGGCTATCGCTCAACACACCAGCGCGGACAGATTGATAGTTATCTGCTTTTTTTGAGCCTGGGGCTGCAAATTGTGCGTCCCGGTGGCTGGCTTGGCCTGGTGCTGCCAGATCCCTTGCTGGCGCGTACCAATGCTGCCAACGAGCGCGCGCGTTTGCTCAAAGAGTTCAGCATACATCATCTCTGGCACCTCGCAGACGTCTTTACTGCCCACGTGGGCGCCGTCGTCATCATCGCCCAAAAAGTTCCGCCAAAAAGCCAGCATCAGGTCGCATGGAAACGAGAGCGATGGAAGCTGACCCCTCCAAGGACGACCACAAGGGTCCCCTCCCATCTCTCCACTTTCACAGGTAAATTATTGGGACAGATACCGAAACCCGTAGGGGCGGGGGAGGATGATGTGGAGGGAGGGGACGCTTGCGTCGCCCGTGAGGCGGAGCGACGATCAGGACGGTGGGCGACGCAAGCGTCCCCTCCACCCTACCCTACCTCCCCCGCCCCTACGGTCTCTCAATCATTGTTTCAACGCCAGCCCCGCGCCGAATTGCGTTATCTTTTGAGCACCGAGCAGGCTTCAATCATTGAACGCTTGCAAACCTACCTGAGCGAAACCCCTGCACAATCTTCTCGTCTTGCCCCCCTGGACCGTTTTTTGTCGATCCGCCGCGGCGAAGAACTTGGCAAAAAGAGCTCACACCTCATCCAAAAAGAAACACTATGTTCAAACGAGCGATCTCTGCCCGTCCATAGTAGGGGCGATCCCTTGTGGTCGCCCTCGGACCTGCGGTCGCCCTCGGACCTGCGGTCGTCCTCGGACCTGCGGTCGCCCTCGAGTGCCTGGTATCCCATACTCCGCGGGGGAAAAGATACTTGCCCCTATGTCACCCCGCGCACAGACTGGTTTATAGCCCGCGAGGCTATCACCAAGCCCTTAGAGCGCTATCTCTCACCGAAACTACTGGTCGTCAAGAGTACAGATCGACTTCAAGGTACGCTCGATTTGGGGGGACACGTGGCATTACAGACACTCTATTTACTGCATCCACGCGAGCAAAGTATGCCGGTGGATGACCTCTATTTCTTCCTGGCCTTGCTCAACTCCCGCCTCTTGCGCAATTATGTCTATGTGCTCCACACAGCCTACAAGTGGGTGCAGCCGCAGATTGAGCAACACGTTCTGGCGCGACTCCCTGTGCCCATCGCCACAACAGAAGAGAAAAAAGACGTTATAGAGCGCGCAAAACTGCTGGTGTGTGCTTGCAGCGAACAAGCCCCCGTTGTAGAATGGAAGTTAGATATTCAAGATACATACGAGGAACAGGAGCGCGCTATCTATGCGCTCTATGATGCTACAATTTGTTGACATAAGGAGTGTTTGATGTCCATCGCTGCAACTCCGCTCTCTTGTAGTACTTCTATTTTCAGTCAGCAGCGATGAAAGGAGTCACTTCAATGGCTGAAACTCGCCCAATTCGCGTATTGGTCGCCAAGCCGGGCCTGGATGGACATGATCGAGGTGCAAAAGTGATTGCCCGTGCCCTGCGTGATGCCGGCATGGAAGTAATTTATACAGGTATTCGTCAGACACCTGAGATGATCGTTGAGGCGGCCATCCAGGAAGACGTGGATGCTATATTGATGAGTATTCTCTCTGGCGCGCACATGGCCCTTTTCCCCAAAGTAATGGAGCTGCTCAAGAAGGAAGGCGTGGACGATATCCTGGTGGCCGCCGGAGGCATCCTGCCTGATGAGGATGTACCGGCCATCAAGGCGATGGGCATCAAGGGTTGCTTCGGTCCCGGGACATCGACGGAGGAGATCATCGATTTCGTGCGTAACAATGTGCAGGCGGATCGCCTGACCACCGAGGTGTAGGTGCACCTTGGAAAACATTGTCGAACGCCTGCTCAACGGCGATCGCCGCGCGCTGGCACGCATGGTGACGCTGATTGAAAACGAAATCCCCGCCGCGCGCCGTTACCTGGCAGAGCTGCACCAGTATGCTGGTCGCGCCCATATCGTGGGCGTAACAGGTGCGCCAGGAGCGGGCAAGAGTACCCTTGTCACGCATCTTGTGCGAGAATGGCGCCGCCGCGACGCTAAAGTCGGTGTGGTAGCCGTTGATCCCACCAGCCCACTTACCGGTGGTGCTATCCTCGGTGACCGTATTCGCATGATGGAGCTGTCGGGCGATCCCAGGGTGTTTATTCGCAGCATGGCAAGCCGTGGCAGCCTGGGGGGCCTCGCGGCCTCAACCCGTGACGTCGTGCGTGCAATGGATGCTGCTGGCTATAACCCGATCAACATTGAGACCGTAGGGACTGGCCAGGACGAGGTTGAAGTGATGCGCACCGCGCACACGGTGCTGGTCGTCTGCGCACCCGGCATGGGCGACGACATCCAGGCCATCAAAGCCGGCATATTAGAGATTGCCGATATCTTTGTGGTCAGCAAAGCGGATAAACCCGGCGCGGACCAGACCGTCGCGGAACTGTCCATGCTCTTGAGCCTTGATCCCACGCGCCGCCAGCACGATAAATCGCGTCCCTATTGGAAAATTCCAGTCTTGAAAACCTCTGCCATCAAAGACCAGGGCATCACCCAGGTGGTAGATGCCATCCAGCAACACTATGCTTATCTCGTTGAGAGCGGCATGCTGGCCCACAGGGCCCAGCGCCAGGTACGCAGCGAGGTAGAAGCACTGGTATTGCACGCGGTTGTCAACCAGCTCAAAGCCAAAACGTCCGAAGACGATTGGCAAAAGCTAGTCGAAGACATCACCAGCCGCGAACGAGACCCCTACAGCGTAGCAAACGAACTAGAAGAAAAAATTGGACTACGGCAACCGTAAAGGGACCGCCAACTCCCACCGCCTCTTCACGAAGTGAAGCGGGAAAACGTGTATAGTAGGGTCGACCCTTGCGGTCGACCTAGGGGGTGGTGTGTGGAGGCTTGCTTCATGAAAATCGCGCTAAAAGTTACGCCACAACGCAGTACCCAGTACGCCAACATGGCCGAGATACTGGCTGCCCCCGAGTTGCTTGCCAGCCCATTGGGAAACGCTATCACCACGATCAACCCTGCGACCCTTGCGGGCCAGGGTTATCTCATCGCCACTCTCGATTGCGCCTCTGATCCTTATTCAACCCGCATCAGCATCATGCCCATTCTCTCGCGCCTGGGCGCTACCAGCGAAGTCTTTGAATACTTTGATTCTCTTGGTGAAGTAGAGGGGCCACTGCTACGCCCGCTGGATCCACATTTTACACCATTTGTCCCTTTAGAAATGGCCGAGATTCGGCGCTATAAGGGCAAGACCAATGAGGTCTTCACACGGGTGCTGCTCAACTTAGCCATCTTCGCGGGCGCGTATGCCGGGCAATGTACAGAGCGACTACGGATACTGGATCCCCTCGCGGGTGGGGCAACCACGCTCTTTCTGGCGCTGGCCGGAGGCTACGATGCGTTTGGTATTGAGCTTGAACGACAGGATGTTGACTCAAGCGCGGTTTTTATCAGGCAGTATTTGCAGAGCGAGCATATCCCCTTCAAAGAGTTGGATGAACGCAGCCGCCGCGCGGGACGGCGCTACCTGTTCGAGGTTGGGCGCAAGGGGGCAACGCGCATGCTTGTGCTGGCACATGGCGATACCTGCCAGGCCAATCTGCACCTGCAAGAAGTTCCCGGCGGCCCACGTGTTCACGCCATTGTCGGCGATTTGCCCTATGGTGTTCAGCATTTCGCCGAGATTGCAGGGATGTTGCAAAAAGCTTTGCCTGTCTGGCAGCAGTTGCTACTGCCTGGGGGAACGCTGGCATTGGCCTGGAATGCTACTCGTATTGAACGCGCGAATATGATAGCGCTGCTCGAAGAACATACGCAGCTCATAGTCAGAAACGATCCACCGTATACACAGTTGGTGCATACGGTGGATCGAGTCATCAAGAAACGCGATATAGTGGTGGCCGTGAAGCATCCTTAGCTGAGCATCTCTTTCACCATCACCGCGCCCGCGATTGAGCTATCCGCGTTGCTGTAGCTGTACAGCACCACGACGCCCTCCTGTATACCAGTCTTGAAGGTAGAATGATACATGACGCTGCTGGAAAAGGTCGTATGGCCGTTGCCGGTTGCGCCTTTCGCGACGCTCTGACCAATATTTGTATACAGGTGATCCAGGACGATGGCTTTGCCAATTATTCCCTCAAAAGCGTTCCCTGTTCCCGTGACGGTTACTGGACTGGCCAGGCGGTCGCGATCCTGGGGAGCAGTGATCGACATGCTGGCAGTAGTCACCGATGTTACTTCCCAGATGCCCCCGTTGCTATTCTGTTCAAGACGGCTCATGGTGACTGTAATGGCGCTACCGCCTGGACTGGTGCTCTTCACGTTGACAACGGCATTGATATCATGCATCCCACCGCCGCTGACAATGGTCGCAGGGGCGTTGGGATTCCACTTGAGCAGGCGCTGGCTGGCGGCTAGCGCCTGAGCGGTAAGTGTCGCACTGAGTTTCCAGGGCTGGTGTCCCTGGTTCACCTGGGCCTGGTCTGCCTCGGCCTGGTAACGCGTGAGGTCAGGAAAGAAGCCGGGAAAAGCCACCGGCACCAGCGTCCCGGCGGCATCTGACCACTTGAACTCACGAAAGAGGTCCTGGGTCAGGTTCGCATCGGGTTGCCCGGCGTTAATGCTCGAGTTCGGGTCAACCTCGGCGGTCATAACCGTATTGTAGCCACTGATCTTCACGCTGCCCCTGGTCAGATTCTGCAATTTGAAAAGCTGAACCGGGCTGGGATCGATGATGCGATCATAGACGTACACGTCGAGAATAGCTCCGGTGCCATCGTAGCGCACGGTCACCAGGGTCTGTAGCGATGGAATGCCCTTCAGATTCCCACAACTGACACTCTCGACTTTCGAGGTTGTCGTTGGCGCGATAATTGCTGTCCAATGCGCCGAGTCTTTGACCGCGTCGGGGCAGGGTTGCGCTCCCAACCGGACAACGGGTGTTGTCGATGTCGTTGGCGTTGTATTGCCTGTAGCAGTCGCGCCAGGGGTACTTCCCGCCGTCGGCGTTGAGCTGCCACTATTTCCGCCTCCAATACCGCTGCACGCCGCCAGGACAAAGGCTAGCAAAAGGAGTAAACTTGTAGCTATAAACGGGTGTTTGTAATGCCATAATGAAAATGATTTCATAAAAATCCTCCAATAAAAAGAGATTTTATCTGAGGATAGCCTACCATAAATATATGAGTCCAGGTGTGAATTATATCACTTTTGGTATGTGTAATTTTGGTATGGCATCTTTTTCTTCCTGAGATACACCCTGACAACTAACGTTAGTTTCGTTATAATAGCCTCGTTGTGCACAATAACCTTGCCTGTTGAAAAACGCCCTTCTTTTTTTGTTTCCAGCAGTTTTTCAACAGGCCGGACCATTACTCGCAAAAAGGAGGGCAATACATGGCCCTTTTTAATGATGCTCTTGTTCAAGAAATAACAGCGCTGGTCCGCCAGCGCTATCAGGAACTCGGCACTGCACTGGGAGTGCAACCCACGCAAGAGAACTCGGACCAATTGGACGAACAGAGTTCGTTGCAGCGCAACCTGAAACTGTTGATCGGAGTTGCCAATGGTGAATATCACCGGACGGATGTGACGGTTCACCGAGTCGAACTGGCACTCACACGCTTGCTGGGGCTGCTGTTAGGGAACGCACTGCACAGCAACGCGATCTTCCCGGATGGCTTCTGGCAAACGGATATTGGCATCCTGGTCTCGCGGGCGCGCTGGTGGATCTCTGTCGATGATCTGATTACTATCAGCAACGCGGCGGCGCTGGCTTTTGGCGAAAACACCCAGGTGAATCGCATGCGTATTGCGCGCGCCATTGATAACGGGTTGCTGGAATGGGTGCCAGATCCTTCAGTGGCTAATCCCCAGCAGAACCGGCGCGTGCTCCGACCCCAGGTGGAGCGTCTGCGCGACCAACGCCGGCTGCCGGAATAGGTGAACGGCGGATACAACCACCTCACCCACGAAGACAAGTGTCGAGTCTCGTAAAGTCGTACCCATCGGTTTTCGGCAAAGTCTCACAAAGTCGTGCCAGTCAAGTTGTGAGCATATTCCCAAAGGTACAAGGCACAGGATATTCCAGATGTAGTACGTAGGAGAGCCGAGAGGTTCTCCTACGTGATCAGCGATTACGGGACGGCGACGGTAGCAACGATCTGCTGCTGCTGGTTGGCGGGATTGGAGCCGTCGTTGAACGTGCTCACGAAACTCGATATATTTGTCGAGCCACTGGTCGTATTACCGAAGTAGTCGCCGATGAAGGTCGTGATGCAGGTGGCGCACGACGTGTGCGGTGAGTTCAACTGCGGGTCCCAGGTGTGCTGGGTGAGCCGGATGTTATGCCCCAAGGGTGTAAGTGTGGCACTGTAGAACTGCACACTGGCATTGACGCAGTAGTTGGTGGCACCGTATGGAGGCAGACTGCCCGAATAATTGGGGTTAACCTGGTCAAGGGCGATGCCAGCTCCGGTAGCCTCAGTGCTGTTAGCAGCAGGACAATTGAGGCGGCGGTCGTAGAAAGCCACACTCACTGTCCCGTCGGTGGCGACCGTCAGGTTGGGTTGGAACTCATCGACTGGCGTTTGGTTATCGTTGACCTGGATGGGAGCCGTCCAACTCTTGCCACCATCGGAGGATGCCGCGAGCAGGATGTTCGTCACACCTGCGCTGTAGTCCTCCCAGGTAACGTAGAGTGGATAATGGCCCCCGACGCCCCCGACGAGCTGGTTGCCCACGCCGAAACTGTTGAGGATGCCGTCGCGGAAGGTAGTGTTAGCGTAGCGGGCCGGCGGCGCGGCGATGTTGTCGGCGACCGTCGAGACAGTCGTCCAGGTGTCCCCGCCGTCGGTGGACTGATCGAGCGCGATCTTGTCAAAGCTAAACTTCATCGCTGGCTTGGTCGTTGTGAGGGTCGTGTAGACCGTCCCATCAGGCGTGACGTGCGGCAGCAAGTAGGTGGCTCCGGTCGGGGAAGCCGAGACCTCCGGCAGCCGGATGGGAGCCGACCAGTCAGTGTGCGTCCCATCTGGCAGCGCCTGTGCGTGCGACACGAGCGGCTGGGCGGTGAATGGGCCGGTGAAGACGACCCACATGGCGTAGATGCGGTTTTTGAACCGGCTGGCCGGATTAGTGTCGATGGTGATCCACTGCTTGTCCGGCTCACGGCCCACGCTATCGTAGGTGGCGACGTAGTCCGGTTGGCGGTTGTGGGTCGTGATCCAGTCGCTCACCGCTGTCGCCCCGTGCTTGCGCACCGCAACAGAGATGACCTCGGCTGGGTGGGCCGGGTTGGGCTCCTGGTTCGGATTGATCTGGAAGTTATGGGTCCCGTCGGCGTTGTAGAAAAACTGGTAGGGCAGGATCAACTCATAGTAATTCCCGAAGCCATCGAAAGCCCCAACCGGGTCGGTATTGTCGGTCCAGCCTTCATAACCTGGGATATGCCCCTCGATCGACCAGGTCTTGCCGCGGTCGAAAGACTCGTAGAAGCCCAGCAGGTGGTTGTACCCCTCGGCGCTGACGAACCACTTGGAGGAGCCGATCAGGTGCTTGGAGTCGGTGGGATCGACCCGGATGTCGGACTCCGAGTAATCCTTGACCAGCATCGGCGTGGTTGCAGGATAGCCGGGGTTGCTGCCAGCCTGGGTGGGATAGGGTCCAAGATCCTCACCTGTGGTGGCCCCGGGGCAGGCTGATTCGCCGCTATAGCCATCGTTGGGGCCATCGCTGACTGTTGTATACGGCACCTCTGGCGTGTAGCAACTGGTCTGCTGCGTGGTCGCGAACACGTTGGTCACGTGAGAGGTCTTAACACTGTTGGCGTAGGAAGTGTCGGCTTGGGTTCCCTGGGGAATGTTGCCCACGCCGGAGCCAGCCGCGGCTACGCGTGTGTGTGCAAATGTAAGTGTGGGTACAAAGGCCAGTAAGGTGAGCAACGTCACCACGAGATACGCAAGATAGGATTTACGCATATCATACCCTTCCTTCTGATAATGAAGACTGCAGGCGTCTTTGAAGTCCACTGCGCCGTGTGACATAGAAAGGTCTGCTTTGCCTCGTACCACGAGACAAAACCCACCGATTCGATTATGGAAGAAAGCCATGGACTTGGCAATGGCAAGACGGTTGTGATTCGGTTATGAAATGGTTAAATTTTTGACCATCGCCTGTCAGTATTTCTTTCCTGCCAACAAGTGTTGAGCCTCGTAAAGTCAGTTGGTAGTCATGCAAACCAGGATTCGTCGTTTCCATTCCCGGATAACTTTCGACCTTGAGACGACTGACGACATCAACAATGCTGATCTCCAGGCGCGTCTGAAATGTGGTTGTTTGTCCTCGCTGCCGCATATGATCTCCTTCCTATTAGCATCCCAGCTTTCTGAAGAAGATCATAGCGCTTTCATTTAGACAATGGGGGGTACGACTTTACAAGACTCAACATATACTTATTACACATAACGGATCGCTTCTGCCGGTGAAATACGGCCCGCTTGCCAGGCTGGCAGGAGCGCCCCCAGGAAGGAGGCCAGCAGAGCGATACCGACGATGAGGCCCAGTTCTTGCCACGGAATGCTAAAAGTAAGGCCGGTATGAAATTGCTCAAAGAAATTCGTCACAAAGATATTGCGCGAAAGCACCAATCCCAGTACCACACCCAGTATACTGCCGAGCGTGCCCACGAAAAACGACTCAAAGAGAAATGCCAGTTGAATCAGCGTGCGTTTGCACCCGATGGCTCGCAACAACCCGATCTGCTGCCGGCGTTCGACCACGGCGCGTGTACCCGTAATGGCGAGCGCCGTGACCCCCAGTAAGAGCGTCAGGCCAACCACGCCCAACAGTACGTCACTGAGGAGGATACGCGGCCCACGTATCTGCCAGATTGCATCCTCTAACACGGTCGTCTCCAGTCCATTATCGAGGAAGGCAGAGCCAAGCGCCAGGGCCAGCGCTCGTTTGTCCTGTCCTGGCGCCACCTTAAAATAGTAGGTCTGGGCATCGGGTGTTGCCGGGTTCGTATCACTACGTGCCGTGTAGGCGGCACGGGGAATGAACAGCCCAAAATGTGCGCTGTCACTGTTGTCAACAACGCCGATAATAGTGAGCTTGACCGCCGACGTCACAGCCTGTGGCGCTGTGTTATCAGGAGTGGGCGTTTGAAGGCCGGTGACCCAGAGAGGAGTGGCCGGGAAACTGGTATCGCCCTGGTAGACCCCACTCATGGAAAAGGTGTAAGGTGAATCAAAACCCGGTGGATGGGTCGGCATCCCTGCATCAGCCGGTAACGGCGCGTTGGGATCATAGACGGGTGAACTGATGAAACTATCAGGGCGATACGGCAGGGCATCGTTATCGATCAGCGCGTAATTGGGATGGGTTTGTAACGCTTGCCATACCGCCTCATCACTGTTAAATCCCTGGGCGCGTGCCAGCAGGTGCAGCCCCAGACCATGCAGAAATCCACCATTGACCACTTGCGCAGGATACAGCTTCCAGGAAGGATTATCGGTACTTAATTGGATCACCCCCACGGCTGCCGATGTCTGTACTCCTATCGAAGAAAATACCTCCGGATGAATGCCATGCTGTAGCAAAGCCGTCCGTATGTCTGGCAGCGGCTTGAAATATGCCACCGCCTGGATGTCATACCCGCCTGTCTGCGTATCAATATTGGTATAAGTGTTCTGCATGGCATTCGTAATCACCGCCATAACCGTCATAGCGAAGACAACCAGGCTAAACATCACCACGCTCAATCCCGTGCGGAAGCGCCGGTGTAAAGGATACGCCGAAGCCAGTCGTGTCAGAATATACAATCCCGGCAGCTTCGAACAGAGCGCTACAACCGGCCATACCAGCACTTCCGCGTTGGTCAACAGCACCCACGCCGTTCCCAAAACCATCATCAACCCGGCAAAAAAGAAAATCTCTATGCCACCCTGAAAACGCGGCAGCCCCAGCCGCGCCAGGACATCGAACGGCAGCGCCCAATAAGCAACAATCACCAACCCTACCAACGTAACAAACAATTTGTTCAAAGCCGCATTGTTCACGTCCCTACTATGATCACGTCCATAGTAGGGGCGATCCCTTGTGGTCGCCCGGTTGCCTCCCTGGTCGATGGTCGCCCGGTTGCCGGTGGTCGATCTCTGGTCGATGGTCGCTCCCTGGTCGATGGTCGCCCGGTTGCCGTTGATCGCTCTCTGGTCGGTGGTCGCTCCATTGTCGGCGGTCGCCCTATTACTGGTGGTGGCACTCTGGTCGATGGTCGCCCTATTGCCGGTGGTCGCTCCCTGGTCGATGGTCGCTCGGTTGCCTCTCTGGTCGTCGGTCGCCCGGTTGCGGTTGGTCGCTCCATTATCGATGGTCGCTCTCTCGACTGTGGTGCTGGATGTGGTACCGGAAATACGTCGCGATAACCATCCCACAACCCGCCAAACCTGCCCAATAGCAGCTTTTAACAGCAGCCCACCCCCCAAAACGATCAGTGAAAAGCCCAGCGAGAAAAATGCGATCTGCAATTTCTCCAACCCCAGTTGCATCAGCCAGTAGCCGGCCAGTAGTGGCAAGAAGCCCAATAGGATGAGTGAACGAAGTAGATCAACCAGCGCATCAGGGATCTGTTCGAGGAAAATGCGCCTCAGCTTGAAGGGCTTTCGTACCATAGCT
>WNGE01005567.1_pt1 | contig 15042 bp, 13 predicted proteins | sample 5400651 | NCBI WGS metagenome assembly WNGE01 (sample SAMN13153370, study PRJNA577476) | soil metagenome | isolation source: 60 cm soil or saprolite under grassland replicate 2 | place: USA:California | collected 2016-06-15 | reverse complement strand
GCTTCGTTCTCAAGTAATGCAGAGATGGCAGCAGAGTCGCTTAGCTCCGCAATATGCTCTTGAATGTATGTTTTACCCTCTTCAAGACCTAGATCGCGCAGGGTTTGCAAGAATTGTTGTTCATCCATCTGTAGTTTCGGCAATGGTAAACCTCCCCCAAAGACGTAGATAACGTTATTTCTAGATGTGCGCACCAGCTAAAATTTATGTCTAGCAGGCTTTTCCTTTTACAAATAACAGGACAAAGGGCATGTGATCGATAAGCACTACTCTATATACAATCCTTCCACGACAAGTTCGATGTCGGGTAAGTGAATGATAGTGATATAGTTCCCTGGCAGGACGGGTGCGAAGGCGAAGTTCCCCAACTCATCTACTGTGGTGGACATAACAGGTTTCTCAGTGGACTTATCAAATTGTTCCCCCTCATTGGTAGGCAAAGTAGATGTATGGTAGAGGTCTGCTACCATGCCTTCCAGAGCTTTGAGTTGTTCCATGGTAAAGTTTTCAAAAAAACCGATCAATTTCATCTTGTTATTATCTGTACGCGAGAGTTGGAACAAGAGATTGAAGTCCTCTGCCTGATACTGCCGAGACCATGCTGTGGCAGAAGGGTCCTGGCGTAGGATCATCTCTGGTCTTTGTATGACCAGTTGAGCAACAAGACGTTTCAGCACCCGCAAAGCAGTCTCCTGGAAGGAGCGAGTCTCTGGCTCCGGGAAAGGGGTGAAGTGAGCAATCTCCTGGCGAAGCATACTGACTTCGTCTATACAGAGGAGACATTCTCGCACGTGCTCGTCGATGGCAAACACTTCATCAGTGGAGAGCATATTAGCGCAGTAGAACGTGAGTTGTGTTGCATTCGGGCATTGGAAGCGATACAACTCAGAGAGAAGCATATTGTTTGTCTGCTTGTAATCTGAGAGTCTCTGCTGGCAGGTTGAACAGTGCTCAAGGTGTCGCTTCCTGTCCTCGCTGAGAGTTCCTTCACCAAAAATATACCTGAGCAATTCTTCGTCATCAGGAGCTATCGGATCAGGGCAATGTATCATCATCTCCTCCTTCATTTAAGCGCATTGCATCCCACTCCACGTGCTTGTTTGCTTGAAAAGCAATTTGGCGTATCTACGTAGACGTTCGCCCCCCTCATTTTTGTATAGCAATAAATACAAAGCGAGAACACAGATACGCTCAGCTATGCGACTTCTCATTCTTCATAACTGATCTTCCAGCGAATGATATTCGCATTTCGCCTTAGCCGATTAAGGGCATTTCTAGTCAGAAGATACACCTCTTTCTCGTCTGAGAATTCTCCTGGACAACGCTGGATGACCTCCCTTGGTTTCAGCCCCTCGTGATACAGTAAAAATAATATTCGTAGCTCACGCTTGTCGGTGAGAATCTTTTGTATTGCTTGCCATAACTCTCTTTTATCGTCAGATCCTCCATTTGTGGATGCGGTTGAGATCCTGTTCTCTAGAAGTGGAATACGCTCACTACGAGCGTAGAAGCGCAAATTATCAGTGATTAGACTATTCAGGCATAGATTGAGAGACTTTAATGCACCTGCCAGGCTGCGAAATTCGAGTTTCTGATTGTTTCCCCACAGCCAGAAGCGTTTAAAGGTATCATCAATATAGTTTTGTTCAGTTTCAATCCGGAGTGCTTCTTGCCTCTTAGCGTGACGACGCAGCCAGCTCAAAACGTTTTCTCGGAACTGCTCCTGTAAAGCCACCCAGGCTTCGTTATCGCCGTCTATAATTGCCCGCTTGAAAATTTCCAGACAATAGCGATCATCGCTTTCTTTTTTTTGACGGTAATTGTTGATTTCAAGAGAGCAACGATATTTTAATGCTGCGAGATGCATATTGGCCGGCGATTGCTCCATTGCCACAGTTTCTCCTTCAAGCTCTACTGAAGTATGTAATTCCTCGGACGGATATTTACATGCAACGTATTGAGTCCTTTGCAAAAATTCTTAAGTATGCTTTTCATATCATGCAGCACTAGTAGTATCAATCATACCTTAAATCCTGTTCTTTTGGCAAATCAATGGAGGAAGTATGCCTGTAAGCTATATAATTGCTGATGAGTGAAGGAAATGTTGAGCAGTCGTAACCGTTCATAAAATCAGCAGTTTGTGTCAGTATGAATATCTCTTTTCGTTTCTCGATGTGGTGTATTATACTTTCGATGGACTATTCCTTCGTACAAGAACATACCCTACCATTAGGAGCAGAAAATTGAGGCGCTTTACCATATGTATTCAGGCATATTTTCGAGGAGAGGCGATGCTCAACGAACCGGTTCGCAATCAAAGGTACCGCTGACAGGAGGCTGATCATGCATGAATTAAACCTTTCTTTCCATGAGGAGCAGAACACTGGAACGCTGGCTGATCGTCGTGCGGCTGGCAGGGCGCTTCGTCATAAGGTGCCCCGTTCTAGCCATGCCGAGTGGGCAGCGACTGCGGACCGCCCCGACCCCCTGAGCCTGCTGGAGGAACAGAACCGCTCCCGCTTAGCACATCTCGTGCCGCTTCGCTATGCGCGGATGGCTGCCTCGCCTTTTACCTTTCTGCGCGGGTCAGCGATCGTCATGGCACAGGACCTGGCTGCAACCCCTGTCACCGGTATCCAGGTACAGATATGTGGCGATGCGCATCTCAGCAACTTTGGCATCTACGCTACTCCGGAACGCAATCAGGTCTTCGACGTTAATGATTTTGACGAGACCTTGCCGGGACCATGGGAATGGGATCTCAAGCGACTTGCAGCCGGCATTGTGGTGGCCGGGCGCACGAATGGCTTCCCGGCCATCACGAACAGGAGAGCGGTCTTGAATGCTATCCAGTCGTATCGGGAGCACATGTGGAAGTACAGCGAAATGCACCACATCGATGTTTGGTACTCCCGGATTGATTACGCAAGCTCACTCCAATTCGTACGCCGCACGTTTCGCTGGTACATCGACAAACAGCGCGAAAAATCGCGCCGCCGCTCAAGCTTGCAGGTGTTTCCCAGACTCGCGATGCAAGTCGATGGTCAGTACCAGATTAAGGATGATCCTCCCCTGATCGCGCACCTCGACGATCAGGAACTCGCCTATCAGTTGAGGGGGCTTGTGGAAGCTTATCGACCAACAGTGCAGGAGGATCGGCGCGTGCTGCTCAGCAAATACCGCTGCGTGGATCTCGCTCAGAAAGTTGTCGGTGTGGGCAGCGTTGGCACGCGTTGTTATGTCGTCTTACTGCTGGGCAACGACAGCGGTGATCCGCTCCTCCTGCAAATCAAGCAAGCGCAGCCCTCGGTACTCGAACGGCACCTCGGCCCAAGTGCGTATCCCAATCACGCCCAGCGAGTCGTGTGCGGGCAACGTCTCATGCAGGCGGCAAGCGATCTCTTTCTCGGGTGGACAAGGCTGGATACCACCGACTACTACATACGCCAGCTACGCGATATGAAGTTGTCGGTGAACCTGGAGACCCTGATCCCCGAGGGCTTCATCGAGTATTGTCGCTTCTGCGGCTGGGCTCTTGCTCGTGCCCATGCCCGATCGGGCGACCCTGCGCAAATCAGCGGCTACCTGGGGAGAAGCGATGTGTTTGATCGTGCGCTTGCAGCTTTTGCTGAGACATATGCGGACCAGACCGAACGCGATTATGCTGCACTCGTCGTTGCTATCCAGTCCAACCAGGCTGTCCAGGGTATACTTCACGAAATAGAGGAAGAAGAGAAAATATCCTCTCCATAAGGTGTTCTAGTTTCCCGCCATCGTCACTGCCGGGATTTGTAAACCCTCCGTGGCGGGATTTCGATTTTCCAGTTCCCAAAACGAACATGAAATCAAGTATTGACTTAATTAAGGAAATGGTTTATAATCCTCTCATGGATATGTTTGTTGCACTTGCCGATCCTACAAGAAGGAACATTTTAGAACTACTTGCCAACAGTGGTGAGTTAGCTGCTACTGCTATCTATGAGCAGTTTCCTGTCAGCCCACAAGCGGTCTCACAACATCTCAAAGTGCTCCGTGAGGCAAACTTAGTGGAGATGGAAAAACGTGCACAAAAGCGCTTGTACCGCCTCAATCCACATACTCTGTCTCAATTTGAAGAATGGGTTCAGCAAATGCAGCAGAGGTGGAGTGAACGTTTTGACGCCTTAGATACAGTACTCCAAATTGAAAAAAAGAAGGGAGTTGAATAACATTCTATGCCAGCAAATACAACGAATATTCTTGCAGAACCGGGAAAACAAGAGATACTCATCACGCGCGAATTCGATGCACCGCGAGAGCTCGTTTTTAAAGCATGCACCGATCCAAAACTTATCCCGCAATGGTGGGGACCGAGATCCCTTTCAACCCAGGTTGATAAGATGGACGTGAGACCTGGTGGTCAATGGCGATTTATCAATCGAGACGCTGAGGGAAAAGAATACGCGTTTCACGGCGTGTATCACGAAGTCCTTGCACCTGAGCGAGTTATTGATACCTTTGAGTTTGAAGGGTTACCGGAAACAGGACATGTGACTCTAGAGACGATGAAACTTGAGGAATTGCCCGGAGGAAGAACCAGGTTAACTGTTCAATCTGTTTTCCAGTCAGTCGCTGACCGCGATGGCATGCTCCAAGGAGGTATGGAAGAAGGAGTCAATGATACCTATGATCGTCTTGCAGAACTTCTGAAAAAGATGTAGAGGCTCTTGCAGTAATCTTTTCTTGAGAAAAGGGGAACTTTCGCTCCCCTTTTCTTAAAATTTGAGAAGATATAGTAATCAAGTCAAGTAACAAGAAGGCAGGATATCATATTGTATCGCTCTTTCGAAAAGCCTGCAGATGGTGGTCGAAGTGCTTTTGAATGTAAGCGTGATAAGTTGCCAGGTGTGCGCGCAAAACGCGCTGTAAGTCGGGGCCAAACGTATCCAGGACAGAACCAAATGTTACATGCAGGATCTGCCGTGGAGCAAACCGGTTCAGCAGATCCGGGAGCTGCTCATCGGTTAAAGAGGCAGCAGGCACGCTATCCTGCAACCTGGCTGAAACGTGGTATGTTCTGCGATCAGTCTCGTAACGGCTGCGCGTGAAATCCCAGATCTCTCTGAACAGCCTTGTATCGCACGTAGCAACCAGGCGCAATGCTTCCAGATAGCTTGTTCCAGCCGTTTTCAAATGAACCCGGCCATCGGTATAACGCATCGCCAGTGGATAGACCTCAAACTTGTCAGAGCCAGTATGAAGGCTGAGCTTATAGCTATTACCAAAGGAGCGCATAATGCTGGCATGTCCGGCAATGTTCTGCTCCAGAGCGTGTAAATCTCCAATATATCTCACCCCTTTCTCGAAGCGCCCAACGAACCGTGGGGCGAGACTCACAAAGGGGATATTCAGTCGCTTGAGTTCGGAGGCAATATAGAAGTGCTCAAGTAGTGTAGTGGTTGTGCCTGTTTCATCTACAGACATCTCCATTTCAAACGGGCGATTGCCCATCAATTGTTCTAGTCGGTGTGCCATGCGTGCTGTGTGGGCTACTGCTCCACCATATTTAGCAAGCGCTTTATACAGTGTATGCTCGTTAAATGTCAGAGACTGCTTATCGAGATCAAAACGTTTGAGATAGTGCGCGCGTGTGTGCCAGGGCGAACTCTGCAAATCTTCCCAGGGAAGGACTGCAACCTTGCGATGGAGTGTAGCTTCGTCATCCGTCTCGGCATCGTCGTCCACATAATCGCCGGGATCAATGGTGTAGAATGTATAGTCGGCAGTCACAAAGGGCTCGATCTGCTCCAACGTTTTGAGGTGATCGGCGTCCGCTCCCCACCGGTCTTGCCAGCCAGCTTGAAACGCTCCCCACATCGCATCATCCAGCACATCCTGTGGAGAACGCCGGGTCCGTTCGTTCTCACGCACGGACTGTTGCGCGAAGATGGGAGCCACCCCTGTCCCGCGTACAGATCGCACATGGCCGGGCGTGGCAAGGCCCAGGCGATCACCAAAGCCTGCCGAGGTGGACAATCCCAGTACGGCAGGCTGCAACCAGTTCAGACGCTGGCGCAAGACGCGTGCGTTTTCGGCGCTAAGCGGGCCAAGCAAGATATCATCAGCGTGCACTTCTCCCGAGAATCCCGCAATATCGCCAGAAACAGCCAGCAGGTTTTCACCCGGCGTTTCGCTCGTCGTCAGCGCATAGCCTGTACCATCGAGAGCGACAACAGACTCCTCAATTACGGAAAAAGGTAAATTCTCGAACATGCTCAAGCTCCTGATGCCAATTCAATTGGCCTTTTTTGGCCTCTCCGTGTGTACTAAGATGCATGGGGATTGGTTGATCTTGAATGCTTCTTTCGGTCCGTTTGAGGATACTGCAATAACTTATACGTCTGCTTTGCCAGATTATAGGCCAGATCAACAATCATTTCGCCTGCATCATCATCGTCAACGATACCACGCACAACCAGCCCTGCCAGCCAGTCAGCACTCACGCGTCGCCACAAATCATGGCGTACCGGAATAGAGGGATAGGCACGTGTGTCGTCATTGAAACCTGCAGTATTGTATATGCCCGCCGTCTCTACGACCGACTCAAAGAAGCGCTGCATGCCCAGTAAACTATCGAAAAACCACCAGGGCGGTCCAAGCCGTAAAATCGGGTAATGGCCGGCCAGAGGCGCAAGTTCACGGCTATACGTTGTCTCATCGAGATTAAACAGAATGAGTGTCAGATTACGCTCACGACCGAAGAGATCGAGCAGAGGTTTCAGACTACGCGTGAATTCGCTGGCAGTAGGGATATCTGCTCCCATATCACGTCCAAAGTGGGCAAGGAGTTCAGGATTATGGTCACGATAGCTGCCAATATGCAACTGCATTACCAGCCCATCTTCAACGCTCATCCGCGCCATTTCGATCAGCATATGACCGGTAAAACGGCTGGTATCCTCCTGACTGGCCTGACCTTTCAGTGCGCGCTGGAATATGATGTCCGCCTCGCGCTCGCTGAGCCTTTCTGTATACGCCGTCTGTGCCGCGTGGTCAGTGGCAGTCGCCCCTATATGTTTGAAGAAATGCCGCCGTTGTTCGAGTGCCGCAATATACGAACGATAATCTGTCACATCCACGCCAGAGACCTGGCTCAAATATTGAATTTGCGCGGCGTAGCCAGTTTGAATGTTGACGACAGCATCCGGGCGAAACGTTGGAATTACTCGCCCCGACCAGCCAGAGGCACGGATACGTTGATGGTCTTCCAATGTAGCGGTAGCGGCATCGGTCGTTGCCAGCACTTCAATATGGAAGCGCTCGAACAAGTGGCGCGGCTGGAGTTCGGGACGCTGCAATCGCTCGTTGAGTGCATCGTAGATGCTTTGCGCATTGGCCGAGTTGATCTTCTCTTCGATACCAAAGATAGTGTGCAATTCATCGCGCAGCCAGAGACTTGTTGGCGTACCACGGAAGAGATACCAGTGATCGCAGACGGTCTGCCAGATTTTGCGGTGGTCTTTCTCTACATGTCCCCCATCCCTACGGGGAATTCCCAGAGTTTCTAGCGGGATGCCCTGGGAGTACAGCATACGAAAGATATAATGGTCAGGGATAATCAACAGATCGACCGGCGTTCCCCACTTATGGTGAGTTGCCGCCAGCATGCGCGGGTCCACATGTCCATGAGGACAGATCAAAGGCAAATCTTTTACCTGCTCATAGAGACGATGAGCAATCTGCCGTTGTGCAGGGTCCGACGAGAAATAGCGATCTTCCCCTATCCAGTTCATACAATCTTCTCTCTTCCAGTTTATAATCCTGTTACCGATGGATTCTCCCGTAGGGGTGGGGCTTGCCCCCACCCGCAGACCCACCAGTGCTCAACGAGCCTGCGGGTGGGGGCAAGCCCCACCCCTACGGGTATTATTGGCTTTTCAGGCGAACGACGAATTGCGTTGGTTTGACGAACAGCAGGGCAATGCCCAGCAGAATCATTGTTGTGAGCATATAGATCACGGCCATAGCATTGATCGCTTGCTCTGGTCGCATACCTGACGCGAAAGCATCGCCATAAAGCGTCACCACCAGCGTCCCCGCATTTGCATTGGCGACCAGGTAGGTAAGCTCAAACATAGCAATCACACGTACCACTGCCAGCACGCCCGCCGTTAGTAGTCCGGGTACAATCAGAGGCAAGACGATGCGTACAAATGTTTGCAAGCGGTTAGCTCCTAACATACGGCTGGCCGATTCCAGAGATACGTCTACCTGCTCAATAAATGGCGTAAGAATAAGGATAACAAAAGGTAGCGTTGGCACAACATTGACGAGAACAACGCTGGGTAGATCTCCACCGACGTAACGCAGTAACGCAGTAGCCAGCGGAATACCATAGGCAAGCGGCGGAATAAGCATTGGCAACAAATAGATGCCCGTCAGCAATCCCTTAAAGCGAAACTGTTTGCGTGCCAGTACATAGGCTGCCGGGAAGCCGACAATTAGCGCAATGAGCGTCGCACCGAGAGCTACAATGAGAGTATTAGAAAGTAGTTGAACAAGATCATGGTCGCTCAATTCGAAGGCGTACCACTGCGTTGTAAACAACCCTGTAGGCAACCAGCTGTTAAACCACTCCTGGCTCAAGGAGTCGAGCACAACAGTACAGACCATAGCGAGCAGGTTGAGAATAAAAAAGCCAACCAGCACATAAAAGATCAACGCACTCCAGAAGCCCTTTTTTCGCCGCGTTCGACGTGGTTGCTTCAGAGTGGACAATTGATCGGCGGCTGTAGTCGCTGTCTCCTGAAACGGTTCAGTTGCCATACTATTAAACCCCCTTTCCTCCGCTGATGGCCGAACTGCGAGCCATACGATTTTGTAGCCAGAGTACGAGAACAATCACTACCAGTTCAATCGCGCCCATAATGAGCGCAATGGCCGTTCCCAGCGGAATATTATAATTAGTGAAAGCTGTCTCATACGCAGCAATCGCAAGCACGCGCGTCTCATTTGATGGATCACCAACCAGATTGGCCGTCGGGAAGACGCTGAAATTAGCAACGAAATTCAGACAAAAAGCAACGGCAATGCCTGGAAGAGACAGCGGGAGAATGATACGCCAGAACGTCTGCCATGTTCTGGCCCCAAGCATACGACTGGCCCGTTCCAGATCAGGATTGATTGCCGACATATAGCCCAGGATAAGGAGGAAGGTGAATGGGAAGCCCTGAATGAACAGTGCAATCTCCACCGCGATCAGATGATGCAGTAGCAAGATCGGCTGCTGAATAATGTGCAGAGTAAGCAGCACGCGATTGAACCAGCCGTTTGACGCGAAGTAGCTCAGCATCGCCTGAGCCACCATCACCGTACCGAGCGTGATGGGCAGAATCAGAATAGCCGTGAGGAGCCGCTCAAATTTGATGCCCCGGCGCATGAAGTAGGCCAGAGGCACGCTCACGACGACACTGAAGATGGTAACGGGCAGGGCAACGCGGAACGTCGTCCAGACTGCCGCCAGTTGATCGGGATTGCTAAAAAACCGGATATAGTTAGTCAGGCTCCAGGTAGGAGCGTTTTCAGTCTGACGCAGACTGAGATCGAGACCGAAGAGCAGTGGGTAGAAAAACAGGGCAAGCACAATGATCAATGCTGGCAACGAAAGAAGAATGGCCCTGCTGTCCACACGCAGATGCAGTGCTCTCGTGCCTGACTTACCTTTCGAAGGTATATGAGTGACATCGGCCATAGCATTTACCTCTTTATCTCTGCCGCAGGCTGGGAAGCACCTGGAAGTGTCGTCTGCGCTGTAAAGCTCGTGGCTCCGTTTTTTGTCTCATCCGCAAAGAGCAAGAGTCTGGCAGGATTTATTCCAAACTCAATGAGCGAGCCGCCTGCGATGGCATGAGCGCTATGTACCAGCAGTTGAGCCTCCTCATCTCCTTCCAGACGCACCAGGGTTTCATACGAGCGACCTGCATATTCTACAAGTTGCACACGTCCCCGCAAACGATTGTCAGGAGGCAACGGATCGGCAAGCGTCTCATCCGGGCGCATGCAGGCGAGTACCTTTTGTCCTGGCTGCCAGCTCTCCTGCTCTTTCGTTGTAGAAGAGGCTTTCAGTTGTGTGCCATTTGTAGTCTGGACTGTCCAGAGGTTATCCTCCCTCCCTACAATAGTGGCAGGAAGATGATTAACATACCCCATGAAGCGGGAAACAAAGAGGCTATTGGGCTGATTATAGATTTCCTGTGGTGATCCGATCTGCTCGATGTGTCCCAGGCGCATCACCACCACTTCATCAGAGAGTGACATAGCCTCAGACTGATCATGAGTCACATAGACCGTAGTAAGGCCAAGTTGGTTATGCAGATGCTTGATCTCAATGCGCATCTCGTTGCGCAGGTTAGCATCCAGATTAGATAGGGGTTCATCCAGTAGCAGAAGACTGGGTTCAAGAACTATCGTACGGGCAATTGCCAGGCGCTGCTGCTGACCACCGCTCAACTGAGCGGGATAACGTCGCGCAAACTCCTCAAGCTGAACAAGCGCGAGCGCACGTCGAACCCGCTGCTCGCGTTCAGCTTTTGGCACTCTACGGATCTCAAGTCCATAGCTTACATTGTGGAATACACTCAGATGAGGAAACAATGCATAGTTTTGAAAGACCATACCGAATCCACGCTTCTCTGCCGGAACATCCTGTATTGGCCTCCCATTAAGCAGGATCTCGCCTGTTGTTAGTTCCAGAAGACCGGCCAGGCAATTGAGCGCAGTTGTCTTGCCGCAGCCACTTGGTCCCAGGAACGTGATAAACTTACCTCCTGCTATTTCCAGATTGAAATCGTGTAGAGCTGTCGTTGCCCCAAACTGACGTGTTACTCCCCTCATTGAGAGCTTTTCTATCTTTTCCATCATACCCCTTCGTTGGACAATAGGGATGAAGCCAGGAGATGGATAGCCCATATGAGCAACTGTAGCTGCCTATTCAGCCCTATGTCCGAGTAATACTTCCCTTTGTCGTGAGTTATCCCGGTAACTCTTCAGAAGTCCTTTCTGAATTCCTCGCCGCTACGCGGCTCGCCCTGGTTGTGTGTGAGGTGGCGTGGGTGGCGGTCCGGACCGCCACCCACGCCACCTCACACACAACGGCTTGCGAAGCGCCGGAGGCGCTAAGGAGGCAAGAAGAGCGTCAGAAGAGTTACCGGGATAACTCATAGTTTTGCGTTCAGGAGGTTTTGTACTTGCCGCTGCCGATATCCTTATCCCATTTGCCGAAGGCGGCAACGAGCTGATTTGTGAGCAGAGGCGGAACGATCTTTACCTGGCTGATAATAGTATCGTATTCTGGACGCCCGTATTGTTGGAGCACCTGCTGGCTATGGGTCGTTGCCATAGAAGCGGGTACATTCTTAATGGCAGGTCCCGGGTAGAAGTAGCCATCGTCGTAATTGAAAGCTTGTTGCTGAGGTTGAAGCATAAACGACATCAAATCCAGCATCACGCTCTGACGCGTGGGGTCGAGGCTTTTGGGCAGCATCATAAACGCAGCGTCACTGACAAAGGTTGTATCGTTCAAAACAAACGTTTTATCTCCTGCTGGCACCTGGTGGAGGTAGCGAGGATTGATATCCCAACCCAGCGTACTGGCAATCATCGAAACCTGTCCAGTACCGAGAGCCGTCATGGTATCGCCCGTGCGCGTGGGATAGGAATCGATCGTTGAGCCAATATCATGGAGGAATGCCCATGTTTTATCCCACCCGTTAGTCGGGTTCTGCGGGTTTTTGTCCCCAAGCAAATAGGGTAAACCCATCAAGAGTGTGCGACCAGGCCCAGAATTTGCCGGGCGAGCGTAAAGGAACTGATGAGGATGCGCCTTAATCCAGGTTCTCAGCTCATCAATCGTTGTTGGAGGATTGGGAACCTTTGCCGGATCATACTCAAAGACCGGCCCACTGGGAGTGTAGCTAAAGACCAGAGCGTTACCGTGAGCTAAATCGTTGTAGGCTTTAGCTGCGGGCAGGTAATTATTGTCGAGATTGGGAAATTTATCCGAGTGTGCCGGGATCAACTGTTCTACAAGATCCTGCTGAGTCGAGCTGGCTACTCCATCATAGCCGCTAATAATAAGCGTGTCTTGAATGTTTCCTGAATCCTCCTCGGCCTTGAGTTTGCCGGGAAGTTGGGGAGCCTGTATCCTGGGAGGATAAACGATCTTCGATATTTTATCGGGATGGGCCTTCTGGTAGGCCTGTAACATTGGCTGTACCTGTGATGAATAGCCTCCAGCATCCACTACCTGTAAAACGATGGGATGGCTACCATTATTACTTCCAGCATTACTTCCGCCGCAGGCGGCGAGAAGTAGCGCCACCAGCAGGAACGCCAACTTATGAGTCAGATATTCTGGCAGTCGCTTTGACTCACACATAGTATACCTCTTCCTTGAGCAGTACTCTAGTAACGACGACGCTGATGTAATGACGAAAGGTTGCCAGGATGAGAAGACAGACGAGTGAGAAGATGCCTTTACAACAAAGCTATAGCACATGCTAAATGTCATTAAAGCTCTGTGTAAAGGTCTCTCGTATACGCACTACATGATTCGCGAATCTTCATACTAAAGCTAAGAGTGACCTGTCGCTCGCCAACAGGTTTGCCAAGTGTTAGCCATTCGAGTAACCTACGAGAGGCTATCTGGCCGGCCTCGTACACAGGGAGTGAAAGAGTCGTCAGAGCAGGAATTGTGTAAGGTGCGAATGGGGGATCTCCTGTCGTGATAATAGAAATATCAGTCGGAACCCGCAGTTCAGCATCGTGCAAAACCTTAAGAACGCTGACAGCCATAGCCTCGTTTGCCACATAAAGCGCAGTTGGACGTTCAGCTCCTTTCTCTACCCGAGTCAGCAACGTTTGTGCTGCTTGATATCCTCCCTCGTAGGTATAATCGCCGACAACGACCTGCTCTGTGGAAACGGTCAGCCCTCGTTCCTCCAGTGCCTGTTGCCAACCACGATGACGCTCATTTGCACTACGCCGCTGTGGAATATTGTAGATCGGGCCGCTGATGGTACCTATGCGAGTATGGCCGAGGGAGAGCAAGTAGTGCGTTGCTAAATACCCGGCACTATGGTCGTTCCACAGCACCTGGCTGATCTCTTCGTCTTCCAGGTAACGATTAATAACCACGAAAGGGACATTCTCGTTTTTCAAACGGACTAAGTGATCGAAGGGGTAGCAAATAGACAGGCTCATGAAAATGAAGCCATCTACCTGTTGAGAGCGGAGCGTCTCAATAGCCTGGATCTCGTCTTCCACACTGGGGGCGTTGGCAAGCACAATATGATAGCCGGCAGGTCGGAGGATATTCTCGATGCCTGCAATAACTGGAATGAACAGCGGATTATCTATCTCGGTGAGAACCAGCCCCACGGTCGCCGTCTCCTGCTTGACCATACTGCGAGCGATGGCATTGGGACGATATCCCAGTTCTTCGACCGCTGCCAGGATCATTTCACGTCTGGCTGCGCTGACATGGTGATCGTTGCGATTCAACACGTGTGACACCGTACTCATTGAGACACCTGCTCGTTCGGCCACATCGCGAATGGTGATGAGTTTGCGGCGCATTGCTCGCTCCTACACTCAGGTAAAGCGTTTTAGTAAAACGCTTTACCTGAGTGTACCCAATCAAAATGAAATTGTCAAGAGGTGCAGGGTGCCGCATTGACCCGTAGAGGCAGGCCTTGCGTCTGCCGCGTGGGTGGACCGAGGGCATGGCAGGCCACGCGGCAGACGCAAGGCCTGCCTCTACGGGCACTTTTCTAGAATGAAGTCTGCGAATGCGCGAATATGATGTTCAAGTTTACCAGGTCAAAAAGCTCGACAGCATCTGCCGGATCGAAGTCTGGGCGCTCCGTCTCCTTTCGATCAAAGAGCCAGTCACACGTCACTCGCGTGCAGTCCGGTTCGAGCGGAGTCAGGGTATGGATAACGACATGGTCATTGAACAGATTCAACAGCAGGTTGGGGTTGATAACAATCCCATAGTAACGCCGCAGATCTTCAGGCACGAGACCTGGAAGATGGGGACGATTCGCCTTGCCTGTGATAGAAAACGCTTCCATATCTGCGGCCAGGGTCGCCGCCTCATCGCCATTATAGGCGACACCTGATTTATACTGTGGGAAATAACGGCAGAATTCGGGATGCATGGGACCACAATGATAGCACTCCTGGAAGTTTTCCAAAACAATTTTCCAGTTGGCCTGTACAGCATAGGAGATCGTTTTGCCTGACTTCAAATGCCTTACATCATAATGGGCAAAGCGCTCGTAGCTGCCGACGAAACGCTCGATGATCGGTCCGTATATCTGTTGCTCGATTGGTTCAGGTGTCTCAGAGAGGTTCAGCCAGACAAGTCCCTCCCAGACCTCTAAGGCAACTGGCAGCAGGCTAAAGTCCATTGCCTGGAACGCCGTCTCATTGAGAACATTAGGCGCACCGATTAAGCGTCCATTCAAAGCATAGGTCCAGGCGTGATAGCGGCACTGGATCGATCCTTTGAGCACCCCGGACGTTTCGGGACATAAGCGGGCACCACGATGACGACAGACGTTCAGAAAAGCGCGCAGCTTCAGTTCCTTATCGCGCACGACGATGACGTTTTCTCCTCCAAGGGAGACCGTTTGATAGGCACCAGGTAGTGTCAACGCATCAGCGCATCCAATGCAGACCCACATGCGAGAAAAGATACGTTCTTGTTCCAGCATGTAAATAGCTGGATCGTAGTAGTAACGACCAGGAAGTGTTGAAACAAAAGAAGTTTCCGAGTGTGCCTTTGTTGTCACCTGTTATTCCCTCATCTGATCGGTACGTTAGAAAACGGCCAGAAGTCTGCCATCCAGCAAGAAACCGATGGCAAAAGCGTTGCGTATACCCCTGACCTGGTTGATGATAGAGGGCTGTGACCTCTCGCCCGATGGCTCGCTCTTCATCGGCTATGATAGCAAGCGCTATGGCTCGCCGTATATCTACCCGACCCCGTTGTTTTGTATG
>WNGE01005062.1_pt1 | contig 15044 bp, 10 predicted proteins | sample 5400651 | NCBI WGS metagenome assembly WNGE01 (sample SAMN13153370, study PRJNA577476) | soil metagenome | isolation source: 60 cm soil or saprolite under grassland replicate 2 | place: USA:California | collected 2016-06-15 | reverse complement strand
TATTCTTATAATTAAAGCCCTAATTTTATCTTATAAAAATAGATTTTATTAATCTCTCTAAGTTCGCTTTTCTTAATAACGTAATCTCGTATCGTTAAGTTTTTTAAATATCTATAAAATCGAATTTCTTAATCGATTTACAACGCTGGAGATTTCGAGCGCGAAACTTCTTTTTAATTATTATATAATAAAGATTAAAAAAACCCCTCTTTTTTAATAATAATATATTAAAGCTTCTTTCTTTACTTCTTATTTAACGTATAAACGTTAAATAATTCTAATATCTCGTTATTTATAATTTTTAGCTTTATTTCACTTTTTAACTTCTTAATAATTTATTTAATTAAAATAAGAGAGAAAAAATCCTTTTTTATATATTTAATTTATAATATCGCAGAGCGATTCTTAAAATCGATAATAATTTATTTAAAAAGTCCTACTTTTTTAGCAATTTTTATTTAATAAATATATTATAAATAAATTAAAAATGCGGTTTTATTAATATCAGAAACGTGTTTATCCATATTAAAATACGATAATAAAAATATATTAAATTAATTAATAAAGAAAGGGAATTTTAATAAAATTTATTAAAAATAAATCCTCGGTTATATAATTAATAAAATAAATAAATTTTAAATCGATCGGTCTTCGTATTAAAATAAATAAAAATAATTAGAATTATAAATAATAGAGATAAGGTTTAAGATAATTAAAAATAAGATTATATAAAGTTAAAGTTAATAATAATAAATATAAAGATTTTAATAATAAATATAGTAATTTTAGTAATAAATATAATAATTTTAATAATAAATATAATTATGATTTTAATTATTATTATAATTTATAATAATTACTAATATAGAAGTAGTAGTAGAAATAATAATAATAATAATAAAAATAATAATAATAATAATTTTTAGTAGATATTTAAAAGTGGATTTAATAATAATTTTTTAATAGTTTTAGAGTAGTTTTAGAAATAATAATAATAATAATAATAATAATAATAATTAATATTTTAGTAATTTTTAAAGTGATTTTTAAAGTGATAATAAGATTAATAATAATAGTAATATTAATAGATTTTTAATAATTATTTAATAATTTTAGGGGTGATTTTTAGAATAGTTTTTTAAAATAGTAGTAAAAATAATAATAGTAGTTTTAAAGTAATTTTTAAAATAATAATAATAATAATAATAATTAATTTTTTAGAAATTTTAAAAGTAATTTTAAAAATGATTTTTTAGTAATTTTTAAAAGTGATTTTAAAGTAATTTTTAGAGTAATTTTTTAAATAATAATAGGAGCGGTAGTAGTAGTAGTTTTTAAAATAATAATAAAAATAATAAAAGTGATAAGAGTGGTGAGAATAATAAAAATAATAATAAAGATAAAAATAGTAGTAGTAGTAATAATAATAGTAATAATAATAGAAATAGTAGTAGTAATAGTAATAATAATAATAATAATAGTAATAATAATATAGTAGGATAGATAATTATCTAATCGAAGATTATTTATTAAATTTAATTTAAAAATATTTTTTCTTATATCGTCTCGCGTTTTTAGATAAGATATTATTATTTTTTTTTTTAAATAAAGATTATCTTTTATTAAGATAGTTAAATAGTTATAATTATACGTCTTTATATATTAATAAATTATACGCTTTATCTCGTATATTTTTTTACTTTTTTATATTAACGATCACGGTACGATTTTTTTAGAACTTATATTATATATTATAAATATATTTACGTGGCTATTTTAACGTATTTATTTATTTATTTATTTTATTTTAAACCCTATTAATTATTTTATTATTTAATTAATTAAAATATCTACTTTTATTACTTTATCGCTGTTAATATCGTTAAAAATACGTATATTAATAAATTTTATTCTTTTAATTATTTTATAATATATTTTTTTATCTCGTCTATCTTCGAACGTTAAAATTTTCGAAATAATTAAAATTTTTTTTCGAATTTTTCTCCGAACTTTCGACGAAGCTAATTTATTAAAATAATTAATTATAATTAATAATATTCGAATAAAGTTAGCTAATAAATTAAAAAAAAAACAGAAAAGTTAATCGTAATCGCGATTATAAATATTTCGAGTAATATTTTTAGATTTTTTTTCGAAATTTTTTCCGAAATCTTCGAAGTTTTTTTTAAAAATTTTTTTAAAATTTTTTATTTTTCGACGCGTTCTATCTTTTTTATATATTTAATAATAAATTAAACATTTTTTATCTTTTTCATCGGCTCGAATAAGTATTTATATTATAAAGAAAAAAAATATAAAAAGAAGAAATATCTTTTTTACATATTTTATAAAATAATTAATTTTATAGAGATTAACGAGAGTACGGGTAAAATCTTAATTTAAAAACGCGTTATATATATACGCGTAAACGTTTTTTAAATTTAATATATTAAAGAAATTATTATATTTTTATTAAAATTAAAAAGTAAGACGATCACGTTTAATCTTAATAAAATAATTAAAAAATTAATTAAAAATAGAAAAAAGCTAGCTGATAAGTCTATTAATTTATAAAAAATTAAATTTATATCTATCTCGGACGAATAACTATTTATTATATAATTATATAATTAAATAACGCGCGTTTAATTTAAATTTTCGATTTTTTTTATATCTCCTCGTTCTTTCTTTTCAAAGCTTAGGAAATCTACGCTAAATTTTTTAAAACGATTAATCTAGATATTAATATTCGATTTCGTTAAAATATTTAGAGAAAATCACTTATCTAATTATTTTAATTAAATAATATATTATCGTCGGATTATAAAATAATTATTTAAGAAAACTTCCGAAATTATAAAAAATATTTTTAAAAATCTACTTCTATTTTAATTAGTTTACGAAGAAGACGGCACGTTTATTTAAATTAATTTAAATAATTAAAACGAATTTCTCGTGAGACGATATTAAATTATATTAAATTTAATTAAATAAATTTACTTTATTTATTTAAATATTTATATATATATATTTAGTTATTTTTTATTTATTATTATATTATAATCGTATTTTTTTGAAGGCATATCCCCTTTTCTTTTATATTAAATATTTATTTATTTAAAATAAGATTAAGTATTTATTTTTTTATTAATTTCTTAAGATATTAGAGGACGATATTTATTAATAAAAAAATATATATAATAAAGTAAATAGTTATCTAATCAAAGATTATTTATTAAATTTAATTTAAAAATATTTTTTCTTATATCATCTCGCGTTTTTAGATAAGATATTATTATTTATTTTTTCAAATAAAAATTATTTTTTATTAAGATAATTAAATAGTTATAATTATATATTTTTATATATTAATAAATTATACGTTTTATTTCGTATACTCTCTTATTTTTTTATAGTAATAATAGTAATAGTAGTAGTAATAATAGTAGTAATAGTAATAATAATAATAATAATAATAATAATAATAATAATAATAGTAGTAGTTTTAATAATTTTTTTTAATAATTTTTAAAATAATTTTAAAAGTGGTAATAATAATAATAATAATTTTTAAAATAATAATTTTAATAATTTTTTTAATAATAATAGGAGTGATAGTAGGAGTAGAAATAAGAATAAAAATAAAATTAAAATTAAAATTAATAAAATTAAATATAAAAATAAAATTAAGTGTAGAGATAAAATTAAATATAAAAATAAAATTTTAAATAGAGAAGAAGAAATAATAGAAGGAGAAATAATAAAAAAAAAAAAAAAAAAAAAAAAAAAAAAAAAAATAAAAAAAAAAAAAAAAAAAAAAAAAATTTAAAAAAAAAGGTAAAAAAAAAAAAATTAAAAAAAAATAAAAAAAAAAAGAATTTATAAAATTTAAAAAAAAAAAAAAATTCTATAATAAGTTTCGGGTATAATTAATTATAGATTTCGAATCAGTTAAATCGGGCGGACGGGCTCGCTTAAAATAACGGAGATATTAAAAATATTATAATTATTAATTCGATTATATCGATCTACAATCCTAATAAAATCGGCTTCGAATCGCGTGCAATTTTATAAATAATCTAATAACGGTCAGAGCTCGGTATCGGCTTAATTTTAATTTATTCGACGAAATAGAAAAAGCGCTGCAAACGAAGGGAAATTTTAATAAAATAAATTACTAAACAGGCCCGGAAGTAGAATAACAGAACGATAAACAGGGCCGGCATTCTATTAAAAATTTTAAAATTTCAATCTACAATCGCATCTGCGCATATCATCTATATATCTATACTATACATATATATCTATATATATATATATCATCTATTCATCACTATAACCATCATCGCACTTACCGTATCGAATTATTTACTACATTAACGTATCTACTATATCGGAATTATTTATTATATCTATTATATCTATTACATCTACTATATCTACTATATCGACTACATCGACTGTATCTACTATATCGAAATATTTACTATATCTACTATATTTACTATATCTATCGCACTAATCGTATTAACCACATCGACCGCATCGATCGCATCGACTACATCTACTATATTAAAATATTTATTATATCTATTATATCCTCGTATCTACCGTATCTACCGTATCTACTGTATCTACTCTATCTACTGCATCTACTCTATCTACTATATCTACTACATCTACCGCATCTGCTGCATCTACTCCATCTGCTACATCTACTCTATCTACTATATCTACTCCATCTATTATATCTACTATATCTATTACATCGACCGCATCTACTACATCTACTTCACCTATCATATTAAAGAATCTGCTGTATTTACTATATTTATTATATCTATCACATCGAAAGCATCGACTATATTAATCGTATTAATCGCATTAACTATATCTACTATATCGAAATATCTACTATATTTACTATATCGAAACATTTACTATATCGAATCATTCACTATATCAACGCATCGATCATAATTAATCAGATTACTATCATCATCGAATTTATTAATTTTAATAATAAATATAATTATAATATTAATTATTATTATAATTTATAATGATTACTGGCGTAGGAGTAATAGTAGAAATAATAAAAATTATAATAGAAATCATAATAATGGTAGTTTTTAATAGATATTTAGAAGTGGGTTTAATAATAATTTTTAAAATAATAAGAGTAGTAGTGGCAGTTTTAATAGATTTTTAATAATTTTAAAGTAATTTTTTAGTAACGATTAACGGAGTGGTAGTAATAGTGATAATAAAGTTTTAATAATATTTTAATAATTTTTAAAGTAATTTTTAGAGTAGTTTTAATAATTTTTAATAGTTTTTAATTAATGATAGTTTTAATAAATAACCCTATAACAGTGTTCGGGCGACGATGACCGAAACTATCGAACCAATCAGATCGGTCGGGCGGGAAAGAGAAAAAGCGGTTAATTAGCCGGGCGGATCGTATCCCCTATATAACCGAAGCCCAGAGATCCCCTCGAATTCGGTTATTAATCGATACGTCCGAACGGGCTCCGAATCGCGTGCAATTTTGTAAATAATCTAATAACTGTCATGGCTCGGTACCTACTCAATTTCAGCCTATTAGGCCGAGTGGAAAAGGCGCTGTAGGCGGAGGGAAATTTTGATGGGGTAATCTATTAAGCGGATCCTGACGGCAGAATGGCCGGGCGGTAAATAAAGCCCGGCATCTTATCAAAAATTCGAAATTTCGGCCTGCGGTCGCAGATACGTATATTATTTATATATCTCTACTATATATATATATTTGTACGCATGCCGGCTATATATTCACCGCTATGAAACCCCCCTCATCGCATTCATCGCATCGAATTATTTACTATATCTGCTGCATCTATTATATCGAATTATTTAGTGTATTTATTGTATTGAATTATTCACTATATCTACTGCATCTACTGTATTTACTGCCATCTACTGTATCTACTCTATCTACTGTCATTTACTACAATCTACTCCATCTACTCTATCTACCGCATCGAAACCATCTACTCTATCTACTTCATCTACTACTATCTATTGTATCTATTCCATCTACTGCATCTATCCTATCTATCGCATCGAAAGCATCTATCGTATTGAATCATTCACTGCGTCTGCTGCATCTACTGTATCTACTATATCTACTCTATCGATCGTATTTACTCTATCGACCGCATTTACTCTATCTACCGTATCGAAAGTATTTATCGCATTGAAAGTATCTACCACATCGATTGTATCTATTGTATCGAATCGTCGACCGTATCGAAGTATCTGCTATATCGAATCATTTTGCTGTATCGAATTATTTATTATATCGCATTATTTGTTAGATTAACGTATCTATTATGGCTAATCAGACTGCTATCATCACCGAATTCATTAATTATAGTAGTGAATATGAGATATTGATTTGCCGTATATGCTAATTCTATATTAATCCTGCCCAGATTAATCGTCACCTATTACGCTATTATTATTTACTAAGCCGGCTCGATCGAGTGAATCTTATAAACACTATTAGTGAATGCCAGCTGGTATTAGTTGCCGTCGATTCGGTAAAAGCGCCTGGCTATCTAAAATATTATTTTAGTTAATTAAAATTAACCGCGTCTGAATATTTCGCCTGCTATTTATATTATAAATATATCATTAAGTACGAGCCCTGGCTGCGCGAGTATTATAATATAATCCATTAAATCACCTTCCCACGCCGCGCCAACCCGAAGTCTAACCCTTATTAGTTAGAGTTGGAAGCGTAGTCCTTTTTTAATACGTTTAATCAACGCCTGTTTATCGCTGATACCGCGTATAATCGGGCCTAAATAATTAATCAGCCGGTATCCCATGCGAATCCCAGCCCGGCCGTATTCACTGCCGAGGCGCCAGATTAGTAGATATTAATTAATAACACTCTACAAATCTATCAGGAGGCCCAGACTATTAATACGCGGCGTATTTAGGAGATTTTCAACTAATCGGACGAACGGTTAATTTATCAGTTTATCTTAAATTTTCGCTAAAATCTATAGTTTGAGGGTAAAAATCTTCACTCCTTAACGGCGCTAGCGCTGAGATTTAAAAAGAGGGATCGAATTGGTGTTTATATTCATAAAATAGTGAATAAGTGCTGGTTCGCTATTAATTGAAAATTATTTAATTTAGACCGATCGATTCTGCAGATTATTAATACGTATTAATTAAAATTAACCGGCAGTTAATACGCGCAGAGACCCTTTAAATCCTTACAGATTTATACGATGAAAAATCGATATGCTATCTTATAAAAAAAGTTTATATATATACTATTCCGCATCTGAAAAAATATATACTATGACGGTATATTCGCGGAATTCGATGCCAAATTAGTAGATACGTTATAATATATCGAAGAAATCGGGCTGGAAGCGGATTAAAAAATGAAAGAGAAGGATTTTCCGCTAATCGCCGCGCAGATTTACCGCTTATTAAATACGCTGCTGCGACAGAATTTTAGATAACGATTTTTTTATTATCAGCCTAAATTTACCAGTCCGCTGATTATCTTTTATATTATTAAATCATTCACTTATTTTATCGGCGTTTTTCGAGCTGAAAATAATCTCAGCGGCGTATTCGACGGTATTATTTATAATATCAAGCTTTGATTTCTTGATTATTTATTATATACGGAAGCTAGTTATCTGGAAGTTAATTCTAGCGTAGTCATCGTTTCTAATTCTAGCGTAGTTATCGCTTCTAATCTTAGCGTATTTATCGCTTTTAATCTTAATGCAGTTACTACTTCGGACCTTAATATATTTACTATTTATAAATACGTCGAATTATATCATAAGAAGTATTTAACTATTAATTAATTTATTATTTATGCGGAAATTTAATATTATCGGGCTTACGCGCGACGAATGAATATCAGAAGAATTAGAGACTATTATATCGAAGAAGTTAATGACGATTTAATTCGCTTTAACGGCGAAGATATTCGAATTAGCGAATGGAAGCGGCTTTTTTATTATCTAATTAACGAATGCGAAGCGTTATTATATAATTAGTTTTTATTTATCCACCCGAATGAGCTGAGCGCGCAGATTAATCTAGACGCGTTATATAATGATATCCACGAGCGGTTACATGATTGGTGGTTTCAGAATTGGTATGGTAATTAATTGGATATATATAATATCTTTCTCATCCACCGTCTCATCGATTCTATTATTGTTTTAAAAAAGTTATTCGGCCGTAAAGGCGTCAGCGGTATCGAATTGAAGTTAGCTAAAACGCAAAAATGGCTTCGGACGCGGGTGGAATTTCTGAAAATTCTTATTTTAATTATTTATTTTATCAGCGGGTCTCTTGTCCGGGGTTCAGAAATCTTATTGGTTATTTATAAGAATTTATCGATGTTCATGCGCGATATCTATATCGATAATAATGTTAAATTAATCCGCATGTTAATTAGATACGGTAAAATGCGCGTTATTATTGGTCGGGAGTGTTCTACGGTTCGATTTATTAATCGGCGTATTAGTCGATTGGTCGTTCACTATCTCGTTATTGGATTATTTTTTTATAATTATCTGAATATTATTCGCTGGGTCAGAGATGGCAGGAATTATTTAATTAGTGGATTATTATTTGAAGATGGCGGTGAAAGATTCTCGGACGTCGTATTCGGCTAATTTTTTCGTCTGCAATTTCAGAAGTATATTTAGGTATTATTAGGCCTGCTGGCAGTCCGCCATTCGCTGAAATATATTATTAAAACGCGGATCTTGGTTAAATCGCGCGTTTATTTATCAGATAGCGAATTAGGCTCTGATTCGGATTTTAATAATCTGATGGAGGATTGTATGGTTAATTATTCGACGCGGACGGCTTAGTAGGTATATTTATATAATCAATTTATTTCTATTGCCGTCACGGAATATGTATATATTAATTATCTGGCCTTCTGCCGCAAAGTCCACCGGTTCTGGCAGCTCGATGAGGAAGAAGTAGGGTTAGGGTTATTAATATTAACTTAATCAGACGATGATTCACGGCAGAAATCGAAGATTCACTTCTCGATTTTAGACGATTATTCACTGCAGGCAGCAAATCTTCACTTATCGGTATTAGACGATTATTTATCGTAGGCAGCAAATATTCACCCATCGTTATTAAATAAATATTCTCGGTAGTTATTATCGATTGGTCAATCGGCAGAAATGTATCGGTAGGTAGATGTTAAACGGATTAAATCCACGCAGAATCTGGCGCAGCGATTCGCTAATTAGGCGTAGTAAAATAATCCCGCGGTTCACCGGCGAGGTTTATTGATTGACTAATTACGGGCCTTTCTATAGGATCCGCGGGCGAAATTTATCTCTACCGAATAATACACTACCATTGAAGCTTATATGAATGGCGAGCCGAGCGTGATCTACATTAATAATACTGGCAGCGGTAAAAGTATAATCTTTATACTCAGCGTATTCGCCGCGTCTGCTAGATGCCACGTGGTATTAGTATCGTTAATAGCGCTAAAAAAGGATCTGCTGAATCGGGCTCGGCGGGCCGGAATGAATACGGCAAGCTGGGAAAATTCTACGCATCATAATAAATCATTATTGGTGGCGTCATACGAATCGATGAAGAATGACGAATTCGTTAACTAGATTAAAAAGAAACGATCCAGTGGATCTATCGCGCGTATTTACGTTGATGAGGCTCACGTAATCATTATCCAATCGAATTTCCGCTACATTATGCGCTATATATCGGCATTAAATTCGCTGAAGGTGCCATTAATCTATCTGACGGCCACATTTATCGATGAGATCCGGCACCTATTCTATTAGTAAATGAAGATTAGCGCGGATTCGCAGCTGATCCGTGGATTGATGATATGTAAAAATATCTATTATTCGATCCGCGAAGTGGATGGGAACCGATAGAAAAAAATTAATAATTTTGCGATATATATTCACTCGGCTATTAATAGGTTAAAGGTATCGAATTAACTATAATATAGCGATAAAATCATCATTTATATAGTAACGATCCGGGATGGCGAACGATTAGCGTAAATATTAGAATATAATCACTATCACGCATCATTATTTAATCGGGATAAGGTGTAGAAAGTATTCACTGCGGCCGATAATAGCGATTATTCACTGCTAGTAATCACCAGCGTATTAGGGTTAGGGTTAAATATCTTCAATATCCGTATGATCATTCACTGCGGACTCCAATATAATCTAATCGATTTCGCGTAGGAGTCGGGCCGGGCCGGGCGCGATAGACGCGAAAACTATTCGCTATTAATTTACTACGAATATACGTTTAGTTAATGGTAGGCGCGGTAGACGGTATAGTATAATATCGATTCGATAAATTTCGAAATTTTTTAACAAATTAATCGAACGAATATGTATAAGTACGTATTTAAAAAATAGTGTAGACGCGCGATCCTGAACCGGGTATTCGATAAGATCGAAAGCAGCGAATACGATATAAAAGCAGATATGGTAGTATGCGATTTATATGTTCGGTGTATAGAGATTATTAATTCGCTGGCGCGGCGCGAATCTCAGCAGCGGACGAGCGAATTGAAAACGCGAATAGTATTTATTAATAAATTTAACGGGTTAAAAAAAATATATAGAATATACTTGGTGAAGAGCGATTGAGAGGGGATATATATACATAGGATTGGCGAATGCGATCGGTATCAGGAGACGCGCAGACGGATATTAAAAGATACGAATAGATTAAAAAAGCTAATCAAGGATAAATAGCTGATCAGGGAGGGATATACATATTACGAATATTATTTACCGACGATAATATGCCAAGATCGCTGCGAATGAAAGGATGTTATGATAGAATTCGCATTAATTATTTACGGACTGGTAGCGAATAGCAGATTAAACGGGGCAGCGAATAAGATAATACAGCAGACGATATATTCGAGATTAAATGGAAAAAGCGGCGGGATAAATAGCAGATTATTAGCGGAGGTAATTTACGTTAAGATAATATAGAATAACACGGAGGCAATTTCGGTAGTGAATTGGTTGGAAAAGTTCGATATCGATGAGTATATTAGGGTTAAAAAAATAAATGGGGGATAATTAGGGTTATAGTTGATAGGGTTAGGGTTTAAGATAATTAGGGTTAGAGTTATATGGAGTTAGGGTTAATAATGGGGAATATAAAGATTTTAGTAGAGAATATAGTGATTTTAGAAGTGAATATAGTGATTTTAATAGTGAATGTAATTATGATTTTAATTATAATTAGGTAAGGATTATAATTATAATTATTATTATGATTATGATGATTGGTGTAGAAGTAGAAGATAGTAAGGAAAAATTAGTTAAAAATATTAAAAAATGATATCTGAATTTTAGAAGGATTAGTATGATGATAGGATTATTATCTACACCGATAGATTAAAATCGGAAATTAATTAAATAAATATCGGCTTAGATTATACCACTAATTTTAATTACTATTAATAGAAAGCTTAGAATTTAGGTTTAAAATATGAAATTTTTAATGTAGAAGTATTTACTATTAAAAAAGTAATAGATTTTATGTATAAAAAACCGGATATATAAATATGATAAATGTAGATTTTTTCTGATAATTAAATACTATACTAATCAAGTATGAAGGGGAATAGAAAAATTACGATAAAAAAATAAGTAGATATAAATTAATTTATAATAGATTTCTAGTTATATGAATATTTATAGTAATGAAAAAGCTGATAAAAAAAAATTAGATTAAAATTAAGAATTATCTATTATAAAGTAATAATTTTATTAAATTTTTAAAAAAGAAAAGTGTAAGAATGCTGCTTAAATAATTAATAAAAAAAATAATATAATTTAAAAATAAGAGTAAATATTACCAACAATTCGATTACACTCCAAAATAAAAGATATATAAAGAAAAGATAGAAAAAAGAACTTAATTATTATATATTTAGTTAAAGATAGAACACGGTTTCTTTAAATTTAATCTAAAAAGATTATTAAATTATAAATTAGTAGAGTATTTTTATTATAGAAATATCACCTAAAAAGCGATTTATTTAATATTTAAATATTCGAAATATCGAGCGGATAGGATAAAAAGATTTAAAAAATTAGATAATAATTAAAAATCGATGGAAGATTTATTTAACACGAAGATAGAAAAAAACTAATTAAATTTAAAAAATAAAAATAATAGTTTTTTAATAATTTTTTGATAGCGGTTATAGGAATGATAATAATAATAATTTTAATAGGATTTTTAATAATAGTTTTAGTAGATTTCGAATAGTTATTATTATTATTCTTCAAATTTAAGAGTATATAGAGTCTGCGACTATGATATTCTATCTATTATATAATAGGATTTAACTAGCTATCTGACGATTTATATATATAAGTATATTGGGCTTTTTCGAATGATATTTTTTTTTTTTTATCTTGTTATTATTAATCTATCCACTTGTCTCCTTCGATTAAGAGATTAAGAAATAAGAAATATTAATTTGATTAATAAATAAGAGTGTCCTAACTACTTCGCAGTAGCCATTTTTTTGGAAGTTATTTTAGTTTTCTCTAAAAACTTAAATAGTTTTTCTCTATCTTCGTGTTGAACAGGTATTCTATCGAATTTTGGTTATTATCTAATTTTTCGAATGCTTCTACCCTATCCGCTCGATATTCGGAATATTTAAGTATTAAATAGGTTAAATTTTGGATAGTATTTCTATGATAAAAGTATTCTACTGATTTATAATTTGGTAATTTTTTTAAATAAAATTTGAAGAAACCGTATCCTATCTTTAACTGGATATATAATGACTAAATTTTTTTTTATATTTTTTTTTTAGATGTTTTTTATTTTGGAGTGTAATCGAATTGTTGGTAGTATTTATCCTTATTCTTTAAATTTTGTTATTTTTTTTGTTAGTTATTTAAGCAGTATTCTTACACTTTTTTTTTTTAAAAAGCTTAGTGAAGTTATTGCTTTATAATAGATAATCCTTAATTTTAATCTAAGTTTTACTTTTTTATTAGCTCTTTTATTGATATAAATATTTATATGACCAGGAATCTATTATAAATTAATTTATATTTAATTATTCTTCTACCGCAATTTTTCTATTCCCGCTCTTACTTAATTGATATAGTATTAGCTAGCTCTGACTTCTCGACTTTTTAATCTTTTCAGAATAGTTTAATTATCAGAAAAAATCCAGATTTCTCGTGTCTATATATCCGTTTTTTCATAGGTAAAATTTATTACTTTTTTGATAATAAATAATTCTATATTAAAGACTTCGTATTTTGAATCTAGATTCTAAGCTTTCCATTAATAGTAGTTGAAATTAGTGATATAAACCAAGCCGGTATCTATTTAATTGATTTCTGATTTTAATCTATCGATATAGATGATGATCCTGTCATCATACTAATCCTTCTGGAATTCAGAAATCATTTTTGGATGTTTTTCAGCTAATTCTTCCTTGGTATCTTCTGAAATTTCGATATTGGTCATCGAATGATTTCGAACAGTAAATTTTAGAATAATTTTAAAAATAATAATAAGGATAGAAATAAAAATAGGAAATTTTAAAATAATTTTAGAAATAATAGTGGGGATAGGAGTAGGAATAGGAGTGGTGATAGAAGTGATAGTAATAATAATTTTAATAGTTTTTTAATAATTTTTTTTAGTAGTGATAGGAGTGGTGGTAGGAGTGGTGGTAGAAGTGGTGGTAGAAGTGGTGGTAGAAGTGGTGGTAGAAGTGGTAGTAGTAGTGGTAGTAGTAGTGGTAGTAGTAGTAGTAATGTAACCGTGGTAGTAGGAGTGGTAGTAGGAGTGGTAGTGGTAGTAGTTTTAGTAATTTTTAGGGTGGTTTTAGGAGTGGTAGTAGTAGTAGTAACCCCATAACAGTGTTCGGGCAACGATGACCGGAGCTGGCGGACCAATCAGATCGGGCGGGCGGGAAGTGGGGTGGGCGGTTGATTGGCCGGGCGGGTAGCCCCCCTGGTATGACCGGAGCAGAAGTGGATCCCGGGCTCCGGTCATGGGACATCGACCCTGAACGGGCTCCAAATCGCGTGCAATTTTGTAGGCGGCCTAGTAACTGCCATGACCCGGCGCCTGCTCAATTTCAGCCTATTCGGCCCAGTGGAAAAGGCGCTGCAGGTAGAGGGAAATTTTGATGGGGTGGGCTGCCAAGCAGGCCCGGCGGCAGAATGGCAGGGCGGTGAGCAGGGCCGGCACCCCATCAAAAGTTCGAACTTTCGGGCTGCGGTCGCATATGCGCATATCATATGCATATCTGTATGCATACATGGCATCCATTCACGGCCATGGCCGTCATCGCACTCACGGCATCGAATCATTCACTGCATCTGCCGCATCTACTGCATCGGAATCATTCACTGCATCCACTGCATCCACTGCATCCACTGCATCTACTCTATCTACTGCATCGACTGCATCTGCTGCATCGGAAACATCTACCGCATCTACTCTATCTACTGTATCGACTCCTACTGCATCGACTCCATCTGCTGGAGTGGTAGTGGGAGTGGGAGTGGTAGTGGGAGTGGTAGTAGTAGTAGTAGTGGGAGTGGTGGTAGGAGTAGTAGTGGGAGTAGTAGTGGGAGTGGTAGTGGGAGTGGTAGTGGGAGTGGTAGTAGTAGTAGTAGTGGGAGTGGTGGTAGGAGTAGTAGTGGGAGTGGTAGTAGTAGTAGTAGTGGGAGTGGTGGTAGGAGTAGTAGTGGTTTTAGGAGTGGTAGTAGTAGGAGTAGGGGTGGGAGTGGTAGGGTTGAGTGTAGGGGTAGGGTTTTGGGTGGAGGAGTGGTAGGAGGAGGGGTGGTAGTAGGGTTGAGCGGAGCGGGAGAGGGAGCGGGATGGGGTCGAGGGTTAGGGTTAGGGTTAGGGTTAGGGTTAGGGTTAGGGTTAGGGTTAGGGTTAGGGTTAGGGTTAGGGTTAGGGTTAGGGTTAGGGTTAGGGTTAGG
>WNGE01011544.1_pt1 | contig 15045 bp, 13 predicted proteins | sample 5400651 | NCBI WGS metagenome assembly WNGE01 (sample SAMN13153370, study PRJNA577476) | soil metagenome | isolation source: 60 cm soil or saprolite under grassland replicate 2 | place: USA:California | collected 2016-06-15 | reverse complement strand
GGCTGGGATGGGAATCACTGCTCGATAAAGACGACGAGGGCGCGGCGCCCGGCGGGACACAGGGTGTTCGCAAGCGTGCGCCTGAGGTGAACCGCGAAATGCTGCGGTGGATTGACTCCAGTCCGCATGATCGGCCGTTCTTTGCATTCTTGAATTACTTTGACGTGCACCATCGCTATGGCGGGCCGGTTTCGTTTCATGGACCGTGGGGGAAAGGCGCGAGCGCAAACGTAACTGATGAATACGATGATGGAATTAAATACACGGATACCGCTCTTGGCGATCTGGTACGAGACCTGGACAAAAGAGGATTGCTGAAGAACACGCTGGTGATTGTTACATCGGACCACGGCGAATCGCTTGGCGAACACCACATTGCTTATCACGGCGAGGCGTTATATCGCGAGCAGGTGTGGGTGCCGATGGTGTTCTGGTGCCCCGGGCACGTTCCCGCGGGCAGTCGTGTTCGTGCAGTTGTAAGCAATGCTTCCATTCCGGCGACTGTGCTGAGCGTGTTGAAGCTCAACCCAGTTAAAGATTTCCGGCGGCCATCGCTGGACGCACTCGGGACCAGTCTTACGTCGAACGCGAGTGTGGGGGCTATATCGGAAGTCGCGCAGATTTATCCCACAGCGGCGGAAGACTTGATCTCTGAAAAGTTTGTGCCAACGGCCATGCAGGGCGCAATGAAATCGCTCACCACAGATCGATGGCAGCTGATCACGCACGAGAAACTTGGAAGCCAGCTCTACGATTACAGATCCGATCCGCGCGAACTGAAAGATGTTTTCCACGCGGCGGATACGCAGGACGTTGCTGGGAAACTCATGCTTGAGTTGAACTCCACGGTGGCGGGTGATCCTAACCGCAAAGGGCACTGAGAACCGGGTTTGCTCAGGCAGTCTGCTAACTTCTGTATCATAAAAAAAGAAGATGTCTGGGAATGTGTGCGGGGACTGGTGCCGTCCCTGTGGGACTCGGTCATTCTACGACTTACCCAGCGCTTACGCGCTGGGCTAACTAAATTTCGCCGCCGCTGGCGGCTGGATTTGTGGAGATTATTCCCGCAGTTGCGCGAGGTTCATTCTCACGCACAGATGCAGGGCTGACAGACGAAACACCTAAGCCCGAAGCGCAGATCCCGAAGCGCAGAAACTGGAGCCCAGAGGTCGAAGCTCACCCAAAGGCCCGGAGGCCAAAAGCCTGGAGGCCAAAGCTCAGAGGTCAAAGCCCAAGGGGGCCGAAGCCCAAGGGTACGAAGCCCAGAAACCAGAGCACATAGGGCAGAAATCCAAAAGATGTCGAAGAGCTTTGCCATTTCGGTTGTTCGCACTTTGCGGGACGAAGGCCATCAGGCGTATTTGGTCGGCGGATGTGTTCGCGATTTGCTGCTGAAGCGCGAGCCAGCCGACTATGACATCTCTACTGACGCAACACCGGATGAAGTCATGCGCATTTTTCCGGAGACTTATGCGGTGGGAGCACAGTTCGGCGTAGTGCTAGTGCCGCTTCCGGAAAGTGAGCGTGCGGCGATTGCGGCTACAGAAGGGCAGGAAGCGGGTCCGCCGCTCGAAGAACGCGCGATCAGTGGTCATCAGCACAAGTTTTGCATCGAAGTTGCCACGTTCCGCTCAGATGTGGGTTACAGCGATGGGCGGCATCCTGACGAGGTTCGGTTCAGCCGCGATCCTAAGCAAGATGTGCAGCGCCGCGACTTCACGATCAATGGACTGCTGCTGGATCCTCTTACGGATCAGGTTTTGGATTTCGTCGGCGGGCAAAAAGATCTCAACACCAAAACTATTCGAGCAATCGGCGATCCTCAGTTGCGATTCGCCGAAGACAAGTTGCGCATGCTGCGGGCGGTGCGGTTCGCTGCACGATTCGAATACACCATCGAGCCTTCGACGTTCGCGGCAATTCGAGCATTAGCTGCGCAAATTCATCAAGTCTCTCGCGAACGCGTGCGCGATGAGCTGACTCGCATGTTGATTGAGGGTCATGCCCGGCGGGCGTTCGAACTGCTGGATGAAACCGGGTTGCTGCAAGAGGTTCTGCCGGAAATTTCTGCGATGAAAGGCGTCGAGCAGCCGCCGGAGTTTCACCCGGAAGGCGACGTATTCGTGCACACGTTATTGCTGCTTGAGAAGTTGCCACAGCCATGTCCGATGACCCTGGCCTGGGGAGCGCTGTTGCATGACGTGGGGAAGCCGCCGACATTCCGCCGGGCACCCGACCGAATCCGATTCGATGATCACGTTGATGTGGGCGTGAAAATGGCCGAAGCAATTTGCGAACGCCTGCGTTTTTCCAATGAAGATAAGGCGCAGATTCTTTCGCTGGTGGATAACCACATGCGGTTCGGAGATGTGGAGCGCATGAAACCCTCGACCTTCAAGAGGTTCATTCGCCTGCCTCGGTTTGATGAGCACCTGGAGTTGCATCGGTTGGACTGTGAGGGCAGTCACCGTAGTTTGCGGCTTTACGATTTCACTCGCGAGAAAAGGGCCGAGATGCCGGCGAGTTCCATTCGTCCGGAACCACTGTTGAGCGGGGATGATCTCATTGCTGCAGGGTACGCGCCGGGGCCTTTGTTCAAACAAATCCTCGCTGCCGTCGAGGATGCGCAACTGGATGGCGGGTTGCAATCCAAAAAGCAAGCTATGAAGTTCGTTCGTAGCAAATTCCCAAGTGACGCAGCAGCATCGTGAGTCTGGATTAGCGCAGGCTGTTTCTCCAGGCCGGACGGATTAACTTCCTTCTCTGGCGCCGGCTGCCTGGCGCTATACGCGGCCCTCCCGCTCCCCTGGCATCAATTTGCGTCCAGCCGCTGGACGGATCGAAGACCGAGATGTAGCCTCCGCGCGCGAGTTCCAGTTGCTTGGAGAGATGCTGGCTGAAATCTAGGCGATCGGCGTCGGTGCGCTCGAACCAGGCGGGAGTTATGAAATCTGAGACTAAGACGCCGTCGATTTTGTAACCGAGGCGGTCGTCCTCCACTGCATCGCAGACTTCGAGCGCGTAGATTCGGTTGTCGCTGCCCATGGCGCACCAGTTGATCCAGGGATCAGCGAGCATCTCGAGGAGTTCGTGGCTTAGGGCGCTGCTGGGATTGGCCTTGTACTCGTTATACAGCGTTTGCAGCAGATTCAGGTCGCGGCTGGCTTGCGCCGAAATGTTTTGGATCACGGCGACATCGGCGGCGCTTGCCTGCTTTCCGGAGGCGAGTGCGCTGACCAGCGTGGCGATGTTCAGCGCCATCTGCGTCAGCACCGGCAGATCTTGCACGGCGACGTTGATCCATTGCGGTGTGCATCCGGTGGTGGCGGTGAGCAGAGCCAGTACTAGGGCGAGCAGGGACTTCAGCTTTGAACGAAGCTTCATCATTGACTCCTTTTTGTGATTTGTGGGAACGGAGAGGACGGAACCTATGCGGAGCGTTGGAAACGCGAAATAACTTTTATAGAACTCAGGTTGTGGCTTTGAAAGGGTGCGGCTTACAGCCGCACCGAAGCTTCCAAGACCAACGTCGACGGCACGGCTGGAAGCTGTGCCCTTTCAAAACCCCGAGCCAGCACAAGTCTAAGCAAATGCTATGACATCTAATTGCGCTCGATCCTACCTGCAAGGAGTAAAGGTGGAGTTAGGCGGCTTTCTCGTACGCGTTCGCGACGCGCAGGATTGTGCTCTCGGCGAAGTGCTTGCCAAAAATCTGCATGCCGATGGGCAGATTTTCTTTTGACCGGCCGACCGGAATTGAGATCCCGGGAATGCCCGCGAGGTTCGCGGTGACGGTGTAGATATCCGCCAGATACATAGCCAGCGGATCGTCCACTTTCTCGCCGAGCTTGAATGCGGGCGTCGGGCAGGTTGGGCCGACGATCGCATCCACTTTCTTGAACGCTTCTTCGAAATCACGCGTCAGCAGCGTACGCACGCGCTGCGCCTTCAAATAGTAAGCGTCGTAATAGCCGGCGCTGAGCGCGTAGGTGCCGAGCATGATTCGACGCTTCACCTCCGGGCCAAAACCCTGATCGCGGCTGCGGCGGTACATATCGGAGAGCGAGCGAACGCCACTCGCGCGATGTCCGTAGCGAACCCCGTCGAAGCGCGCCAGGTTCGACGATGCTTCTGCCGTCGCGACCAGATAGTAGGCGGGGATCGCATATTTCGTATGGGGAAGCGACACTTCCACGATCTCGCATCCCAGGCCCGCGAGCTTCTGAATTGCGGCTTCGATGGCTTTTCGCGTTTCGGGTTCGAGCCCTTCGCCGAAATATTCTTTTGCTACTCCGACCTTCAGACCCTTAACCTGTTTGTCGAGTTCCGCGACATAGTCCGGCACGGGCAGTTCGGCGGAAGTCGAGTCCATCGGATCGCGGCCGGCAATGGTTCGCAAAACAATGGCTGCATCCTTCACCGTCTTCGTCAACGGGCCGATGTGATCGAGCGAAGAAGCGAATGCAATCAACCCGTATCGCGAAACGCGGCCATAAGTTGGTTTCAGACCCACTACTCCGCAAAACGACGCGGGCTGGCGAATGGAGCCACCGGTATCGGAACCCAACGTCGCTACAGCCATGTCGGCGGCGACCGCGGCGGCTGATCCACCTGAAGACCCGCCGGGGACCCGGCTCAAATCGCGCGGATTGTGCACCGGCTTCCATGCTGAATTTTCGTTTGACGATCCCATAGCAAACTCGTCGCAGTTAAGCTTGCCAAGCATTACCGCGCCAGCAGCCTCGAGCCGTGCGACGGCGGTGCAGTCATATGGCGGAATGTAGTTGCCTAGGATCTTCGAACCTGCGGTCGTGCGAACGTCCTTCGTAACCAACACGTCTTTGATCGCGACAGGAACGCCCGCGAGCGGCGGAAGGTTCTCGCCTTTTTCCGCAAGCACGTCGATCTGGGCCGCTTTCGCAAGCGCGCGTTCTTTCGACAGAATCAGGTACGCACCGATTTTTGTGTCGTCGGACTCGATTTTTTCGTAAAACGCCTCGGCCAGCGCGGTTGCACTGGTTTTGCGATCCGCTATGCCGGAACGGGCGGAATCGATCGTGAGGCCGGTTAGATCCATTTGAAACCGTCGTTGGTCGTTCGTGCTTCGTCGTTGGCAAACCGAGCTATCGCTCAATCACCTTCGGAACTTTGAAAAATGTTCCGTCGGATTCTGGCGCGTTGGCCAGTGCTTCCTTATGCGGCAGCGACTTCCTCAAGCCTTCGTGTATGTCTTCACGGCTGGCGTACGCGAAGCGGTCACTGCCTTGTTTCGACTCATCGAGGCCATAACGGTCCGAGACCTGCGCCATGGGCGGAACGTCCTTCGTGTCGAGATCGGCCAGTGACTCTACGTGGCCCAGGATCGAGTTGAGATCGCGTACCATGCGGGTGCGCTCGCCGTCGCTCAATTCAAGATTGGCGAGGTCGGCAACATAGGTGACGTCTTTTCCGGTAACCTTCATGGGATTTCAGAAGTGAGAAGTCTGAATGCAGAAGTAAGCAGCTTAACCATACATCTGCATTCTTAATTCTTACTTCTGAATTCTGCATTGGTTGTGCAAGACAAATTCGATTCTGTTTACGGTGTGGGCCGAATAGCGGTTAATCGTCGCCAGATAGCGCGGCGCGAGGTGTTGCAGTTCATTGCGCCAACCCGCGTCAGGGACTTCGATCCGCAGCACGCCATATGCGAAACTCACCGCCTGAGTGCGCTCCGCGACGGCCGATCCGCAGGCCAACGCCCAAGCCAGCAGAGGACTATTCGCCGAGCGCCGAACACTGCGGGTCACAATCTTCTCGAGAGTTGAAGCAATGGGTTCCACGAGAGCTTTCGATTTTAGCATTGCAGTCTGAATGAGCGACACCATCCCGCAAAACACAAATAGCGCGGACCGAATCCGCGCTATTTACCTTCTACTTACAGCATAGCAAGTTTACTGGGGTGATTGTGCCATGATTCGAAGAATTATTTTGGCAATAATTACCTTGACTAACCATGGTTATTCTAGTACCCGGTCACAAGGAACATTATTACCTGAAATCTCAGCGCCGTTGGAAATGTAAAGAGTGCTACAAGCAGTTCACCGTCAAATTGGGAACTATTTTCGAGGATAGCCCGATCTCTTTGCAGAAATGGTTGCCAGCTCTTTGGATGCTAGTCAATTGCCGGAATGGCGTTAGCAGCTATGAGATTGCCCGCGATTTGGCAGTGAGCCAGAAGGCTGCATGGTTCATGTTGCAACGGCTCCGATTGGCTCTGCAAACTGGCAGCGTGGTAAAGCTTGGCGGAAGCGGGACACCTGTCGAAGTGGATGAAACATTCATCGGCGGCAAGGCCCGAAACATGCACAAGACTCGCAGAATTCGCATGATCACTATCGGCAAGTACACTGCTAAGACTGCCGTCATGGGAATGCTGGAGCGTGGCGGAAGGGTTAAAACTGTTGTGATCGGAGATCGCAAAGGGCGAAAAATAGAACAGATCGTCCGCGAGAACGTTCTGCCCGGAACTGAGTTGCATACAGACGAATTCACTGCATACGTCCCCCTTGCAGATCAATACGCACACAACGTAATCAACCATCTTGAAGGCTACGTGGACGGGAAGATACACACTCAGGGAATCGAGAATTTTTGGAGTTGCCTGAAACGCGGCCTTGGTGGAACATACGTTGCTGTAGAGCCGTTTCATTTGTTCCGCTACGTTGACGAGCAAGCATTCAGGTTCAACAATCGCAAAGATGGAAACGGTAAAAAATTGAGCGATGCCGAGCGGTTCAATCTGGCACTGTCCCAGGTCGCAGGGAAGCGTCTGACATTCGCAGAGGTTACAGGCAAGGTTGGTGCGACGTGTTTCTAATCCTTTTCGCGGGAAGCGCGGACCGAAGCGGAAGGACGTGTCCGTCGCTGTTTCCGCTCTTGCTTCGCGGCGTCAATCCTAGCTTTCATCTCTGAATGGGAGACCTGCAAAACTTTGCGTAGCGCGTTTTCAAAGTTCGTGTACTCAGCCGTTTTTGGTTTCGGTTTCGGCATAGGCTCAATGTATCATGGCTCGCCATGCCGTTCGCTAATACACTCGAATTGCAGATTCATTTCGTAAAGCACGGAGCTAAATTCGGGCTATCAGATGCGGCTGAGTACGAGGCGATGGCCGACGCATTCATGACCGGGGCCATGGACGCAAACACGCGCGAATGCACAAGGCCGAACTTGGTTGATTATCTTCGGCTAAACTTCAGGAACCTGCACTTTGGTGTATTGTGTTTGCAGAACGATAGTGTCAGGACGTTTTATCCGGTGGAGGCTAGACTAGTAAGAAGGCGGAGTGGCGCAGCCGCGTATTTTAGATTTGAGTGTGGAAGGACAACACTGTGAATACTTGCCCAGTTTGCTGGTATCCTTCTTTGCCGTACCCACCCCGCGACTACCACATCTGCCCATGTTGCGGAACAGAATTTGGAAATGACGATGTGGAATTCTCATGGGATGAACTGCGTGAAGCGTGGATCGCTGGTGGCATGAATTGGTTCTTCGGCCAGCCGCCGGAAAACTGGAGTGCCCAAGAGCAATTGTTGACCGCCGGATATGGTATAAAAATGACCGCCAGTGATTACCCAAGCTATGGCGAACTTATGATCGCTTGAGGCTAAAGTCCCAGATGGCGCGATTATTGGCAGTTCTACCATGCGAGAAAATCATTGTTGATCGGGAAGGTATCCCGAGTCTCATAGCATTGTTTCAACAAATTCATGCCGCTCCCATGGGGAGGCGTAATGATGGGACAGCGGTGCCTATCGCTCCGAACACAATTACAGCCAAAGAATGGGCGGTATTTTCCGAGTGGAAACCCGAGCCCGATGACATTGGGAAGCAGGTTAATCAAGTTTTAGAATTGCAATATCCAGACGGTACCCTTTCGCCAGTTCGTGGCAAGGTTCCATTCACTTTCACTAACGATAGGCCGCACAGAAATCAGCAAAACATTATCGGGTTTCCAATTGGGCAAGAGGGAAATTACACGCTCCGCGTCTGGCTGGAAAAGGATGGCAACCCCATAAGCGAAGTCAATTCCTACGAAATGGCAGTTTCGCATTCGATCCCACCGGGACACCAAGGAAAACCGACTCCAAGCACCTAGCTCAATTTGACTAAACTAGTATTTTTTTGCCCTGTCACGGTTTCAACAACTTAGCACAGTTTGGTTAGCCAAGGTAATTAGTGCCATTATTTTCCTAAGTGTTTGTTGAGCTTAGCGGGAATCGGGCACTGGAGGGGGCTTGACAAAGATTTCCACAGATCGCGTGCGGACTTCGTCAATCAGGTGAACAGTGAGAAAACGAATGAAATTATTTCCTTCTCCAGTGTACGCCTTCCTTGGTTTGCTCAATCAGAATCCCCTGCGCTGTGAGCTCAGCGCGGATCGCGTCCGAGTCGGCGAATTTCTTCGCAGCGCGGGCCGCTTTCATCTGCTCGATTTTCTGATTCACCTGTTCGTCAGAGAGCTGGTTTGATTTCAGAACATTCTGCAGTTCCGGTGTAATGTCCTTCTCGTGGCCTTCGGCTTTGGCCCAGTCGGCAATGTGTTGCATTTTGGCCGCATCGTCGTCTTTGAGCACCGCGAAGATTTCATCGAATTCGTTGAGCGTCGTGAGTAGCGCAGATGTGTCCGCTTTCTGCATCGCTCCCGAATCAATCGCGGCATTGGCGGCGCGCACCATATCGAAAACTGCCGCTTGGGCCTGCGCGGTGTTCAGATCATCATCAAGCGCAGCGCGGATTCGATCGCGGGTCTCGCCGGCAAGATTTGCGATGCTCGAATTTGACCCTTCAGGAAACTTTGTCGTCGCAAGGCGCGATTGGAAATTGCGCAAACGCTCGACTGATGCCGCCGCCCCCTGCAAGCCGTCATCCGTAAAGTTGAGTTGATTGCGATAGGGCGATGCAAGCAAGTATCGAATCGAGGAAGGCTTGTGTCCCTTCAACACGAGATCCCGCAAGGTATGGAAATTTCCCAGGCTCTTCGACATCTTCTGGCCCTCGACGAGAAGGAACCGCGCGTGAAACCAGAAGTGGGCAAAAGACTTGCCGGTAGCTGATTCTGATTGTGCAATTTCATTTTCGTGGTGCGGGAAGATCAGGTCCTCGCCGCCCGCGTGCAAGTCGAAGCTTTCGCCCAGTTCGTGCATGGACATGACCGAGCACTCGATGTGCCAGCCCGGACGTCCTGGACCAATCTGGCTTTCCCACGACGCTTCGCCGGATTTCGGCGCTTTCCACAGCGCGAAATCGCGGGCGTTGTCTTTTTCGTACTCGTCCAGGTCAACGCGCGCGCCATCTTCCATGCCAGCGAAGTCTCTTTTGGAAAGCTTGCCATACGCAGGGAATTTCGCGATCCGGAAATAATACGAGCCGTCGTCGGAGCGGTAAGCAAGGCCCCTTTCAACCAGCTGCGCGATGAATGCTGCCATCTCGTCAATGTGTTCGGTCGCGCGTACCAGTTCGGGCTGCTCGATGTTCAACGCGGCAGCATCTTCAAGAAATGCTTTCTCGTATTTGGCGGTGTATTGCTGGACAGGCACGCCAGCCTGGGCTGAATTGCGGATGATCTTGTCATCAACGTCGGTGATGTTCATCACGTGACGAACTTTGAATCCGCTCTGACGCAGGTAGCGGCGAAGAATGTCAACCGCGATGAAAGTGCGGAAATTGCCGATGTGGCCGTAGTCATAAACCGTGGGGCCGCAGGCATACATGCGGACTTGGTTGTCCTGCAGCGGCCGAAAATCCTCGATTTTCGCGGAGAGTGTATTGAACAGGCGCAATGGCATGTGTGAAAAGAAGTTCAATTCTAGGGGGATGAAAGAAGAAGGGTCAACTTAGCTGACGGAGGCAGTGTGCCCAGCTGCGTGCAACCGGCGTCCGACGAGATAAACATAGTGGAGGCCGGAGACGATGGTGAAAGCGAATGTGGCGCGAAGGAACGTCTTCTCAGCGACCCATACCCACTTCACGTAGTGCACTTGCAGCAGCATCACGAACACGACCGCTGCGAGCTGGGCGAACGTGTTTGCCTTACCGAAAATGCTAGGGCGAAAATCGCGCAATCCTGCAATTGCGTACAAAACCGCGCTGACAAGAAGAATGCAAATGTCGCGGCTGAAGACCATCACGGTAAACTTCCATGGGATTTTGTGAACGATGGAAAGCACGAGGAACACCGTGCTCAGCAAAAGCTTGTCGGCGATGGGGTCGAGGTATTGTCCCAGGAGCGTTTGCTGCTTGAGGCGCCGAGCAAGCAGGCCATCGAGCCCGTCGCTCAGTCCGGCCAGCATGAATAGAATCAGCGCCCATCCATAGTGGCCCTCCACGATCTTGATTAGCACAAATGGAAGGAATGCCAGGCGCGCCAAGGTGAGCTGGTTGGGTGCGGTAAGAATCTGCGAAAACTTGAGTGCGGCGTTGCGCGGACCAGTTCCGGTAGAAGTGGATGGGGACACGAGGTCAATTGTCTCCGTGCGGAGGCGCGGTTGGCAACTTGGGGAGAACCTAACCGAGTGGATTCCGAGGCCAACGAAATGGATTGCGGAAACTGAGAAATGGTAGGCCCGAATGGACTCGAACTTGAGGCCCCTACGCGGCCCATTCGGCACTTCGCTGCGCGAGTTTCTCAGGGCAAGCTAACAACTGAACCGTGTGCCGAAATCCCGAGCGAAGCCGAGGGACCTCGCGTGGGTCGGCGCCTCACGTTTTGCAAGACTCCGAATTCCCCGTAAAATGAAGTCTGTCCCATCGCAGGCCCGTAGCTCAGTTGGTTAGAGCGCTTCCTTGACACGGAAGAGGTCGATGGTTCGAGTCCATTCGGGCCTACCATTCTTTAGTTTTCATTCAGGCCTGCCCTTCAAGTAACCTCGGGTAACCACCTTCAATACGCAATTTTAAGTCCGCGAAACCCGGCTCTGGGCATGGCTTTTGTTACGTTCGACAGTGTACTTCAGGTACGTGGGTTAGCTCTGCGGTTGCCCCTATCATGAGCTGAAGCTGGGAGGAACAGTCCCCGCTACAGAGAACGATTCGAGGATTCCTGAGCTGCATGAGCGCTATGCCAAACAAACACAGACTCGTGCTGTTTGACGGTGCGACGACCGGCACTGGCAAGCGTCGGAGGGTCGGCCGCAGTCCAGCCGTCAGCGCCGGATTCAGTCTGGTTGAGCTGATGGTAGTGATGGCGATAATCCTGGTGATTTCGGCCTTTGCCATACCGACATTGACTACGACGATGGATGGGATTCGACTGCGGGGGACAACGGGCAGCGCAACCAATATTGCGCAAAGATGCCGCATGCAAGCCGCCAAGCGGAACCTATACCAGCGGCTGCACTTCGCAACAGTTGGGAACCGCGTGGTGCTGTTTGTGACGGACGGAACCGATGCGGCGGTTGCACCGCTGACGACGGACAACAAACTTTGGGCGCAGCTCTGGTTTCCAGGCGAATTTTCCATTCCTGGAGCCCCCGCTGGCGCTGTAGCTCCGCCGCAATTAACGAGCACGCAGATGTGGGGTACGGCAACGGCTCCCAACGTAAACGTAGACCCATATTTCAATGCGCGTGGTCTGCCTTGCCTGCCAAATGTGGTAACCGGCGTGTGTGGTCCCACGATAGGTTTCGTTTACTACTACCGTTATCAAAGTGGGGGTCGCACTAGATGGGCGGCCAACAGCATTTCTCCAGCTGGACGAATCGAGAGTTGGATCTGGAACGGCACAAGTTGGGGTAACTGAGCTATGCGAAGCGCACAGGATCGTAAGAACCGCAACCCAGAATCGGGCATGACGCTCATCGAGCTCATGATTGCCAGTGTCGTGCTGATCTTTGGCATGCTCTCGATCATGGGGCTTCTGATGCTTGCCATTGGAAATAATGGCCGAAGCAAAATTGACAGCGGCGCGACCATGTTGTCACAGGTAGTGCTGGAGCAGGTGAGCGCCAAGCTGGCCGGCGGCGGGCCTGGGTCAATCACCGATAACAGTGCTTGCGGCACCGGCCCCGGGACCACTTGGACGATTAACGAGAGCGCTGTTCCCGGCGGCGCGAATCTCGTAGGAGGCAAGATTGATTTTACCGAAGCCCAAGCCCCTCTTGTCGCCAACAACTATGCGATGAACTACGTGGACTGCAACAACACCGTGAAAATGGACTATGACGTTCGCTGGAACATTCAAAGCATCGGCGCTAACGGCACCTATCTGGTCACGGTCGGCGCGCGTCCCAAGAGCTTTAAAGCAGGCCGTTTCACATTCGCCATACCCATAAGCATGAGAGCTTACGTTGGAGGGAACTGAGCCGATGCCACGCAATCGCCAAAGTCATGTGGGACAGGCGGCTCGCCTGTCAGTTGAGAACAGCGTGAGGAACACTGCGAGCTCCCGGACTTCGCTCGGGCTAGACAGGCGAGCCGCCTGTCCCACGCAGGGCTTCTCATTGATCGAAATGATGGTCGTTCTGGCGATCATCAGCATCATCATGGGCTCGGTTTTTAAGTCCATTGACTTGACCCAGCGGGTATCGAGGTCCCAGCAGGTCAAGTTGGATCTCACTCAGCAATCGCGAGAATTTGTTGACCAGCTTACGCGCGATCTGCGTAACTCTGGTTATCCGTATCAGCGCAATATGGCGAACGCGGTTGATCCTTTCAACAATACTAATTTTATTAGCCCAACCCACCCTTCCAACGCGCCGGGGCTCATCTACGTGGACAACGGTTCGCTTTGGTTTGCTGGAAACGTGGACGGCACGGCGGGAGCTGAGGCCGGTACCGCGAAGGTAGAGATTGTTCGCTACGATTATGTACCTGCAGGAGCGGGACCCGGTTGTCCCTGCGTGCGGCGGACGGAGTTCCAGCGGAGCGGCGGCGATCCTTTGACCGATGCAAGCACACCTGGTGCTGCTGTGGCGCAGATGGAAATTCAAGGTGTACAGAACGCAGCCACCGCGGCGGACCCAATTTTTACTGTGTACGACGATACTGGCGTCGCGCTTGTCCTTCCCGTTGACTTCGATAATAACGCCACAACCCTCGCTGGAATCAACTCTCTCAAGGTGGTGATGACGGTCCAGGCGGCCCAAATAGATAGCACAGGTGTCCGCCCCGTTACGACGGTGGTATCAAGCGTAGCCCTAAACAATTGCTCAGAGGCATTGGGAGCCGGGTCGACGCCAGCATTATGCCAATAGGGGGAGATATGAGCAAAACCGAACACAACCGGAATGGAAGTGCGACGCCGAGCCAACGCTTGAGTTCGAGAAGGCGCGAACAGCGCGGAGTCGCGCTGTTGATGACGATCTTTGGCTTGCTGCTGCTTACCGCAGTGGCGATGGCGATGATGTTTTCCTCCGATGCCGAGACTGCGATCAGTGTGAATTACCGTGATTCCCAAATCGCCAGCTACGCTGCCGGGTCTGCACTGCAGGAGGCGCGCGACCGCATTCAGCCGTTATCAGGCGATCTGGCAGTGGCCGGATACCTGCCAACCAACACGCCGGATCAGGGTGTCGCGAATGGCGGCTACGTGCTTTACATTCTGAATCCAGCGAGCAACGAAACTGCGGCCAGCATAGCTCCGTGGAACTGGAACAGCGGCAACAATGCGTATTTCGATCAAGAACTCTGCCAGGAAAACATGTTAACGGGCCTCGGTGTAGTACAGGGCACACCTGGGGTCCCATGTTCCGGAGTTTCGGCGGTCCCCGCGGCTGCATGCACGAATATCGTCGGTGGGGGCGCCAGTTGGTGCAGGTACTACGACAATAGTGCAAATGCGACCACTTGGCAGATCAAAGACACAAATGGCAACAAGATCCCACTAGATTACAAGTGGGTGCGGGTAACGATGAAAGAAGATTGGAACACGCCAGCGCACGTAGCCACCACCACCGGCACCGCAGCTTCAGGTGTCCAGGTGTGCTGGGACGGCACCTATCAGACCCAATTGCCCGCGAATTACAATCCGGCGACTTGTTATCCGACCGGCGGCAATTCGGTAATCGGGTTGAACCTTACGGCGGCAGGCGCAAACTTCACTTCCGCGCCGACAATTCTTATTTCCGGCGGCGGGGGCAGCGGCGCAACGGCAACGGCGCAGATCGGGCCTGCGCCCGGAAATGGTATTGCCTCGGTGGTCCTGACCAATGCCGGTTCGGGCTACACGAGTCCGCCAACCGTCACCATTTCTCCTTCTGGAGCGACGTTTCAAGCTGTGGTTGCGAGTTCGGCTGTAACTGGGGTGAATGTTAACAGCAGCGGCACCAATTACTGCTACGCGACGGGTGTGACGCCAACAGTGAACTTCTCAACGTCGCCCATCACCAACACGATTAGCAATGCGACGGCGACCGCAACTATGAACAGCCCAGGCTGCATAAGCGTGGTCAGCAATCCGGGCACAAAGTGCACATTCACGACTGCCGGCAAGCCTTACACAATTAATGGATCACCATCGGGCGGAGGTAGCGGATTTGCAGGAACGGTGACTTTCAGTAGCAGCAACAAGATCAACGCCGTCAACATCACGAACGTTGGCACCGGCTACACAGCAGGGAACGCCAACGTCTCGATTACGAATGACAAGGGGGGCAGTTGTAGCTTTACTCCAAGTTTCACTACAGGCAAGCAGATTTCCAGTATTACGGTTGCTGCCGGCAATGGTGGTGGGTACATGAGTCAGCCAGCCGCGACTCTTGGCGGAACAGCGCCTTCCGCGCCCGTCACTCCGATAAAGCCAGCCCTGACGGCGCTGCCGAATCCCTGGCCTGCGAATGCTGCCGCGCTTAGCGCAGTAAACGTAACTGCTCCGGGCACGGGCTATACCCCCGGCACACACTATCCATTGACGTTCACTGGAGGTGGAGGCGCAGGAGCTGCCGGCTACGCGGTTGGGGGAGGGACCTTTGTCGTGAGCGGCCTGACTGTGACCAATGGTGGCGCCGGCTATACCACAGCTCCCACCGTCACGATCAGTGGTGGAGGCGGCACTGGCGCAACCGGAAC
>WNGE01009343.1_pt1 | contig 15045 bp, 22 predicted proteins | sample 5400651 | NCBI WGS metagenome assembly WNGE01 (sample SAMN13153370, study PRJNA577476) | soil metagenome | isolation source: 60 cm soil or saprolite under grassland replicate 2 | place: USA:California | collected 2016-06-15 | reverse complement strand
CGGACGAGCTGCTCGTCGGCGGCGAACCGCTCGTGCGGAACCTGCTGCTCGGCCGCCGCGTCTGCCGCCGCTTCGGCGTCGAGCCGTCGGCGGCCGGCTACCACCCCGACAGCTTCGGCCACCCGGCGCAGCTGCCGCAGCTGCTCGCGGGCTTCGGCATCGAGACGTTCCTCTTCTCCCGCGGGCTGGGAGACGAGCTCGACGACGTGGGCGTCCTCTTCCGCTGGCGCGCGGGCCCGGCGGAGGTCGTCGCCTGCCAGATGCTGCCGCACTACGACAACTTCGCGCGGCTCTCGTCGGTCGAGGACGCGGCTGGGCGGGTCGAGACGATCGTGCAGCGCTTCGGCGCGCAGCTCGAGCGGGCCGGCTCCGACACGGTTCTGCTGGCCAACGGCTCCGACCACCTCCCGATTCAGCCGGAGCTGCCCGGCATCTGCGCCGAGCTCAGGCGACGGCTCGGCGCCGAGATCCGCATTGGGCGCTACTCCGACTTCGCGCCGGCTGGGGCGGGCTTGCCGGCGCACGAGGGCGAGCTCGTGGGCAGCCGGCTGCAGAACATCCTGCGCGGCGTCAACTCCGCGCGGATCTACCTCAAGCAGGCGAACGAGCATGCCGAGCGGCGGCTCCTCGCCGCGGAGACCGTGGCGGCGCTCCGGTCCCTCCGCGAGGGGGCGGCGTTCCCGGCAGCCGACGTACGGCTGGCCTGGCGCGACCTCCTGCGCAACCACCCCCACGACTCGATCTGCGGCTGCTCGTGCGACGAGGTGCACCGCGACATGCTCCACCGCTACGAGCAGCTTCACCGGACGCTGGAGCTCGTCGAACGCGAGGCGCTCGGCGTCGGCGGGGCGCTCGTGAACCCGCTTCCGTACTGCCGTCGCAGGCTCGCCGGCGACGGCCTCGCTGAGCTCGACGGCTTCGAGGGCCGTCGGGTAGGGCCCGTCCAGGCAGAGGAGACGCTGCGCGTCGAGGCGGCCCCGGATGGGACGCTCGTCGTCACCGACCTCCGCACCGGCCGGCGCTGTGCGGGGTTGCACGTCGTCGAGGACGAGCCCGACGACGGCGACCTCTACACCTTCTGTCCGGGCGGCCCGGCGCGGCGCGCCGAGCTCGTCGATGCCCGGATCATCCGCAACGACGGCCTCGTGCGGGAGCTCCTCGTCGAGACCGAGCTCCCGGGGATCCGGATCCGGACGGTCGCGCGCGTCGTGCACGGGATCGACCGCGTCGAGCTGCGGACGACGGTCGAGAACGCCGCCTCCGACCACCGGTTGCGCGTCCACTTTCCGGTCGAGTCGGACGAGGACGAGGTGCGGGCCGAGAGCCAGTTTGCCGTCGTCCGCAGGTCGCTCGAGCAGCGGCCGCCGCGCGCGGCCTGGGTCGAGCCGCCGGTCGCGGCCGCCAATACCCTCGGCGCGGTCGCGCTCGGCCCGCTCGCGCTCCTGACAACGGGCCTGCCCGAGTACGAGGCGGGCCGGAAGGGCCTGTGGCTGACGCTGCTGCGCTGCGTGGGCGTGATCTCTCGCCCGGCCGGCCTGGCGACGCGGCCGGTCGCGGCCGGCCCCGACCTGCCGACTCCCGACGGGCAGTGCCTTGGCACGCACCTGCTCGAGTACGCGCTGCGGCTGGACGCCGACCGGCTCTCGGACGCGGCGCTCGTCCGGGCCGGCCAGGACTACCGCACGGACTTCCTCACCGGCGACCCGTTCGAGCCGCCGCTCGCCGTCGAGGGCGACGTCGTCTTCAGCTGCCTGAAGGGCGCAGAGGACGGCGACGGCCTCGTGCTGCGGCTCTTCAACCCGAACCTGCGGCCGGAGCGGGCGGTCGTCCTGGGAGCGAGCCTCTCGCGCCTGCGGCTCGACGAGGAGGTCGAGCTCGGGCCGATTGAGAGCGACCTGGAGCTCGCGCCCGGCGAGATCGCGACGCTGCGCGTGCGTCAGTAGGCGACGGAGACGAGATAGAGGCCCCAGGGAGGCGCGGTCGTGCCCGCTTCCGGGCGCGTGCTCCCGGCGAGCAGCGCGCCGATCTGCGCCGGTTCGAGCTCGAGCATGGTGCCGACGAGCGTGCGCACCATGTGACGGAGGTAGCTGTCGGCGGTGATCTCGAAGTGCAGGTGGTCGCCGTGCCGCTTCCACTCGGCGCGCTCGACGAGGCGGACGAAGACGTCGTGCTGCGTCTCGGTCGGTGTGAACGCGCGGAAGTCGTGCTCGCCGGGCAGGAGGGCCGCCGCAGTCGCGAGCCGCTCGTCGTCGAGCGGACGCGGCACCCACCAGCTCCGGCGCAGCTCGAAGGGGGACGGCGTGCGGCGGTTGAAGATCCGGTAGCGGTAGCTGCGCGAGCGGGCGGAGAAGCGCGCGTGGAAGTCCGCCGCCGCCTCCTCTGCGGCGACGACGGAGATCTCGTCGGGCAGGCGAGTGTTCAGCGCCGCCGCGACTCGCGCCGGCGGAGGGCCGCCCTCGACGTCGACCGAGGCGACCTGGCCGAGCGCGTGCACACCGGTGTCGGTGCGGCCGGCGACGGCGAGGTGCTCGTACGAGGCGAAGGTGGCGGCGAGCGCCTGCCGCAGCGCACCCTCGACCGTCGGCAGGCCCGGCTGCATCGCCCAGCCTCGGAAGGGGGTGCCGTCGTACTCGAGGGTCAGCCTGAGGCGCACGTCAGGCGAGCCTGACTTGCTTTGTCAGGTGTGCCTTATGCTCTATATGATTGCACAACGGTCGATATACTCTATCTGTGTCCGACGAGCATACCTTCCTCCTCCAGCGCGTCCAGCCGGCGATGGTGGGCTTGATCGACGGATCGCTGTCGACGCTCGCGCCGATCTTCGCAGTCGCGCTTGCCTCGCATGACACGCGGTACGCCTTCATCGCCGGCCTCGCGACCTCGCTCGGCGCCGCGATCAGCATGGGCTTCTCGGAAGCGCTGTCGGACACGGGTGAACTGACCGGCCGCGGCAACCCTGTGATCCGCGGCTCGATCACCGGCGGCGGCACCTTCCTCGGCGGCATCCTGCACTCGCTGCCGTTCCTGATTCCGCAGTACCACGTCGCGCTCTTCTCCGCAGTCGCAGTCGTCGGCTTCGAGCTGCTGGCGCTCGCGTTCTTCCGCTGGAGGTTCTTCGAGGACACGTTCGTCCGTGCGCTCGGCATCGTCACCTTCGCGGGCATCATCATCGCCGCCCTCAGCGCGGGTCTCGGGAACCTGCTTGGCGCCCCGTCCGGCGGCTGAGAGCCCGTACCGGAACGCGACGCGCGCGCAGGCCTAGTAGCCAGCGGCTCGGGTCAGATGTGTTACTCAGAGGACTTCTCGACGACGAGGGTCAGCCCGTCGACGCCGACCACCCGCGCTCGCTCGCCCGCCGCGGCGCCGCGCACGCGCCACCGCTCGCCCGCGGCGTGCACCCAGCCGTCGTCGTCGACCTCGACGACACGGCCGAGGAGCGCCTCGACGCCGACCGCGGGCCGCCTCCGGTGGCTCCAGCGCCACCAGAACCATGCCTCGCCGAGCTCGATCACGCCGCCGCCGGCGACGACAGCGTATTCCCACGCGCCGTCGACGACGAAGAGCGCGAGCAGGATGCCGACGACGAGCGCCACCGAAGAGCGGCTTCAGACGCCGCCGGGCGATTTCTGATCCCTACGGCTCGTAGTCGACGAGCTCGAGGTAGACCATCTCGGCGGCGTCGCCCAGCCGGTGGCCGAGCTTGACGATGCGCGAGTAGCCGCCGGGACGGTCGGCCATGCGCGGGCCGACGTCCGAAAACAGCTTGTGCACGATCTCCTGCGAGTGGAGCTCGGCGAGCGCGAGCCGGCGTGCGTGCAGGTCGCCGCGGCGGCCGAGGGTGATCATCTGCTCGGCGTACGGCTTCACCGCCTTCGCCTTCGCCTCGGTCGTCTTGATCCGTCCGTGCTCGATCAGCGAGCACGCGAGGTTCGCGTATAGCGCCCGGCGGTGGGCGGAGTCGCGCCCGAGCTTCTTGCCCGTCCTCGCGTGCCGCATCGGACGCTACTCCAGCCCGCTGCTGCCGCCGTTGTCGCCCCGGAGGTTGAGACCGTGCTGCGAGAGCGTCTCCTTGACCTCCTCGATCGACTTCTTGCCGAAGTTCGGGATCGCGGCGAGCTCGTTCTCGGTCTTCATGACGAGGTCGCCGATCGTCTCGATGCCGACGCGCTTGAGGCAGTTGTACGAGCGGACGCCCAGCTCGAGCTCCTCGATCGGGAAGTTCTCCATCCCGTGCGCGAGGGCGGCCTCGGGGCCGACGCCGTCGCCGCCGACCGCGGCCGCCTCGCCGAAGCCCTCGATCTTCTCGATGTCGGTGAAGATCGCGAGCTGCCGGATCAGGATCTCGGCAGCCTCGGCGAGCGCGTCCTTCGGATCGACGGAGCCGTCGGTGGTGATGTCGAGCGTGAGCTTGTCGTAGTCGGTCCGCTGACCCACGCGCGCGGCCTCGACCGCGTACGCGACGCGGCGCACCGGCGAGAAGATGGAGTCGATCGGGATGACGCCGATGGTGTGTTGGAGGCCCCGGTTCAGCTCGGCCGGCACATAGCCGCGCCCGCGGCCGATCGTGAGCGTCATCTCGAGCCGGCCCCGGTCGGCCAGGTTCGCGATCTCGAGCTCCGGATTGAGGATCTCGAGATCCGCCGGAGCCTCGATGTCGCCGGCGGTCACGACGCCGGGGCCCTTGCGGGCGATGTGCACCTCGACCTCGGGCGAGTCGCCGTGCAGCCTGGCGACGAAGTTCTTGAGGTTGAGGACGATGTCGGTGACGTCCTCGCGGACGCCGGGGAGCGTGGTGAACTCGTGCGCGGTGCCCTCGACCTTCACCGAGGTGACGGCGGCGCCCTCGAGCGACGAGAGCAGCACGCGGCGCAGCGAGTTGCCGAACGTGTGACCGAAGCCCCGGTCGAGCGGCTCGATCACGAAGACCCCGCGGTGCTCGTCCACTTCCTCGTGAACGATCCGGGGGATCTGGAAGTCCATTACGCGAGTTGCCAAAGAGATCCCTTTCCCTTACTTCGAATAGAGCTCGACGATGAGCGATTCCTGTACCGGCGTGTCGATCTCCGTGCGCTCTGGCTGCTTCAGCACCTTGCCGGTGAGACCGTCGTGGTCGGCCTGCAGCCACGGCGCGACGGTGGAGACGAGGTCGGTGGCATCACGGATCACCTGCTGCGCCGATGAGCTCGGCGGCACGGTGATCATGTCGTTGGGTCGTACCTGGTAGCTCGGGATGTTTACGCGGCGGCCGTTGACCTGGAAGTGGCCGTGCCGGACGAGCTGGCGCGCCTGCGCGCGCGAGGCGGCGAAGCCGAGCCGGTAGACGACGTTGTCGAGCCGGGTCTCGAGCATCCTCAGCAGCTCCTCGCCGGTGACGCCGGAGCGGCGCGACGCCTTCTCGTAGTACGTGCGGAACTGCTTCTCGAGCAAGCCGTAGTAGCGGCGCGCCTTCTGCTTCTCGCGCAGCTGGAGCAGGTACTCGCTCTGCTTGATGCGACCGCGGCCGTGCTCGCCCGGCGGATACGAGCGCCGCTCGATGGCGCACTTCTCCGTCAGGCAGCGCTCGCCCTTGAGGAAGAGCTTCATCCCCTCGCGGCGGCAGATGCGGCACTTCGGTCCGAGATCCCTGGCCACGCTAGACGCGCCTCCGCTTCCGCGGCCGGACGCCGTTGTGCGCCTGCGGCGTCACGTCCTTCACGCCGAGAATCTCGAGGCCCGCGGCCTGGAGCGAGCGGATCGCCGTCTCGCGCCCGGAGCCGGGCCCCTTCACGAACACCTCGACCTTCTGCAGGCCGTGCTCCATCCCCTTGCGCGCGCACGCGTCGGCCGTCACCTGCGCGGCGAACGGCGTCGACTTGCGCGAGCCCTTGAACCCGGCCGAGCCGGCGGACTCCCACGCGATCACGTTGCCGTCCTTGTCGGTGAGCGCGACGATCGTGTTGTTGAAGCTCGTCTTGATGTGTGCCTGGCCGATCGCGATGTTCTTGCGGACGCGGCGACGCGTGCGACCTCTGGTCGCCTGACGACGGGGCGGTGCCATCTACTTGGCCTTCTTCCCGCGACCGACGGTCTTCTTCGGGCCCTTGCGAGTCCGCGCGTTGGTCTTCGTGCGCTGCCCGTTCGCCGGCAGCCCGCGCCGGTGGCGCAGCCCGCGGTAGGCGCCGATCTCGGAGAGCCGCTTCAGCGCCTGCGTGCGCTCGCGCCGCAGGTCGCCCTCGACCTCCAGCGTGTCGATGTAGGTGCGGAGCTTCGTGACCTCGTCGTCGGTGAGGTCGCGAACCTTCGTGTCGGGCGAGAGCCCGAGCTCGGCCGCGATCTTGCGCGCCGTCGGCTGGCCGATGCCGTAGATGTACGTCAGCCCGATCTCGAGCCGCTTCTGGTTCGGGAGGTTGACCCCGGCGATGCGCGCCACCTAGCCCTGCCTTTGCTTGTGACGGGGATTGCTGCAGATGACCATGGTCGTGCCGTGCCGCTTGATCACGCGGCAGCGCTCGCACATGGGCTTGACCGATGGACGAACTTTCATGGTCTTCTAGCGATGCCTGTAGGTGATCCGACCGCGGTTCAGGTCGTACGGGCTGAGCTCCACCTTGACCTTGTCGCCCGGCAGGATGCGGATGTAGTTCTTGCGCATCTTCCCGGAGATGGTCGCGAGGATGGCGTGGCCGGCCTCGAGCTGCACCCGGAACATCGTGCTCGGGAGCGCCTCGACGACCTCGCCCTCAACCTCGATCTTCTCTTCCTTGGTCGGCATTTCCTTTCAGTTCAAAAGGGGCTTCGCGCGCACAGCAAAGCCGGTGCGCGGCGGACGATCATCGTAGCAAAGCGGCTCCGGCGGTCGTCAGGATCCGGGGCCCGTCGGCGGTGACGGCCACCGTGTGCTCGAAATGCGCCGCGAGCGACTCGTCGACCGAGGAGATCGACCAGTCGTCCTCGTGCACGTACACGTCCGGGCCGCCGGCGGTGATCATCGGCTCGATCGCGAGCGTCATGCCCTCCTGGAGAAGCGGCCCGCGTCCGGGCGGCCCGTAGTTCGGGATCTGCGGCTCCTCGTGGTAGGAGCGCCCGACGCCGTGGCCGACGAGGCTGCGGACGACCGAGAAGCCGGCCTCCTCGACGACGATCTGGACGGCGTGGGAGATGTCGGAGAGGCGGTTGCCCACGCGCGCCTGCTCGATCCCGGCCGCGAGCGCCTCCTGGCAGACGTCGAGCAGCCGCTGCGCCTCGGCGTCGATCTCGCCCACGGGCAGCGTGACCGCGCTGTCGGCGACGAGCCCATTGAGCGTCACGCCGAGGTCGACCGAGATGAGGTCGCCCTCCTGCGCGCGGTACTCGCCCGGGATGCCGTGCACGACCATCGAGTTGGGCGAGATGCAGAGCGCGGCCGGGAAGCCCTTGTAGCCCTTCGAGGTCGGGACGCCGCCCTGCGAGCGGATGTGCTCCTCGGCGATCCGGTCGAGCTCGAGCATGGACAGTCCCGGCTCGAGCATCTCTGCACAGAGCGCAAGCGTCTCGGCGACGAGCGCGCCCGCGCGCGCCATGCCCTCGATCTCGGCCGTGGACTTGCGGATGATCATCGTCAGGCTCGGGCCTCGACCGAGGAAAGCGCGTCGGAGATCTCGCGGAAGACCTCGCCGATCGTCCGGTCGGCGTGGATGCCGACGACGTTGCCGCGCGTCGTGCGGTAGTACTCGACGAGGGGCGCGGTCTCGCGCTCGTAGAGCTCGAGGCGGCGCTGGATGGCCTCTTGCGTGTCGTCGGTGCGGCTCTCGGCCGCGGCGCGCTCCAGCATCCGCTCGAGCAGCTGCTGCCGGTCGGCCACCTGGAGCTCGAAGACGACGTCGAGGGAGCGGCCGAGGTCGCGGAGCAGGTCGTCGAGCGCCTCGGCCTGCACCATCGTGCGCGGGAAGCCGTCGAGGACGAAGCCCGGCAGCGTGTCGCCGCGGTCGAGCCGATCACGGATCAGCCGGATCATCAGGTCGTCGTCGACGAGGTCGCCGCGGTCGTAAACGGCCTTCAGCTCGCGACCGAGGTCCGTCGGCAGCTCCTTGATCTCGCGGATCATGTCGCCCGTCCCGATGTAGGCGAGCCCGTAGGTCTTGGCGATCTTCTTCGCCTGGGTTCCCTTTCCGGAGCCCTGCGGTCCCAGCAGCAGGATGTTCACGCGGCGGCTATCGCAGGAAGCCCTCGTAGTGCCGCATCATCATCTGCGACTCCATCTGGCGCATCGTGTCCAGCGCGACGCCGACGACGATCAGCACGGACGTGCCGCCGAGCGCGCGGGCCGTCGCCTGCGAGAACCCGAAGTAGTGCACGAAGATGCTCGGCGCGACCGCGACCGTGGCGAGGAACAGCGAGCCGGGCAGCGTCAGGCGCTGCAGCACACGATCGAGGTAGGCCGCCGTCGGCGGCCCCGGACGGATGCCGGGGATGTACCCACCGTACTTGCGCAGGTTGTCGGCCTGGTCGACCGGGTTGAACTGGACCGACGTGTAGAAGTAGGTGAAGACGATGATCAGCGCCGCTTCCGCGAAGAGGTACCACCAGCTCGTCGACTGGAAGTCCCGGTTCACCCAGGTCGACCAGGAGGGCACGAAGCCGGCCACGGTCTGCGGCAGCGCCAGCAGCGCGGCGGCGAAGATGACCGGGATCACGCCCGCCATGTTCACGCGCAGCGGCATGTAGGTCGAGCCGCCGGTCGTCTGTCGGGTCCCGAGCTGTCGCCGGGCGTACTGGACGGGGATCCTCCGCTGCCCCTCCTGCACGAAGACGACGGCGACGACCACGGCGATCGCCACCAGCGGGAAGAACAGGCGCTCGGTCGTGCCGCCGTTCACCCAGGCGCTGATCCCGGTCGGCGCGTAGGCGAGGATCGACGCGAAGATCAGCAGGGAGATGCCGTTGCCGACGCCGCGCTTGGTGATGAGCTCGCCCATCCACATCAGGAGCGTGCAGCCCGCGGTGAGCGTCAGCACGATGATCACGACCTTGCCGGCGTTCACGTTCGGAAGCGCGCCCTGGCGCTTGAACAGGAACGCGTAGCCGGTCGACTGCATCGCGGCCAGCGCCACCGTGAGGTAGCGCGTGTACTGCGTGATCTTGGCGTACCCGGCCTCGCCTTCCTTCTGGAGACGCTCGAGCGTCGGGACGACGACGGTCAGGAGCTGGATGATGATCGAGGCCGTGACGTACGGCATGATCCCGAGCGCGAAGAGCGAGAAGCGCGACAGCGCCGAGCCCGAGAAGAGATTGAGCAGCGTCAGGATGCCGCCGCCGGCGCCGTTGAAGTAGGTCTGGATCGCGTTCTGGTCGATGCCCGGCGCGGGAATCCACGAGCCGAGCCGGTAGGCCGCGAGGATGGCCGCCGTGAAGACAACGCGCCGCCGCAGCTCGGGAACGCGCCACGCGTTGGTCAGCCAGGAGAGCACTAGGCCTGCTCCTCCCTCTCCTCGGCGGTGTCGTCGTCAGCCTCTGCCTGCGTTCCATCCGCGGGCTCCTCCACAGCAGGCGCTTGCCTAGTCGTTCGCGGCTTGCCGCGAACGACTGGCTCGCGCAACAACTCCACCGTGCCGCCGGCAGCCTCGATCTTGGCGCGCGCGGCGGAAGACACGCCGTGCAGGCGTATCGCGAGCGCCTTTGTGACCTCTCCTGTACCGAGTAGCTTGACGTCGACCTTGGTGTTCTTGAGCAAGTTCTTTTCGACGAGCGCCTCGGGCGTGACCTCGTCGCCCTCTTCGAAGCGGTCGAGGTCGCGGACGTTCACCGGCACCGTTTGGGTGCGGAACGGCCCGACCGGCATCGCGTCCTTCGACGTCGAGCCGCGCAGCTTGCCGATCCGCATGTAGATCGGCATCTGGCCGCCCTCGAAGCCGGCGCGCATCTTGTGCGAGCCGGAACGCGACTTCTGGCCCTTGATCCCGCGCCCGGCGTAGCGCCCCTTGCCGGAGCCCGGGCCGCGGCCGACGCGCTTGCGGTCCTTCCGCTCCTGCGCCGGCTGGAGATTCGAGCGCGCGCAAGGTTCCCCGGTGGCGGCCGCTCTGACCGATGGCACTTCTCACCTGGGTGACCCGGACTTTCACTCGCCTTCCTTCCGCCTAAACCGACGGAAGCCCTTCCGCGCAGTTTCGTCTGTGGCCGGCTCCGGCTCCTCCTTGTGAAGAGCCTGCGGCTCGGCGCTGGGTTCCGGCGCCTCCTCGTCGGCGGCACGAGCCTCCGGCTCTTCACTAGGCTCGGCACTCGCATCCGGCGGCGCCTCCTGGGAGATAGCCGGCTCGGCGTCGCGCGTTGCCTCTCCAGGAGAGAGTGCCGCCTCCGCCGCAGCTGCCTCGGTCGCAGGAAGCAGCTCTCCAGACGGAGCGTCCGGCCCTGCTTCGTGCTCCTCTATCTCCCCGGATGCCTCGGGCTCCTCCGATGCTTGCCCAGTGGCGAGCTCGCTCGCCACAGATACAGAAAGGGCCTCCTCTTCCTGAGCCGCCTGCCCAGTGGCGAGCTGGCTCGCCACAGATATAGGAAGGACCTGGTGGACCTGCAACCCCCGGATCTTCGCCACATCCTCGGGCCGCCGCAAATCCTTGAGTGCCGCCATGGTCGCCTTGGCCATATTGATCGGATTGGTCGTACCCAGGCTTTTCGCCAACACGTCGCGTACGCCGGCGAGCTCCAGAACGGCGCGGACGCCGCCGCCGGCGATCACGCCGGTACCGGCCGAGGCGGGCCGCAGCAGCACGCGCGCCGCGTCGAAGCGGCCGAGCACCTCGTGGGTGATCGTCGTGCCGTGCTTCGGCACCGAGTACAGGTTCTTCTTCGCGTCCTCGACCGCCTTCGTGATGGCGAGCGGGACCTCGCGGGCCTTGCCGTAGCCGACGCCGACGCGGTCGACCTCGTCGCCCACGACGACGAGCGCCGTGAACGAGAAGCGCCGACCGCCCTTCACGACCTTGGCGACGCGGTTGATCTCGACCACGCGCTCCTTGAGCTCGCGGGTCTCGGTGAAATCGATCGACGTCAAAACTGGAGGCCTCCCTCGCGGGCGCCGTCTGCGAGCGCCTTCACGCGTCCGTGGTACAGGTAGCCGGCCCGGTCGAACACGCATGCCTCGATCCCGGCCTGCTTGGCGTTCGCGGCGAGCAGCTTACCGACCTCCGCCGCCTGCCCGGTCTTGTCGCCCTTGAACGACTTCCGGATAGCGAGCCACGACGCCGCGGCGAGCGTCCGGCCGGTCAGGTCGTCGACGAGCTGCGCCTCGATGCCGCGGTTCGAGCGGAAGACGACGAGGCGCGGCCTATCGGCGGTCCCCGACACTCTCCCCCTCACGCGGCGGTGCCTGCGCGCCCGGGCTTGACTCACGGTGAGGCTAGGCACGCTTGCCGACCTTTCTGCGGACGTACTCGCCTTCGTAGCGGATGCCCTTGCCCTTGTAGGGCTCGGGCGGGCGCACCTTGCGAATCTCCGCGGCCGTCTGGCCGACCTGCTGCTTGTCGGTGCCCTTGACGACGACCTGCGTCGGCATGGGGACCTCGAACGTGATCCCGGTTCGCGGCTTGATCGTCACCGGATGCGAGTAGCCGACGGCCAACTCGAGGTCCGTGCCCCTGAGCGCGGCGCGGTAGCCCACGCCCTGGATCTCGAGACGCTTCTCGAAGCCTTTCGTCACGCCCTCGACCATGTTCGCGATCAGCGTCCTCGTGAGGCCGTGCAGCGCCCGGTCCTCGCCGCGCTCGCTCGGCCGCGTCACGACGACGTTGCCGTCCTCCTGCGCGACCTGCATCCGGGCAGGGACGTCCTGCTGCAGGGTCCCGAGGGGACCCGCGACGGCGACGCGGCCGGGCGCGACCGACACGGTCACGCCGCTCGGGACTTCGATTGGCCTTTTTCCGATTCGACTCATGTGCTCACCAGATGAAGCAGACGACCTCGCCGCCGATCCCACGCTCCTGCGCCGTCCGGCCGGTGACGAGGCCCGACGACGTGGACAGGATCGCGACGCCCATCCCTCCCAGCACGCGCGGCAGGCGGTCCTTCCGCGCGTAGACCCGCCGGCCCGGCTTGGAGACGCGCTTCAGGCCCGAGATGACCCGCTCGCGGTTCCGACCGAACTTGAGGTCGATGACCAGGGTATCGAAGGATTCGCCCTTCTCCACGTGATAGTCCCGGATGTAGCCCTCCTCCTTCAGGAGGCGGGCGATCTCGACCTTCATCCTCGAGCTCGGCATCTCGGCCTTCTCGTGGAGCGCCTTGTTCGCGTTCCGGATGCGGGTGAGCATGTCTGCGATCGGATCGGTCAACATTGATTTGCCTCCGGCAAATCAATAATAAAACGGCTGAGATCATGCAATTCTTTCACTTCCCTTTCCTTAAAGAGTTCTTGGACGCTTTTACCAAGAACTCTTTGTCATGCCCGGGATGACGCCCTGGTGCGCGAGGTCGCGGAGGCAGATCCGGCAGAGGCCGAACTTGCGGAAGACCGCGCGCGGCCGTCCGCACCGGTTGCAGCGGGTGTAGTTGCGGACCTTGTACTTGTGCGTCCGCTGCTGCTTGACGACGAGACTCGTCTTCGCCACCTGGTGTTACTCCCTCCTGTCGCCGTCGCCGCTCAGCGGCAGGCCGAGGGCCTGGAGCAGCGCGCGGGCGGGCTCGTCGGTCTGGGCGTTGGTCGTGATCGTCACGTCGAGGCCGCGGACCTGCTGGATGTCGTCGTAGTTGATCTCGGGGAAGATGAGCTGCTCGCGCACGCCGAGCGAGTAGTTGCCGCGGCCGTCGAACGAGCCCGGGTTGAGCCCGCGGAAGTCGCGGATGCGCGGCAGCGCGATCGCGATCAGGCGGTCGAGGAACTCGTACATCCGGGCGCCGCGCAGCGTCACGCGCGCACCCACGGGCATGCCCTCGCGGATCTTGAACTGCGCGACGGACTTGCGGGCACGGCGGACCTGCGCTCGCTGCCCGGCGATCGTCGTCAGCTCCTCGATCGCGGCGTCGAGCTGCTTCGCGTCGGTCTTCGCCTCGCCGACGCCCATGTTCAGCGTGATCTTCTGGACGCGCGGCACCTGCATGATGGAGCTCACGCCGAGCTCCTCCTTCAGGCGCGGCCGGACCTCGCGCTCGTACTGCTCCTTCAGGCGGGGCGTGTAGGTCTCGGTGGTGGCCATCACTTGTCGATCACCTGGCCACAGTCGGGGTTCTTGCAGACGCGGACGCGGACGGTCTGGTCCTTCACGGTCCTCATTACCGTGCCGACGCGGGTCGGCTTCTTGCACGTCGGGCAGACGACCATCACGTTCGAGACGGGCAGCGGGGCCGGCTGCTCGATGATCCCGCCGGGGGTCATCGCGCTGCCGCCGATCCGGCTCGTGTTCTGGATGGGCCGCGGGCGCCGGTGGCGCTTGATGACGTTGATGTTCTCCACGAGCACGCGGCCTTCCTTGGGCAGCGCCTCGATCACGCGGCCCTGCTTGCCGCGATCCTTGCCGCGGAGGACGTGGACGACGTCGCCCTTGCGAACCTTCAGTGTCTGCGCCATTAGAGGACCTCCGGTGCGAGAGAGACGATCTTCATGAAGTTCTTCTCGCGCAGCTCGCGGGCGACCGGCCCGAAGATGCGGGTGCCGCGCGGGTTCCGCTGGTTGTCGATGATCACGGCGGCGTTCTCGTCGAACGCGATGGTCGTGCCGTCGTTGCGACCGAAGGGCTTCTTCGTGCGCACGACGACCGCGCGCACGACCTCGCCCTTCTTGATCGCGCCCTGCGGCGTGGCCGTCTTGACGGTGCCGACGATGATGTCACCCACCCGCGCATAGCGGCGGTGGTGGCCGCCCATCACGCGGATGCAGAGCAGCTCGCGCGCGCCGGTGTTGTCGGCGACCCTCAGACGCGACTCCTGCTGGATCACTTGGCGACCTCGACGATCTCGGCGAGCCGCCAGTGCTTGGTCGCCGACAGCGGGCGCGTCTCCACGATGCGGACGACGTCGCCGACGTTGGCGGCGTTCTGTTCGTCGTGGGCGTGGAACTTCACCGACCGGCGTACGACCTTCTTGTACCGCGGGTGCGACTTGATGACATCGACCTTTACGACAATGGTTTTGTCCGGGGCCGCGGAGACGACGACGCCGCGACGCTCTTGTCTCCGCCCGCGCGCGCCTTCAGCTGTCGGGCCTCTGGTAATGGGCTTGCGACCCGTCGAGCGCTCTCGCTTCGGCCGCGTCTTCTCGGGTCGCTGGGCGCGCGGGAGATGCTTCCTCTTCCGCTTCTCCTTCGGCTCGGTCGGCTCTGCCGGAGCGGCGGGCGTCTCGGTGTGGCGAGCCTCCGGCGCGGGCGTCGTCGTCGCGGCGGCGGCTTCCTCAGGCGCCTCCGGCTCGCCACTAGGCTCGGCACTGGGTTCCGGCGCGGCTTCCTGGGAGATAGACGGCTCTGATTCCGCCGTCGCCTCGCCGGGAGAGGGCTCCGCCCCTGCCGGGGCCGCTTCGGCCTCAGCAGCCACTCCTTCGGCCGGTGCCTCAGCCTCAGCCGGCGACTCTTCGGACCGGGCCTCCGGCACAGTGTCCTGCTCCTCTTTCCCCTGGAGCGCTTCGCTCTCCGCGGGCGCTCGCCTAGTCTCGGGTGCCTGATCAGCCGCCGCGTCAGCGGAGCCCGGCACCACGTCGGCAGCCGAGACATCCGCCGCGATGGGCTCCTCGGCCGGTGTCTCTTCGCCCTTCTCAGCGTTCTGGTCTTCTGCCATGTATCCCTTTAGCTCTGGTTCTTTGAGTGCTCGCGCTCGGTTACGACAGTCAAGATCCGCGCAATCTCGCGCTTCGTGAGTCTTAGGCGTGCGGTGTTCTCGAGCGAGCCCGTCACGGATTGGAAACGGAGATTGAAGAGCTCCTGTCGGCGCTCGACGAGCCGGTGGTCGAGCTCGTCGTCGGTCAGGTCACGGAGCTCGCTTGGTCTCGTCAAAAGAGCTCAGCCTCTCTCTTCACAATCTTGGACTTGATGGACAGCTTCTGGCCGGCCAGGCGTAGGGCTTCCTTCGCCAGCGGCTCGGGAACGCCCGCCAGCTCGAACATCACGCGGCC
>WNGE01005776.1_pt1 | contig 15048 bp, 12 predicted proteins | sample 5400651 | NCBI WGS metagenome assembly WNGE01 (sample SAMN13153370, study PRJNA577476) | soil metagenome | isolation source: 60 cm soil or saprolite under grassland replicate 2 | place: USA:California | collected 2016-06-15 | reverse complement strand
CAGCCCAGGCGTCACCGTAGCATTCATCGAAGACAATAGGGCACCGGTTGAGTTTCTACAGATCGACAAGACTCAGGCAGAGGACGCCTAACCCCTATGTAAGATGTCAAGTATGGCGGGCGCGGGTGTAGGTGGCTTGTTAGGTCATAAGGTTTGTTAGTCGAGGTTGAAGTTTTCTCTGGAGCGCTTCCTCTTTCTTTTTACTCGTTGGTTTTTGTTTTCCAGCGGCTCGTACTCCTATCCGTGCATGCGACCGCAGTCGCAGCAGCAATTTGATCAATGCGATCAGCGTGGAAGAGGAAGTCCGAACCCGGACGGGCGGTATGGGCGCGTCCAATCTAAGCCGACGCTCGCGAAGGCTTTCGGAGCAGGTTAGGCACCGGGCAGCGCCCACGTTCCAAAGTGGTTTTAATTTTTCGTTAGGCGCCTTCTCCTTTGTGTTCCCCTCGAACTCATCAATTGATTAATCCCAATTCTTCGGCGCGTAGCCGGCCGGTTTTGATGCGCCACAGATCGACGGCCAGCTGGCGCGCCACGGCGACGATGGCTTTCTTGCGCGCGGCTCCGGTGGCGAGGGCGCCTTTAGCCAGGGTTGCTCGCCATTTTACAACCGGTTTGTAGTTGGGCTGGAAGCGGACCAGACGCCAAGCCAATTCCACCAGCGCAGCGCGCAAGCGTGGATTGCCGTGCTTAGTCACGCAACTTTGCAAGCGCGTGTTGCCGCTACTGTACTCTCCGGGGCACAATCCGGTGTAACTACCCACTTGCCGCCGGTTGTTGAAGCGGCGCCAATCGCCAATCTCTCGATCAATAATGACACTGGTCATCAAGCCCAGTCCGCGCGGTTGATTGGGAGCCGCGGCGCCTTGCAGTTGGATCGTGAGGGCACCGATTTTATGCTGCAATGCCAGCAGGATCGGTTGACTGTTTTGAAGCAGCTCCTTCATCCACTCGGGCACGTGGAGAGCACCAAAGTTGCTTCGCTTCCACCAGCTCTTCACCGGCTCGATCCCGTGATTGACCATCAAGCTGCGCCCCTGGGCTTCGAGTTGTTTCCTCACTTTGACCAATTGCTCCCGCTGCCGGTGGAGAGCGCGAAGCTGTTCTTCTTTTTCCGTAGGCACGCGTACCCGCGCCAACGCGTCGCGGTTGCCTTGGACGAAGCGGTCCAACTTTAAGCACAGAGCTTTGGCATCGAGCCCGTCGGTCTTCACCCGCCGGTTTTGCTCGTCCAACTTCTGCGGGCAGACTACGTAGCAATGGATCCCGAGCGCAGTGAGATTGCCCTGCAATCCAAAGCCAAACCCGCACGCTTCATAGACCGCATGCACTTCGCTTCCCTGGCTCTTGAGTTTGGCCGCCCAATGCACAAACGCTTCCTTTTGAAAACGCTGCGGCGGCTTGGGATTACTCCCGCCAACCTGCTCAACCACCACGTAAAAATCCTGATGCACATCAATTCCAAGCTTGATCGCTCCAGTGCCGCCATTAAACTGGCAGCGGGTTCCCTCGTGTGAGGACAACTCAGTGTTTGAATGACACTTATTCATAAGTGCGGGTGAGCTTAACCTCTTGCCCGCACTCTTTACATGTCATCTAATCGATGAAGCCAACGGCCCCACCAGGAGATAAGTTCAGGGTGTTTGCCACGACCCCCTGCCGTGGCTTATCTCTTTCTCGTTAGGCCGCAAGCGTGCACAGCGAACATTTATGAATAATACCGACCAGATTAAAGTGTTGCTCTCAATGTTCGCGATACAGTTGCCTACGTTGCTCGTTTGTTTTGTAGCTGGCGTTGTTGTTCTCGGGAGGTGGAAGCAGGCTTCCAAGGGCTCGATGTGGGCGCTTCTCGGATTCGGCCTCGCTGCGGTTCTTTGCTTCGCCGTTCCAGTCGTGCAGACTGCGGTGCAAGAGTGGGTCAGACACACCGGCCGCACGACGGTCGAGAATGCATCGGTAATGGCCGGCATTTCGATGGTGTGGTCAGCGCTGCGCGCTGTCACTTATGCTTTGCTCTTGATAGCGGTATTTGCAGGACGCTCGACCTCGCCTCCAGGATCTACGCCTTATTAACCCAGATAAGAACATCCATCAGGCCTAACCGATCGATGAAGCCAACGGCCCCGGAACGTTTCGCTGCGAAGGCGGTTGTTGCCGCTGCTGCGCTGATTCTGGCGATGACCGCACAAGCGCTTCCGCTGACCTACCTGGTTGAGCAGGAGCGGGCGAAGATTGAGCCCGCCGCCAAATTGTTCCAGCAGGAATGCCGCGACCACGCCGACAGCCAAGTTTGTAAAGAGCGGCGTGACGCGCTGGAGAAAGCGCTCAACGGTTTCGTTAGCGTGGTTCAGAAGGAGCTTGCGCTTCTCGACGCCAACGCTGGTGACACTGATTTCCAGAAGCAAACGGCGGCGCGCCGGACACGAATGCAGCAGGACCTTCAGTGGGCCCAGGAGCAGCTGAAGTCGGTAGCGCAATGAATATCTCTGAGGGAATGGTCGCCAACAATCTTCGCGGCACCTGGCGTGGCTTACTGCAGCTACTTCCTGTAGAATAGCTGGGTGCGAACATCTCTTTCTCGTTAGGCGGTAAGCAACGCGCGAGTGAGCACGAACCTACAGTTGCCCGAAAAGTGGGCGCCTCGTTTGGTCGCTCAGCCGGAGACAGGCATAGGTTACCAGACGGCGTCGGTTACGTTACGAGACGGTAGCGTTATCGAGGACGCGTTGATCATTGGCGGCACCATCACAGAAGTCCGCGGCCACGACAGCATTCCATTTTCAGCCGAAGACATTTCTGATATCACACTCACACACCGGAAATAGAAGTTTCGCTGATGAAGATTCTACTATCACCCCCATAAGCTATGCATGCCAACCGCTAACCAATCGCTGGAACCAACCGCTGGGTGTTATACTGAGAAAGTTAAGGTTGAGGGATGATAGTTGAGAGTAAAACGCCTCCGGCGTTGGCTCAGCTCCTAGCTCAACTTTTTTTCTTTCAACGAACTCGGTACAGATTTGGCCTTCGCACGCGCGACGTCTGCTCCACTTCCCGGCTGCACCTCCGGTCGCCAACGGAACTTTTGCAGAATCGGATTTGGCTTTTCCTCAATGGCGTCAGCGATAATCTCGCCAAGCGCCGGCGCAAACTTGAATCCGTGCCCACAATCACCGGCAGCAATTACTAAGCCCTGGCGCTCTGGGTCGCGTGCGATCCAAAAATGGCCATCGTGTGTGTCGCAATACATGCAGACACGCGAGTAGACGATTGGTGCATCTGCCAGCACCGGAAATGTGGTTGCTAAAAACTTGCGCAGATTCCCTTCGTCTTCGGGAGTAACAGCGCGCTCGGTAGATTCGGGAAACATCTCCCGCCCAGGACCGTGATTTGCGATCTTCACAACGCCATCGCGATTAATTGGAAATCCGTAGTAACCGGTGGTTGTAATATCCGCGCCGAACACCGGAAAACGCCCAGGTGAGAACAGTTCAGGTTGCCGTGGTTTTAGGTGAAAAACGGGCTGGCCGCTGGCGCGAAAGAACTTTTTTGTAAAAGGCAGCAAATACGGTGTCCACGCACCTACAGCCATCACGACAATGTCAGCGGCGACTCGCTGTCCATCATCGAGTACGATTCCGCTGATGCGATCATCATCTTCATGCAACTGCGAGAACTGGACGCCTTCCAGGAGTTCAACGCCCAGCGATTTCGCGTGACCGATCAGCGTTGAAACGACGCGACCGCTTTCAGCGTAGCCGGCCTCCAGTTCTAGAACTCCATCTAAATAAAGTTCCGGATTCCATGCCGGAAAACGCTTCCAGAATGGAACCGAGTTCATGCGCTCGACCTTATGTCCGCGTTTCTTGAGCATTTTGAAACTTTCAAATTCAAAGTCGCCGGGCTTCAGTTCTCGGCCGCGGACGAACATCACGCCGACTTCGTGATATAACTCGACAGCGAATTGCTCGTTCCATTTGCGCCACCGTTTAATCGAGCCCTCAGCCAGGTCGGTGTACTCTTCGTCTGCGCCGTATGCGGCGCGCACGGCTTTACTGATGTCGGTTGAGGCCGCCAGCGGATGCGGCAACGGCCCCGGATCGGTCAGAACAACTTCGTGGCCGCGTTTCCTTAGTTCGATCGCAGCCGTAACGCCATTAATCCCAGCGCCAACAACAATGACTCTCGACATTTTAGGACAGCGCACGCTTCAGCGGCGCTTGTGTCAAGCGCCGATCTTATTTGTAGGGCAACCGCTCCGGTTGCCAGCGACGGCAGGCGAAGCGCCTGCCCTACAACGAACGCTCATCTCGCAGCGCGCGCTCCCGTTCCAGTAACGTCGGGTGCGAGTAATAAAAACCGCTGTAAAGCGGGTGCGGAGTCAGATTACTCAAGTTTTTTTCGCTCAATTTGCGCAGTGCTTGCACGAGTGATTGCGCTTCGCCCATGGTCGCACGCGCGAATCTATCCGCCTCGTATTCGAAATGGCGCGACCACATGTGAATGATCGGCGAAAGCCAGAAGCTTATCGTCCCCGCCAGCAGCGCAAACAGCAGCATCGCAGGGACGACAGCCGCAGCGCCTAAGCCTCCTCCAAACTCGAAACCAAATGCATCATAAAACCATTGCTGACGTGCCAGCCATGCGATTGCGGCAAGCGCCACAAACACGCCAGCGCTGGAAACGCCGAGCAACTTGAATACGTGGCGCTTTTTGTAATGCCCAATTTCATGCGCCAGCACGGATTCCAGTTCTGGCTCGGTGAGTTGCTCGATGAGTGTGTCGAAGAGTACGATTTTTCGAAACCGTCCGAACCCGGTGAAAAAGGCGTTCGAATGACGCGAGCGTTTGCTGCCATCCATCACATCAATGCTGCGCGTGGGAAAATCAGTGTGCTGCGCCAGTGCAAAGAGGCGCTCGCGCAACGCTCCTTCCGGGAGCGGTGTGAACTTGTTGAAAAGCGGCATGATGATCGCCGGCGCGATGAGCAGCAGCAATAATTGAAATCCGATGACAACCGCCGCCGCCCAAAGCCACCAGTTTGCGCTAGTCCACTCGATTAGTTTCAAAACCAGCGCCAGCAACGGATAGCCGAACAGCAACGCGAGCAGAAATCCTTTCACGCGGTCGAGCATCCACGTCTTCAGAGTTGTCGTATTGAAGCCGAATCGCTCTTCGAGTTTGAATTGCGCGTACCAGGCGAAGGGCAATGCAGCAATGCTCAAACAGATACCGATAACGAAGAGAAAACCAGCCATCGCCCAGATTGATGTGCCGAAGCTCCCGATGAATCTTCCAAACGCCCATGGCAACACGCCGCTGAAAAGCACTACGATTAGCAATACTGTATCGAACAGATTGGCGATGTCTCCAAAGCGGCTCTTGGCCAGCGTGTACTCGACCGAACGGCGATATGTCGCCTCGTCGATCAATTGACGAAATGCACTCGGCACCTCGTTAGTGTGCGCGCACACGTGATGTTGGTTCAATCGGCTCAACCACAGTTCAGTGATGGCGCGCGCGAGAATCAGAACTAAAGCGATGACGGCAAACGGCGGCATAAAAAACGGTAATTGATCGATGAAAGCTCGCGAGGGCTAGTGAATGTCGGCCAGCTTGGCTGACTCGGCAGGCTTGCAGCTTGCCAGCCGAGTCAGGCTAGCAGCCTGACATCCAGCACTTCTCCTCCTGAGGTTGCGAAGAGCTTCCGGTAGTAGCGGTACCAGTCACTCTGAAAGCGTTCAGCGGGATCGTACTTTCTCTTCAGATCGAGAAATTCTTTGAACTGCGGATAACACGCCATGACTTGCCCGGGTTTGGCGAATTTATGGTAGGTGAGGTAATAACTCCCGCTGCGAGCTATCGCTAAATCAATCAAGCCGCGAAACGAACGCGCCGATGCTTCGATGGCAGAGGACGTATGAAATGTGAGCAGATTGAAGATGACGCACGCATACGGTTCTCTGGCCCAAGCCAAAAAGCTCTCATCATCTTTTTCGATGAGCCGAACTGTGCCATAGACGACAATTGTATGATTCGAGCGCAGCAGTTCTGCCGCCTGCGCTAGAAAGTTGGGAAGATCCGGCCGCGGGACGTAGATTTCGGTGATGATAAGACTCGATTCCTCTCCGCCGATGTTTTCGCGAATTCTCTGTGCGTAATTTGGGAGATACGCGCTCAGTTGATTTGTGTCGGACCAATAAGTCTGCCCGTTCGTCGACAAATAGTAATCGCTGTATCGCTTGAAAGCTTTTTCGCGATCCGTGTAGGCAAGCCGCAGCAGATCCAGCCAGTCATCGTCGCGTAATTCCTTTTTGGCGACAATCGGTTCGTGTTCGTCGATCGGTTCGTAGCAGGAGAACACGCCGCGCTGGAGAAAGTCGGGCGATTTTTCAGCGACGGAAAACTGAAAATCACCGTAAAGAAACTTCTGTGCTATCCGGTCCTCGAAGCGTTTGGGCAGATCGCTGGCACGAATTATCTCAACCACACGTCGCAATTTTTGCCGCGGAACGAGCCTAAGTGTTACACTGTCGATCAATCCAAAAAGGCCATAACCACCGATTGCGAGCCGAAACAATTCATTGTTCTCATCGCGCGAACAGCGGATCGATTTCCCGTCGGAATTGATCAACTTGAAGGATTCGATGTTTGAAATCAGTGGCTTCATCGCCAGTCCGCGGCCGTGCACGTTCGACGAGAGACTTCCACCGAGCGTAAATGTGTCGGCGCCGGTTTGTTTTTGAGCAATGCCCCACTGCTTGGCCGTGTCCGATTGAGCGTTCATATAAGTCTCAATCAATTTCGGCCATTGAATGCCCGTTTCCGCTTCGATCAAACCGTGTTCTTGATCGAAAGAAATCACGCGATCGAGTGAGCGCGTATCGATGCAACTGCTGTCCGTGGCGAATTGCTGGCCACCCATCGAATGCCGGCACCCCGAAACGGAGATGGGCAAACCCTTTCGCGATGCGGAACGCACAATCTCCACCAGCTCATCTCTGGTGCGCGGCCTCAGCAGCTCGCGAACCCGGGTGCGATTGAGCTGCGAGTGGACGTCATTGACCCAGATCTCTCGCTCGCGCTCTCCTAAAATGTGCGGCGCAAGTGCGAACAGCGCCGCCGTGCGTATGAATTCACGCCGCGTCAGCATGCGGGAGCTTAATCAAGCCAATTCAGTTTCAGCCAGGCAAATTACTTCGCCTTTGGCGATGTGTTGATCGGCGAATCCGTCTGCGATTTTGCGCAAATCATTATGATCAAAAAATCGAGTGACGCGCCACGGGCGTACAAAATCAACAAGGTCACTTCGCGTCGTTCCCCAAAGGAATGGTTCGCCGCGCCTACGCAACCACCAATCAACGAGTTTGCTTTGCGGATCAAAATGAATCCGGCCATCAGCCAGTTTTTCCATGAATGTAAATGCAAACTGGCTGCCCGGAGCGCTCATATTTCCCAATCTCCTCATTAAGGACGCAACGAGATCTGCCGGCAGATACATCAAGAGACCTTCAGCGATCCAGAATGTTCGTTGAGCCGGATCAAAGCTGCTGTTAATCAGCGCTTCTTTATCGAGAGTAGCAGCATTCAAGTCAGCTGGGATAAAATGCAATCGCGTAAAATCGATTTTAGGGAAGGCACGCACTTTGTGACGTTGCGTCGCGGGATGATCGATCTCCCAAAATTGCGCGCCTGGAAAATCCCGGTGCAATTCAAAACTAAGCGGATCAAAACCTGCGCCAATTATCACCACTTGTGTGGCTCCATTTGCAAGCGCTGAGCGCACCAGGCCGGCGATGCATTTCTTTCGCGAGCCATAATGCAGCAGGATTCCCGGAATTGTAACGCGCTCGATTAACTTCGCGATTGGTCGAAACCAGCCCTGTCGGACGATCTTTAAAAGCAAACGCGCCTGCGCCGAATGCCTTTCGAGCATCTGAGCACACGAGTCTGCTGACGCCTTCGAGATAAGACCGGAATATTCAGGATCGCGATGCAGTAGCACCAGACTCGCGGCGATCAGCAGCGCCGTGCGGCTAGCTTGATCGTTTTGCACCGGAGACTCGCCGAGCGCTTCTACTTGCGAGCGCTTGCGACATCATCGGATTCCGCCGCCGCTTTGGCTTGAGCGGTACGAAATTCGCGAACGTGATTCAACTCATCCCGTGAGCCACTAGACTTTGCCGTTTGTGCCGCAAGTTTGGCGTAATAGCGGCTCGCATTTTCCTTGTCGCCAGTTTGCTCGGCAGCTCGAGCCGCTCCATATAAACCCCTGAACCGCCCCGGGTAGATTTTGAGCGCAGTTTCGAATTCTCGCTGTGCTTCCTTCGATTGGCCTGCTTCGAGCAGCAGACTTCCGAGTTGTTCGCGAATAGGAACAAACGCGCCCGGTGAAACTGGATGTTTGCCCAGAATGTCTTCGGCATCCGCGGCCTGGCGGAGCATCTCAATAGCTTCGTTCTTTTTGCCTTCGCTTGCTGCAATCCAAGCTGACCCAGCTTGCATCTGCAGGTCAAGATGCTTCTTGAAATAGTCAAACTTTGGGTCCTTCGTCGCGTCGCGTAATTCCTGCATCCGTGCGATCGCTTTCCGCGCACCTTCAATGTCGCCGGTATGCGCTCGTCCGAGTGCGTGACCATATTCGATCAGAGCTTCCATGAACGGGAAGGAAGACCAGTGTGGGACGTTCGGAATAGTCAACGCGGCCGCAGCCTTCCAATCGTCCCGCTCGAACGCGTAACGTGTTGGAATTGCAGCGAGAGCGTAAGCCGCGCTGAATTCCAGCTCCGGGTTTGTCTTCCGCACTTTCGCAGCGATATCGACAATCTTCTTCGCCTCAGCATCCCGTGCTTCTTGCAAATAAGAATAGGCCATGTAATCGAGCGCGTGTAACTCTTCCGCTTCGCTCGCATCGCGATGGCGCATAGCCGCGTAAGCGCGCGAAGCTTCCGCTGACGCTCGATTCGCAGCGATGGATTCATCCCACATGCCCAAGCGCGTAAAGATGTGCGACGGCATGTGAAGCGCGTGAGGTACCCATGGCGCGATGGAAGCATAACTTTGGGCCGCGGACAGTCCTCGCTGTGCGAGCGCCGGATAATCGTAGCAATGGATCAGGTAATGAACGACGCCCGGATGATTTGCGTTTTGTTTCCACAGCTTTTCGAAGATCGCAGCTGCCTCAAGTTGTTTTGACAAACTTGTGTCGGTGGGATTTGCGTAACCGACAGCCAGCACCGCGAACGCGTAGAAGGTTTGCGCTTCGAAATCGTCCGGATACTTGTCGCGGAGTTGGCGCATCGCTTTTTCGTACGCGATCACACGGTCGCGCGGTCCGACTGGCCCATGACACGATTGCCCAACCGCAGCTGCCGTCGAGCTGTCCGGCGTATTGTAATAAACATTGAGCGCCGCGATGAATTCTCGCTCGCGATCGGTGCCGGCGCTCATCGCCATTGCTTTTTGAATGGCCGCTTTGCCCGCGCGCATTTCGTCAGGAGTAGGCGGCGTCCAAATAGGGTGCCACCAGGTCATGGCAATTCCCCATTGGGCCATCGCGCATTTCGGGTCACGTTCAGCCACCGACGTGAAAACGCGTCGCGCCTCTTCGTAGAAGAATGAATGCAGCAGCGCAACGCCTCGATCGAATTCAGATTGAACGGCCGGCGCGCACGATACCCGGAAGTCCACTTTTCCAGCTGCACGCAAGTCGCCCGGTTCGGGAGCGGTTGCGGATTTAACGTCGCGTAACGCGAGAAGACTGCAGGCCAACCCGACGAGAACAAATATGCGATGGGGCGATCGAACCATTCGTGAGGCTACACTTGTGCGTGTTCCGCCGATTAGCAAATGGCCATGGCAGCTAGAAAGCTAGGCTTCGGTGTCATTCTGATCCCGCAGTCGCGGGAGAAGAATCTCAGTTCGTCCTCAAAGGCAAACCACGGGAGTAATCAGAGATGTTTCGCTGCGCTCAACATGACAGAGAATTCGCTTTGGCTGAGCGTTTACAATCTCGATACGTAAGCGTGTTCAGCGGGTCCACGAGTCACTCAAACTCGAAAATGATCTTGCCACTGCGTTTTCCCTGGGCAGCGTGCGTGACTGCCGTCTTCGCTTCGCCCAGGGGGTAAGTTTTCTGAACTTTCGTTTTTAACAGACCGCGCTTCGCCATTCCGAACAATGCTTCAAACGCTTCCATCCGTTCCTGTTTTGTCGCGTTATCGTACCATTTGTTGATCCAGATACCGCGGAAACGCAGGTCTTTGAAAATCAGTAGTCCATTGGGGATCTTCAACGGCTGCAAGCTCATCGCGCCGTAAGTAACCATCGTCGATCCCGCAGCGAGACAATTTGCCAGACGCAACGCGCTGTCGCCGCCGACCGCATTTAGTCCCAGACGTATCGGCGCGCCGCTCGTTGCGGTTTTCACCTCGTCGCGCAGTTTTTCTCCATCTACAAGAACGGCGTCTCCCCCTTCTGCTTGTAATTCGTCAATCAACTCGGCCCGCCGGACGACGTTCACCGTTTTGTACCCGAGCTCGTGCGCGATTTGGATCACCGCGCGTCCCGCAGCGGAATTGGCTGCGTTTTGGATGAGCCAATCTCCTTTTTGCAGCTGAACATAATCGTGCAGCAAACGCCACGCGGTCATCGGATTGATTTTCAACATCGCCGCATGCACCGGTTCGATCCCGGCCGGCACAACAACCAGTTCATCAGCTTTTACTGCAAGGGCGTCGCGCCACGTGCCGAGGTTGTGCGGCAAAATCACCAGCGCTCCTGGGCCAATGTTCGTGACGTTCGCGCCAATATCGATAACCACTCCCGCGCCTTCGAACCCGGGCGTTGCCGGAAGCTCTGCTCGAATCGGATATTTCCCTTCGATCTGATTTAAGTCAGCCGGGTTGATCGGCGCCGCTTGCATTTTCACAACGGCTTCGCCTTCGGCTGGCTTCGGCCATGGCCGCGATTCGACATGTAACACGTCTGCCGGATTTCCGTGTCTTTCGTAAACTGCTGCGAGTATATTTTTGTTCATCGATGGCGCCGTCCCAGCATCCTCACGCTACCGCAGACAATCTGCAAACCCGCTCACCGCGAGGCGGGACGAGTCGATCCGCTTGGCAAATTGGCGCGCGCGTCGCCCTCTTCGGAATGATCGTCAACTTAATTTTCGCGATGGCAAAGATTCTCGGCGGGTTCTTCGGCCACGCCTATGTCCTGATTGCTGATGGCATCGAGTCTGCACTCGACGTCGGTGGCTCGTTTGTCATCTGGGGAGGACTGAAGGTTGCTTCGCGCCCGCCTGACGCAACTCATCCCTACGGTCACGGCAAAGCCGAGCCGATCGCGGCTGTCATCGTTGCAATTGGGGTATTGGCTGCCGCAGTTGGTCTTGCAATTCAAAGCGTGCGCGAAATTTTTCTGCCGCACCATGGTCCGGCTCCTTACACGCTGGGGATATTGATAGTGGTAATCGTGGTAAAGGAATTCTTGTTCCGTTACGTCAACCGGATCGGCCGCGACGTTGAGAGCACGGCCGTGCAAACCGATGCCTGGCATCACCGCAGCGACGCGCTTACGTCGGTCGCGGCGTTTATTGGCATTTCTGTTGCGTTGATTGGCGGCAAGCGCTGGCAAAGTGCGGATGATTGGGCCGCCCTTTTTGCCTGCGCGGTCATCGCGGCAAATGGCATCAGGCTTTTGCGGCCCGCGTTTTACGAAATCATGGACACCGCTCCGCGCGCAAAATTCGTAAAGTCCATTTGCCAGGCTGCCAGCTCAGTTCCGGGCGTCGTCGACGTTGAGAAATGTCGGGCCCGAAAAATGGGCCTCGACTTTTACGTCGATCTTCACGTGGGAGTGGATGGCAACATATCCGTGCATGAAGGTCACGAGATCGCGCACCGGGTGAAGGCGGCCATCCAGCAAGGCGACCCTCGAGTGGCGGACGTGTTGGTGCACATCGAACCGGCGCGGTGATGCGCGAGCCCGAGCCATTACATTTTTCATTAACACCGGCCTTTAGACCGGTGTCTCTGGTGCAGCTGCATACCAGCCGTTTCAACGGCTTACTTCTGCTCTTCCAGAGAAGCAGACTGTGACGAGCAAAGCCGTTGAAACGGCTAGTGAGTGGGTGCGCATTAACAGCGGGCTCAAGCCCGGTGTTAATGATACAGGCGGCTGGCTACAGCTCTACGTTGCGCAAAACCTTGACAAGCGCATCCGCTAGAGCTCTTCGTGCTCGCGCGATTCTTTTCGCGAACTGAATCAGCTGCGTGATGCGCCTTGGATGCGCCACGAAAAACGTCGCAAACCTCAGCGCGTTAGTTCGCTGCTGTTGGATGTCGAACAGAACATTGGGCGGAGCCGGGAACGGTTTGCGCGGGGTATCGGTAATGACGCGCAGCGAGAGCAGCGGGACCCCATGCGTAGCGCAAGCGCGCGCAATGAATTCCGTTTCCATATCCACCGCGGCTGCCCCCGATGCGCGCGCAACGTTATTTCGCTCCTCACTCGAATCGATCAACGCAGACGCAGTTAGAAGATCGGCTGTATGAATTGCCAAGGTGGAAAATGACCGCTTCTCGTTTAAATCAATTGTCGAAAAATTTTTCGCCAGCAAGAGATCGCCAATTTGCAGCTGATCGTTAAGCGCGCCCGCAAAGCCGGTGCTGATCAAAAGATCAAATTGCTGATCCCCGAGAAATTTCCCGACGCGCTGCCGGCAAACTCTCTCTCCGACGCCAGTATGAAGGACTTGGATTTCGCGATCATCGATGTTGCCGCGGATTATCCTAGTGCCATTTCGATTAGCGCGAGATTTATTCCTGAGCCGGCTCAAAAATTCTGAGCTTTCCGCAGGCAAAGCAAACGTGACCGCTGTTCTTGTCATGTTGAGCGAAAGCGAAACATCGATGAAAAAGGAGATAACCTGAGATTCTTCGCTTCGCTCAGAATGACACGGTGGCGTGCGACATAGTCAATCGCGTTTCGCTGCCGCCCGGACGATTTGCACGACAAAGCTCTTTTTCTCTGCTGTCGGCCCTGTAGCCGGGATCGCTGATCCCGGTTCTGTTGCTGTAGCCGGGGTCGTTCCTGGAGGCGAGGGTGTTGTTGTACCCGAGGTGGCTGACCCCGCTGGTCCAGCAATCGACGCAATCGCTGCACCAAATTCCTGTTCCCGATTCGATGGAACATCCACAAGGACACTCATTCGGTCGCTGTCTTGGAGACCTTTCGTAGCGGATCCGCCAAATCGAGAAGCGATCGCGACTACTTCATCCGCGGTGGCATCGAGGTTGCCAGCTGCAGCTGAGACTGTGATTTCGCTTACGCCTAAGGCGTTTGGGGACGGCGTAAGCGTCGCCGCAGCGTGCTCGATTGATTTCGTGATCTGTTCGCGCATCTGTGTTTCAAGCAGCGCACGATTCGGATCCCTGGTTTCATGTCTCACGATCAACCAGAGACCGAACCCCACATTAACAGCCATGAGTATGATGAACGCTGTGCCTACCCGAAGCGCCATTTTGCGGCCTTGCTCTGTTAGCTCCGGTTTTGCTGCCAGCACGACTTCGCGAGAATCGCCGTGCATTCCTGAGTGAATCTGCCGCGCCACTGCCAGTTCACGTTGCAATTGCTTGTCTGAAATCAATCGCTCTTCCAGAGCGGCCCGCTCGGACGCAGATAACCTGCCCTCGAGATAATCAAAAAGCTTGTCGGGGTTCATTGCTTCGTAAATTGTAGGGCGTTTCTGTGAACCCCGAACGCATTCGGGGCTGACACAGACGCCCTACAAACGTCCCCGAAAGCGTCACGCGAGAGCTCTTTGGACGCAATGACGAAGTGGGAACCATGGTGGCCTATGGCATTTGGTCTTTGCTCTAGGGCGAGGCGGCAATAGACTCGCCCTNNNNAGATCAGGTACAGCCGCGGCGGCACGGGCGACTGTGGCGCCGTGTGATAGCCGGCTTAGTTGTTTGCCTGACGCTTCTGACCATTTTTCATCGTCCAATTCTGCTCGGAATCGGCCGAAGAATTGTGCTGCGTTACGCTGCAAAGGAGAATTTGACTGCTGATTTTCGCGTTGAGGGAAATCCGTTCGGGCATGTAACAATCCGGAATCTTCACGCGTCTGCTGTTGGCCCTTCGAGAATTGAGTCGATCGATATCGGCTATCTCGACCTTGATTACAGTTTGCTTGGGTTTGCGCGGCACGGTCTTCCCCGCTTGTTCAACGATGTGGAAGCGCGTTCGGCTCGCATTGTCTTGAACCCATCGAAAGCGCCGCTGAGACCGCGGCCGCCTAAACCGCAGCTGAAACTACCGAGATTTTTCCCGGAACGATTCCGCGTGACGGACACGAGTTTGGTTGTCAGAAATCAGCCCGAGGATTTCGTGGCCGAAGGTGTCGATCTTCAGTTGGATCCACGTCATTCCGGGGAGTTGCGCATTGAACAACTGCAGCTCCCCTCCGGCGACAGTTGGGAGCGGATTTCCGCGCAAACTTCTTATACGAACAAGAATTTAGTTCTGCGGGAGCTGGTTTTAAGTGATCAGGAGCAGCTGCATCTGTTGGATATCGACGCATCGCGCATCGACTCCAACGCGATGGCAATCGATCTCAAAGCCACGGTCGGCGGCGGGCAATTGTCGGCATCTGCCGCGTTAACCGAAACGCAGTCTTCTCTGAACGCGAAAATTAATGTGGCTGCGGAGAAAGTCGCAGCGGAATCGCTAAATAAATTCCTTATTCTTCCGGAGAACAATCTTTCCGGCGAGATTGAGCATCTTGCCCTCGATGGCACGGGCGTCATTGACGTGCCGCGCACCTGGAACGGCACGATGTCGTTGCAGATGAGCAATGTGGATCGGCCGGAAATCCATTTCGATCGTGGCATCGTAGAAATCTCAGCAGGACAAGGCAGAGCGATCTTGCGCTCGGCTGAACTCGACCGAGACGTGAACAAGTTGCATCTTCAGGGCGGAACCGAGTTGCCTGACACATTCGCAGATTTTGGCCGCACGCCGGCGAGTCTTGAAATTTCC
>WNGE01005054.1_pt1 | contig 15058 bp, 10 predicted proteins | sample 5400651 | NCBI WGS metagenome assembly WNGE01 (sample SAMN13153370, study PRJNA577476) | soil metagenome | isolation source: 60 cm soil or saprolite under grassland replicate 2 | place: USA:California | collected 2016-06-15 | reverse complement strand
TGCCAACCAGCCGGATGGTACCGACGACGATGACCAGAATCACAGCTAGCATGACGGCATATTCCGCGATGTCCTGCCCGCGATCATCGTTCCATAAACTGCACAAAATACTTTTCATGATTTAGCCTTTACTACGAACCAATGTAGCCGATACGGCCCATGGGTCCGGGGGAGTTTAGCTCACACCATCAGCTTGGCTGGGAGATTGGCTGGCGCTTGCCCTTTGGATTAGTCCGATTCTCCGGCATCTGGTCGCGTCTGTCAAGCAGGTTTAGACAGGAAATTAGTGTGCCTTCCTCCGCGTTGGCTGAGGGAATGGCGTGAATAAGCCCCGGCTGAATGGCTCTACGAGGTTCAGCGATTCGTGCTTGAATGCTTTTAACCCCGGAGTTCGCAGAAAAAACCGCCTAGGACGCAGAGAAAGGCTTGAAAACTCCTCCACGGTACAATCGGGAAGCATGAGCAATGAGGCCGAACCTTGGCGGGCGGCGCCGGTCCAGCCGCCGTTTCCAGTGGACCGCATCGACGTTTGGCAAATTTGCCTGGACGCTCCCGACTCGGCGGTTGATTTACAAGAAGTGCTTGCACGGGATGAGATTGGGCGGGCGGAACGGTTTCACTTCACGCGTGATCGGCAACATTTTGTGCGATGCCGGAGCGCGGTGAGAGAGATTCTCGGACGCTATCTCGGAATTCCGGCGCAGGATATTCGTTTTAGCTACGAGGCGAACGGCAAACCGCAAGTTGTCGAGGATCAAAATCCACAACAACTAAGGTTCAATATTTCTCATTCTTCTGGGTTGGCGGTCATAGCGGTTGCTAGCGTGAGGGCGATCGGAGTGGATGTCGAGAAAATCAGGCCCGACGTGGAATATCTCGAACTCGCCGAGCGTTTCTTTTCCACAAACGAGTACCAAGCATTATCAGCAATGCCGTCGAACCAACTGGCGCGCGCTTTCTTTGCCTGCTGGACGCGCAAGGAAGCGTTTATCAAAGCCTGTGGCGATGGGTTGTCGTTTCCCTTGTCGGAGTTTTCCGTTTCAATTGATCCGGACGCGCCGGCGACATTGCAGGAAGTGAGGACGGACCCGAGAGCGGCTACGCGATGGAGTTTGTTCAATCTAGTACCCCAGGAAGGATTTATCGGAGCGCTGGCCGTCGAGGGTCCAGCGCAGACAATTGAGCAATGGCGTTTCGATCTCGATGCGGAATCTGAAGGATAGACTTCTCCAATCCAAGAATGACTGACAGCAAGAAGAAACTAAACATCGCGATGATTGGGCATGGCTTCATCGCGCGAGCGCACTCTAACGCTTTCCACCAGGTGGGGCGCTTTTTCCCCGTTGCCTATGACTTAAATCTGAGGGTGATTTGCGGACGCAATCGTCCCAACCTAGAGGCAATGGCTTCGCAATGGGGCTGGCATGAGGTTGCAACCGACTGGCAAGAAGTTGTGAACAGAAGCGACATTCAGGTGGTGGACATTGCTGTGCCGAACGCTCTGCACGCTTCGATTGCGATCGCCGCCGCGCAAGCTGGAAAAATCATATGGTGTGAGAAGCCTTTGGCGATGTCATTGAAGGAAGCCGAAGCAATGGCTGAGGCGGTAAAGCAAGTTCCCAATCTGGTCTGGTTCAATTATCGGCGAGTGCCGGCAGTGGCGTTTGCAAAGAGGCTGATCGAGGAGGGACATTTAGGAGATATTTTTCACTATCGCGCGTGGTACCTGAACCAATCAGGCAATGATCCGTCAAAAGCCGCGGGGTGGCGATATACGCGCGCTGAAGCAGGCTCCGGGGCGACTGGCGATTTGTTGTCGCACGCCGTGGATCTTGCTTTGCATCTCAACGGAAAAATTTCTGAGCTGTGCGCGACTACGCACACATTCGCACGGGGGCGCGACGTAGATGATGCAGCCATGTTGATGGTTCGTTTTGCGAACGGCAGTGTGGGAACTTTAGAAGCAAGCCGCTACGGCGTGGGCTGCCGCAATCGCAATGCGTTTGAGATCAACGGTTCCAAGGGGATGGTCAAGTTCGATCTCGAGGATATGAATCGACTGGAATTTTTTGATGCCACGCAAGCACCAAACCTGCAAGCAAGCCGCAACTTGCTGGTGACTGGTCCAGATCATCCTTATTCCGAGAATTTCTGGAAGCCGGGCCACGCGATTGGATACGAGCACACATTTATCGCAACTCTTGGAGATTTTCTGCAATCGCTGGAGCGGGGCCGTCGATTCCGCCCGGATTTCGATGACGGTGTGGCGGTGCACCGAATATTGGATGCGGTGGAGAAGTCGGCGCAAGCAGGCGCGTGGGTAAAGCTTGGGGATGCCAGATAGTTACCGCTACTTCGAACCGCGGAGACCTTGTTCTCACATCTTTCCCCCGTTAGTGTTCGTCGACTCCATTCACACCCCCAGCTTCGTCGCGTAGCGCCATTCGCGACTCGAAATGCTGCAAGCCGCAAGCAGCGCGTCACAGTTTGGCAAACTTTTAGCTAGTCCGCGTCACACCTTCCAACAGTCTTGAAGTGTTACCTGCAGGCGACCAAGTGTTCCCGTTTTGGGTGACCTTTGGCTATTCCCGATGTGAACTTTGGATACCTACCCTGTCCATCGCAAACCATTCACACTGAGGCCGTTGCGAATTCCCCCGCCGTATGAGCGCGTACGGCTAAAAGAGGCCTTCAGTGAAGGATCTCGGTCGCTTCAAAACGATAACTCTTCTTCTCGCTCTCGCCGCCACGTTCGGCTGCCAGGGTTTGAGTGCCACCCAGCCAACTGTTTCGCAAAGCGGCAACCTGTCCATCGCCGCTCCAAACCTGAATTTCGGAACTGTGTTGGTCGGCCACAGTGAAGTGCTTACCAATACTCTCCTAAATACGAGTGACTCGCGAATCACTGTACTGCGGGCGGCGGTTGATAAATCAGATTTCAGCATTGCGGGAGACAAGCTCCCCGTGACGCTCGCCCCGGGCGACAGCGTGCCGTTCAGCGTAGCCTACAATCCGCGTGCGCACGGCAAGTCCACGGGGACGGTCGCGCTGGATACCACGACCGCCACATCAACCACTATTGCCAGCGCATCTACGACCTTTACTGCATCCGGAAACGCGGTTAACCCTGGCCAACTCACCGTAACGCCTTCCAGCATCACGTTTGGCAGCGTGCCAGTAGGAACGACGCAAACTCAATCCGCGACCCTGGCAAACTCAGGGGGATCGAGCCTCACCATTTCGCAGGCGACAGTAAATGGAAATGGATTCACGCTGAGCGGGCTGACGATGCCGCTGACACTGGGGGCGGGCCAGAGCGTCGTTGTCAGTGTGAGCTTTACCCCACCGGCGGGCGGCCCTGACAGCGGCAGCATTGCGCTAGGTTTTGTGGTTTCGACGCAAGGGCACAATGGAAAAGGACACGGCGGCGGACTTGCAGGTACTAATTCAACAGTCATGGTACCGGTGTCCGGAACAGGGATGACCGCCGGACAGCTCGTGGCGACTCCCGCGAGTGTCAGCTTAGGAAATGTGCAGGTAGGAACGAACCAGACTCAGCAGGTCACAATTACGAACTCGGGTGGCACCATCGTAACAATCAGCCAGGCGACCACTATAGGAACCGGATTCAGCGTAAGTGGACTGGCGTTGCCGCTGACCCTGGCGGCAGGACAGAGCCAGAGCTTTAACGTTACTTTTGCGCCGCAAGTTGCGGGTACTGTGAGCGGGAGCATCAGTCTTGCCAGCGATGCTACAAATCCGACGCTGAGTATTCTACTTTCCGCAACCGCGGTAACGCCCGGGTCACTGGTCTCAAATCCCTCCAGCCTTTCCTTCGGCAATGTCCAGACAGGAACCAGCCAAACGCTTTCGGCGACTCTAACAAACTCAGGTGGGACGAGTGTAACTATCAGCCAGGCGAGCGCGAGTGGCAGTGGATATACATTGAGTGGTTTGAGCTTGCCTACGACCCTCTCCGCGGGACAGTCGAAAACGTTCAGTGTGCAATTTGCGCCACAGACAAGCGGATCGGTCAGCGGTAACGTTGCCATTACCAGCGACGCTTCGAACCCAACCCTTAACGTTCCGTTGAGCGGATCAGGAGTAACTCCAGGCACGCTGGGTGCCAGCCCCTCGAGCTTAAGTTTCGGAACTGTATTGGTCGGCAATAATTCGAGTCTGCAAGAAACATTGACCAACACTGGCGGATCGAGTGTAACAATCTCCCAAGCGAATGTGTCAGGTTCCGGATTCAGCGTCAGTGGCGTGCCAGCGACACTTGCCGCGGGTCAAAGCGCAAATTTCAATGTGACGTTCGCGCCACAATCCAGCGGAGCAGTGACCGGCAGTGTGTCGATTGTGAGCAACGCTTCGAATTCAACCCTTAAAATCACACTCTCCGGAACGGGGGCCACACCGGGGATCTTATCGGCCAGTTCGCAGACTCTAAGCTTTGGCAGCGTTCAGGTGAATGGCAGCGCGACGCAATCGGAAACTCTAACGAACACCGGCGGGACTACGATCACGGTATCGCAGGCGAACGTGAGCGGCGGCAGTGGATTCAGCATCAGTGGGCTGAACCTGCCTCTAACTCTGATTGCGGGGCAAAGCTTTACCTTTGGAACAACGTTCGCGCCGACAGCTGCGGGTTCGGTCACCGGAACAATTTCGTTGACCTCGGATGCCTCCAATTCCACGCTGACTATTTCGCTGTCAGGAACTGGAACGGTGCCTGGTCAACTGAGCGTGAGCCCCTCCACTTTGGATTTCAGCAGCGTGGTGATTGGGCAGAGCAAAAACATGACAGCTACGTTGAGCGCGACAGGATCGAATGTAACGGTATCGTCAGCTTCAGCGAGCACATCGGAATTCACCCTGAGCGGCGTGTCATTCCCGTTCACGATTACCGCTGGGCAGAGCAAGGCGATTACGGTGACGTTCACGCCGCAGTCGAGCGGGACGGCTTCGGCGACTATTTCTTTCGCGAGTAGTGCTTCGAACTCGCCGACGAGCGAATCGTTAACAGGTAATGGAACGGCGCCGCCACCGCACAATGTCGACCTCTCGTGGGCTGCAAGCTCTTCGACGGACGTGGTGGGCTATAACGTGTACCGCGCGACCGTTTCGGGCGGACCATTCACAAAGATCAATACCGCGCTGAATGCGACCACCGCATTTGTCGACAACTCAGTACAAGCGGGCCAGACGTACTATTACGTCACAACAGCGGTCGATGGGACGGGGCTCGAGAGCGGGTATTCGAACCAGGTGAAAACAATTATCCCGACTCCGTAGCGGCAGAATCAGCCAGGTTTCTTGCGGGCCCGGATCTTCGGGCCCGATTTTTCGGCTTCGAAGCAGCCGTCCGTTTTCTGAACCACTCCCGAAAGAGGAATCCTCTTTGACTCAAAGGTACTGATCTGGCCTGCCGATACCTTCCCGTCTACCCCTATTAAGCAAAAAACTGAAGGTGCCATGCATATCTCTCAGCGCGCACTTCGGTCTTTTGTCATCTGTTTCGCAATCCTCATGCTTTTGCCTGTCGCCGGCACTGCGATAGTGGGCACAGGGATAGTAACTCTACCGCTATTTTTTTTTACGAACACCGGTGCCTTGAGTTGCAAACCGGGGAACCTTTGGTTCGGCAAAGTCATGGTCGGCGGCTCGAACGTGCTCTCCGCCAGGCTGTCGAATACAGGTACATCAAGTATCACGATTTCGTCCGTGAGTGTTACTGGCGCAGGGTACAGCTTAAGTGGGCTGAGCTTCCCAATGACATTGGGGCCCGGGAACTCCGCACAATTTCAGGTGATATTCGCACCGCTGGTCCAAGGACGCGTGGATGGGAGCATAGGGTTCACTAGCAGCGCATCGAGCTCGACACTTTATGTATCGCTACATGGAACAGGCGCCAGCACGGGCATGTTGAGTGCAAGCCCGTCCAGCATCAACTTCGGGACGTCGGCGCCGGGCAACAACGTGACGCAACTCGCGGCGCTAACAAATACCGGCACGGCCAGCGTGACCGTCCAGCAGATTTCAGCAAGCGGGAGTGGATTTGCCGTAAGCCACGCGGCGCTGCCCTGGACGCTCGCATCTGGGCAGAGCGCGACCTTCAGCATTTCGTTCATGCCGACGGCAGGCAGCACTTCAAGTGGAAGCGTTTCGATTGTCAGTAATGCCTACGACTCGACCCTTTCCATTCCACTCACCGGAGCCGGAGCAGGCGCAGGGATATTGAACGCGAATCCCGCGAGCGACAGCTTCGGAAGTGTGCAGGTCGGCAGCAGCGCAAGCCAATACCAAAGCGTGACCAATTCAGGCGGATCGAACGTGAACATCAGCCAAGCCAATGTTTCTGGCTCCGGGTTCAGCATAAGCGGATTGAGCCTGCCGATCACTTTGACGCCGGGGCAGAGTTACACCTTTAGCACGGTCTTTGCGCCGACATCCTCGGGCACTGCGAGCGGCAGCATCATCATGGTTTCTGATGCTTCAAATTCTAATTTGTCGATTGCGCTTTCGGGTACAGCTACCGCGTCCGGCCAGTTGCTGTTATCGCCAGCCGCGTTGGATTTCGGCAACATCACTGTGGGCCAAAACAAGAGCTTGACAGCTACGCTCAGCGCAAGCGGCTCCAGCGTCACAGTTTCATCGGCAAGCACCAGCAATCCAGAGTTCAGTTTGAGCGGAGTTTCGTTTCCGCTGGCGCTCGCCGCTGGGCAGAGCGCACCGGTGAGTGTGACATTCACGCCGCAAAGCAGTGGAACCGCCTCGGGAAGCATTTCCTTCAGCAGCAATGCGCTGACCAATCCGACGATTGAAACTTTGACCGGCGCTGGGGTCACCGCCCCGCAGCATCAGGTCCAACTCTCGTGGGGCGCCAGCACCTCGACGGGAGTTACTGGTTACAACGTCTATCGCGGCAGCGTTTCGGGTGGACCTTACAACAAGATCAACCCGGCACTGGTTGTGGGCACCACGTATAGCGATAGCAGCGTGCAAGCGGGAAAAACCTATTTTTACGTAACGACTGCTCTCAATGGGAGTGGCACAGAAAGCGCGTACTCGAACCAGGTGCAAGCCGTCGTCCCGAGCCCGTAAGGGGAGTGGTTTCTCATTGAGAGGTGGAAGTTTACGGTTTGCAAACCTCTGAGTCTCTGGATGCCCTCTCGGGACCTTCCGGGACGAACGGGGATTCGGGAAACTGAAACTGTTATGACCTCCCCCAATCTTTCCAGGATACCCGTTCGCATTTTTCTGGCTTTCATTCTTCTGTTGTTGTTTTCTTTCAGCGTTAAGGTCAGCGCAACTCAGCAATCGGGCCTTGCGGCGATTCCTTCCAGCAACAACTTCGGGACTGTGCCAATCGGCAGCAGCAAGGCCGCCACTGAACGTTAACCAACTCTGGACATGGGAAAGTGACGGTTTCGCAGGTCACGATAACTGGAACTGGGTTCAGCTTGAGCGGGTTAAATCTGCCAATTGTGCTCACTTCTGGACAAAGCTATACGTTCACGGTTCAGTTTGCTCCCAAGACGAGCGGCAGCGTGACGGGCAACATCTCTGTGGTCTACGGTCGTAGTAGCACCATTTCAGTTGCCATATCCGGAACCGGGAGTACGGCCGGGCAATTGGCAGTGAGCCCATTGACACTTAATTTCGGCAACGTGGCTGTAGGAGGCAGCAAGAGCATGAGTGCATCCTTGAGCGCGACCGGAGTGTCGGTGACTGTCTCCTCCGCCACGGTGAACAGTTCGGAATTCAGCTTGAGTGGGGTATCCTTACCATTTACCATCGCCGCCGGGAAGAGCGCGTCGTTTACAGTGAAGTTCGTGCCGCAGAGCAGCGGCTCGGCTTCCGGAAGTCTTTCGTTCAAGAGTAATGCAACCACTTCCACTACGGTCGAAGCACTGAGCGGTTCCGGGACGGCAGGGACGTCGCACTCGGTCGCGCTGACCTGGAGCCCGGAGTCGGCTGTTTCAGGCTACAACGTCTATCGCGGAACGAAATCAGGCGGACCTTACAGCAAGATTAACTCTGTACTGGATGCGAGCGCCAGTTTTACAGACACGGCGGTTCAAGCAGGCTATACGTATTATTACGTTACTAGTGCGGTAAGCGGAAGCGGCGTCGAGAGCAAGTACTCAAACCAAGTGAAGGCGGTGATTCCCACCCCTTAGGCACCCACCACGGATAGAATGAGAGAGTAACGTTCAAACCTCGGACTCTCGGACTTTCAATAAGTGTTTTTGACCGAGTCTGAAGCCTGATCTCCGAAGCGCGAGGTGCGCAGTCCGAGGTGCGGCATATGACCGAAGCCGAATTCAGAAAACATCTCGATGCAGCGGAGAAAAGCCCTAAGCAGATTGCGGCAGCCGTTTCAGGATTGCCTGATAAGACTCTTCGTTACAAACCTGCGCCAGACAAGTGGTGCATTCTTGAGATTCTGGCTCATCTGGCGGATATCGAGATCCTCTATGCCCATCGCATACGCCAGATGCTGGCAGATAAGAAGCCGGTGGTCGCGCCTATCGACCAGGAGATTGGGCCAGAAATCTCGGCTATATGTCAGAATCTGCGCCCGAATTGGTTGCGCTCTACGGGCTGAACCGCCACCACACTCTGCAATTGCTGCGGCGCATCAAGCTCGCGGATCTGGAAAAAGCGGCGTTCCATCCTGAGCTTCAGAAAGATGTAAACGTAGCGGAATATGTGGAGAGAATAGCCGCGCACGGGGCAAATCACTTGCAGCAGATTGAGCGGTTGAAGAAGCAGTCGAACAGCTAGCCACGCCCAAGTATCCACCGACGCGCTTTTGCGGTCGCCTAGATTGCGACCTGAAGTGATGATTCCTTCTGGGAAGGAACCTTCTACCGTCCCGTTGCGGGAACTAACTGTCACTCCTCCCGCTGAACATCCTGCGCTGGTTGGTCCCACAAGCCGATTCATTGTGTGAACTGCAATTGGCGTCTAGTTTGAAATGTCAATTGGAAGAGGCGGCTCGATGGAGTTCCAAAAGAGGGCGTTTGCCTTGTGGCGAACCGTCCCCACAATAGCTGGTTTCCTGTTTGCCTTTGTCGCGGCGGTGTCGGCCCAAAGTCGGATTAACCTAGCGGGATCTGGCTCTAATGTCGCTGGTCCTCTGTTTGTGGCCTGGACAGACGAATTCAATAAGAAGAATCCCGCCATACAAGTGCGCTACTTGCCGCTTAGCAGCGAGGAAGGCATTGAGCAGATCAAGTCGAGCTCGGGAGACTTCGCCATCGGTGAAATACCCTTGTCTCAGGAACAGATGCATGACCCGAAGGCGCCCCTAGTACAAATCCCTGTACTTTTAGTTGCTGTTGTGCCGGTTTATAACGTTCCCGGCGGTGGTGAACTGCGCTTCTCCGGGAAGATCTTAGCGCAGATCTATCTAGGAGCCATCAAGAATTGGAATGATCCTGCCATATCCCGCTTGAATCCGGATGTCACATTGCCGGACTTGCCAATCGAAGTTTTTCACCGCGACGAAGGCAGAGGTACGAGTTACATCTTCACGGATTTTCTCTCCCGGAAAAGTCCGGAGTTCCGCTCGCAAGTAGGAAAAAGCGCATCGCCCAAGTGGCCGGTAGGCACGACGGCGAAGCGCAGTGTCGATATGGTCGAGAAAGTGAAAGCCACGCCAGGCGCCATCGGGTACGTGGAGCGGAGCTTCGCCATACGGGCATCTCTGGCTTTCGGCAGCGTCCAGAACTCCTCAGGCAACTTCGTCAAAGCTGATCCCGCTAGTATGACCGCCGCCTGTGTCGCGACGGAGGGCTCCGTTCGTCAGGACGTGCGGATCTCATTGGTAGATGCCCGTGGCGAAGCCTCGTATTCCATAACCGGTATCACGTGGGTGTACCTTCCGGCATCTGGTTTGTCATCGGAGCGGGGTCATGCTCTGAAGGAATTCTTGGCTTGGGTTCTGGAAGATGGCCAGAAGATGGCGCCGCTTGTCGGCTATACATCTTTGCCCGCCAGCCTCGCATTCAAGGCACGAGAAAAGTTGGGGACGGTGCAATAGGTAAGTGTATCCTAAAGGCGAACATTTTGCGAAACTATAATTTCCCGCTACAATATTCAGAATGCCTTCCGTCCCCCCCTCCCTTGCGTGGGCACATCCTTTAATTCAGGATTGGTTCGTCCAAAAATTCGGCACGCCCACGGAGCCGCAGGAGCAGGGATGGCCGCACATCTTGGCCGGTCGCACCACGCTTATTTCCGCCCCGACCGGTTCAGGAAAGACGCTGGCAGCATTTCTAGCATGCATTGATCGTTTGGTGCGCAAGGCGCTGGCGGGCGATCTCCAGGACCGCACCGAAGTCCTATACGTTTCGCCGCTCAAAGCTCTCGGAAACGATATTCACAAGAACCTTGAGGGGCCGCTCGGGGAAATCTTGCAAATGGCCGGCGAGCGCGGGCTGCTCATGCCGGAGATTCGCACTGCGGTTCGTACCGGCGACACGCTTATGCACGAGCGGCGTGCCATGCTCAAGCGGCCGCCTCATATTCTCGTAACTACGCCGGAGTCGCTTTACATCCTGCTCACGGCCGAGGGTAGCCGCGCGATTTTGCGGGATGTGGAAACCGTTATCGTAGATGAAATCCATGCAGTGGCGGATGACAAGCGCGGCGCACATCTGACGTTGTCGCTGGAGAGATTAGAGGCGTTGCGAAGTGAAGCTGCGGGATTGTCGCTAGAAGCCATACGCTTTGGAAGAAAGCCGACTCTGGTGCGCATCGGGCTTTCCGCCACACAGAAGCCGATCGAAGAAGTCGCACATTTCCTGACTGGCAACGGACGACCTGATTCGGTGATCGTCAACATCGGGCACAAGCGCACGCTCGATCTCGCGGTCGAGGTTCCCGGCAGCCAACTTGGGCCAATTGCCACGAACGAAATGTGGGATGAAATTTACGATCGCCTGGTCGAACTGGTTCACCAAAATCGATCAACGCTGGTATTCGTCAATACGCGCCGGCTGGTCGAGCGCGTAGCGCATCATTTGGCAGAGCGGCTGGGTGAAGACAACGTTGCCGCGCACCATGGAAGTTTGTCCCGCAAGTTGCGCTTGGCCGCGGAGAAGAAGCTCAAAGATGGGCAGATCAAAGTTCTGGTCGCGACGGCATCGCTCGAACTCGGAATCGACATCGGCACGGTCGATCTGGTTGTGCAGATCAGCTCTCCTCGCGCCATTGCGGTAGCTCTGCAGCGGGTTGGCCGCTCGGGGCACTGGCGCGGCGCTGTTCCCAAGGGAAGATTCTTCGCCACCACGCGCGACGACTTGCTGGAGTGTGCTGCGCTGGTGCGCGGTATACGCCGTGGCGAGCTGGATCGCCTGATGATTCCGGACGCGCCGCTGGACATTCTGGCCCAACAAATTGTCGCGACTTGCGCAACCAACCATACGGCGCGGCTCCCTCACTCGCGAGCGGAACTCGAATTCATTCCTGAAGCCGGCCAGGTCCATGAAATCGATTCGCGGGCGGGGGCGCCCGCGCCACATGACGAGGACGATTCCGGTTGGGATGAAGATGAATTGTTTGCTCTCGTCAAGCGTGCGTACCCGTACCGTAATCTCTCGCGCGAGAATTACGATGCGATCCTTGAAATGCTTGCGGAAGGAATTGCTGCCCGGCGAGGGCGCTACGGCGCTTATCTCCATCGCGATCGGGTGAACCACAAACTGCGCGCCCGCCGCGGCAGCCGGCTGGCTGCCATCACCAGCGGCGGAGCCATTCCGGAGACTGCTCTATTCACGGTGGTTGCGCAGCCAGACGGAGTTGTCGTCGGCACGCTCGACGAAGACTTCGCCGTCGAAAGCAACGCGGGCGACATCATGCTGCTCGGCAACAGCTCGTGGCGCATTCGCCGCGTGGAAGGCAAATCCGGCCGGGTGCTGGTTGAAGACGCGCACGGGGCGCCGCCAACAGTTCCCTTCTGGCGAGGCGAAGCTCCCGCGCGCACCGAGGAGCTTTCGTTTTACGTAGCAGAGTTACGTCAGCAGATTAGCGATCGGTTGGCGAAAATTTTCCCGGTAGGCCTCTCGTCGGCTCAGCCCGAAGTGGCTGAAACGGTTTCCTGGCTCAAAGAGGAATGCGGGCTGGACGATGCCGGCGCCGAGCAGGCAATCGAATACGTACTGCAAGGACGCGCCGTGCTCGGTGCCGTTCCCACACAGCAGACCATCATTGCCGAACGCTTCTTTGATGAAGCTGGTGGCATGCAGTTGGTCATCCACGCTCCGTTCGGTGCGCGCATCAACAAGGCCTGGGGATTGGCTCTCCGCAAGCGCTTTTGCCGCAGCTTCAATTTTGAGTTGCAGGCTGCCGCGACTGATAACGGCTTAAACATCGCCCTCGCCGAGCAGCACAGCTTTCCGCTCGCCGATGTGTTTCATTTTCTCACTGCCGAGACTGTGCAGCCGGTGCTCGAGCAGGCGGCGCTCGCGTCGCCAATCTTCGGCACGCGTTGGCGTTGGGATGCGAACCGCGCGCTGGCGCTGCTGCGCTTTCAAGGCGGCAAGAAGATTCCTCCGCAGATTCAGCGCATGCGTTCGGATGATCTGTTGGCATCGGTTTTCCCGGACGTAGCTGCCTGCCAGGAAAACATCGTGGGCGACATTCAGATTCCCAACCATCCTTTGGTCAATGAGGTGATGAAAGACGTGCTCACCGAGGCGATGGACATCGATGGTTTGAAGCGTGTTCTTCGCGACATGAACGAAGGTCGTATTCGTTGTATCGCCGTCGATACACCGGTGCCCTCGCAGTTCTCCCATGAGATTTTGAATGCGAATCCTTATGCCTATCTCGACGATGCTCCCCTTGAGGAACGCCGGGCGCGCGCTGTCGAGATGCGGCGGATTTTGCCGGAGTCAGTGCTGGAGGAGGTCGGGAAACTCGATCCTGAAGCGATTGCCCAGGTGCGCCAAGAAGCCTGGCCGGATGTGCGCGATGCCGATGAACTGCACGACGTGCTGCACACGTTGATTGCACTACCTCGGGCACCGCTGGCGCTTCACTCGGAGCAGGCCTCGGCTGACGAGTTCATCGACGCTCAGCCGGAATTGTCTTCGACACTGGCGCTGGTGGAGGTAAACCGTCGAGCTTCGCTCGACCGGACGGCCGAGGGCGGCCGTCCCGACGTAAATCTTGCAGATTGGCGTCGCCACTTTGAGCGACTGCTCGGGCAGAATCGTGCCGGATACGCCCGGATTGACGGCCGCACTTACTGGGTCGCTGCCGAACGTGTCAGAAGTTTTGCCGCGCTGTTTCCGAGCGCCAGCTTTGAACAAGAGCTGCCGGAAATCGAATGGAGTACGCCTTCCCGCGACGATACGCTTCTCGCAATGGTCAGCGGCTGGATGACGCATCTCGGTCCAACTACGGCAACGGAGCTCGGAGATCTTCTCGGACTTCCTTCTTCTGATGTTGAAAAAGCATTGCTCCGCTTGGAAGCCAGCGGTGCAGTCCTAAGAGGGAGATTTACCGATTCTCATACCGGTGAGATTGAATGGTGCGAACGGCGGCTGCTAGCGCGAATTCACCGGCTTACCGTCGCGACGCTGCGCAAGCAGATCGAACCTGTGACTGCTGCGCAGTTTATGCGCTGGCTGCTCCGTTGGCAGCATGTAGCGCCAGGAACTCAGGTGCTCGCTGAGCGCGGGCTGCTCGAGGTGCTGCGTCAGCTTCAAGGCTTCGAAATACCGGCAAGTGCGTGGGAGCGGCATATCCTGGCGCGTCGGGTCGCGAATTATGATCCCAAGTGGCTGGATCAGCTTTGCCTGACCGGGGCCGTAGGTTGGGGGCGGCTATCCCCACATCCAGCGACCCTCGAAGATTCAAGTACCGGCAAGCGCCGGGTGATTCCGACCAGCGTAGCTCCTATCACATTCTTTGTCCGCGAGGATGCCGACTGGATGACATCGCACAACCCTGCCGTCGATCAGCCCGAGGCGCGAGGTTTGAGCCACGGAGCAAAACAAGTGTTAGATTTTTTGCGGCAACGTGGAGCATCGTTTTTTGCCGATATTGTTCGCGGCACAGGAAAGCTGAAGGCTGAGATCGAGACTGCCTTGTGGGAACTTGTGGCGGCCGGAGTGGTCACTGCTGATGGCTTTGACAATCTCCGTTCCCTAATCGATCCCAAGCGCCGCGCGGGCCAAGGAAGCGGGCGCATGGCCAGGCCGCGTCACAGTGCCGGGCGCTGGGCATTGCTTTATACGGATCAAGCCGCCGATCACAACCCCGCGGTTGAAGCCACCTGCTGGATGTTGCTCAAGCGTTATGGTGTGGTTTTCCGCGACCTGCTGGCGCGTGAAGCCAATCTGCCGAAGTGGCGCGAACTTCAGATTGCTTTCCGCCGCCTGGAAGATCGTGGCGAAATTCGCGGCGGCCGTTTTGTGGATGGTTTCATCGGCGAGCAGTTCGCGCTAACGGTCGCAGTGGAATCGATGCGGGCCACGCGCAACATGCCGGAGACCGGCGAATCCATCACGCTCTCCGCTGCCGATCCCCTCAACTTAGCTGGGGTTCTGGTGCCGGGTGAACGAACTCCAGCCATCTCGGGAAAAACTGTGAGCTTTCGGGATGGAGCTTCCGTGCTGGAATCTTTCCAGCCCTTGGCGCGGCATACAATGGTGGGCGACTAGGGCACCCTTCTGAATCGCAAATTGCGGTTGAAAATTAATCGGGAACTCGACGAGGGGGTCGCCTATCAAGTTCCCGAGAGCTGCCCGGCAGGACTGCTGAAGCGCTTCCCCCATCGCTTTTGCCAGGCCAGTCGCACCATTCGTTAATGCACGTGAGCAGCCAAGAATCCCGCCTGCAGCGCTTTTTCAGAACTCCGTCTAACCCTAGATTTCTCAGTATCTTGCGGGTATTCGCTCTACAGAACAGCGAGTCATCGTTGATGACGCTCATATCCGAAAGGATAGCAGTCTATCTGTTCGGATAGCAGAACTACAAAGCGGAACCTGTGCAGACTGCCGCCACATGTGTTACACCATTTGCCTCAAGTTCGGGGGGA
>WNGE01005052.1_pt1 | contig 15059 bp, 13 predicted proteins | sample 5400651 | NCBI WGS metagenome assembly WNGE01 (sample SAMN13153370, study PRJNA577476) | soil metagenome | isolation source: 60 cm soil or saprolite under grassland replicate 2 | place: USA:California | collected 2016-06-15 | reverse complement strand
AACGACGTCGGCGTCCTGTACTGGAAGCAGACCGAGCCCGAGCCGGCAAAGCCGCAGAGCTTCGGCTGGACCTTCCGCGTCGCGGCATAGCCGCGAGGCGCGTCAGGCGACTTCGAGGATCGCCGTCCCGCGTATCGAGTCGGCGGCGATCGCGGCAAGCGCGTCGTTGACGGCGTCGAGCGGGTAGGTCGTGTACTCGGCCCGGACGTTCGCCTCGACGGCGAGCGCGACGAGCTCCTCGGCGTCGCGTCGGGTGACGTTGGCGACGGATCGCAGCGACCGCTCGCGCCACAGCAGCGCGTAGTCCATGACGGGGATCGGTGTCATGTGGATGCCGGCGAGCGACACCGTTCCGCCTGGGCGGATGGCCCGCAGCGCGACGGGCACGAGCTCGCCGACGGGCGCGAATACCACGGCCCGGTCGCATGTCGCGGGCGGAAGCTCGTCGGCGGCGCCGACCCACGCTGCACCGAGCTCGCGCGCAAGCGCGCGATGACCCTCCCCCCGCGTCAGCACGAAGACCTCGCAGCCCCAGTAGCGCAGCACCTGCATCACGAGATGCGCCGATGAGCCGAAGCCGAGCAGCGCCACACGCTCGCCCGCCTCGATCTCGGCCCGCCGCAGCGCGCGGTAACCGACGGCGCCCGCGCACAGCAACGGCGAGACCGCGAGATCGTCGAGCTCCTCGGGGAGATGTATCGCGAAGTCTTCAGAAACGGTGATCGCCTCGGCGTACCCGCCGTCGACGGTCCAGCCGGTGAACTGCCCCTTGACGCAGAGGTTCTCGCTGCCGCGCCGGCAGTACTGACAAACGCCGTCGGCCCAGTGCAGCCAGCACACGCCGACACGCTCACCGATGCGCAGCCGCGTCGACCCTTCCCCCAACGCGTCGACCGTGCCGACGACCTGATGGCCGGGCACGACGGGAAGATGCGGCAGGTCGAGCTCTCCGGTCACGACGTGCAGGTCGGTGCGGCAGCACGCGCACACATGCACGCTCAGGCGCACTTCGCCACGCCCGGGCTCGGGCGGGTCGCGGTCGACGAGCCGCAGCGGCGCGGTGTCGATCGAAGCCGGCCGCTCGAGCACCTGCGCCTTCATGCCCCGCATCGCACCCGCGTCACGGCACGACGAACGTGGCCCAGCCCTTGATCGCGGTCCCGCCGTCCTGGCGTGTGCACAGCAGCTCGAGGTCGACCTTGCGCTCGCCGTCCTCCTCGTAACGCTTCGTGACCTCGCCCGTGCACGTGAGCGTGTCGCCGGGCCAGACCTGCTCTCGGAACTGGAAACCGAACCGGCGCACGTTCGTCGGGCCGAGCCAGTCGGTGACGTACGTGCCGAGGATGCCGGCCTGCAGCATTCCGACCGAGAACACGCTCTGGAATCCGGCGCTCTTGGCGTACTCCTCGTCGTGGTGGATCGGATTGAAGTCGCCCGACGCGCCCTGGTACCGCACGAAATCGGTGCGGGTCAACGGGCCGAACTCCCGCGGCTCGGCCTTGGTTCCTTCCTGGAGGTCGTCCCACGTCACGCCCATGTCAACCCTCCGTCGGCGGCTTGCCGGTCTCGATGGCGGTGGACCGCATCTCGGCCACGACGTTGCCCGACTCGTCCCGGAACTCCTGCACGGTCTCGACGAAGGTCATCGTCCCCCCGCGCTTGCCTTCCTTCTCGTAGATGTCGTCGACGCGACTCTGCGCCGTGAGCTTCGTGCCCGCCTCGGGCGGCGGCCCGTGGAAGACGAACTCGCGCCCGCCGTCGAGCACGCGCCGCATGTCGAGCTTGAGGGATCCCCACCGCGTCGCGCCCGGTGGTGCCCAGAACACCGACGACACGAGGAACGTCGGCGGCGACACCGGCGTCGCGTCCTCGAGGTACTCCGGGTTCTCCGACTTCGTGGCCCGGGCGAACTCGCGCACCTTGCCCCGCTCCACGACGAAGTCGAAGGCCTCGCCGGTCTCACCCACCGCGTCCTTGTTCACCATCAGTCGGGCACTCCCTCCTCCAACAGTTGGCGGAACGCCGCTTCGTCGAGGAGCGGCACGCCGAGCTGCTCCGCCTTGCCCAGCTTCGACCCCGGATTCTCGCCGACGACGACGTAGCTCGTCTTCTTCGACACGCTGTTCGTGACCTTGCCGCCCCGCGCCTCGATCTCGGCCTGCGCTCCTTCCCGGGTGAAGCCTTCGAGCCCGCCGGTGAGCACGAAGGTGCGATCGGTCAGCGTCTCCTCGACATCGGGCGCAGCGGCCGGTGCCGGGCCCTCGAAGTTCACGCCCGCCTTCCGGAGCTTCTCGACGAGCTGGCGGGTTCGGTCGCGGGCGAAGAACTCGTGGACGCTCTGGGCGACGATCGGCCCGATGCCTTCCACCTCGGTGAGCTCCTCGGCCGACGCGTTGACGATCCGGTCGAGGTGCTTGAGCTCACGGGCGATGTCCTGCGCCGTGGCCCAACCCACGTTCGGGACGCTGAGCCCGACGAGCAGTCGCGCCAGCTGCTGCGACTTCGACGCCTGGATGTTGTCGACGAGCTGCTGGGCCGACTTCTGCCCGATGCGCTCGAGCTGGACGAGGCGTTCGACGTCGAGCCAGTAGATGTCGGCGGGATCGGACAGCATTCCGGCGTCGATGAACTGGCGGACGCGCTCCTCGCCGAGGCCGTCGATGTCCATCGCGGCGGCGAAGTGCACGATGCGACCCCAGCGCTGCGCCGGACAGTCGACGTTCACGCAGTTCGTCGCCGCCTCACCTTCGGCGCGGACCAGGGGCTCGCCGCACGCGGGACAGTCCTTCGGGAACTTCCAGCGCCTGAGGCCCTTCGGCCGTTTGGCGAGCACGGGGCCGACGACCTCGGGGATCACGTCGCCCGCCTTGCGCACGATCACCGTGTCACCGACGCGCACGTCCTTGCGCGCCACTTCGTCCTCGTTGTGCAGCGTCGCCTGCGAGACCGTCGACCCACCGACGAATACCGGCTCGAGCTGCGCGAACGGCGTCGCCCGTCCGGAGCGGCCGATGCTCACCATGATGTGACGCAGTTCCGTGGTCTTCTCCTCGGGCGGGAACTTGTACGCGATCGCCCAGCGGGGCGCCTTGCTCGTGGCGCCGAGCTCGTCACGCTGGCCGAGGTCGTCGACCTTGACGACGACGCCGTCGATCTCGTAGCCGAGGTCGTGCCGGTGCTCGAGCATCCGCTCCGAGAACTCGTAGACGTCGTCGAGCGCGTCGAACCGCGTGATCTTGTCGTTCACCGGGAAGCCGAGGTCTCGCAACCAGTCCAGCGTCTCCATGTGCGTCCGCAGGCGCGGGCCGCCTTCTTTCACTCCCGGCTGGTAGCAGAAGATGTCCAGGGCGCGTTCGGCCGTGATGCGCGAGTCCTTCTGGCGCAGGCTGCCCGCGGCCGCGTTGCGCGGGTTGGCGAACAGCCGCTGCCCGGCGTCGCCCTGCCGGCGGTTGAGGTCGTCGAACGCCTTGATCGGCATGAACACCTCGCCCCGCACCTCGAGGCGGGCCGGCAAGTCGCTGCCTTTCAGCTGCTTCGGGACGGACTTGATCGTGCGCACGTTGGGCGTGACGTCCTCGCCGACGAAGCCGTTGCCGCGGGTGGCGGCGCGCACGAGCTTGCCGTCCTCGTACAGGAGCGACACGGCCAGGCCGTCCATCTTCGGTTCGCACGCGAAGCCAACGGGGTCGGTGATCTGACGCTCGATACGCTTGCCCCAGGCGAGCAGGTCCTCGAGGTTGAACGCGTTGTCGAGCGACATCATCGGCAGGACGTGCTGCACCTCGGCGAAGGTGGCGGCCGGCGCCGCCCCCACCTGCTGCGTCGGCGACTCGGGGCTGATCAGCTCGGGGAACTCGCCCTCGAGCCCCTCGAGCTCCCGGTACAGGTCGTCGAACTCGGCGTCGGAGATCTCGGGGGCGTCGTCCTGGTAGTAGCGCTCACGGTGGTACCGGACGAGGTCGCGCAGCTCGTTGACGCGGGCTTCGATGTCGGGCGGCGCGGCCATGACTTGATGCTACCGACGCCCTGCGACGGTGACGCCGGGCGATCTGCCGCGGGTCAGGTGCTCGGCGGCGGCGACGTGGTCGGAGGGCTCGTCGTCGGGGGCGGGCTCGTCGTGATTGGAGGTCCGGTCGTAGGCGGAGTGGTCGGCCGCGCCGTGGTGACCGGCGGGCGGGTGGTCACCGGCGTCGTCGTGGTGGTCACCCGGGTCGTCGACGTGGACGGCTTGCCGTCACCGCCCCCGCCACCGACGAACGCCAGCGCGATCAGCGTGATCAGCGCGATGACGATGACGACCACGATGCCGGCCACGATCAGGCGCATCAGGCGCGATCGTCGCTCCTCCTCGGGGGTCTGACCGGGTCCCGCGACCGGGGCCGGTGCGGCCGGGATCGGCTCGCGGGGCCTCGGCATCGCCTGTGTCGTCTCGTACGCGCCGGGGGCGGCGGTGGGCTCGTCGACGACAAGCGCGGTGATCGCGTCGTCCTCGGCGATGTCGTCCTCGACGCGCGTGCCGCAGCGGGGACAGAAGGTGGCGCCGGGCGCCAGCGGCTCGTCGCACACCTTGCAGCGTTCGGCGCCGCCCTCGGCCACGTCAGGCACCCAGGGTCAGGCGCGCCGCGATCGCCTGGTCGTGGACCCGGTCGGCGAGCTCACGAGCGAGGCGGAGCGCCCGCTCGGCCTGGGTCGGACCGTGACCGGCGAGCCCGCACGCCGGCGTGACCACGCTCCGGGTGCGCAGCCGCACGGGATCGCAGCCGCGCCGCGTGAGCTCGCACCAGACGCCGACCAGCGCCCGCCACAGTGGCTCCGCGGACTCCCCCACCGGACGGTCGGTGGGCACCGCGCCCCACGCGATCCACCCGTCGGCGTCGAGATGACGGGCGAGCACGTCGGCGTCGTCGACGAGAGCGGCTCCGACCTCGACGCCGAGGACCTGGGGACCGGCCTCGAGCGCGAGACGCAGGTCGCCGGCACCACACACATGCACGCCCGTCGGGCAGGCAGGAGCGGCAAGCGCACCCGACAGCACATCGACGGCGGCCTCGTGGTCGATCGGCGGGTCGTAGCGTCGCCATGCGACGAGCGCCGGTTCGTCGAAGAACAACACCAGTGCCGATCCCGGCAGCCGTGTCTCGACGAGCTCCTCGACCGCGCCGGCCCACGCCCGCGCCGCCTCGCCGCCGCGTCGGAACGCGTGGGACGACGGGATGCCGCAGTGTGTCAGCGCCAAACCGAGAGTGAGGGGTCCGGCCATCTGCACCTTGACGCGTGGCGGGCACGCGCTGTTGCCCGCGGCAACGTCGAGGAAGGCGAACAGACCGGCGTGGGCGCGGTCGTCGAATTCGGCCATGGGTGGCGCGTTCGCGACACCGTCGACGGCGATCGACCCGTCGTCGTCAACGGTGACCTCGGGCAGCGCGCGCGCCCATTGGGCGATCATCCCTTCGAGCGGTGTGCGCGCTGGGAGTTGTGGGGCAGCCGGAAACCGCGGGTGCGCGCGCAGGACGAGCTCCGCCGCCGCACGCGGATCGGTGTGCGGGAGGCTGCCGATGGCCGTGGCCAGCGCCGGCGCGAGGGGTGGTGCATGCGGGGCGGCGGCCATGAGGCCCGTAGTATACGGAACGTTCTGCAAGCCCTCGGAGGCAACTCGCGCCGATGATGTTGTGGCTGGTGCGGGTGGTATGGGCTTCTCTTCCGATCACCGCCGGTCCCGCCGCGGCGAACGCGCTCGCAGATTGGTCGGCGCCGCCGCGCGCTGTCGGGGAAGCCCTTTTGTGGGTGGCGTGGACGATCGCGTTGATCGCGTTGTTCGCGCCGCGTCCGATCGGGCTGACGGTCGTGCGTATCGTGGCGCCGTCGTTCGTCGTGCTGGCCGCGGTCGTGCTCGTCAGCGGCGCGGCGGATGCTCTGGAGGCGGTCGTGGCCGCGGCGGCGACGCTCTTCGCCGGCTGGCTGACGGTTGCAGATCCATCAGTGTCGATGGCGTGCGCCAACGGCGCCGCGTATGGCGACGAGCGTCGCTACCCGCTTCGAATCCCGCCCGTGCTGTGGCTGGGCCTGCTCCCGCCCGCGCCGTTCCTCGTGGCCGCCGGTGTTGCCGCCGGGCCGTTGCTGGCGGCGGACGCCCGCATCGGCGCCGGAATCGGCGCGCTCGTCGTAGGCGTGCCGGTGGCCGCGTTCGCGGCGCGATCGTTGCACAGCTTGTCCCGGCGCTGGGCGGTGCTGGTCCCCGCCGGTCTCGTACTCGTCGACCCGCTCACGCTGCCGGATCCGGTCCTGTTCGTGCGCGAGCGCATCGAGTCGCTGCGCCTCATGCGGCGCGGTGAGCCCGTACCTCCGAAGGCGCTCGACCTGCGGCTCGGCGCGACACGCGACTCGATCGCGCTCACGCTCGACCGCCGGACAGAGTTTCTCCAGGCGCGTCGCGGGCGGCGCGGCTCCATCGCAGTGCAGACGACCGACATCCGGTTCGCGGCACTCCAAAGCCGCGAGCTGCTCACGACGGCGGCGAGTCGTCGCATCCGCGTCACCCTCTGACGTCAGCGCAAGACGACATACACAACGAAAGCCACGTACCCGATCAACAGCGCCATGCCACCCGAACCGGTGAGCCGGCCGCGCCGCGCGCCGAGGGCGATCACCGCCACCAACGCCATCACCATGATGACGAGCGGCCCGCGCAGGAGACCCGCGTCGGCGATCACGAGCGGGCGCGCGAGGGCCGCCGCGCCCAGACTCATCGTCGCGTTGTACGCGAACGACCCGACGACCGCCGCCACCACGGCTTCGGTCACTCCGCGACGGGCAGCCGACCAGGCGAGCACCACGAGCTCCAACGTCGTCGCCAACCCCACGAGCGTCAGGCTCACGCCGGTCTGTGTCGACTCGACGTCGGAAATCGACCGAACCGCTTCGACCAAGATGATCGACCCGAGCGCGAGAGCGGTCACGCCCAGAAGCACGAGCGCGAGCTCCCGCCCGACGCGGCGCGGGTGGGGACCGACGGCGTGGTCGCCGAGCTCCGCAAGCTCTCCCAACGCCGGCGGACGGCGCTCGACAACCCAAATCAGAACGACGTACCCGACGTAGCCGCCCACGAGCAACGCGCCGACCGGCCGGCTCACACGCCCGCCCCACGCGGCGGCGGCGGCAACTACACCGAGGGGCACCGCCAGCAGCGCGTAGCGGCGGACCCTAGGACCGAATGGCAACGGCGCCACGAGCGCGCCGACCGGAAGCGCAACCAAACACATCGCGATGTTCGCTCCGACCACGTCGCCGAACGCCACCGCCGGCACCTTGCGCAGCGACGCTGCGACCGTGGTGGCCAGCTCTTCGGGCTCGGCCCCCGCCAGCAGCAGCGCCACCGCAAACACGCTGACACCCAGCCGGCGCGAGGCTCCCTCCAGGTGCTCGGCAAACAGTTCGGCCCCCGCGATCACCATGGCGACACCGGCGGCGAGCGCGACAATCGCGAGCGCGGTGCTCATGTGACAATCACCCTCGATCGTCGGGTCGGAAGCGGTGGCAGAAGTCTGGCCTTCGACCCAACCGGCGCAGGATGGGGAAGGGAGTTCCACCGATGCGCATCGAGTCCTCGGTCACGTCGGTCTCGTGGATCCCGTCGGAGGCCGTCACCGGCATGACGAAGCTTCCGTTCGAGCTCGGGTTCACGCATTACGACAACCCACCCCCGGATGTGATCGAGAACCTCGAGGCACTCGGCGCCGCCGACGGCTTCCGCTTCGCCAACCGGCTCGGCGCGTGGATCGAGGTCCAGAACGGGAAGATCGTCGACCACGGGTACACGGGCGGGGCGGTGATGGGCTCCACGACCGTGCGACTCGGCAAGCAGGCCACGTTCGCGGCCGTCGGCTTCCCCGAGATCCGGCGCGATCCGGAGGTCTCGCCGACTTCTGTGCGATTCGTGCAGACGGCGGGCGGCCGGCCGGCGATCCCGGCGCCACGGGGCGTCAGGCATCCGCCGTTCGTGCAGCTCAAGGGGGCGACGGTGTGGACGACACTGGCGATCACGCTCAACATCGACGGGTCGCGCCAGTTCGAGCTCGCGGGCGCGAGCCCGTTTCCCCGCCACTGGATCTACGACGACGCAGGAAAGCTCACGCAAAAGGCCGGCCTCACCGACTTCAAGGAGTGGTACCGCCACGCCTTCGGAAAGCACACGCCCTGGGGCGACGAGGATTCGCGGGCTCTGGTCACGACCGCCGAGACTGCGCTCGAGCGGGAGCTTTCGCTCGAGATCATGCGGGACGATGCCAAACCCAAGATCAAGAAGCTGCGCAAGGGAAAGGTGCTCACCAAGCAAGGCGAGCCCGGCGACGAGGTCTTCCTCCTCCTCGACGGCGTGCTGTCCGTCGACGTCGACGGCGAGCCCGTGGCCGAGCTGGGACCGGGTGCGATCCTCGGCGAGCGCGCTGTGTTGGAGGGGGGCGTACGAACGGCGACGTTGCGGGCGGTGACCAGGTGCAAGGTCGCGGTCGTCCCGAGCGACCGCGTCGACCCCAAGGCGCTCACGGAGGTCAGCAAGCGCCACCGCCGCGAGGACGACTAGCGGCGCTGCAGGTCAGGCCGCGATGCCGCCGCCGAGCAGTTCGTCGCCGTCGTAGAGCGCGACCACCTGGCCCGGCGCAACCCGTGGCTGGGGGTCGTCGAAGCGCACGAGGTTGCCGTCGAGGAAAGCCCGCACGGGCGTGCCGTGGGCGCGCACCTGCGCGTCGAGCGGGCGGTTCGGCATCGGCGGCTCGGCCACGAAGCAGGGGTCGCGAAGCTCGACGGCGTCGCGCAGGAGGTCCTCGCGACGACCGAGCACGACCGTGGCCGTGCCTGGTTCGAGGTCGGCGACGTACCGCCGCTCACCGGTAGCGACGCCGACACCCCGGCGCTGCCCGATCGTGAACGCAGCCACGCCTTCGTGTTGGCCGAGTACCGCGCCGGAAGTGTCGACGACGACGCCCGGCCGCGTGCCGGCGCGCTCGGCCACGAACCGCTCACGCGACCCGCGGGTGATGAAGCAGACGTCCATGCTCTCGGGTTTGGCCGCGGTGCGCAGGCCGAGCCGGGCGGCGTGCTCCCGCACCTCCGCCTTGGTGAGCTCACCCACCGGGAGCAGCGTCCGGGCCAGCTCGCGCTGGCCCAGCATGTACAGCACGTATGACTGGTCCTTGGCGCTGTCGACCCCGCGGAGCAGCTGCCGGCGGCCGTCGGATGCGTGACGGACACGCGCGTGGTGACCGGTGGCGACGGCGCCGTAGCCGAGGACGTCGGCTCGCTCCAGGAGGCGGCCGAACTTGATCGACCGGTTGCACTCGATGCACGGATTAGGCGTGCGGCCGCCGGCGTACGCGTCGACGTAGGGTCCGACCACGCGCGCGTCGAAGTCGTCGGTGAAGTTGAACACGTAGTGGGGGATGTCGAGCTGTGCGGCGACTCGTCGCGCGTCCTCGACGTCGGCGGCGCTGCAGCAGCCAGAGTCGGACTCCCCGCCCCAGAGCTTGAGCGTGACGCCGGTGACGTCGTAGCCGTCGTCGCGCAGGAGCGCGGCCGCGACCGACGAGTCGACGCCGCCGCTCATTGCGACCAGGACCCGGTTTGCGCTCGCCGTCATCGTGTGGCCGTGACGGCGGGCCGGAGCTGCTCGACGGCGCGCGGGATGACGTCGAGCGCGGTGTCGACGTCGGCGTCGGTCGACGCGTAGCCGAGGCTCAGCCGGATCGACGCGAGAGCGTCCTCGCGAGACAAGCCTATGGCCGCCAGCACGTGCGACGGCTCGGTCGCACCGGACGTGCACGACGAGCCCGCTGCCGCGCACACGCCTCGCTCGTCCAGCAGCACGAGCAGCGCCTCGGCCTCGATACCCGGGACGCCGACGTGGCAGTTGCCGGCGACCTTGCGCGCCGCGTCGCCGTTGAAGAAGCAGCCGGGCACGCGTTCGGCCAGGCCGCCCGCGAGGCGATCGCGCAGCACTCGAACGCGCGCGACCTCGTCGGAACGGCGCTCGGCGGTCACCCGCAGCGCGGCGGCCAATCCCACCGCGCCCGCGACATTGGCCGTCCCGGACCGCAGCCCCCACTCCTGGCCGCCCCCCTCGATCAGCGGCTGGATCTGCGCGTCACCCCGGCGCACGAGGGCGCCCACGCCCTTGGGGCCACCGAACTTGTGAGCCGAGATCGACACGAGGTCTGCAACCGCCGCGGCGTCGGCGACGTCCAGCCACGGCACGGCCTGCACAGCGTCCGTGTGTAGGAGGGCGCGGGGCGCGCCGTCACGCACCAGGCCGGCGACCTCGTCGAGGGGCTGGACGGTTCCGATCTCGTTGTTCACGAGCATCACGGAGACGACCGCGGTGCTGGCGTCGAGCGCCTCTGACAGCCGCTCGAGATCGACGATCCCCGCCCCGTCCACCGGCACCCGGGTGACCCGAAAGCCTTCACGTGCGAGCCGGTCGCACGGCGCGAGCACACCCTTGTGCTCGAATGCGGTCGTCACCACGGCGTCGCCGAGCCCTGCCTCACGCGCGGCGCGCGCCGCGCCCTTCACGGCGAGGTTGTCGGCTTCCGTCCCGCCCCCGCTGAACACGATCTCGGACGGCGCGGCGGCGAGTGCGGTCGCGACGTGCTCGCGTGCCTCTTCGAGCGCGTTCTTGGCCGTACGGGCGGCGGCGTGGCCGCCCGACGGGTTGCCGAACGCCTCAGCGAGGAACGGCTGCATGGCAGCCATGACCTCGGGATACACGGGGGTCGTCGCCGCGTAGTCGAGATACACCATCGGACTCCTTGTCGCCGTCGCAAGCTCCGGCTCTGCGGTGGCGGTGGCAGAGCCACCGCCACCGCGGGAAGTGTAGGCACCCGATGTCGCATTCCAGTTCTGTAAGGCGTGGCTCCGCCGCCATCACGATCGCGGCGCTCGTCGCTGCGACTGCGGTCGTCGCCGCCGTGAAAGCGCCGAAGCGGCGCGTGATCCTCTACGGCGACTCGCTGGCGCTCGAGGCTCGCGACTTCTTCGCGCTCTCGATCCAATCAGGGGACGAGGCTGTCGTCGTGGACCGCACCTTTGGCGGCAGCGCCATCTGCGACTGGTTGGATCGGATGCGGAGTGACGTGCGCGACCTTCAGCCGTCGGCCGTGGTGCTGGAGTTCGTCGGCAACAACGTCACCCGCTGCATGCGGGGCCGCGATGGCCCGCTCACCGGCGGCGCCCTGGTGCAGAAGTACCGCGACGACGCCCGCATCGCGACCGCGATCTTCGGCGGGGCGGGCGTACGCGTGTACTGGATCGGCGGGCCTCGGGTATCGGGCATCCGGTCGATCGAGCTGACCGGAATCCGGCGCGGGTACGAGGCCGAGCCCCGCCGGCTGACATTCACCACCCCGCCCCTGGACCGTGTCCGATACGTCGACGCGGGCCGATCGCTGCTCGAGAACGGCAGCTACACGACCTCTCTTCCGTGCGCGCCCAACGAGGGCGCCGGCCAGGGCTGCGTCGACGGACGCATCCCCGTCCGGAATCCCGACGGCCTCCATCTGTGCCCGGTCGAATTCGATCGCCAGGCGAATCGTTGCCCTGTGTACTCCGGCGGTGCAGCCCGGTTCGGCTTCTCGATGGCGCAGCCGGTCCGGCGTGACCTCGACTTGTGAAGCCCCGCGGAATAACTGTCATACCCCCGAGCGATACTCCTCACGTGGGAACGCAACTGCGCCTCGTCGAAGGGGTCGAAGGGATCGAAACGGCGGCAAGGCCCGCCCGCCCCCGCCGGACGGAGCCGACCCGTCGCGGCCGCCGGGCCGTCCACTGGCCCGACTGGCGGCTCGACAACCGTGCCCGGCGCGTCGGCCGAGAGGGAATCGCGCAGGCCCGGGCGGCGCTGGCTCGGGCGCAGCAGGGCCCCCCGAAGGCCCCTCTGCCCAAGGCGAGCTGACGCGGCAGGACCGGAGGCGCCTCGACGCCCACAAGTAGCCTTGAACTCGTGCCGGATGACGCTTTTCCGCGCAAGTCGCTCGAGGATTGGCGCGCCCTCGCCGAGCAGGAGATCAAGGGCGACGTCGACCGTCTGACGTGGGTCACTCCCGAGGGCATCGCCGTCGAGCCCCTGTACACCGCCGCCGATCTCGAGGACCTCGAGGGCGTCGACACGCTCCCCGGGTTCGAGCCGTTCGTGCGCGGCATCCGGGCGACGATGTACGCCAACCGGCCGTGGACGATCCGCCAGTACGCCGGGTTCTCCACCGCCGAGGAGTCGAACGCCTTCTACCGCAAGAACCTCGCCGCCGGGCAGATGGGCCTGTCGGTGGCGTTCGACCTCGCGACCCATCGCGGCTACGACAGCGACCACCCGCGCGTCGCCGGTGACGTCGGCATGGCGGGCGTGGCGATCGACTCCGTCGAGGACATGAAGCTGCTCTTCGACGGCATCCCCCTCGACAAGATGTCCGTCTCGATGACGATGAACGGCGCGGTGCTCCCGGTGCTCGCCGGTTACATCGTGGCGGCCGAGGAGCAGCGCGTCGGCGAGGACCAGCTCTCGGGGACGATCCAGAACGACATCCTCAAGGAGTTCATGGTCCGCAACACGTACATCTACCCGCCCGAGCCGAGCATGCGGATCGTGGCCGACATCATCGAGTACACGGCGAAGCACATGCCGCGGTTCAACTCGATCTCGATCTCCGGATACCACATGCAGGAGGCGGGCGCGACCGCCGTGCAGGAATTGGCGTTCACGCTCGCCGACGGCGTCGAGTACGTGCGGGCGGCGACGGGCCGGGGCCTCGACATCGACGCCTTCGCCGGCCGCCTCTCCTTTTTCTTCGCGATCGGCATGAACTTCTTCATGGAGGTCGCCAAGCTGCGGGCGGCGCGGCTGCTGTGGGCGCGGCTGATCCGGCAGTTCGGGCCCACGAAGCCCGGCTCGATGATGCTGCGCACGCACTGCCAGACCTCGGGGGTCTCGCTCACCGAGCACGACCCGTACAACAACATCGTGCGTACGGCCTACGAGGCGCTCGCGGCGGTGTTGGGCGGCACGCAGAGCCTCCACACGAACTCGTTCGACGAGGCGCTGGCGCTGCCGTCGGAGTTCTCGGCCCGCATCGCCCGCAACACCCAACTGATCCTGGCCGAGGAGACGGGCATCACCCACGTCGTCGACCCGCTGGGCGGGAGCTACTACGTCGAGGCCCTGACGCACTCGCTCGCGCACGAGGCCCAGAAGCTGATCGACGAGGTCGAGGAGCTCGGCGGCATGACGAAGGCGGTCGAGTCGGGGATGCCGAAGCTGCGCATCGAAGAGTCTGCGGCCCGACGCCAGGCGCGCATCGACCGCGGCGAAGAGGTCGTCGTCGGCGTCAACAAGTACCGCCCCGAGGGCGACGACGAGGTCGAGATCCGTGCCGTCGACAACACGGCTGTGCGCGAGCAGCAGATCGCACGGCTTCGCAAGCTGCGCGAGACGCGGGACGAGGCGCGTGTGCGCGAGTCGCTGCAGCGGCTCACCGAAGGCGCCGCTCGCGACGCCAACCTGCTGGAGCTGTCGATCGAGGCCGTGCGGGCGCGGGCAACCGTGGGGGAGATCTCGGACGCGCTCGAGAAGGTGTTCTCGCGCCACCGGGCGACGATCCGTAGCATCAGCGGCGTGTACGGGTCGGAGTATGAAGGCGACGAGGGTTACGCGCGGATCCGCCGCGAGGTCGACGAGTTCGCCAAGAGCGAGGGCCGCCGCCCGCGCATGCTCGTCGTGAAGATGGGTCAGGACGGTCACGACCGCGGGGCCAAGGTCATCGCGACGGCGTTCGCCGACATCGGGTTCGACGTCGACGTCGGGGCGCTGTTCCAGACGCCCGAGGAGGCTGCTCGCGAAGCGATCGAGAACGACGTGCACGTGGTCGGCGTCTCGAGCCAGGCGGCCGGGCACCGGACGCTGGTTCCCGAGCTGATCCAGGAGCTGCGCAAACAGGGCGGCGACGACATCCTCGTCGTCTGCGGCGGCGTGATCCCGCCCCAGGACTACGACTTCCTCCTCGACGCCGGCGTCGCCGCGATCTACGGCCCCGGCACCAACATCCCCCACGCCGCCGCCGAGATCCTGGAGCTCCTCCGGCAGCGCAAGGGCGCATGATGCGTTCCTCGAGCATCATTGTGATGCTCCACGCACGCATCTAAGGCGTGAGCGAGCTCGCCGAGCAGGTGCTCGAAGGGGACCGGCGCGCGCTGGCGCGGGCGATCACGACGGTCGAGTCGACCCGCGCCGACCATCGCGACGAAGCCGCCGCGCTCCTCACCGAGCTCCTGCCTCACACCGGCGGCGCGGTACGCATCGGCATCTCGGGCGCGCCCGGATCGGGCAAGTCGACGTTCATCGAGTCGTTCGGGCTAGGCCTCATCCAGCAGGGCCACCGTGTCGCGGTCCTTGCCGTCGATCCGTCGAGCACCCGTACCGGCGGCTCGATCCTGGGCGACAAGACGCGCATGGAAGAGCTCGTACGCGCCGACGCGGCGTTCGTGCGGCCCTCACCGACGGCGGGCACGCTCGGCGGGGTCGCCCGCCGGACCCGGGAGGCGATGCTGCTGTGCGAGGCCGCCGGGTTCGACGTGGTCATGGTCGAGACCGTCGGCGTCGGCCAGTCGGAGGTCGCGGTCGCGGGGATGGTCGACCTCTTCATCCTGCTGATCGCGCCCGGCGCGGGCGACGAGCTGCAAGGCATCAAGCGCGGGATCATCGAGCTCGCCGACATCGTCGTCGTCAACAAGTACGACGGCGAGCTCGCGGCCGCGGCTCGCACCACGGCGGCCGACTACGGCAGCGCGTTGCGGCTCGTGCGCTCGAAGACCTCCGACTGGACTCCCCGCGTCGTGCTCGTCTCGGCGTTGGAAGGCACCGGCATCGACAACCTGTGGGCAACGGTGGAGGAGTTCCGCGCGAAGCTCACCGCCTCCGGAGAGCTGGAGCGGCGCCGGGCCGAGCAGGCACGCGAGTGGATGTGGTCCGAGGTGTCGGAGAGCCTCATGGACTCGCTGCGCCGCGACGAGCGGGTGTCGGG
>WNGE01009028.1_pt1 | contig 15064 bp, 14 predicted proteins | sample 5400651 | NCBI WGS metagenome assembly WNGE01 (sample SAMN13153370, study PRJNA577476) | soil metagenome | isolation source: 60 cm soil or saprolite under grassland replicate 2 | place: USA:California | collected 2016-06-15 | reverse complement strand
CGGAGTTGTCGATCACGTCGGGCGGGTTGCCGCCGTTGAACCGCGGCTGCAGCTGAGGCGTGATGTCGGTGATCCCGGCGTGCTTGACGTCGGACTCGGCGAACTTCTTCTTGTACAGCGACTCGTGGAACGTGGCGTAGTCGTCGCCGTACCCGCCCTTGAAGATCACCACGTCGAGCGGGTCGGACGCCTTGACCCCGAAGGGGTTCTCGGCGGTCTTGTCCGCGCCGCCACCGCCGGAGTTGCCCGAGTCGCTACCCCCGCTGGCACATGCAGAGAGCAGGGTGCTGCCGCCAGTGGCCAGCAGCGTGCCGACCGCCGCGCGCTGCAGGAACAGCCGCCGCGACAGGTTCTCAGGAGTACTCATGGTCCCGCCTTCCGAGGAGTGTTTCATGCAGTACGCCGGATCCGGCCGGCGTACTGAGCTTCAAGGGCGTGGTTGTGGTCGTCGCCGCCCGGGATGTTCGCGGACAGGTAGACCGGCGGGGTTTCGCCGGCCTCGGTCAGCCGGCGCAGGACCTCTGCGACCAGCAGCTGCGCGATCAGCGCGGCGGTGATGGACGAGACCGCGCAGACCTTGCCGCCGCCGGCGGGCAGGTCGAGCACGGAGTCGCCGTACGGCGCGTGGTTGTCCAGCACCACGTCCGCGAAGTCGATGAGTTTCTTGCCGGAGGGGTGGCGCGATTCCATCCCGCCGGTGTGCTGCATGGACGTGATCGCGATCAGCGGGTGGCCCTTCTCCTTCACCACCGAGGCGAACTCGACGATCGAGCCGTTGACGCCGGAGTTGGACGCGATCACGAACAGATCGCTCGCGTGCGGCTCGGCCAACTCGTAGAGCCGGCGGGCGACCGACGGGTCGCGTTCGAGCTCGCCGCTGCGGATCAGGTCGACCGGCTCACCGCCGAGCAGGACAAGATCGCGCAGGGCGATCCGGTTGGTCGCGATCAGGCCGCCCGCGCGGCCGGCGATCTCCATCGCCAGTGCCTCGGAGTGGCCTGAGCCGAAGGCCTGGATGACACCGTCGGCGCGCAAAGCTGCGGTGACGAGGTCGGCCGCCTGCTGGATCGGGCCGTCGATCTGCTCGGTGACGGCGGCCATGATCGGAGTGAGCGCATGAACATAAGACTGCGCACTCACCCCGCCCGTCTCCACCGGCCCGCCCTGGTTACTGCCAGCCATCAGCGGCCCCATCCTTTGATTAATCTGTTCGCCGCGACACCTGAAGTGCCGACAAGTGCGCAAGTTTGCGGTTTGATGGACAGAACTTTTCTCAACTCGCAGCTAAAGTCAAGTCTCGTCTCACCTGTTCTGCGCAATCGGGACCGTTGCGTAACCTCGTCTGTTTGTGCTTATTTTTCGACCTTTTGAGCAGTTTGGAGCATTCGCCGATGTCGCTCGAACACAACGCGCAGGAACCTGTGGAGCCAGTGGTCTTGATGCCAGCATCGGCACTGGTCCTGGGCGGCGATCTCGGCGGCACCGCGACCCGGATCCTGATCGCGGACCAGGACGGCAACGTGGTCGGACGCGGGGCTGCTGCGGGAGGAAATCCGACCAGTCATCCGGTCAATGCCGCGGGCAACTTCGGTCGGGCGTTGCACGCGGCGCTGGCCGGACTGGACCCGGCCGCGGTGAAGGTCGCGGTGATCGGAGCGGCCGGCGGATCGGCGCTGGCGCGGCCGGATGTACGGGCCCAGTTCGACGCCGCGTGGACCGGTGCGGGGCTGACCGGCGAGCCGCAGTTCATCGGTGATCTGGAGGTCGCCTTTGCCTCCGGTACGCCGGAGCCGGACGGCGCCGTACTGATCGCGGGCACCGGGAGCGCGGCCGGCCTGGTGCGCAACCACCACTTGGTCCGTACGGCGGACGGACACGGCTGGCTGCTCGGTGACGACGGATCCGGCTTCTGGCTCGGCCGAGAGGCCGTGCGCAGTGTGTTGCGCGCGCTCGACCTGGGTGAACCGATCGGTGTTCTCGGCGGGGCAGTCGTCCGATCTGTTCTGCCGGACCGCGACGAGCAGGCGATCGGCCGACGGGAGGGGTACGACGTACTGCGTGACGACCTGATTCGCGCGATAAACAGCCGTCCACCGGTGATGTTGGCCGAGCTGGCGCGGACCGTGGTGGCGGCGTACGAGCAGAACGACGAGACCGCGCACGCCTTGGTGAAACGCGCAGCCGAACTGCTCACTGAAACAGTCGGCCGGCTCAGGACAACGTCGGACAACGGCCCGATGGTCCTCGCCGGCAGTGTGGCCGGCGAATCCTCACCGGTCGGCCGTATCCTCCGCGAGACCATCCACGCCCACTTCGCCGGCGAGGTCCTGACCGCCCGCGACGGCGTCGGCGGCGCGACCTGGCTGGCGCTGGGCACCCTCGACCCCGCCCTTGCCACCCGCAGCAACCACGCGCGCCTGGTCAGTTGAGCGGCTGCCCACTGACCTGGAGGGTTGCCCCCTGGAGATCCGAGGGGGCAACCCTCCAACTCGATGGTCATCCCCCGAGATGGTCGGTTGGTCAGGGGGAGGGTGGATCGGGCGCGAGCTCAGCCCTCAAAGGTGGCGATCGGGCGGAGTTCTACGCCGAAGAACTCGGCTTCGGGGATGCGGGCGGCGATCTCCTCCGCGCGTTCCGGCGTGGCGACGTCGACGATGAAGACGCCGGCGAGCTGCTCCTTCGCCTCGGAGTACGGGCCGTCGGTGGTGGCGCGGACGCCTTTACGGACGCGGACCACCTTGGTGCGGGACGGCGCCTCGAGCGGTTCGGCGACGACCAGTTCGCCCGACTCGGACAGCTCGGTGACCAGCTTCTCGAGCTGCGCGGCCAGCGCCTCGCGTGCCTTGGCCGGCAGCGCCCGGCCCTCCGCGGTGTGCAGGAACGACGGGTGCCCCCAGGTGATCGGGTTGCTGTGGATCAGCAGCAGATACTTCATGGCCTGGTCCTTTCGGGTTCTGAGTGGATCCTCGCAGCAGAGGTCGGAGGCCGCCGGGGAACCTCGACATTTCGCCCGCCGGTCCGAAATGTCGAGTCCGCCCCCGGACCTCCGACGTACCGCTCGCCAAGCAACGACGGACCTGAAACGAGGGACCTAAGGTGAGCGACATGGACGAGACGGACCTCCGGCTGGCGGACGGCCGCACCCTGCACGTCTACGACACCGCGCCCGGCGACGACGGCCGGCTGCCGGTGTTCTGGCACCACGGCACCCCGAACCTCGGCGCCCCGCCCGAGCCGCTGTTCGAGGCCGGCGAGTGGCTCGGCATCCGCTGGATCTCGTTCGACCGTCCCGGGTACGGCGGTTCGACGGTGGCGCCCGGGCGCACGATGGCTTCGGTGGCTCACGACCTGACCACCGTCGCGGACCACCTCGGCGTCGGCACGTTCGCCCTGATGGGCTACTCCGGCGGCGGCTCGTATGCCCTCGGCTCCGCCGCAGTTCTCGGCGGCCGGGTCGAAGCCGTCGCCGCGTTCGCCGCCATCGCGCCGTACGACGCACAGGGTCTCGACTGGTACGACGGCATGATCCCCTCCGGACTGGCGTCGCTCCGCGCGGCGGCGAAGGGCCGGGAGGCGAAGCTGGCGCACGCGACCTCGGGGGTCGAGTCTGGCTGGCCGAGCACATCCCAGCGGCGGCTCTGCGTCTCTATCCGGGTGTGGGTCACATCTCCGTTCTCGCGTACGCGGAGGACGGCTTGGAGTGGATCCGCGAGCAGACCGGCTGATCGCCTCCGTACGACGAGGGGCCTTGGGCAACGGCCCGATTCGCCGATGCCTCACTGGGTACCGGGAGTACGTGCTGCTCGCGGAACGCTACCGACTCACCGAAACGCTCGGTCATGGTGGGATGGGCGAAGTGTTCCGGGGCTGCGACGAACTCCTCGGCCGGCCGGTGGCGGTGAAGCTGATGCTTCCCGCCCGGGGCGATCCGTTCGCGGCCACCAGGTTCCGGCGGGAAGCCCGGACCGCGGCGATGGTCAAGGACCAGCACGTCGTCGCGGCGTACGACTTCGGGCAGGACGACGGCAACTACTACCTCGTGATGGAGCTGGTCGAGGGCCGCAGCGTCGCCCACGAACTCGCGATGCACGGCCCGTTCGAGCCCGAGCGGGCCCTCGCCGTCATCCGGCAGACGGCCGCCGGGCTGGCCGCGGCGCACCGGCACGACATCGTCCACCGCGACATCAAGCCGAGCAACCTGCTGATCGACGCCGACGGCACGGTGAAGATCGCCGACTTCGGCATCGCCCGGTTCGTCAACGACACCCCCACCACGATCACGACCGAGCACCACGTCCTCGGCACCAGCCACTACATCGCACCGGAACGTGCCGTCGGCAAGCCGGCCACCGCCGCGTCGGACGTCTACGCACTCGGTTGCGTGCTCTATCAACTGGTGACCGGCCACCCGCCCTTCATGGGCGACGACCCGACGGCCGTTCTGTCCCAGCACGTCAACGCCGACCCGATCCCACCCAGCGAAGTGCGCCCCGAGCTCGCCGGCCCCCTCGAGGACCTGATGTACTTGGCGCTCCGACGACCCAGATACTCGACCGGCTGCCGAGCCGTCGGCACTGGCGGCGGGTGTTCGCGGTGGTAGGCGCCGTACTGCTCACCGGATGCCTCGTGGCGGCGGGCGTGTTGAACGACGACGACACCACCAAGCCGTCGCCGACCACCGAGGTCACTCCGCCACGCCCAGCACCGACCCCACGGCCGTCGACCACCCCCACGCACACCCCGACGGCATCCGTCACCAAGACCGTCCCGGCGCCCACTGCCTCCGTACGGCGTTCAGACCGTTCCGGCCCCGGCTCGAGCGAACAAACCCGCAACCAGGGCAAGGGCAAGCAGAAGGAGACCAAGCCGCCCAGTAAGGGCTAGCCCTGCGGAAACGGATCGGGAGTTGGCTGGTCGTCCGAGGGTTTGACGCGGTGGAGGCGGACTCGGGCGACTCGGCGGCCGTCCATTTCGGTGATGGTCAGTTTGTGGCTGTCGACGTACGTCTCGTCGCCGCTCACCGGGACGCGACCGAGGCGCGCGGCGAGGAAGCCGCCGACGGTCTCGTACGGGCCGTCGGGGAGTTCGACACCGGTCTCCTCGGCGAAGTCGTCGAGGTTGAGCAGGCCGTCGACCTCGATATCGCCGCTGCGTAGCCGCGTGGTCTCGACGGCCTCCTCGTCGTACTCGTCCTTGATGTCGCCGATGAGCTCCTCGACCAGGTCCTCCAGCGTGACGATTCCCGCCGTACCGCCGTACTCGTCCAACACGATGGCCAGATGCGTCGACCGTCGGCGCATCTCGGTCAGGGTGGGCAGCAGCTTAGCGGTGTCCGGCAGCATCAGCACGTCGCGGGCCAGGTCGCCGACGCGGACCGAGCGGGTCGCGACAGCGGGGTCGAACAGGTCCCGGACGTGGACGAAGCCGACGATGTCGTCGGCGGAGCCGTTCATCACCGGGTAGCGGGAGTGCGGCCGCTCGGCGGCGAACTTGACCGCTTTGTACGCCGGCATCTCCGCGTCGATGAAGTCCACCTCGGTCCGCGGCAGCATCACCTCGCGCAACTGCCGGCTGCCGGCCTCGAAGACGTCGTCCACGATCCGGCGCTCCTCCTCGCCGAGCGACTCGTGTGCGGAGACCAGGTCGCGGAGCTCCTCCTCCGTCATCACCTCACGGTTCGCGTTCGGATCGCCGCCGAGGACGCGGACCACGATGTCGGTCGACTTCGACAGCAGCCAGATCACCGGCCGGGCCAGCGTGGCGATCCGGTCCACCAGCGGCGCCAGGCCGAGCGCGAACCCCTCGGCCCGCTGCAGCGCGAGCCGCTTGGCCGCGAGCTCACCGAGCACGATCGACACGTAGGAGATCGCGATGGTGATCAGCACCAGGGCGACCGTGTCGGCCAATCCCTTCGGCAGACCGAGATTCTGCAGGTGCGGGGACAGGCCGTCGGCGAGCGTCGCGCCACCGAAGGCGGCGGACAGAAAGCCCATCAGGGTCACGCCGACCTGGACGGCGGACAGGAACCGGTTCGGGTTGGCCGCGACCCGGGCCACTGTCTCGCCGCGTTTGCCGCGATGCGAGAGCGCCTTGAGCTGGCTCTCCCGGAGCGAGACCAGGGCCATCTCGGCCGCGGCGAAGACCCCGCCGATCATGACGAAGATCAGGATCAGGACGATGTTGAGCACAGTGTCATTCATCAGTGGGGGTTCCTAGCGCCCTCTCGTCGATAGTCGAGGAGAGGGCGACGGTTGGGCGTCGTCCATCCATCAAGCCTAGCGGTGGCCCACCTCAGCGTGCATGTTCGACTTTGTTGGTTTACGATGATTCATGGCCGTCGGTGTCGAACGGTCGGGAGGATCACACGATGAACACACCGCGCGGCGCACGTCGTACGGACACCAAACTGTCCGACGGACGCGAACTGATCTACTACGACCCGGCCGACGCGCCGGCCCGGGTGCCGCTGGAGGACACCCGCGGGCTGCCCGCTCCACAGCCGCAGGTCGAGATGCGGACCGACCCGTTGACCGGTGACGTCATCACCTACGCGACGCACCGCAACACCCGGACCTACCTGCCGCCGGCCGACCAGTGCCCGCTGTGCGCGAGCAAGCCGGGCAACCCGACCGAGATCCCGGACCTCGACTACAACGTCGCCGTGTTCGAGAATCGGTTCCCCTCCTTCGCCGGTCCCGGCCGGACCGAGGTGGTCTGCTTCACCAGCGACCACAACCAGTCGTTCACCGACCTCTCCCAGGGCCAGGCCCGGCTGGTGGTCGACACCTGGGCCGACCGGACCGCCGAACTGAGCGCCCGCGACGACGTCGAGTACGTCTTCCCGTTCGAGAACCGCGGCCGTGAGATCGGCGTGACGCTGAGCCACCCGCACGGCCAGATCTACGGCTACCCCTTCCTGCCGCCGCGGATCCGGACCCTGCTGGCACGCGCCCGCGAGCACCAGGAAGTTGCCGGCAGCAACCTGTTCGCCGACATCCTGGCCGCGGAGAAGAAGGACGGCAGCCGGATCGTCGCCGAGAACACCAACTGGACCGCCTTCGTCCCGGAGGCGGCGCGCTGGCCGGTCGAGGTGCACCTGTACCCGCATCGCCAGGTCGCCGACATCAGCGAGCTGTCGGTCGGCGAGCGCGACGACTTCGCCGAGCTGTACCTGGACGTCCTGCAACGGCTCGACGGCCTGTACGGCGACCCGCTGCCGTACATCGCCGCCTGGCACCAGGCCCCGGTCCGGGTCGACCGCGAGCTCGGCTACCTTCACCTCGAGGTGTTGTCCATCCGCCGGGCCGCCGACAAGATCAAGTACCTGGCCGGCTCGGAGTCCGGGATGGGCGCGTTCATCAGCGACACCCGGCCCGAGGACGTGGCCGAGACCCTGCGGAAGGTGGGCTCGTGAGCTCGTTCGAGGAGGTCTTCGGTACGACGCCGGACGGCAGCTGGCGGGCACCGGGACGGGTCAACCTGATCGGCGAGCACACCGACTACAACGACGGCCTGGTGCTGCCGATCGCGTTGCCGAACCAGATCCTGGTGACCGCGTCCAAGCGCGACGACGGCCGGATCGCGGTCGCGTCCACCGGGCACGACCGGGTGATCGAGTTCGCCATCGACGAACTGGTCCCGGGTTCGGTCGGCGACTGGGCGGCGTACCCGGCCGGAGCGGCCTGGGTACTGCGCGAGTCCGGCTACCCCATCGGCGGCGCCAACCTCCTGGTCGACTCCGACCTGCCTTCCGGCGCCGGCCTGTCCTCCTCGGCCGCCCTGCTCTGCGCGACCTCCGTCGCCCTGCTCGGCCTGCGTGACATCGAGTTCGACCCGGCCGAGGTCGCCCGCCTCGCGCAACTGGCCGAGAACCAGTACGTCGGAGCCCCGGTCGGCCTCATGGACCAGATGGCATCGATGTGCTGCACCGCCGGGCACGCCCTGTACTTCGACATCCGCGCGATGTCGACGGACCAGATCCCCTTCGACCCGGCCGCCGACGACCTCGCCCTGCTGGTCGTGGACGTGAAGGCTCCGCACCGGCACGTCGACGGTGAGTACGCCGCTCGACGGAGGAGCTGCGAGGAGGCCGCCGCGGAGCTCGGCGTACCTGCCCTTCGGTCGATCGCGTACGACGATCTCGACGACGCGCTCAAGCGTTTGCAGGATGGCGTCGTACGGCGCCGGGTTCGCCATGTGGTGACCGAGATCCGCCGGGTCGAGGAAGCGGTCGAGTTGATGCGGGCCGGACGGCTGCGTGATGTCGGACCGTTGTTCACGGCGTCGCACGTGTCGATGCGGGACGACTTCGAGATCACCGTGCCCGAGCTGGACGTCGCGGTCGACACCGCGCTCGAGGCCGGCGCGCTCGGCGCCCGGATGACCGGCGGCGGTTTCGGTGGCTGCATCATCGCGCTCACCGAGGCGTCGGCGGCGGACGCCGTACTGTCCGCGATCGAGAAAGCCTTTGCGGAGCACGGTTTCAGCGCTCCCAGCGCACTCGCAGCGGCACCGTCGGCGGGCGCATCGCGGAGCGACTGAGCTGCGTGTTCGCGAGCACAGTTCTTCCGAGGGCTGGGCAGCCGCCGTACGCAGGCGTACTTTTCTCGACTAGGGGAAGTAACTAGTTGGGGGAAAGTGAGGTGGGGGGCAATGGCCCAGCCTTTGCCTGCAGGAAATCTCAAGGTGGGGACCGGATGGCGCTACTCCAAAGGCGCTATCCACGCGGCGTTCGACTACCCTGTCGTGCTCGGTACGCCGGTCTTCGCGGTGGCGGACGGCGTCGTTCTGGACTGCCACGACGGAGTGTCGAACAAGCCGAGCGACAAGATCGGTGCGCCGTCCAACTGGGTGCTGCTTGGGATCACCCACGCCGGCCAGAAGGCGTCCGTGCTGTACCAGCACCTGTCGCCGGGACTCAGTGTGAAACAAGGCCAGAAGGTCAAAGCCGGGCAGCAGCTCGCCGAGTCCGGCAGCTCAGGCCATGCGACCGGTCCGCACTTGCACGTGGCGACGATGTGGGGACACCGGGACGCCGCGAGCAGGTACGACTACATGAAGAAAATCGGCGCCAAGGAAGGACCGCCGAAGGACGGCACGGCGTCGAACGAGGTCTGTATCTTCCCGCCGTCGCTGGTGTACGACGCGCCGCCGGGACGGCTGATGGCGCAAGGGGACGTTCTGGGCTCCGGCCTGGTCTTCGTCAGCAAGCTGCACTTCGGTACGACGGACTCCGACAGCGTCAAGCGGCTCCAGTTCGTGCTCAACCACATCAAGCTGGTGAACGGCAAGAACCTGAAGATCAGCGGGAACTACGACATCGACACCAAGAACGAAGCCACCAAGTGGCAGATCCAGAAGGACGGGTGCGAGCCCGGTACCCCGGCCGCCGACGGGAACATCGGACCGAAGCAGGCCGTCAAGTTGTTCGGCCCGACGTACACCATCAAGAGCTAGTCGCCGCTCTGACCTCGCGCCTGATCAGTGGCGCGTAGACAGTGGCCTGCGAGCTAGTCAGCGCCTCATGAAGCGATGACTAGCTCGCAGCCTGTGTCGCGCATGGCTTTGCGGGCGGCGCTGGACAGGCCGGCGTCGGTGACGATGACGTCCAGGTCCGCCCAGGTGGCGAACGTGCTCAGGCCGACCGTCCCCCACTTGGTGTGGTCGGCGACCACGACCACCTCGCGACTCGCGGCGATGAAGGACCGGTTGGTCTCGGCCTCCATCAGGTTCGGCGTGCTCAGGCCGTGCTCCGCGTCGACGCCGTGCGCGCCGAGGAAGAGCAGATCGAGATGCAGTGATGCCAGCGCGGTCGTGGCGATCGGGCCGACCAGAGCGTCGGAGGGTGTCCGGATGCCGCCGATCAGAACGACCGTGCGGTCGGAGCGGCTGTTGCCGTGGAACACGTCCGCGATCCGGGCTGAGTTCGTCACCACGGTCAGGTTCTCGACGCGGAGTAGCTGACGCGCCAGCGCGTAGGTCGTCGTACCGGCGCCGATGCCGATCGCGCTGTCCGGCTGGACCCGGCGGGCGGCCTCGGCCGCGATCGCCTGCTTGGCCGCCGATTCCTGGGTGAGCTTGGCGTCGAACCCCGGCTCGTGCGCGCTGCGCAGACCGACCGACGTGGCACCGCCGTGCACCTTGTGCAGCAGCCCGCTGGAGTCGAGCGCGTCCAGGTCACGCCGGATCGTCATGTCCGACACGCCGAACCGGTCCACCAGCTCAGCGACCGTGATCGCACCACGACTGTTGACCTCGGCAACGATCGTGGCCTGCCGTTGAGCGGCCAACTGCCCGCCCCGCCCCCGCTGCGCTTCTGCTCCGGCTGCGTTCACAGCTCACAGCCTAGTGATGAAATCGATGTCTGTCAGGGAAATGCCGTTGCCGACGTTGGTTGCGCCACGTCAGGCTGAAGCATGCGATTCCCTGAGGACGTGCCGGTGCTGACCGACGGAGTGGTCACCCTGCGTGCGCACACCGACGCCGACATCGAGCCCACGTACGAGATGTGCCAGGACCCGCAGATGCAGCGCTGGACCACGATTCCGGTCCCGTACGAGCGCGAGCACGCGGTGAACTTCCTGACCCGGCTGATCCCGAACGGCTGGCGCGACGGCGGTATGTGGGCCTGGGCGATCGAGTACGACGGACAGTTCGCCGGCACCATCGACCTCCGCGACGGCGAAGGTGGGACCGGCGAGGTCGGGTTCGCGGCGGCACCCTGGGCCCGGGGCGCCGGGGTGATGACGCGGGCGTTGAAGCTGGTGGTCCGGCACGCGTTCGACGTGCTCGGCTGGGATCGCGTGATCTGGCGCGCCTTCGTCGGCAACTGGGGCTCCCGGCGCGTCGCCTGGAAAGCCGGCTTCCGCGGTCTGGTCGTCGTACCAGGTGGTGGGACGTCGCGTGGGGTGCGGTACGACGACTGGGTCGCCACCATCGGCCGGGACGACGAGCTCGAACCGCAGGGCAACTGGTGGAAGGTGCCGGAGCTCGAGGGTGGTGGGATCCGATTGCGCGCGTTCCGGGCGACGGATGCGAAACGGGTCGCGGAGGCGTGCAACGACGAGCGGACGCAGTTCTGGCTGGCCGGGATGCCGTCGCCGTACCAGGTGACGGATGCCGAGGCGTTCATCGAAGGCCGGCTGGAGAATCTGGCGACCGGCGACGGTGTGTCGTGGGCGATCGCGGACGCGGAGTCCGACGAGGTGCTCGGCTGCGTGAGTGTCTTCGACATGAACCACCGGATCGACAAGACCGTGGGCGAGATCGGGTACTGGTCGCACCCGGAGACCCGCGGCCGTGGAGTCATGTCGACCGCGGTCGGGCTGGTCATCGACCATGCCTTCAAGCCAACAGAACAAGGCGGTCTAGGCCGGCGACGGCTGACCCTGTTCGCTGCCGAAGGCAACACCGCATCCGCGTATGTTGCCCAGGTCAACGGTTTCACCTACTTCGGCACCCAGCGGTCGGCGGGCCCGCGCCGCGACGGCGAGTACTCCGACATCCTCGGCTTCGACCTCCTGATCACCGACCGGGCGCGGGGCTGATCGTCGTACTGCGAAACCGGCGTGGTGGTGGTGACCGCCAGAAGTCGGAGGAATACGGCCAGTTGGTGCCATACGACACAACTTCCCCTCGCCGTCGGGGCATCCGGCTGCTTGAATCGACGCGTGAGAGATCGTGAGGAGCTCGTCCGCCGCTGGCAGGCCGGGTGGTCCGTCTCAAGAGGATGGACCACTGTGGAGGACGACAACGACGGCATCCTGACCGTCCGCGCCGGTGAGGAGAGTCGCCCGACGGAGTACGTCGTCCTGGATGCCGATGACAAACCGGAACGGGTCGTTCGTGCCGCCGAGCTGGCGATGGCCGGGGGCGGTGGTCGTGGGGCCGGCTGGATCACCCTGGCCACCGACGACAAGGAGGCCCGGATCGAACAGCTCGAGGACCTCGGCCTGGAGGTGCAGCAGGACCAGGACTGGCTGATGACGATCCAGTTGTCGGAGCAGCCGGTCATGAAGGTCCCCGAGCGCTACACGCTGCATACCGAGATCGAGAACGACCTCATCATCACCCGCGCGACCGTGCACGGCGGCGTGGTGTCGAGCGGGCGGATGGCCGTGGTCGGCGAGGATGCGGTCGCCGACCGGATCGAGACGGATCCGGCGCACCGGCGGCGCGGACTCGGCAGTGCAGTGATGGCCTCGCTGGTCGAGACGGCCGCGGCGCAGGGCGCCAAACGCGGCATCCTGATCGCGTCGATCGACGGCCTGCGCCTCTACCGCAGCCTCGGCTGGAAAGTCGTCTCGGACATCGTCATCGCTCGATCTCGGTGACCACGCATTCAAACGCATGACTATGTCAAAGGTTCGTGAAGTGCGGTTGGCGCGAGGAGTGAGTTTCGGCTGAGGTGGGCAAGGCTGCCCACCATGACGAACCACAGAGGATCGCGCCGCCGCGGAGTGATCGGGCCGGTCCTGGCCTCAGTCACGACGCTGGTGCTGATCGCCGGCGTCGGGTGGTTCGTGCTGCACGAGACCGCGAGCATGCTCGTCAGCCGCGACGAGCCGGTGGCGACGCTCGATGCCTCCGCCACACCTTCGCGTCGCGCGACTCCGTCGTACACACCTCGTCGTACGACGGCCAGTCCCACGCCGACGCGGTCGAAGAGCGTCACGCCGACTCCACGCCGTACCAGTACAGCGCCGAGCCGGGCGGGCACGCGGACCAAGCCGACGCCGTCGCCGACTCACAGCAGTACGCCGCAAGCGACCACGACGGTCGGCGGTACGGCGGAAGCGCAGGTGCTGCAGCTGACCAACAACGAGCGGGCCAAGGCCGGCTGTGGACCGCTGCGGATGAACAGCGCGCTGACCAAGGCGGCCGAGGCGCACGCGGCGGATATGGTCGACCACCACTACTTCTCCCACGACAGCCTGGACGGCACCAACCCGTTCGACCGGATGAGGGCGGCCGGGTACACCGGCGGCGCGATGGCCGAGAACATCGCCGTCGGCTACAAGACCGCGGCCGACGTCGTCGAGGGCTGGATGAACAGCGCCGGGCACCGCAGGAACATCCTCAACTGCACCTACACGGTCATCGGCATCGGGTACGACGCCGGCCAGGTCAAGCCCGAATGGGGCAGCGGCAGCTGGGTGCAGGACTTCGGCGGTTAATCGTTTGCTGGAGAACCTTCGGGAATCGTTAAGAGGCGTCCCAAACCTGTAACGGTGACCTTACTCATCGGTTAAGGTCGCGTGCGGTAACCAGCCGGGGACCCGGCAGGTCCGGACAACTGCAGCGCGGGGAACGACGAACGAAGCACTCGGTACGACGAAGAGGATTCGCCCACCTTATGACGGATTCGCCTGCCCCACGGCGGCACCGCGGCAGCAGACGAGCTCCCAGGCGGAGCCGTGGTCTGTTCGGTCCGATCGCGAGTGCGCTGTCCGTCCTGGTCGCCATCGGTCCGGTGATCTGGTTGATGACTCGCGAAACCTCGACCGTCGACGGCGCCACCAAGGTCCTGAACGTCTCCGAGGACACCCGGGACAACTCCGGTCGATCCATCGTCGACGACACCAGCTCCGCCAGCACCACAGTCGCCAGGACCCTGTCGTACGGCGTGAGCACGCCCGTCGCCGGCACCCCTGGCTTCGGCTCGGCCGCGTCGACATCAACCTCGAGCGAGCCAGGCTCAGGCAACCGCGGTACGCCCACCAGCAGCGTGAAGACCGTGACGGTCACGCCAACGGCACCGCGCACCACGAAGGCCCACACCACACCGCGGCCGTCGCGGACCTCTGCCACGAAGACTGTGTCGACACCCAGTGACCCGCCGGCGCAGCCGATAAGTGGAGGGGGCACCAGCGCGCAGGAGCGCGAGGTGCTCAACTACACGAACGCGATCCGGCAGCAGCAGGGCTGCGGCCCGCTCCGGCTCGACACCGCGTTGGTCGAGGCGGCCGGTACGCACGCGTCCGACATGGTCCGCCGCCACTACCTGGACCACACCAATCCTGACGGGCAGGGGCCGGCCGACCGGATGGCCGCTGCCGGATACCGTGGCTCGGGCTGGGGCGAAAACATCGCCGCCGGCTACGACTCCGCGCAGAAGGTCGTCGCGGCCTGGATGAACAGCGAGGGACATCGCCAGAACATCCTGAACTGCCGGTTCACCTCGATCGGCATCGGCTACGATCCCGGCCGGGTCAGGTCCGACTGGGGCCCAGGCAGCTGGGTCCAGGACTTCGGCCGAAGCTGAGGGAATCGTCATTGTGTCGAAAACACCGAGTGGTGCGGAGACGTTGTCTCACGCCCACAACGTCCGGCCGGTTCACGGCCGGTCACTGCGGGTAGATCCGTCCTTGTCATGTCGCCGGATGGCCTGGGGTCCCGGTGAAACGGATGATGAGGCTCGTCTTGGGGGCGAGACAGTGAAGGGAACGACGAAATAATGTCCGAGTCCGGCGCCAACGGCCGGTACAAGCCACGCAGGAAAGCGACCCGAGCCGCCTCGCGCTCGTCGCGGTCCAGCGCGGCGAACACCCGGCCCACCCCGACGGAGACCACCCCGCCGAGCCCACCGGAGCCGCCCAGGTACGCCCCGCGGACCAGCGACGAGTCCTCGTTCTGGTCGTCCGCGCGGTCCGCCGACGCGGCGAGCGAGTCCTCCTTCTGGGCGGACAACCAGGCGCGGCGCGCCTCGACGCCTCAGTACGCACCGCGACCGGAAAGCCAGTACGCACCGCGACCGGAGACCGAGTCCGCGCTCGGCTCGGCGAGCTACATCGCCGACTCCCACTCTCGGCTGGGTGTGTCCACCCAACTGACCTCGCGCACGAGCGCCCGCTCGGCGTCGGGCGGCAGCCCGTCCTGGGTGACCCAGTCGGCCGCAGGGACGACGAGCGAGCCGGCGGCGCGGACGAGGGAGTCGGCGGCGTGGACGAGCTTGGGGGCCGGTACGGCGACGAGTTTGGGATCCAGCGCGGCGACCGACTTGAGGTCCGGCGCAGCGACGAGCGCCAAGGCCTCGGACACGACCACAAGTCGGAGCACCGACGCG
>WNGE01005048.1_pt1 | contig 15066 bp, 13 predicted proteins | sample 5400651 | NCBI WGS metagenome assembly WNGE01 (sample SAMN13153370, study PRJNA577476) | soil metagenome | isolation source: 60 cm soil or saprolite under grassland replicate 2 | place: USA:California | collected 2016-06-15 | reverse complement strand
TGGCTCACAGTGCGCGAGAACGTCGAATACGGTCTCAAACTCAAAGGGGTTGGCAAATCGGAACGGCGCAAGGTATCAGATAAAATTCTGAAATCGGTGGGGTTGGCAGATTTTGCTAATCGTTATCCGAAAGACCTTTCCGGCGGCATGAAGCAGCGAGTAGCAATAGCCCGAACCCTGGTCAATAATCCGCGCGTGGTGTTAATGGACGAACCGTTTGGCGCTCTTGATCCACAAACCCGCTGGGGAATGCAGAGTTTGCTCCTGGATATTTCGCGGGCTGAGAACAACACGATTTTGTTTGTCACTCATGATGTATCCGAGGCGGTCTACCTGGCCGACACAATCTATGTACTGTCTCAGCGCCCGGCGCGTATTCTGCATCAGGTTGATGTGCCCGAATTCTTAGTGCACGATATCGCGTTAAAATCAGCACCGGAGTTTCGCGCGGTCGAGAAACAGTTGCTCGACTTGATTTATGCACCGAGTAAACAGTAAACCGGTCTTGGGTCTTTGGCCTTTGTCCTTTTGCCTTTGTTACTGTTCTTGTCCACAACACAAACCACCAAACCCGAAGGCCAGGACCAAAGAGACCAAAAACCAAAGACTAAGCCCAAGACCAAAGACCACGATCACGGTTTACGATTAAAACGATCACGGTTTACGATTAAAATATGGGAGGAGCAACCGGAAAACAGGGTCTGACTAAGCCGCCGCAAGCGGCCGTGCGGAAAGATGGTGTACCCGTCAACGTTACGCCGCTGCGCGATGATACGCTGGCCGCGAGCCAGGCTTTCATCAGGCAGACGATTTACGAAAAGCGGTCCTATCTAAAAGCTGCGTTTGCAAATCCCTACAACCTCTCGTTGCTTGTGGGCGGGCTGGCAGCCTCAGCGCTGACTCTTAACCCCTTACTGGCCGTGATTGTTGTTGGCCTTGAAGTCCTTTGGGTGGTGAACGCGCCCGGATCGAGGCGGCTCCAGGAATTGCTCTGGGACCCGAAGTTCGATGAGCAACAACAAGCGGAGGAGCAGGCTAAGCGTGCTGCGCGACTGCAGAGTCTTGACGAAGCAGATCGCGAGCGAGTGCTCTCGCTCTTTGCGCGCCAACAGGAGATTAACGCTCTTGCTGCGCAGAACCCGTCATTCACCGGCGAGTTGTTGCGCACGGAACTCACCAAGACGGATCGTTTGGTGGAATCGTTCATGGAAATGGCTATGACGTGCGGGCGCTATGACGCCTACCTGAATTCAATCGACCTGAGCGAACTTGAAAGAGACCGGCGGCACTGGGAAGCAATCGTCAAAGGACGGGATACGCGGGACTCGGAAACGGACATCGCTCGCAAAAATCTCACCGTCATCATGAAACGCTTCGACAAGATGAAGGAGATTCACCACTACCTGACTGTGGCGCGCGGACAACTTGATCTGATCGAGAACTCTTTTCAGTTGATTGCCGATCAGATCGTCACGATGCAGTCGCCGCAGGAGCTAACCGGCCAGCTTGACGAACTGCTCGATGGCGTCGAGTCGATTAAACAGACCGCGGCCGATACCGAAAGGCTGTTGAATCCACTGGGCTTAAGGGATCTGAACATATGAGTGAGCCGCGGCTGCTTCCCGTCTGGGCCGAAGATTTGCGGCGTCGCTACTTGCGGGGCGAGGCTTCGATGTTTGTCCTGCATGGCAATGTCTATGACGTTGTTCTTTGTCACAAGAAGATGATGGCGCTCACCGAATTCCTGACCGATGTGTTGCTCAAGGAATCCAAGGAGACGATTGCCGTTTATAACGTGGCCACCGGAGCGCGTTTCACCAAGCGTGCGAACAGCGTAACCGGTCTCGAGGACCTGCTACTGGCCAGCGAAAAAGATCGAATCTTCGCTGCGCTCGAACGTTTACTGGTAGGTTCTACGAAAACGGCGGTCATTATGGAATATGCAGAAGCGATTGCTCCAGCGGGCGATCCTAACTTTCAAGGCGAATCTGACCGGGCCGCGATTGTGACACTGCATCGCTGGTCGGCGCTCCCGGAGATCGAACGGGGCGATAACGTCGTACTGCTCATCGCCGAGAACTTGACGGAGTTGGCGCCTAAACTGATTTCCAATCCGAAGGTTGCTGTTGTGGAAGTGCCAATGCCGGATCACGACACGCGGAGGGAAGCCGCAATGCTGGCAGACGCACGTTTGACAGAAAAGGATGGGGAACGCTATGCGGGAATGACCGCAGGTTTAAAGGCCATCCAGATAGCATCGATATTGACCCCTCAGCCCGCCGTCGAAGAAGAGTCTGCCGACCGCGAAGCCTATATCGCCGGCTTGCTCGGCGGCGCTCCTGACGCGGCCGGACGCGCGCACAAGCTCGCCGCCCTTACCAATAATCTGAGCCGTGAGGAGATCAAGGAACTCGTCGCGCCAACGGCTGCCCCGCCTCTACCTGACGCGACCCTTCCGAGTCCGATTGAACGCGCTCGCAAGGAGACAGATCGGCTCATCACCCACAGGAAACGGGAGATTATCGAACGTGAGTGTTTCGGGCTGGTTGAGTTCGTGGAGCCTGCGCACGGGTTTGAAGTTGTCGGCGGAATGGAAGAGGTCAAGAAAGATTTGCTCGTCATTGCGGAGAGCATTCGGGAAGGACGCACCAGCCGCGTGCCGATGGGCGTCCTTTTCACCGGGCCAATGGGCACAGGCAAAACATTCGTCGCCGAAGCATTTGCCAAAGAATGTGGACTAACGACGATCAAACTGAAGAATTTTCGCTCCAAGTGGGTCGGCGCGACGGAAGGCAATCTCGAAAAAATCCTGAATGTGATTCGCGCCATCGGACAGGTCGTCGTAATCATAGATGAGGGCGACCGCGCCTTCGGCAACACCGATGGCGAAGGCGATGGTGGCACTTCCTCCCGCGTCATCGCGCGCATCAAAGAGTTTATGTCCGACACCTCGAATCGCGGGCGCATCCTGTTTTTGGTGATGACAAACCGACCGGACAAACTCGACGTAGATCTCAAACGCGCCGGTCGGCTCGACCGAAAAATTCCCTTTCTCTACGTCCAGACGCCGGAAGAAGTGGAACTCGTTGCGCGCGCGCTCTTGCGCAAGAACAAGATCAAGACAGACGTCGACCTGCCGACCATGCGCGACGGGTTTTCCACCAAACTTGTTGGGTATAGCAATGCTGATATTGAAGCTGTGTTGCTGTTGGCGAATGAAGAGGCTGCCCGTGAAACTGGTGGCGATGCGCCAGTGTTGGCTAGCCATTTCCTGCGGGCCGCCAACGACTATTTTCCCAGTCGAGACGCTGAGTTGCTCGAATACATGGAACTACTCGCCGTCTTTGAAACCTCCAGCCGTCGTCTCTTACCAGCCAAGTACGCGTCCATGACCCCTGAAGACCTGGATGCGAGGCTGCGGCAACTGCGAACCATAGTTGGCGGTCGTCGTTAAAAAGGCACTTTGGCTGACTTGGCTCCTTGATCCATTCCGAATTAGTCCGCAGCATCAGCTTTTTCTTCGTGATATTCGGTAATACTTTCGTAGACTTCCGGCGGGAATTTCAGATCTTTGTAGACGTTGCACGCATCTGGATCTTTTGGATTTGGACAGATGGGAAACTGCTGTTGCTCCTGAAACTCAAGCACTTTCTCGCGGCTTGGAGGACTATAGCCTTTTGTTACTACTTGTTCTATCAGAGCGCGCGCTTTCTCTTCGTCCAAGCTGGAATCCAGCTCAAGCTGTTCGAACAGTTGGTCTTCCGGAAGGAAATGCCGCGCCACCATTGCGAATACCAGCCTGCCGTAATGGCCAATATCCTGGCCCTGTGAAAGCGCATCGAGCAGATGGGCCATCATGCCATTCTTTCTTAATTCTGCTACTGACATCGCAAAACCTATTGAATGAATTCAGAAATTATATACCCTGGGCAATCACCCTTTACGTTTGAAGTATTGTACCGCCCGTTCGTGCTTTTCCGCCCCTTCACGCGTGTCGAAGGTGCCGAGGTTTTTCCGCTTGCCCGTCTTTGGATCCACTTTCCTCGAGTAGAGCCGATACTTACCTGACTTCAGTTTTCTGATCATTGCGACTACCTCCGGGCAATGCTGACTTGAAGGCAAGCATCGCCCCGAATAAGGGTGATTCGTGATTAGCGACTAGCGGCAAGTTTTTGACTCCGACTTTTCACACCTGCACGCTTCTTGGTTACGGCCAGTTTTGCGGTGTTCTTTGTCCGCTTTCTCCCCGCTTTCGTAGCTGGCTTTTTGGCGGAAGCTTTACTATGTCGTCCCTTGGCATTTGCGTCCCCGAGTTTTCTTCGCTTCGCGACTTTTTTGTGGGCCTCGGCCGCCACTTCCGCGACACGTTCTGCCGGAGTTACATTGGGCTCGTCAGGTTCAAGGGCGAATGGCAGCTCAAATTCCTCGGCCATCTCGCCTTGACTCTTCTGAAACTCAAACTCATTCAGGTTTCCACCCTGCAGTTGGTATCTCTGGATGTTTCGCTTCGGATCTTTCGGCATGCTCTTCTTCCTCCCGACCGATCTAGATTGACCTGATTCTCTTAATGATTACTTTCAGACAGCTTGTGTTGCCTTCCATACAGGTCGCGAAGTTCTTCCTTGGCCGCTTCAAGCCGCTTCAATCTGGACTTGGAAAGCTTTTTGCCCGCGCGATTTATGTAGAAATTCAGCATCGACATAGCAGAGCGAAAGGGGTCGGTCTTACGACGGCGACTGCGATCCGCAGATCGTTTTAGGGACCGCGCGATACTGCGCGGATCATCCTTAGCAAAGACGCCCTCATCGAGATCCAGAGCGTTGCTACTCTCAGTCACTTCCTGAGACCATCGTTTGCGCGCACCTCTCGCCATTGTTGGGCCACCTCACTACTCAAGGGCTTAATGTATTTCTTCTCTCCAAAATCTAACCCGCGTGCCGTTTTCATGTGTTTTCTTCCCCCGAGATAGATATAGGACGACTTCACATAGTGGCCGTGCCCTGAGCGAGCAAACTTTCCAGACTCGAGGCGTCACGATTAGGACGCGTGTCTTCACCAACAGTCTCCCCACCATCATCTAGACCAGCCAGGCGTTTGATTTCCGTGTTGGTTATCCCACGGGTTAGAAGCAACAGACCTGCCGCCCCAAAACCAGCGCCTAACGCATCTCGCCGTACGCCGCCATAGACCGCAAGCGATGCACCGGCTGCACTAGCAACAAAACGGGCTGCCGGCGACCAGTTCTCCTTCAGAAACTCGAATTGATAACCCTGCCGCTCACGCCCTCCCTGGAGCGCTGGATGATTACCAGCTTCTTTGTGAACCTCAAGGTTGTTAGCAACCTCGTTGACACCCTCAATTTGTTTCACACAATTCAAGAGTTTATCGACTTCTGCTTCGAGTATTGGCCCGCTCAGGGTAACGTTGGCATTTTCGGAAGCTACTACAATCGCCTTTGGATGAGAGACTATTCTGCCGAGCTTGGAGCGCACGCGATCGATGAGTACGGCGTCGTCAGTTTCAGCAGAAGTAAATCTTGATTTAATGCTCGCTGCAAGCCCCTGCGCACGGTTACGAAAGTCACGAGCGGTAATCTCGATTCCTTGACCAGCCTTCTTGGTTGCGGACGAGATTTTGTCTCGCAAAAGCGCTCGTCTTCGCTTTCCTCGATCAGGATCGAGCACGTACATCACTATGGTCCCAATTCCCAATCCCGCGCCAAACGTCAGTCCTTTGTTCATGGCTTTACCCTCTTTCTTCTTTGATCAACCGAGCAGAACTCCACTGTTTTTATTTTTAGACAACCAGTATGCGGATCCTTGTCGCAATCGAAATGCCAACTGAGCAGCATTCGGTAGCGAATTTTATATATGGACCAGGCAATGCAAATGGAAGTGATCGAGATAATAACACGGTATGCATGTTGCCTATTTACAACCATGAAACGGCCTTTGATTAGGCAAACAAAAATCAGGAGATAGTCGGCGAGAGTCCTACGCGTTCTTCGGATCGGTCGCTCATACTAAGCCGTATATCTCAGTGTGTGTTACTGGTACGGAAATTCATAGTGATGTTCCGATTTCATGCGAGTACCAGAAGTTGAAAGGAGTGAGCATGCCTGAACAAAAGACACGGGAACGCGCTGAGCAGGACAAGCGCGAAGGAAAAGCGCCCAGCACACAAGCTGGAGAGTTTGTTCGAGAAGAAGTTGAACACGTTCGCAAAGGCAAGCACGGTGCACGTTCAACTAAGCAAGCGATCGCGATTGGACTGTCGAAAGCCCGTCGCGCTGGCGTGAAGCTTCCTGCAAAGAAAGGAACGTCAAAGAAGACCAAAACGCAGGCGGCGCGCGATATTCAAGAAGGGATGAGCGCTTCCAAGGGAAAGAAGTCGGCCAGGCGCTCGCGCGCAACCTCGAGCGCGCTCAAGCGCGAAGGACGCAGTGCGGCGTCCAAAAAAGCGCTATCGCGCCAGGCTCGCAGCGCGGCAGCCAAGCGTTCGGCGGCTTCCCGCTCGCGTTCTGCGAAGAAGGCTGCCCGAACGCGCAAGAAATAGGCTATTAGCATCGCTTCGTTCGATAGACTCTGAACCTCACGAGACGCAGACTTCGCCAATTTAAGGCGCATATCGATGAAAGCTCCCAAAGAAGTATTGCCATTATCTGAAGCAGTGACCCATCTGCTGGAAGAATGTCGAATGGTTTTACCCGGAATTCAGGCGCTGTTTGGCTTTCAGCTAATTGCCGTATTCAATTCGACTTTTCGCGAAAGACTTGATTTGACCGAACAGTGTATCCACCTGGCTGCAATAGGCCTGGTCGCGATAGCGGTAGCTTTGGTCATGGCACCGGCGGCTCTTCATCGTCAAACAAGCCCACAAGCCGCGACGCAGGATTTCATTACTATAGCCACTCGGTTGTTGCTGCTGTCGATGTTTCCTTTGATGCTGGGTATTAGCTTCGACTTCTATCTAATTGCGAGATTAATTCTCAACAACAACCTGATCAGCTTATTCCTGTCAGCAGTCTTATTGATCCTGTTCGCAACGCTGTGGTTTCTCTTTCCGCGTCTGACCTTCTTGCAAAAACTCGTGCGTGGAGGCCATGACCGCGGGCGTTTGGGCATTGCTCGCCGTCATAGCCGTAGTCAATAGGAAAGTCAAAATACCCTATTTGGCAATCACTCCACAGGCAATGCGATCACCGGAGTTTCCGGATGGATCCGTCTTCATGTCATCCGCTTTCGCATGAATGACCAATGCTGTTCCACCGTCAGTGAAAAGCGAATACTTGCCTGACCCCAGATTTACCCTCGGGTCAGTTATCGTCACCCGCGCAGTTCCATTAGCGCGCACCAAAAAATTATTCATATCTCCGGCATGTGGACCCATTGGGTTTTTCAATCCGTGTAACTTGCCCGCAGGGTTGAAGTGTGGCCCGGCAGCTTCGAAACCCGGCCCTTCACACTTGGCCATTTGATGAATATGAATTGCATGCTCACCAGGCGGAAGGTTCTTTAGATCCAACCTGATTCTGACCCCGCGGCCGGCGGGAGAGATCGTAGCAGTGCCGACACTGTCGCCCTGAGCGTTCTTCATCTCCACCTTAAGACTGCTTTTCTGTGCTTCTCCAAAGGTCAACATAGAAGTCATCAGGATTGCCGCAGTTAGCCATACAAACAATTGTCGTCTCATGATTCTTCTCTCCTCGTAACGTTAATAGTAAAGAAATGGTTTGCGCGGTCAGGGGGGCTAACAATCAGATCAGAATTGCAATTTCAAAGACATTTGCATGGTGCGTGGCCCACCGATCTGGTAGATCGAGTTGAGGCCTACGCTGCCCACACTGCTTCCCAAGCTTCTTCCGAACATCGCAGTCGACTCTCCAAAGAAGCTATTGCCAAGGTCACCAACGGGATCGCCAAAATTCGGTCGATTTAAGAGGTTGAAGATGTCCATCCTGAATTGCAGGTTGATTCTTTCCGTAAGAGCGAAGCGCCGGCGCAGCGCCAAATCCAACTGTCTTAGGGGGAAACCGCGTAGAGCGTTTCGACCCAGTGTGCCCTGCCGAGCCGCTTGTGAGATGGTGAACGCTTCCCGATTAATGGCCCGTCCCCCCGGAAACGATGAATCTTTGAGATAAAGTGGGACACCGGGAATTAAGTCTGGACGAAAATTGAATGGACCAAAGCCGATGTCGTGTATGAAGAATATATCTACGGGTCCAGCCGTCCGTGCCATAAGAATGCCGTCCACGGACCAGTTGCGAAGCAGGCCCCTTCCGAATGCGCCGAAAGGAGGCGTAGGAATACTGTAAGTGATGGCACCAGCAAACGAATGCCTCACGTCAAAGTCGGATGAAGCTCGATCAAAACGTGAGTTAATGACTGTTGACGGTGGATTGGCAAAAGAATCATTGGACGCGTTGTCAATTGAGTGCGACCAGGTGTAGGCGAGATGCGATTGCAGGTCGCGCGAGAGCCGGCGCTGGAACTGAAGCTGAAGTGCGTGATAACTCGAAGCCGCCTTATTTGTTGTGATGAATACTTGCATGAAATCTGAATTTGGGTTGACAAGCAGCTCCTGGCGGAGCAGGCGGCGGCCCACTGCGCCGACGTATGAAGCCGACAGGCTGCGCTTGGAGCCGAGCGATTGCTCAAAGCCAACATTCCACTGCATAGTCAAAGGCAGCCTGAGGCGTGGATCTGACGCCTGAATCCGACTGACTGGAAAAGCAAGGCTTGGAGGGGGCTCTGTCAAAGAAGGATCCAACGGATAACTGACATTGGATAAGACTCGTCTTCGCAAATAGGGGAAGGAGACAGCCGCATTTGCGAGTGAGCCTGTGCCCAGATCGTAGAAGATGCCAAAGCCTCCGCGCAGCAAACTCTCCCAACCCTGACGCTCAGACAGTTGATAAGCAGCTCCGAAACGTGGTGCGAAATTATTGTACGTGGACCTGTAGAAAGGCGTGCCTGCCGACGCGAGCGTAAGCGCTCGTGGATCATCCAGTCCTTGCACTGTATAAAGGGCCTGGCCGTCTCTACCCTTCGGCGGCGGGTTAAACTCCCAGCGCAAGCCGTATGTAAGCGTCAGACGACGAAAGATTTTCCAAGTGTCCTGTCCGTAGGCAGAAAAGTTTGTAAAGACGAGGCCAACTTTTTCTTGCGTTTCGATCGCAACTGATGAAGCGGTTCCACTACGCGCCCCGCTAATGCCATTGAATGAAGCGTATTGTTTATATTTCCATTGGCCGTAAACCGGCGTCAGGCGTCGATAGTCAACACCGAGTTTCACTTGATGCGAGCCTGAGAGGATCGCCAGGTTATCAACTAGATTCAATTGCCGCTGAAAGTTGGTTGCATCTTTGCCAACCGAGAATGAGACATTGCCGCCGAGGCTAAACCTATAAAGCGAGTTCTCAGGCGACGAAAGAAGTGGAAAGACCAGGGAATCATCGAAGGATCCAGCACCGCCAAAATCGTCTAGCTGAAAATATTTTCCGCCTTTGGTTGTGCTGTAGTTAAAGCGAAAATCGTTACTGACCGACGGAGTGATCGTATGAGTTGCGCCAATGGTCAATGTTTGAGTGCTGAAGGCCATCTGGACCGTCGTGTTCAGGGTGGTATTCGCTCCACCTCGCGTTTCCGTTTCCGAAACCCCGAAGCTGTAGCGACCAAACAGGGAGAGGTTCTCGCCGAGCTTCTGGTCTACCCGAATGCTTGCGGCATGTAAGAGAGCTTCATCAATGTAGCTGGATGTGAAGCGTGCGAAACCATTTGCGGCCCCCTCACCATTTGGCACGGGGAACGCATTTAAGAATGGTCGTATATTTTCCGGAGCAGCGTTACGCGCGAACATTGAGGGCACATCAACTGTCGCCACCTGCGGCGAGCGTAGACGCAGCCCTTCATAAGAAACGAAGAAAAATGTCTTGCCCTTGATGATTGGCCCACCGAAAACGCCGCCGAAGTCATGGTGACTAGGCTGAGGTTTGCGCAGATCGTCGCGGTTCGCGAACCAGTCATTGGCGCTCAAGGCACCGCTACGAAAATATTCAAATAGACTGCCGCGAAACTGATTGCCGCCCGGGCGGGTTTGCACCAGCACTTGCGCGCCAGGTGTGCGGCCAAATTCGGGCGCAAAGCTGCTCGTCAGAGTTTTGAATTCTTGCAAGGCATCGATCGAGAATAAGCTGTGCGTCGTGCCGAGTGCAGTTAAACCTGGCAGAGAGCCTGACCCGGATTGGCCTAGTCCCTGGGCTCCGGCGGCAACGCCGATATTAGCGCTGACGCCATCTACCATGAAGTAATTAGCGCTGGCACGTTGGCCGTTCACAGTGAACTGTCCCTGGTCGGCGAACGTTGGTTTGGTAAGGGTGACTCCAGGCGCGAGTGTTATGACTGGCTGAAGACTGCGGCCATTCAACGGCAGATTCTCAACCATCTGCCGGTTGAGAGTTGTGGCGACTGCAGGAGATCGTTGAACAATGGAACTGTCAGGATCGACTGTTACGGTTTCTCCAATCTGGCCTACCTTAAGTTGAATCTTGAGGGCGAGCTGATCGTTAACCTTGAGCGAGAGTCCTCTAATTTCAGCAGTGGCGAATCCCTGCTGCTGGACGGCAACTGTGTAATTGCCCGGCGGAAGCTCGGTAAGAATAAAGGCACCCACCTGGCTGGTCTTCGTCTCTTTTCTGATCGTTTTGCTGATATCCTTTACCGATACTCTTGCCTCCGGGACAACAGCGTCATTCTCGTCCACAACCGTTCCCAGTACCGTTCCTCTTGCCAGCGCTGGGTCGGCGACAAAGGACGCGTTCCCGAACAGTTCTCGATTCTGTCCTTGACTGACATTAATGATTGAAAGGAGTAGGCAGACAGACACTAAAGCCGTTTCGAGTGAAGCATTGCGAGATACCGGTCTCACGGCCTCCGCCCTCTGGTGATGTACTTACTTTGGGGGTCGACGAATTTTACGACATCCGATGGCCCTGGTACAAGAACTAGCAAGTCACAGGATCAGCACGAGGCAACCGCCGGCGCAGTTGACAGGACAAAGTAAACAACAAAGATAATGAAAGTTGCGGACCGTTAGGAGTGGGATTGATGATGCGATGCAGTGAAAGATTTCCTAGTTCCGGCCTTCGAGATGTGCTCTGTTGCGCTGTTGTTTCATCTGCAATTCTCCTTTTCGGTTCGTCGATCAGTATCGCTCGTTCTTTCTCTCGGATTGCGGGATCATCTCAACAAGACAGCCGCATCGCAGCCGCCCAGCAAATCTTCGCCGAAGGCCAGCAACTTTTTGGCGAAGGCACAGCGGTCTCGAAACACCAAGCCATTGAGAAATTTTCAGAGGCCGCCAAGCTCTGGCATGCTGTGGGAGACAAGCGGCGGGAAGCCATCGCCCTCAGCTTCATGGGCAAGATTTATGATCTCCTGGGCCAGAAAGAGAATGCACTCAAATACTACACTCAAACACTTGCGCTCATACGCTCGGTCGGTGATCGTTCGAGCGAAGCAGCGACACTGAATAATATTGGCTTGATCTACGACTCACTGGGAGAAAAGCAGAAGGCCCTAGAGTACTACAACAGCGCCCTGCCGATTTTGGAAGAGCTTGGTGATCGCCGCGTCCAAGCTATTACACTCGTCAACGTTGGGCTGGTTCACGACTCGATCGGCGAGAAGCAGAAAGCGCTGAAGTTTTACCAGCAGGCCCTGCCACTGTTTCGCGCGGCAAATGATCGCGCGGATGAAGCGGTCACACTCAACAACCTTGGCTATCTCTATGATTCAATAGGAGAGGAGGAGAAGGCGCTCGCCTATTTCGACCGCGCACTCCCCATCTTGAAGGAAATCGGCGACCGCCGCGTTGAAGCCATCACGCTGAACAACATCGGCTATGTCTACAACGCGCTGGATGACGAGCAGAAAGCACTGGACTATTACAATCGTGCGCTACCAGTTTTGCGCGTCGTTGGTGATCGGCGCATGGAAGCCGTCACACTCAATAATATCGGTCTGGTGCAAAAGGCGCTCGGTAATAATAAGAAAGCGCTCGAGTTCTTCAGTCAGGCCCTTGAACTCCGCCGCGCCGTGAGCGACCGCTCAGGTGAAGCCATCACCCTGAGCGACATCGGTTCCGTTTATGCTCGGCTGGCTGAGGCGCAAAAGGCGCTCGATCTTTACAAAGATGCTCTTCAGCTTAGCCGCGCAGTCGAAGATAGAAGCACAGAAGCGTCCATCTTGCGCCGCATTGCGATGGTCAAGAGGGATCGCGGTGAACTCGCAGAAGCTCGCGCACACCTGGAAGAAGCACTCGCTATTATCGAACGTTTGCGCACAAGGATCGCAGGTCAGGAACTACGCGGCTCTTATTTCGCCTCGGTGCACCAGTTCTTTGAATCGTACATTGACGTTCTGATGCGCCTTCATCGTCTTGATCCGGCCGAAGGCTACGACGCGCTGGCGCTGCAAGCAGCCGAGCGCGCACGCGCGCGCAGTCTGCTTGACAGTCTCACGGAGGCTCGCAAGAACATTCGGCAGGGCGTTGACTCAAAACTTTTGGAACGTGAACGCGCACTACAACAGAAACTTGATGTCACAGCGGAACAGCAAGCGCGATCGTCAAGCAGCAGTGACCTTGACCAACAAATCGCAGCTCTAAAGAAGGAGACCGAGGCGCTTCTTATCCAATACCAGGAAGTCGAAGCAGAAATCAGAACCGATAGCCCGCATTATGCGGCGCTGACGCAACCTGTTCCTTTGAGTGTCAAGCAAATTCAAGAGCAAGTGCTTGATTCGGACACGCTGCTGCTTGAATATGCACTCGGCGATGAAAGGAGCTATCTCTGGGCCGTGAAAGCAGGTTCCATCAGTAGCTTTGAGCTACCTCCGCGAACACAGATAGAGGCGGCGACGCGTCGCGTTTATGAGCTACTGACCGCACGCAACAAACAAATCAAGTTTGAGAAGCCCGACGAACAACTGGCGCGCATCACGAAAGCCGACGCCGATTACATTTCAGCATCCGCTGATCTCAGCCAGAAGCTACTCGGCCCGGTCGCTTCGGAGTTAGGGAAGAAACGCCTGCTCATCGTAAGCGATGGTGCACTTAACTATCTTCCCTTCGCAGCATTGCCTGCGCCGCTCAATACAGAAGCCGGCAATGTTAAGTCACCTGACTCCAGACCTCGGGCTCCGGACTCACGCGTTCCTTTAATTGTCGAACACGAGATCGTTAGCCTTCCTTCTGCTTCTGCGCTTTCGGTACTGAGACGCGAGTTGAGGGGGCGCGCGCCCGTAACGAAAACGCTGGCTATAGTAGCCGATCCCGTATTTGAGCGAGACGATGAGCGAGTCAAGGATGTCAAGGCTCGACGTAGAGTCAATGCGGGACGAAAGAGATCTTTTGAGGTGAGACGTACATCCGACTTGCCAAGGGCCGATTCTTTGAGATCAATACCGCAAGTGGGCTCAGAAGAGGCGACGCAGATTCATCGGCTCCCCTTCACTCGACGCGAGGCTGACCAAATTCTGGCGCTCGTCCCTGAAACCGATCGTTTTAAGGCGCTTGACTTCGATGCCAATCGGGCCACTGCAACTAACCCCGCGCTGGGCCAATATCGTTACGTGCACTTCGCCACACATGGTTTTCTCGACGCAGCACATCCGGAGTTGTCAGGTATCGTGCTCTCGCTGGTGAATCGTCAAGGCGCTGAGCAGGACGGTTTTCTCTGGGCTCATGAAGTTTATAACCTGCGGCTGCCTGTGGAGATGGTGGTTTTAAGCGGTTGCCGAACAGGACTCGGCAAAGAAATCAAGGGCGAGGGAATCGTGGGACTCACGCGGGGCTTTATGTACGCAGGATCAGCACGCGTGCTGGTGAGTCTATGGGATATTTCTGACGAAGCTTCGGCGGAGCTGATGGCCCATTTGTATAAAGCCATGCTCAAGGAACACATGACCCCGGCTGCCGCGCTCAGGGCAGCGCAGGTTGAAATCTTGAATGACAAGCGCTGGCACGCACCATACTACTGGGCGGCGTTTGTTCTTCAGGGTGAGCCACGCTGAGAACTGCAACCAGATTATCGATACTAAAGAAAAGACCTTATAGTTCATTTCCGCTGTTTTGACTTTTGGATGGCGGCGAGTAAATCAGTGGCAATGCTAACGCTCACATTAGCCGGAGAGCCCCTATATGTGCCTCCGGCGTTCTGCCAGATCGTGTTGCCCCGAGGGTTTATGAGTTCAACGAAGATGTTGACTCTCTCTGATTCAGCCCCTGCGCTTCTTATGACAGTTACCTTCAACAAAGCATCGGCCTCGTCTCGATCATGGGCCAAGATGATTTGTTTGCCAGCATACAATCGTTCGCCGAGCATCTCTTGCACGCGCTTGCCTATTTTCTGGTCTCCGACTGCCTCAACGTAAACTTTCCTCACGGCAGAGAGCTGGGTTGTCGCCCGATCCACTCTGATACTCCGTGTTTCAGTTTCCGTCACTGTCCCAGGTTCATCTGCGATACCAGGTTTTTCCTGCAGGGAATTGCGAGCAGTGTTTTCAATTTTGGGAGATGGACCAACGTTCTGACGTTGTTGTCCGACGCCAGCGCCTTGTGGCTGCGCGTTTGACGATTTCGGAAGGCTTGTCTCTCCTGCGGTCGAAGTGGCGCCATTATCAGTTGCTGCTTTTGGGACTTGCGTTTCATCTTTTGCGCGGTCCTTCTGCTGAGCGGCAGCTATCTGGTTCGGCTCGGTCACGCCTACACTTTCTCTTCGAATGTACATTACGACTGCAAACGGAATGACGAAGACGATAATGAGCACAGGCACGAAAACTCGGCGATCTTTCCAGAGACTCTCAGACGCACCTGCGCCTAGCGATTGCACCAGTTGACGAAATAAGAGCGAGGCAGCGCGAAACGGATTGGTCTCGCGGTAACTGATTTCAACAACCGTGTTAGTCAACTGAGGCAAGATATGGATTGAAATCTCGTGCCCGGCTACAAGGATTATTGAAGCATCGGTTGGTTGAACGCTATTCGCAATGGGAGTGAGAAGATGTG
>WNGE01007945.1_pt1:12500-15079 | contig 15079 bp, 6 predicted proteins | sample 5400651 | NCBI WGS metagenome assembly WNGE01 (sample SAMN13153370, study PRJNA577476) | soil metagenome | isolation source: 60 cm soil or saprolite under grassland replicate 2 | place: USA:California | collected 2016-06-15 | reverse complement strand
TCACACTGAATTACATCGATTGGAAGCGTCCTGAGAACAACGTCTTTCACGTCACTGAAGAGTTCGAGATCGAGCGGCCGGGCGGCCCGCAGACGTGCCGCACGGATATTGTACTCTTCGTCAACGGCATCCCTTTCGCCGTGATCGAATGCGACCGGCACGACGGGAAGGACGCGATCAAGAGCGCCGTCACGAAACATCTGAGCAATCAGCAGAGCGAGTACATTCCTCGGCTCTTCGTCTACTCGCAGATACTCCTGGCGATAAACCAGAACGAGGCGAAGTACGCGACCACTGGAACGCCGCTCGAATTCTGGGCGCAGTGGCGAGAAAGGCCGGACGCTAATGGGGACGTCAATGAAGAGGTCGGCAGGCTGATCAACAAACCGCTTATGAAGTGGCAGAAGGATAAACTCTTCTCTGACCGCTTCGCCTATGCGCAGCGGTACTTCGACGAATTGGAAATGACAGGGCGGGCAGTCACGGAACAAGACAGGGCGATTTATTGTCTTCTCAGGCCCGAGCGGCTGATCGAGTTGGCGCGCCAGTTTATCGTCTTCGACGCCGGTCAGAAAAAGATCGCCCGCTACCAGCAGTACTTCGCCGTCAAGAAGACCTTGGAGAGAATCAAGCGTGTCGGGGCGGACGGCAGACGCGCCGGGGGCGTCATCTGGCACACGCAAGGGTCGGGAAAATCTTTGACGATGGTGATGATGGCGAAGGCGATTGCGCTGGAAGAGAGCGTCGTCGATCCGCGAATAGTTCTGGTGACCGACCGCATCGACCTGGACGATCAAATCTGGGCCACGTTCCACAGTTGCGGCAAAGAACCGATGAAGGCGACGACGGGCCGTCATCTGCTCGAGCTGTTGGCGCGTAAGAAGGCTGCGGTCATCACCACTGTGATCGACAAGTTCGAGACGGCGGTGAAGGCGTCGAACTATCAGAGCGATTCTAACAACATCTTCGCCCTGGTTGACGAAAGCCACCGCAGCCAGTACGGCGAGACCAACGCGCGGATGCAGAAAGTATTGCCGAACGCCTGCTACATCGGCTTCACCGGCACGCCGCTCAAAAAAAAGGACAAGAACACCGCCGCGAAATTCGGCGGTATTATTGACGCCTACACAATCGATGAGGCGGTGCGCGACAAGGCCGTCGCGCCGCTGCTTTACGAAGGCCGGGGCGTTCCGCGCGGCGCCGATCGGCGGATCTTTGCGGTCGCGCGGGACATCAGCGAACATTTCAGCCAGAATGTCCCGAAGCCGTTCAAGGCCCAACTGGCGACGGAATCGAAGATCGCCGCTATCAAATATAAACAGTGTCTGGATGAAATCGGCCTTGTCACTTCCGAGGTGTTGATCTCAGGCCCCGAGGCGCGCGAGGGCGATGAGGCCTTCGAACGCGCCGGCGATGAAGAAGTCCGGGCTTTCTGGCGACGGATGATGGAGAGATACGGTAGCGAGAAAGAATACAACCGCTCGTTGATCGAAGCCTTCAACAAAAGCGGTGAGCCGGAAATCATTATCGTCGTCGACAAGCTGCTCACCGGCTTCGACTCGCCGCGTAACATGGTTCTGTATCTCGACAAGGGCCTCAAAGGGCATGCCCTGCTGCAAGCCATCGCGCGCGTCAACCGCCTGCGCGAAGGCAAGGAGTTCGGCTTCATCATTGATTATTTCGGCGTGATAGGCGAACTCGGCGAGGCGCTCGATCTATACACTTCGCTGTCCGAATTCGAACGGGAGGATTTGACGTCGGCGCTGACCGACATCTCCGAAGAGACCGCTGAACTGCCGCGACGACACTCCGAGCTTTGGGACATCTTCAAAGGTCAGGGCGGGCGGAATGACGAAGAGGCGTTTGAGCGGGCGTTGGCCGATGAGGAGTTGCGCGGGCGCTTTTAGCGAGCGTGAAACAGCTCCACGCCGAGGAGATCGATTTCCGCGAGCACGAGGCGAAGGTGCAGAAGCTGATTGATTCTCACGCGGCGTCAAGCGATTCCTTGCGGATCGCGCCGCTCGCTCCGATCTTCGACCGGGAGGCGTTTCAGGCTCAGGTCGACAAGCTTCAATCCCTGGCTTCCAAGGCCGAAACCATCGCTAACCGCACGAAAAGAGCGATCGCCCAGAAGATGGAAGAAAACCCGTCCTTTTATCGCAGTTTCTCGAAAATTCTGATCGATGTGATAGGATCCTGGCGCGCAGGACAAATCTCCGACGCAGAGTGTTTGGAGCAGGTCACCGATGTGATGAACCAGGTCAGGGATTGTTCGGGCGTCGACCTGTCGCCGGAGCTACGAGACAACGACGAGGTCAGGGCGTTTTACGGCGTGATCAATGACGTCTTCGGCAGGTTGAAGGCCCCGCCGTCCGACCCGCGAAAGATCGCGACCGAAACTGCAATCGAGATCGACAGGATCATCCGGGAAACCAGGGTCGTCGATTGGATTTCAAAACCCGACGTTCAGAACGAGATGCGTAATCAGATTGACGATTGTTTGTACGAGTTGAAGAAACGCCGCGGGATCGATCTGAGCTTCGACGACATGGACTTCATAATCGAAAACTCGATCGACA
>WNGE01007945.1_pt1:0-2500 | contig 15079 bp, 6 predicted proteins | sample 5400651 | NCBI WGS metagenome assembly WNGE01 (sample SAMN13153370, study PRJNA577476) | soil metagenome | isolation source: 60 cm soil or saprolite under grassland replicate 2 | place: USA:California | collected 2016-06-15 | reverse complement strand
GTAACCGGTGGAGATCACCGAGGAGTCGCCAATCACGTCGCGCGTCGTTATCGTTAATTCCTGGCCTTCCTGTAAATTGACCGCCTCGTGGTCTCTCAGCAGGCCTGTGCGGATTTTGGGGCCACAAAGGTCGAGCAGGACCGCTATAGGAGCGTCGAGTTCGGACGCTATTGCGCGGACTGTTTGAATCGTTTCGGCGTGGCTCTCTTGCGCGCCGTGCGACATGTTGACGCGCGCCACGTTCATCCCGGCTAAAATCAACTCGCGTAATCGATCGGGCGCGCGCGAGGCCGGGCCTAGCGTCGCGACTATCTTCGCTCTCTTGATCATCCCTGCTTGGTCTTTTGAGTCGCGGGGCGGCTGCTAGCCTTGCTACCCGGTTTCACTGCAGGCATTTTCGCCAGTTGAGCCTCGATGGCGGAACGCATTTCTTTGCCATTTTTTTCATTCCATCCAATCAAGCGTTTAGCCATCTTGCCGTCCGGCCCGAACAGTATCATTTGCGGCACACTATGGTCGTGGCTGTCCACGTAATAAGCGATGACTTCGGGGGTCACGAAACCCACCGGGTATTCGATTTTCGCCAGGGAGATGTAGGCATTCACGGTTGCGGCCTCATCTTTATTCTCTTTGTTGTCAGTGGCAAGGCCGAGGTATTGGTTGTAAAGCTCGACGATGTGCGGCGCATGCTCTTCGCAGTGAGGACAGGTTGAACGGAACATGTCAATCAAGACCACTTTTCCACGCAAACTGGAGAGTTTGAGCTGTTTTTGCTGGTCGCCGCTGGGAACGAGGTCAATGATCATTTCCGGCGTGTCGCCGGAACCGTCAGGCATCGGCAGTTCGGGGACGTCCTCGAGGCCCAGTCGCGGGGTCGCCGCAACCGACAGCAGAAGGACGCAACTCACCGCGAAAGCGCGGATCAACAGGCTGACTTTGAAAAACGGCTTAAGACTGTTTGGCATGGGAACGACTCCTCAGTAGGAATTGTTTTGGGATAGCGCTCGGACGGCGGCGTCGCGAACGACTTCATCGCGACGACAACTGCTGAATCACGGATTGTTCAACATCTTGGATTCCCCGTTGCGGGTCTTCTCCGATGAAGTGATCGACGACGCGCCCCTCGCGCGAGATGACAAAGAGTTGAGGGATAGGAGGCTGGCCGGTATCATCTTCCGTGCCTTTTAAAAACGCGGACGAAAGCCACTGGTTGTCATAACCAACTGTGTAATCCGCGCCGGCTTTCTTGAGAAATTCCACGACCTGCTCCTGATCGGCCTTGTCGTCGAAAGTCAGGCCGATGACCTCGAGACCCTTGTCACGATATTTCCTGCTCAGTTCGGCCAATCGCGGAACCTGCCTGACGCAGGGCGGGCAGTAGGTCGCCCAAAAATCCACGACCAAAACTTTGCCTTGAAAATCGGAGAGTTTGAACGCCCCGCCGTTCAGTTTCATGATCGGCACGTTGCCGGCGGATTCGATGGCCTGTTGGTCGCGCGCCGGGACCGGCTTTTGTTCGCGTTGCGCCGACGCGGAATTCGCCGAATCGTCGACTGCGCGCGGCGGCGCGGCCGAGTCGCAGGCCGCTGTGAAAGTCGCGCCGGTCAAAAGAATCGCGCTCAAATATGAGACGGCCGAACTCTTAAATCTAAGGTTGTTCATCGGAATTCACCTCGTGGTCAAAGTCTGTTGCGACATCGTCAGGAGTTTCTGTCATCGGGACGCGGTATTCTTCACTCGCCCAGCGGCCCAGGTCAATCATCTTACAGCGTTCGGAGCAGAACGGCTTCCACGGATTGTCCTCCCAACTTGTCTCTCGACGGCACTGCGGGCATCGTCGAATTGTCGCGTCATTCATCAATCTTCGGAAAATTTTCGCGGTCGAGCTTCGGGAATAAGGAACGTCAATAATACAGAATTTTGCGAAAAAACCGAAAGGAAGTTTACCGCAAGGCCTCACTCAGGCGATTCGCCGAAATCTTCACGATAGCGCGCGAGCATCCCCTCCAATTCATTCGCCCGTCGGCGCTCCTGTTAAGATTCCAACAGACCTAGCGGCCCGGCCAACGTACGATAGCCACTACTGTGCCATTCATCAAGCTCTTTCGCCCGCAAAATCGGGAACGGATGCGTGCGGTAAGTGGTGAGCAGCACTTTGTAGACCTTGTTCAGAGTGGAGACGTCCGCAGATTCGTATTCGCGGATCTGCCGTAGAAATTCCTTCTTTTCCATCTCGGAGTAAAGCCTGCGCGCGCCCCCGGCCAGTTTCATAAAGGCGCGAATGCACGGATCGATATCCTGCACGCAGAGCAGCCCGGCGCGGTCCGCCGTCAATTCCGCCTTCCTGTACCAATCGTGCAGCGCGATGACCAGACTCTGGCCGATCAGAGCGCCGACTCCGAGCGTGCTCTGGCCGATGATCGCGATGATTTCGGCGATGTTGCGCGCAATGATCGTGTAAAGCACATGGCCCGCTTTAATGTGTCCGAGTTCGTGGGCG
>WNGE01005043.1_pt1 | contig 15080 bp, 15 predicted proteins | sample 5400651 | NCBI WGS metagenome assembly WNGE01 (sample SAMN13153370, study PRJNA577476) | soil metagenome | isolation source: 60 cm soil or saprolite under grassland replicate 2 | place: USA:California | collected 2016-06-15 | reverse complement strand
AATGCGAGGGTCAGAAGCAACAGCCCGTATATGCATCCTCAACCGCAGTTGACGCTCTCTTATCAGAAGTGCTAAAATATATCCTAGTGAATTGGTCGGAATAAATGGAACTGTTACCGATACAATACATGATTACCCGGCGAAAAGACGAGAAGGGAGAAGACCGTGAATTTAGGGATATCTACAAAAGGCGAATATGGCGTTCGGATCATGGTTGATCTCGCTCGTCATTATGGTGAGCGTCCTCGCTCACTCACTGATATCTCACAGGCAGAAATGCTGCCATTGGCATATCTGGAGCAACTGGTAAAACTGCTGCGCGAGGCTAATCCGCCCCTTGTCACCAGCACACGTGGAGCCCACGGCGGCTATCGACTGAGCCGAAACCCTGCAGATATCAGTATGGGTGAGATTGTGCGCGTCCTGGAAGGACCAATTGCGCCAATGATCTGCGCAACCGAAGGAGAGATGACTCAGATCTGCGGCTTTCTCGACTCCTGCAAGACCAAGTACCTGTGGGCAAAATTGCGTGACGTCGTAGCCCAAACGCTTGATAGCATGACACTGGCCGACCTGGTGAAGGAATCGCCCGAGCAAGAGCCCAGATCATCCGCCCGTTTCATCGCTCTCTCAGATATTCATGTAGTGTCGAATATGAGTTTCGCGCTACCAGCAAAAAAAGGTGAACCCGAGGTTCGCCCACTTTCCTAAGGCAACCTTTCAAGGAGGATATGTTTCGATAATGGGATCAGAACTTGTAATTAAAAATCTTCATGCCAATATTGAAGGTAAACCAATCTTACGTGGTGTGGACCTGGTCGTCAGACAGGGTGAAGTCCATGCGCTGATGGGGCCTAATGGCTCCGGCAAAAGTACTCTGGCAAATGTCATTATGGGTAACCCCAAATATGAAGTCACCGAAGGCGAGATTTGGTTCAAGGGTGAAAATATCCTGGAATACTCGCCAGATCGCCGTGCGCGCATGCGCCTCTTCCTCGCCTTCCAATATCCTATGTCCATCCCCGGCGTAAGCGTTGCAAACTTCCTGCGCCGCGCTCTGGAGGCAGTTCGTGAAGGCAACAAGCCCCTGGAAGAGGGGGAGCAGCCGACAGGCAAAATGAACAAGCGTAGGAGCATCCCCCCTCGTGAATTCCGCACCTTGCTCCAGGAAAAGATGCGCCTGCTCAGGGTAGACAACAGCTTTATCAACCGCTCTATCAATGATGGCTTCTCCGGTGGTGAGAAGAAACGCGCCGAAATTCTCCAGATGGCCCTGCTCGAGCCAGAAATTGCTCTCATGGACGAGACCGACTCCGGCCTGGACATCGACGCACTCAAGATTGTCTCTGAGAGCGTCAATGCGCTGAAAGGTCCAGACCTGGGTATCCTGCTCATCACGCACTACCAGCGTATTCTGAACTACATCACCCCTGACTTTGTGCATGTGATGTTTAATGGTCGCATCGTTAAGTCAGGCGGCAAAGAGCTGGCCTTCGAACTCGAAGATAAGGGCTACGAATGGCTCAGGCCCGCTGAAGAAGAGAGCGGGGTGAGCTAAATGGCTAATCTCATAACAAAAGGGCTATCCCGCGACGCGGTAGAGGCATTATCGCGCCAGAAGGGAGAGCCTGAGTGGATGCTGCAAAAGCGCCTGCATGCCTGGGATATCTACGAGAAGACGCCAGCGCCGCTTGGCCGCCGCGGAGACCTGGGCACACGGCGGACTCTCGCGAATTTCAAGTTTCAAGAGCTGAATCCCTTTGTCCCCTCACCCCCCCTGGATGGCGAGGGTAGCCTGCCAGCCGCTATTGAACAGTCTTTGAAAGAGGCACTGGTTGACGCACGATCGGGCCTCATTGTGCAGCGCAACGCCTCGGTTGTGCGTACAGAACTCGACGACGAACTGAAGCGCAAGGGGGTCATTCTGACCGATCTCGATACTGCTGTACGCGAGTATCCAGAACTGGTTCAGCAGTACTTTATGACCACATGCGTGCCGGTTGAAAGCAACAAATACACTGCTCTACACGCGGCCTTCTGGAGTGGCGGCGTTTTCCTCTACATTCCCAAAGGCATAGAGATTGAGAAGCCTATCCTTGCGCAAATCTGGATTGACTCGCCTGCATCGGCCATCTTTGCACATACGCTGATTATTGCAGAAGACGAGAGCAGCGTACGCTACGTGAACGAGTACAACTCGTCCTTCGACGGTGAGCAGGCATCCTTCTTGAATGATGTCGTTGAGGTCTATGCCAGGAACGCGGCCCGCGTTGAGTTTAGCAACCTGCAAGACCTCGGGTTGAACGTCTGGAACGTCACCAATAAAAATGCTGTCCATGAAAAGGATGGCAGCTCTACCTGGGTGCTGGCAGACCTCGGTAGCAAGGTGAATCTCGCAAACATTGGCGCGACCTTGTGCGGCAATGGCAGCGTCGCTGAACTGGTCGGCGTCTTCTTCAGTGACCACGACCAGCGTTTTAGCATGAATACCCTTTCAGATCACAACGCCATCGCCACCAATGCTGAAACATTGGTCAAAGGTGTACTCACGGATCAATCGCGTGTAGAGTTTGAAGGTATGATTCGTGTCCAGCCCAAAGCGCAGCAGACAGCATCCTTCCTGTCGGACCATACACTGCTGCTCAGTGCCGAGTGCCGTGCGGAGTCGATTCCAGGCCTGGAAATCGGGGCCAACGAGGTAAGCGCCAGTCACGGTGCCACCACCGGGCAGATCGACGAAGACCAGCTCTTCTACCTGATGGTACGTGGCATTCCTCGTGACGAGGCGGAGCGTATCATTGTACAGGGTTTCTTCGAGCCTGTGCTGCAACGTATTCCCCTGGAAAACCTGCGCACACGCCTGCGCCGCAGTATCGTACGCCGTATGCGCGGAGCTTATGAGACCGAAGCCGACACCTGGGTCGATGCCCAGGAACGTTGGGAGGTTGAGGGGGTAGATGAATACGCCGTCAGCCTCGATGAAACTAAGCCTCAAGAAGAAATCCAGCTTACAGAGTATTAGTGATCTCTGCCTACAATAAAAGAAATCAGGTGGCATTATGTTAACGTCGGACAAGGCTGTACAAGCGAACACAGCTGAGCGCACAGCCAAAGATATTCGCAACGACTTCCCTATCCTCTCGCGACAGGTACACGGGAAACCCCTGGTCTACCTTGATAGCACGGCAAGCTCACAAAAGCCCCGTGCTGTCATCGATACGATGAACGTGTACTACGAGACATATCACGCCAACGTTCATCGCGGAGTCTACCAGATCAGCGAAGAGGCGACGGCGGCCATGGAAAAAGCGCGTGTAAAAGTTGCCCGCTTTATCAATGCTCGCCAGGGTAAACAGATTATCTTCACACGCAATACCACTGAGAGTATCAACCTGGTTGCCTATAGTTGGGGCAGCGCCAATATTTCTGCGGGCGACCTCATCATCCTGACAGAGATGGAGCATCACAGCAATCTTGTGCCCTGGCAACTACTTGCCCAGCGCACAGGGGCCCGCCTGGAGTTTGTACCTGTCACCAGTGATGGCCTGCTGCGTCTAGATATCTATGAACAGTTATTGCAGCAGCACCCGAAACTGGTAGCCTTCACCCACATGTCCAATGTGCTGGGCACAATCAATCCCGCACAAGAGATGATCGCGCAGGCCCATGCGGTGGGCGCCAGGGTTCTACTCGACGCGGCACAAAGCGTTCCCCATTTGCCGGTAAACGTACAGGCACTCGATGCTGATTTTCTTTGTTTCAGCGGTCATAAGATGCTAGGACCAACCGGAATTGGCGTCCTGTATGGGAAACGTGATCTGTTGGAAGCTATGCCGCCCTTTATGGCTGGTGGCGATATGATTCGCAGCGTGGGCTTGCGGCAATCTAGCTGGAATGATTTACCATGGAAGTTTGAGGCGGGCACGCCTGCCATTGCCGAGGCAATCGGCCTGGGCGCTGCAATCGATTATCTGAACGCACTCGATATGAAAAACATCCAGCGCCATGAACAAGAACTGACGACTTATGCTATGGAGCAGTTGCAGGCTATACCTGGGCTAACCATCTACGGACCGGATGCCTCCCGGCGCGGCGGTGTGATATCCTTTACTTTAGGTGATATTCACCCACATGACCTTGCCTCCATTCTCGACCAGGAAACGGGCGTGGCTATTCGCGCTGGTCATCACTGCGCGCAGCCACTTATGGAGCGCTTTGAATTGGCTGCATTGGCGCGAGCCAGCTTCTACGTCTATACAATCAAAGAAGAAATCGATACCCTGGTGCAAGGTCTGCACCGGGCACTGCAAATCTTCCGCTTATGAACTCTGAAAACCGAAATGGGTTATCGTAAAAAGGGCTGACCTATGTCAATGGACGATTATTATCGAGAATACATCCTGGATCATTATCGCAACCCGCGCAACTATGGAACGCTAGAAAATCCTACGGCACACGCTGAGGACTCAAATCCTTTGTGCGGAGACCAGCTCGCTATCGACCTCGTAGTGGAGGGAGATCGTGTTAGCGAAGTGCGTTTCAAAGGCCGTGGTTGCGCCATCAGCCAGGCCACAGCCTCAATGCTCTCAGAAATGATCGAGGGCAAAACCGTGGAGGAAGTTGTGCAGCTTGGCAAAGACGACGTCCTGGAGGCACTCGGTATTGCCATTAGCCCGGCCCGCACAAAATGTGCCTTCCTGTCGCTGCGCGTCCTCCACCGCAGCCTGGCCTTTGCAGGCCTGGAGAGACCCACGGCCAGTGATGATGAGGATACACTTGACAGCTAATATGACTGAATTTATAAAAGTAGCCGAACTCGATGAAATAGATGAAGGCGAACTGCAGGGCATAGAGGTTGATGGTGAACCCATCTGCCTGGCCAGGGTGAACGGTGACATTTGCGCGTTTACCGACAACTGCACACATATCAGCGGCCCACTGAATGAAGGCGAACTCGATGGCGATGTGCTCACTTGCCCATGGCACGGCGCTCAATTCAATGTTCGTACCGGCAAGGTCTTACGTGGCCCTGCCCGCCAGGATATTCAGACCTATCCCGTCAAAATAGAGGGCAAATCCATTTTAGTGAGCTTGCCTGAAGAATAATTGGAACTTTGTCAAATTATATAGCATTATCCCTTGACACAGGCCCCTCCTTTCCTTATAATCTTAGTAGGTAAAGAACCGACGTGTGAGTCGGTAAACGCAAAACACTTTGGAATAATTCTATGCTCAGCGAACAAGTAACAAACCGCCAGAATAGCTTTTGGTATTGGTTTAGCCCTCCAGCATGATGGTGGGCCGTTTAGGCTGAGCAAATTTATCACCAGCATGCTGGAGGAAGCAGAGGTTAAAGCCTCTGCTTTTTTGTTGGCTCTGAGTAGAGAGGACTTTTCGTATGATAATCACCCTTCGCAGTTCGGTCAGTAGTGATGAACGTGCTCAATTGATGGCATTTTTGTGCCGGCTAACTAGTAATCAACAACACATAACTCTTACCAGGATAGACGGATATGAGGTTATTGCCCTGGATGGTAGCCAATTCGATGAACAGGCAGGTCCACTGCTCAAGCAGCAAGCGGCGGTGGAGCGGCTCATACCGGTGAAGACCCCTTACAAGCTGGTAAGTAAAGTCTTCAAGCCTGAAAGTAGCCGTGTTGTGGTAGGGAATGCTCTTGGTGGCACGCCGGTGACAATTGGCGGCGCTGTAGATAGCGTTGTCTCACCCGTCGTGATTGCGGGACCGTGCGCTGTAGAAAATAGGGAGCAATTGCTGACCACGGCGCGTGCAGTGAAAGCCGTGGGTGCCCAGGTCTTACGCGGCGGAGCATTCAAACCGCGTACTTCACCTTACCAATTCCAGGGACTTGGTGTTGAGGGACTTCACCTGCTCGCGGAAGCGAGAGAAGTGACAGGGCTGCCGGTGATCACCGAGGTGATGGAGCCCGGCCTGGTGGAAACAGTAGCGCAATATGCCGACATCTTGCAGATAGGGAGCCGCAATATGCAGAACTTCCCACTTCTGCTGGCGGCGGGCCGCAACACTCCTGGTCGCCCGGTGATGCTCAAACGTGGGTTTGCCGCTACTATTGATGAGTGGCTGTTAGCCGCGGAGTACATCGTAGCTGCAGGAAACCCCAATGTGATTCTCTGTGAACGGGGCATTCGCAGCTTTGATCTTCAGACCCGCAATGTGCTCGACCTTGCCTGTGTGCCATTGCTACATGAATTGACGCACCTTCCGGTCATAGTTGATCCGAGTCATGCCACCGGCCGCCGCGAACTGGTGCCTCCCATGTCCCGTGCCGCCATCGCTGCTGGAGCCGATGGCCTCATCCTGGAAGTACACCCTAAACCCGCTAGCGCGCTCTGTGATGGCCGTCAATCGATTACAGTGGAACAGTTACAGTCCATCGTTCGCGAGGCACACCTGGTAGCCCGCATGATCGCTGGGAACGCGGAGCTTTCATGGGTAGCGTGAAAATTCATCTCGACTCATTTTATGATGTATGGTATACTCTTCATATCTAATATCCAGGCGAATAGAGTTAGCTGTCATGTACTGCTGGATATAGATGAAACGAGGTTATGCTCATGTCCACACGTATTATTATCGCTGATGACGAAACTATTCAACGCATGGACCTGAAAGATGTCTTGACCAAGCAAGGCTATCTCGTGGTTGGTGAGGCCGGTGATGGACTGAGTGCCGTCAACCTGGCTCGCGAGATACGCCCAGACCTGGTCATCATGGATATCAGAATGCCTGATATGGACGGCATCGCTGCCGCCAAGACACTCACCCAGGAAAAAATTGCACCGGTGCTGTTGCTCACAGCCTTCGGCGACCAACCCCTGGTTGAACGTGCCAAGGAAGCCGGCGTGGTGAATTATATTGTCAAGCCACTGCGAGAAAGCGAAGTGACTCCAGCCATTGAAGTTGCACTGGCACGCTATAACGAATTTCGTGCGCTCGAAGAAAAGGCGCGCTCCCTCAGCGAACAATTAGAGACGCGCAAGTTCGTTGAGCGCGCTAAGGGAGTTCTGATGGCAAAGCAAGGTCTTACCGAGCAGGAGGCGTTCAGTAAGATTCAGAAGACGAGTATGAACAGCCGTAAATCCATGCGTGAGGTGGCAGAAGCCATTCTACTGACCAACGAGATGTAAAAAGGGGAAGCGCGGGGGACACCCCCGAATTTCTTCCCTTTTTATATCCTAGTAAAGATAAAAAAGTAATGCTACCAGCAACACAAGTAGGGAACGCTGTTGTTATCGTTGGCATACGTTTTCGTCCAGCCGGACGTATTTATTACTTTGACCCACAAGGTCAAACCTTTAGCACGAGTCAGTATGTTATCGTTGAAACAGTTCGAGGAGTAGAGGCTGGGCGGGTGGTCATTGCTTCAAAGAAGGTGGCTGAGAGTGATCTCAGTGATCCTCTTAAGCCAGTATTGCGCCTGGCCACTGAAGACGAATTACGCATGATGCTCTCCTTCAAGAGTAAGGAGAAGGAGGCCCTGGTCAAATGTGCGGAGCGCGTTGCAGAGCACAATCTACCTATGAAATTGGTAGAGGCAGAGTACACCTATGATGGGGGCAGGCTGACCTTTTATTTCACAGCGGATGAGCGAGTGGACTTTCGCGCACTCGTACGTGACCTGGCCGCAGCGTTTCGCACACGCATCGAATTGCGTCAGATTGGAGCACGCGATCAAGCCAAATTGCAAGGAGGTTTAGGGCCATGCGGCAAAACGCTCTGCTGTAGTTCGTGGATTGCAGATTTTGGAGTCATCTCTATCAAGATGGCGAAGGAGCAGGGCCTCCCGCTTAATCCCACTAAAATCTCGGGCGTCTGTGGTCGCTTGTTGTGCTGTCTCTCGTATGAAAATGAGAACTACATCCAGGCGAAACAATCCATGCCGCAGATAGGTGTAGTGCTGGATACACCCAGCGGCCCTGGTAAAGTCGTCTCGGTGAATGTGCCGAAAGACTCGGTTGAGGTGATGCTGGAGAGCGGGGTTATCATTCAAATACCGGCTAATCAGCAAACGGAGTCACAAAAAGAAAACCGGGGGGGCTGTGGTAGTTGTAGTCTGAAAACTGGCGGATGTGGTTGTGGCAGCGGGAGTTGTGGCTCTTGTGGTAGCAAAGCAGGCGGCAGTTGTGGCAGCTGTGGCAGCAAAGCAGGCGGTTGTGGATCATGCGGTGTAAAGCGTACGAAGGTCAGCATTGATGGCTAACATTTAGAGGAGGTGCAGGGGGCGAAGCCCCTTGCCGGGGGTGCGGGGGTAATCCCCCGAATCTCTCCCTTTTTCTACACTAGAATATGTAGTCCTGGGGAGACTAACTGTCAAGATTCATCGGAGAATAAGCCATACTTTGATGATGAGAGGGAGGACGCAGCAATTATGTCGCGAGAATGGAAGGAACCCAATGCCACGTGGCAAAAACCCAACGACCTGAGCTGGGATGATTTACCCCAGGAGAATGCACCTCCTTTCTCATACGAGAAAGACGAGGTAGCGGCAATTTCCAATCCACCAGCAATGCCACCAGAAGACTTCGCAATGGATGAATCGCTGGAACCGAAACCAGAACCATTTATAACCCGATCTGAAGCACTACGAAACTTTGGACAACAAATTTCCCCTATCCTTGTTCCCCTACTCTTTGGTGGATTGACCTTCTTATTTATCTTACCGCTGGCTCGCAGCGGTCACTTTTACTTACATGCAGAACGTCTCTGGCCGGTAGCCCTTGTCCTCATTGCCCTGGCGGTCTTGCAGGGTATGTTGCTCTATTATGCTGGCTCAAACAACGTTTACTGGTCGCTTGGCATCGTCGGCGGCTTCTTCCTCTTTCTCCTCGTTGGTTGCTTTGCGGTCTTTGGACCTCTTCCTACCGCTATCCTCTTTGTCGTGCTCCTGATTGTTAGTGCCGTGGCGGCCCGTTTGTATATGCGTCCCGTTCCAGAAGGGTCGGTTGGTATTGTGTACTCTTTTGGCAAATACAGCCGTACACTTTTTCCAGGCCTCAACTTCTTGCTGCCGTGGGAATGGGTTGACAGCCACTTACATACACGAGAAAGACAATGGACATGCCCCGAGCAGACTGTGCAGGTTTCACGCGATGAAGATGTGCATATCAAAGCAACAATCTCATATCAACTGATGCCTGAAGATGCTTATCTTGCAGTTACTCAGGTCGAGAATTGGGAGGAAAGCCTGCAAGACATGTTCAAAGCCTGTCTGCAAAGCGTTTGTAATGAACTGACTCCAGATGACTTTATCGCGTGGCTGCAGCGATCACGCTCAAGTCAAAGCCCCAATATGATATTGAATAATCCTGTAGCGGAGGAAGAAGCGCATTGGGAACACATTAACACTATTCTGTTTCAGCGTATGAGGGATCGCGTTGCCCTATGGGGCGTCGTTATCAATTGGGTGTCAATCCGTGATATTACCTTGACTCCCCGTTCCCCTATGCCATACGATACGAACACGGTGCTGATGTCAGATGGGCTCCCCGCCGGTACGGGAATGGGAACAGCCAGCGCTCCGACCCCACCGCCTCAAGCGCAGGCATCTTCCCAGAGAATGGGAGCGGGTACTGCCGGGAGATTGGAGACTCCACCGCCATTAAAGTCAACTCCCGCCGTGGCTCCAGTAACCATAAAAGCGCCTGAAGCAACTCCTGCTTCCCCCGCTGCTGCACAGGTTAAATCTGCAAAAGAAGAGGCCTTGAAAAAAGCATACGAGCAGGTCCGCAGTGGAAAAATTACGTCTCCGGACACAATTCGGAGCATTGCAGCGCGTTTTCAAGCTATTGCCAATGATCCTGAAGCCAATAAAAACGCCAGCTTTGATGCTGCTGCTGCCGCAGAAGTTTTATATAAACGAGCACAATTGCATGAAGATCGGGCCATAATGGCTGCCGGTTATCCAGAAGATGATACCCCTACACAGGTTGATTGGTCTTCTTCTCGTCGCCCTAATGACGATAATTACACAGCGGGAGGATAGTTGAGATTATCGTTTATGCTCTCTAGCGCCTGCTTTAGTTTTTGGTAAACAATATCAAGATGCTCTGGTATAACCTTAATATCAGCAATAACCGGCATGAAATTGGTATCACCACTCCAACGCGGCACAATATGGAAATGCATATGCTCGGCATAACCTGCACCCGCGACCTTACCTTCATTGATACCCATATTGAAACCATCTGGCGTCATCACGAGACGCAATGCGCGTAGGGCCAGCTGCGCCTGGGCCATCAGCTCAGCAAGCGTGTCCATGTCTAGCTTCTCGATGGTCTCTACATGCTGGTAAGGGGCAATCATGAGATGCCCATTGTTATATGGGTAGCGGTTCAGCATCATGAAGCAGCGCTCGCCACGATAGAGAATATGATTTTCTGCATCTCGCTTCTCGGCAGGGTAGATGCAAAAAATGCACCCCTCTGGTCGTGGTGTTTTTGGCGCAATAAAAGCCATGCGCCAGGGCGCCCATAAATTTTCCATACAAAAATTATAGCATAACGAAAACAAGGTTAAACAACCATCATAGAAGCGGGAGTGCAGAGGGCGGCAGCCTTCTGCTGGGGTCTGGGGTATCCCCAGTTGCTCCTTCTCCTCGCTCGCCGCCGCAGGCGGCAAGGAATCGCTTAAGTCCGCGCCTATGGGGGTGTCCCCGACCATCATCTTTTTAGGATGGGTGGGGAAAAACTGACTATTAAATAGCTTACCGAGGTGTTTCCACAGAAGAGGAATCTTCCGGCAACATCACCCACTTCTCAGCCCATTTATGAATGGCTTCCACAACAGGCTTAAGGGCCAGTCCCTTCTCGGTAAGTTTATACTCGACGCGCACAGGAATTTGAGGATAGACTATGCGCTCAACCACCCCCTCGACCTCTAGTTCGCGCAGGCGATCACTAAGGACGCGGTCAGAGAGGCCTTCCACTGTGGCTGTTAACTCGCAAAAACGCCGCGGGCCTTCCATGAGTGCATCTAAAAGAAGTCCCGTCCAGCGTTTACCGAGTAACTGAATAGCATGTTCATAACGCGGGCAAATACTGCCTGTTGGTGCAAATTGTGTCATTTCTGTTGATATTGTTGGCTTCGTTGCCATAAGCTACCTGCGCTTTCTGGCTCTAACAAGACCAGACGAGGATATTACTAACATTATGTATAGTTTAGTATAGCACATTTCCGTACCTGAGGCAAGTAATGATACTAGTAAAAAGTAAGCGTATGAAATGTTAAATTACCTATTCCTCCACCTGCTCTTCCAACACTTTTGCATTACTCTCCTCGACCATTGGCTCGACTACGATATTATGCGGGATGTTGGCGAGATTGATCTTGAGCAAAGCTTGAACCTTTGCCAACACTTTCTATAGATAACAGTATTATGATAGAAGTGTTGCGCGGAATGTAACGTCTGAGCAGGGGGAACCCTGTCTGGGGGACAGGTAACAGGGGGACGGCAGTCCTCCTGCCGGGGTCTGGGGTGACCCCAGGTCATTTCCCTTCTTCTCGTGTGCCTCCGCAGGCGGCATAAGCCAGATACCTGAATAATCATACCGAGATGAATAAATGGACAACTTAAAAAATATGTATATCTGGCAAAAAAGTAAGCATATAGGAGACCCTTAACCATGTCAAAACGAATACTGTACATTCTTGTCGGAGCTATTATTCTGGTACTGCTAGCCATAGGTATTTGCGTATATACCCTTCTGCCAACAATCACATCAGCCATTGCAGCAAATCAGACACCCACGCCCACACCAACTGTATCAGCGACGCCAACACCTAAAGGCAATGGCGCGGCAAAGATCCTGAAACAATATACTCCCAGCATAAAAAATCAAATTGCCCAGGGGCTACACCTGACTCCCGATCAACTCACATCGCAGTTGAAATCAGGTAAGACGCTGAGCGATATTGCCACGGCACAAAACATTTCCTCTACCCAATTGCAAACTATCGTCGGAAATGCAATTCAGAACGCACTCAAGCCAGCAGTTACTGACGGCACCCTCACCCAGAAGCAAGTTGATAAATTGACAAAGAGGTTTCAGAGTAATCCAGTATTGTTAGATCACCTCTTAACGATCCAGTAACTCAATAACAAGAAGTATATAGAGCGAGAACGGCGATGGTGAGCTTTGCCCATTATCGCCGTTCTCGCTCATCAACTCATTCACTCTGAAAAATATGGCATCCCTTGTGAGCGCCAGACGTGCTATGCTACACTACCCACATGCTTAAAGCCGTACTTGACACCCATCTTAATGACTTTCATCTCGAAATGAATTTGTCCGCCGAACCAGGCAAGACGACGGTCTTGCTTGGTGAGAGCGGCGCGGGGAAAAGCACCGTTCTGCGCCTCCTGGCTGGCCTCCTCCATCCACAACAAGGGCACATCTCACTCGATGGCACCACCTATTTCGACAGCGAACGCCATATCTGCATTCCACCCCAGGAACGTCCCTTTGGCTACGTCTTCCAGGACTACGCCCTCTTTCCTCACTTGAACGTCTTCGAGAATGTGGCCTTCGGGCTGCGTGCTCAATACCTGCCACGCCAGCAAATACGTCAGCGCGTCGGAGAAGCATTGGAACAGGTGCGCCTGGCGGGATATGATCAACGTCGCTCCACACAACTATCGGGCGGGCAGCAACAGCGGGTCGCCATTGCCCGCGCCCTGGCATTGCAACCTCAACTCCTTCTTCTAGATGAGCCGCTGGCAGCGCTGGATGTGCAGACGCGGCGCGAAGTACGCCAGGAACTGCGCCGTATTCTGGCCAACATCGCTATTACGACGCTCTTTGTCACCCATCAATACCTGGAAGCTCTCCTCTTTGGACATTCCATTCTCGTACTCGATGCCGGTCGAGTGATACAGCAGGGAAGTCAACGTGACCTCTTAGAGCACCCGCGCTCATCCTATGTAGCCGAACTTGTGGGCGTAAATTTCTTTCGTGGGCGTGTGGTGAATTGTGAAGCAAACTCACTATGCACCATCCAGCTGAACAATGGCGAGCAGCCTATCGAGGTCATGGCAGCCTGGGAGGAACATATCCAATTCACCCGGCTTCCAGCGATAGGTGAGGAAGCCTTTGTCGTGGTTGATCCACGCAGCATCACATTGTACCAGGCAGCGCCGGATAGCTCGGCCCGCAACATCTTTCATGGTGAGATTGTGCAGGTATTGCGCCTGGGCAGTGCTGCCAGTACCGGCGGCGGCAGTGATGGACGAGTGCGTGTCAGTATTATGCTAGACGCCTCTATACTTCCCCTCACCGCCGAAATTACCGCAGCCTCCGCCGCACGCATGGAATTGAGCGAGGGCAAATCCATCTATGCCACATTTAAGGCCACCGAGGCAAGGGCCTATACATAGGAAACCCGTCACCATATGCCCCACCACATTTCCACCTTGACGGTGAGAAAGAAATGTAGTGGCAGCCCTTGCGGCTGCCAGGTCATCGCTTCCAGGTGCTCTACTCGTGAACCGTCTCGCTTTTCCACTCACAGGTTTCAGGAATCGCCTGCTTAAGGGCTTCTGCCAGTTCGTCAAGATTGGTCACATCGTCGCGATAGACCGCCCATGCCTTCGTTTTTTCCTGGGGTGTAGCCGGTTTACGATAGACCGTAATGCTGATACGTTTCCCGTTAGGAAAAAATTCCTCTTTGATACGGGTTATCTGCTCCCAACGCAGCTCGATCACTTCCCCATTACGGTTGCGTTTGACCAGCGTCTCTGGCTCTAACTCAATCGTAAATGGCACCGGTGCAATGATACGCAGGTAGATGACGAACCCAAAAATAAATATGATAGCGGTAATAGTGCTGCCTACCGCCGATAATCCCTCGTGAATAGCAATCCATAAGACCAGGGCCGTTACGACCAACACCCCTATCACCGTCATTATTCGTTTGAAAGGACTCAGCCCGGGCCCCACGAAAATCTGGCCCGGGCCTTGTGCCGCTGAAGATGATGCCATGAATAGCTCCCGCTAAAACGCTCTCTCCGTCTGGCTAAAAGTTGGCTCTAGCGCTACACCCAGATGTCAGAGGTGCAATCACCACTAGCTCTAGGTGTCTCCTTTCACTGCTTCAGAGGGAGAGCCCTCTCAAGTATCACTGAAATCTTCGCCTTAGATGCGTATAACGCTCCAACATGGTCCGCCGTTTTTCCTTCTTCCCCCCGGGAAGAGCTCTTTCATTATGTCTTACCCACCACCTGCTGTCAATCGAACGAAAGCATGCTTTCTTCCTTGCTTCCTCGCTTTCCAGGCATCGACTCCACCCTTGTGATATGATATACTAATGCCGCTGCCTCAGCAGGCTTTATCGCCATTGAGCGATAGAAAGAAAGTCATCCCTGTACTGTAGCCGTAAAAAAGTTCTAATCTCGCTGGAATGGATTGAAAGAAATGACGACTGATAAACTGCTAGCGACACAGGGATATGTGGTTGGCGTTGAAATAAGTGGTAGTGGCTCACATTTATCGGTAGCCCTGGCAGATTTGAATGGCACCCTCCTGTTCAGGGCACGTCATCCTCTTGAGTATGTTCCCGATACTGAAACCGTCCTGCGACTGGTTGATGAAATGTTCGCTGAGGTAGCCGCTCCTGGAAGACTGCAAGATGGGCGCGTCTTGCGCGTGGGAGTAGCTGTTGGGGGACTGGTAGATCCCATCCATGGTGTGGTACGCACGCTGCACCATGCACACGGGTGGGATAATTTCCCCCTGCAAGAGTACCTTGAAGAGAAGCTTGATATACCTTGTATAATTGATAACAATGCCAATGCAGTCGCCCTCGCAGAAGTGCAGTGTGGAGCAGGCGCCGGTGAGCGCGATGTATTGTACGTGGGACTCGGACGCGGTATCGGCGGTGGTATGGTCCTGGATGGCAAGATTTATCATGGCGCGACATACCTGGCAGGTGAGATAGGACATATGTGGGTCAAAGAGAATGGCCCGAAGTGTTCTTGTGGCGGCTTCGGACATCTCGAAGCTATTGCGTCGGCGCAGGCGATTTCGCGTACGATGATTGGTCTCTC
>WNGE01010660.1_pt1 | contig 15081 bp, 12 predicted proteins | sample 5400651 | NCBI WGS metagenome assembly WNGE01 (sample SAMN13153370, study PRJNA577476) | soil metagenome | isolation source: 60 cm soil or saprolite under grassland replicate 2 | place: USA:California | collected 2016-06-15 | reverse complement strand
AGGGCCGATAGCAGCTTTGATGTCGCGCGGCTGGCTCCCGAAACAGAGGTTCATCTGGCCCACACCTTTCTCAACGATGCGCTTGACTGTGCCACGCCAGCCCGCGTGGAAAACTCCGACAGCACGACTCTTCGTATCCACCAGAATCACCGGGATACAATCCGCGGTTAACACCGCCAGCAACAATCTGGGGACTGAGGTGATCAAGCCATCCCCCACCAGCGGTTGCTCGGGTATCACCTCCACGCAATGAATGAGGTCAGAGTGAACCTGGTGCAGCGTAACCATTGGCCAAAGCTTTTTGCTGTTTTTTGCACCTAACTTTTCGAGAAAGAGAGCGCGGTTGCGTTCGACCGCGGGACGGGAATCCTGCTGGGTGAATCCCAAATTTAGGGTATGTCCTCCGTAAGCTCTGGAGGTTCCACCGAGCCGGGTGCTGAATCCATGCACCAGCCAGGAAGACGGCAGCAGCATCTGGGAGCGCAGTAGCGAAGATTTGTTCCCTGAATTTGTCTTTGGGGCCCGATTCATCTTAGCCATTCATCCCCAGCCATTCATCTTAACAATGAGCACGGAACGCATGGGTATGAGGACGAGATTCCTATGACCCTCCGAGTGCTCCTTTTGTAACTTGGCAGAATGAGGCGACTTCCCGTAAAGTCAAGAAATTCAATCGCTTAAATAGAAGAAAGCGGCCCTTGGCGTGCATCTATATCAGTGGGAGAGCCTAAAACCTCGGTTCGGCGTGAATTTTTTGGATGTGTCTGGCATGAACTACACACGATGGATGCTCGGTTCGATTCTGACACTTTTGGCCCTGGGAATTCCCTCGTTTGGGCAAATTCCCACCTATGCGCCACCTGTCACCAATAGCTTTGCCAGTTCAACCACAAGTTCTGACGGAATCGACGATCCCATCCTCACGATCCGCAAACGTGTGGATGAGGTCAACGTTTTGTTCATTGCAACTGACAAACATGGCAAGTTCGTGCGCAATTTGAATCAGAATGACTTTACTTTTTTGGACGATCACAAACCGCCTGAGGCGGTCATCAACTTCCGTCGCGAAACCGATTTGCCCATCCAGTTGGGATTGCTGATTGATACCAGCGGTTCGGTCGACAGCCGTTTCGCATTTGAGCAGGAAGCCGCAGTAAAATTTCTTCAAGGCACCGTGCGCTCGGGATTTGACAAGGCTTTCGTCATGGGGTTCAGCAGCAAGAGCACTGTGTCGCAGGACTTCACTGACAACGCCAGGCTGCTTGAAACCAGTGTGAACGGCTTGCGGAGTGGCGGTGGAACTGCGCTGTATGATGCCGTCTACAAAGCCTGCCGCGACAAGTTGATCAAAGACAAAAGCGGCAAGCCGGTGCGCCGCGCGATTGTCGTAGTCAGCGATGGTGAGGACAATCAGAGCGAAGTGAGCCGCGCCCAAGCCATTGAGATGGCGCAGCGGGCAGAAGTCATTATTTACGCAATCTCCACCGATGACAGCGGGCTGATTCTTCGCGGAGACAAAATCCTGCAACAACTGGCCGACGCTACTGGAGGCCGCGCTTTTTTCCCCTTCAAGATCAAGGATGTGACGCGCTCGTTCGCAGCGATTGAAGATGAATTGCGCAGCCAGTATGTGGTTTCCTACCGGCCGGCGGACTTCGACGCGGATGGACGCTTTCGCGCGATTGAGATTACAGCCCTGAAGAAGGACCTCCAAGTGCGCGCCCGCAGGGGATATTTCGCTCCCAAGCAGTAACTACCCCGCTGCTTCGTAGGCATGAGCCAACCGCAGGATCATGGCCTCATCAAAATGCTTTCCGAAAATTTGCATTCCAATCGGCAGCTTCCCGCTGGTCTCGCCACAGGGAACCGAAATCCCAGGTATGCCCGCGAGGTTCGCTGTTACGGTGTAAATATCGGCCAGATACATGGCCAGCGGGTCGTCGACTTTCTCGCCGAGCTTGAATGCCGCTGTGGGAGATGTCGGGGTCACGATGGCATCCACTTTCTTGAACGCCTCTTCGAAATCGCCCGCCAGCAAGGTGCGGACCCGCTGGGCTTTCAAATAGTAAGCATCGTAGTAGCCGGCGCTCAATGCATAGGTGCCGAGCATGATGCGGCGTTTTACTTCCGGACCAAAGCCCTGATCACGGGTCCGGCGATACATTTCTGAAAGTGCGCGGACGCCCTCGGCACGATATCCATAACGCACGCCGTCGAAGCGAGCCAGATTGGCAGAGGCTTCGGCCGTGGCAATCAGGTAGTAAGTTGGGATGGCGTATTTCGTGTGCGGCAAAGAGACCTGCACAATTTCGCATCCCAACCCCGCTAATTTTTGGATCGCTGCCTCTACGGATTTGCGGACTTCCGCATCCAACCCTTCTCCCAGATATTCTTTGGCGACGCCGATCTTCATGCCGCGGACTGGCTTTTCCAGTTCGGAAATGTAATCCGGAACCGGAACGTCGGCAGAAGTTGAATCCATGGGATCGTGGCCAGCGATGGTTCGCAGCACCAGAGCAGCGTCCTTGACTGTTCTTGCGAAGGGGCCGATGTGGTCGAGGGACGACGCGAATGCGATCAATCCATAGCGCGAAACCCGGCCATAAGTCGGCTTGAGGCCAAAGACTCCGCAAAATGACGCGGGCTGCCGAATGGAACCACCGGTATCGCTCCCCAGAGTCACCACCGCCATGCCGGCAGCCACGGCAGCCGCCGATCCGCCGGATGATCCGCCAGGTACACGCGCTAGATCGCGCGGGTTGTGTACCGGCTTCCAGGCCGAGTTCTCGTTGGACGAGCCCATGGCGAACTCGTCGCAGTTGGTTTTACCCAACACCACCGCGCCCGCCGCTTCCAGCCGCGACACGGCGGTGCAATCGTAAGGCGGAATATAGTTACCAAGAATTTTCGATCCCGCGGTGGTGCGAACTCCGCGCGTGACCATCACATCTTTAATGCCGACTGGAACGCCGCCCAGCGGCGGCAGCTCATCGCCCTTGGCTGCGAGCGCGTCCATTTCCGCCGCCTTGGCCAACGCGCGCTCTTTGCACAAAGCGAGAAACGCGCCAATCTGCGAATCATCTTTCTCGATCTTGGCGTAGCAGGACTCCGCCAGAGCCGTAGCGGATGTTTTGCCCTCTTGCACAGCGGACCGGACGGCATCGATAGTTAGCGACTGAAGCATGTGTTTGACTGGGAACTGAAACCTGGGAACTGATAATTCTTTCCCAGAAACGAGGGCAAACATTCAGTTGTCAGTTCCTGGTTCCTGGTTCCCGGCTCTCGGTTATCTTTCAATTACTTTTGGAACCTTGAAGTACGTTCCGTCAGACTCCGGCGCGTTTTGCAGAGCTACGGCCTGCGGCAACGACTTCCTCAAGCCTTCAAGAATGTCCTCGCGGCTGGGGTTGGCGAAGCTTTCACTTCCCTGCAACGATTGATCTACTCCACAGCGGTCGGAAACCTGCGCTCGAATTCAGGTCGCGCACCAGGCGGACGCGCTCTTCCGCGGTCAGCTCCAGGTTCGCAAGATCGGCCACATTGGCGACATCTTTTTCTGTGACTTTCATGAATGTGGGATTTTACCATCCGCACGGCGAGTGACTCGGGCTCAATTCTTGGCTTTGAGAGGAAATTCGCGGCGCACGAACTCCATGGCATCCTGGTTACTGTGCAAGCGGTTCTCGAGCTGAGCGTCTTCCACCGCTCCTATAATTTCCTTGAAGCGCGGGCCGGGTTCGTATCCAGCTGCGATCAAGTCAGTCCCACTGACTAGCGGCGCCGGACGCATCACTTCCGGCGGCATGGAGGCCAGCTTCTGCCGGACAAATTCATAAGAGCCCAGGTTCCCGTTACTGGCAGTGCAATCCAGGCGGTGAAGTTCGAGGTGTTCCTCAAACCCCGGCATACGCAAGAATTTTTTCAGGGTAGATTCATTCATGCGATCGGCGTGAGCGAAGCGCATGTGATTGTCCACCAGAGCCAGGATCTGCTCGGTTTCATCGTTGGAAAAGCGCAGCCGCTCGCAAATCCCCTCTGCGATTTTGACGCCGACCTCGACATGGTTGTCAAAGCGTATGCGGTCCGGAGCTTTGCGGAACGTCGGAGGCTTCCCGACATCGTGCAACAGCGCTCCCCAAGCCAAGGTCGCCGAACACGGCCTGGGGAGATTGTCCAGCAACAACAGCGTATGAATAAAGACATCCCCCTCGGGATGAAACTCGGGCGGTTGCTCCACGCCTTTCATGGCCGTGATTTCCGGCAGGACTTCGCGCATGAGCCGGGAGGCGTACAGCATGAAAAACGCCAGGCGAGCACGGCCTTCAATGAGCATCTTGGTGAGCTCGTCGCGCACCCGCTCGGGGGAAACCTGCTGGATCTGCGGAGCCAGTTTTTGTATCGCTTCCATGGTGCCGCGTTCCAGAATGTAGCCGAAGCGCGCGGCAAAGCGTACGGCGCGCAGCATGCGCAGCTTGTCCTCGGCAAAACGCGTTTCCGGATCGCCGATGGTGCGGATAATGCCAGCCTCCAAATCCTTGCGCCCGCCCACATAGTCGAGCACCTCGTCGGTCAGGGGATCGAGGAGAAGGCCGTTGATGGTGAAGTCGCGGCGCTGCACGTCTTCCTGAGGCGTCTTGGTGAAACGAACCTCATCCGGATGCCGCCCGTCGGAGTAGCCCATGTCGCTACGGAAGGTGGCCACCTCCACAGTTTCGTTTTCGCCGACTGCGACCAGGACGACCCCGAACTGCGCGCCCACCGCGTAGGTTTTGGGGAAAACTCGCATGACATCGTCGGGAGTGGCGTCGGTGGAGACGTCGTAGTCGGCGGGCTCGCGGCCAAGAATTAAGTCGCGCACGCAACCGCCGACCAGGAAGGCATGGAAGCCGGCTTGGTGGAGAGACTGGATGACTTCTAAAGCGTGTTGCTTTCGTTCGGACATGTTTGGACGGCTACTCCTTCATTCGGGCTTTCCTGCCGTCATGCGTTTGAGTTCATTATCGGCGAAACCTAAGAATTGCTTGACGCAATGCGTGAAGAAACACATCCTTGTGCCACAGCCTCGACGCTGTATCCTATTTTAGGTCTTAATCTGCAACTGTGCCTGACACCTATATTCTCGGCATCGAAAGTTCCTGCGATGAAACCGCAGCCGCGGTAGTGCGCTCGGGAGAGAAACTGATGTCGAATGTGGTCGCCTCTCAGATTGCCACCCATCAGCCCTACGGCGGAGTTGTACCGGAGCTGGCCTCGCGCGAGCATTTGCGGGCGATTGTGCCGGTGGTCCGCAAGGCGTTAACCGATGCAGACCAAACCTATCAATCGGTGGACGCCATAGCCGTCACCCAGGGGCCAGGGCTGGCCGGATCCCTGCTGGTTGGCATCAGCTATGCCAAGGCCCTGGCCTTTGCCCTGGATAAGCCGCTGCTTGCGGTCAACCATCTCGAAGGCCACATCCATGCGGTGCTTCTGGAAGAGCGGCAAAAAGGCAATCGCGAGCTGAATTTTCCCGTGCTGGCGCTGGTGGTTTCCGGCGGGCATACGCATCTTTATCTGGCGGAACAACGCGGCGACGCACGCGATGACGCCGCCGGTGAAGCCTTCGACAAAGTCTCCAAACTGCTGGGGTTGGGTTATCCCGGCGGACCGCTGATTGACCGTCTATCGAGTCACGGCGATCCCGGCGCGGTAAAGTTCTCGCTCTCCCAAATCAAACATCCGGACCGGAATTTGCGTGGAAAGAAGGAGCAGGCAGATGGCCGCCCGCGAGTTGATTTCTCCTACAGTGGTATCAAGACCGCAGTGCTCCGCTACGTCGAGCTGCATGCCATGAAGAACGGCATCGAGTCTCGGCGGCAGGCGCTCAGCGAAATCCCCAAGCCCAGCCTCGAGAATTGTCTGGCAAATTGCGACCAGCAAACCCTGGATCTGGTGGCATCATTTCAGCGTGCCATGGTGGAAGATCTGGTGGCCAAGACCCTAACCGCCGCCCGTAGTTATGACGTGGCGACACTGTTTGTGACCGGAGGTGTCGCAGCCAACGCAGAACTCCGCCGGCGCTTCGAAGAGGCAGCCGGGCAGGAAGGGATGCCAGTGTATTTCCCCTCACGGGCGCTCTCTACCGATAATGCCGCGATGATCGCCGCCGCCGCCTATGCAAAATTTCTGACTCGTGATTTCGCGGCCTTGGATTTTTCCGCCGAAGCGGGAATGACGCTGAGATAGCATGCAGCCATTCGGGGTTCATCTCTCATCTCGGGGTGGCCCATGTTTGCCTGGGGTTGGCAGACAGTCTGCCCGGAGACGAGCCGCAAGGTGGGGCCTCGCTCAACGCACAGAACCTTTCCTTGTCGGTTGTGGAGATGGTCCGGCGCGCATCTCGAACCCCGCGAGATTTACTTTTGTATTCCAAAAGCGGCCACCCGCCAGCCGACAGAGATAAATATGAGAACGCAGGCCAGCCCCCTCAACCCTCAACGTAAGAACGCAGTGGAGCTATTTCGTGAGGAGGAAGAACGATTGAGGTGAAGGAGGTGTTTTGCACTGCGGACGACGCTGTTTCCAACACTCCCCTATCCCCGTATATCCCAAGTTCATGAGCGAATCAATCTCAATAGGATACCGAGAAACCGACTCGATTGCAGACGCGATCTATCAAAGAACGAGGCTTACGCCTCCATGTGTACTTTGCCGCAACTAGACCGTTATGATCAAAAACGATTCGATAACCGCGGTAGTCGTCCCTAAACCAACATTCCGATCCCCACTCGCGGGCCGCAAGAATACAAATATCCCCGTCCGAGTCGCGCAAGTATCCCACGGCAGCTCCGACGGGCATGCCCAGCGTAACCGAATCAAAACTTGGGCGAAATGATTCTCGGCTGTCGATCAGAAAGAGGAACGTACCGACGGTGAGGCCAACGGCCACAATCAGAATTGCACTGCGCTGGCTATTTGTTCGCACTATCTCTCCTTAATGACTAATGAAACCGCTCCTCGGGACTGAATTCCGATGCCACGACGCTCCCATGAGCCTGCACAACTCTACCCGAATGTTCGTCGAATCGGATAGTGCATTGCGCTTTTCCCAATTGATAGATCAGCTGCGGATTGGAGCCATCGGTTTTGCGAGCGGTTTCGTAATCTGTAAAGACACTGACTGCACTGACTTGGTCCATTCCGGAAGTTACGCCTGCGCACTGCTTAAACAATCTGCTTTGGTCGGTACGAAAGGAAGTGGGAGTTCTCCAAAAGAGCCCCTCGAACATTAACGCCAATGCCAGACTCACCAATAACAGCTCAACTTGTCGAACGTGACGAAGTTCCATATCTTATTGTTGGCTCCTTTTAGCTGCACCCTTGACTGCTTTCACTATCTGGTCCGCAGTCAGATCGGTGTTTGGGGGACTATTTAAAATAGGGGACAGACGGAACTGACCCCAATTTCTTTTGTCCCAATCCGGCGGGTGCGCCAGATCTCGCGGGAAGTATAACTCTGAAAAGGAGCACTCATTTCTCATCTTGGGGGGCATGTTTGCCCGCCTTTGGCAAACGGCCTGCCCTGAGCGAAGTCGAATGGGTGGGAATCTCGGTCAACGCACAGAACCTTTCCTTGTCAGTTGTTGAGATGGTCGGGCCCCGCATCTCGACCCGCGAGAGACGGGCCACCCCAAGATTTACTTTTGTATTCCAAATGTGGGCCAGCCCCCTGTCAACCCACCCACATCTTGAACTCGCAAGATGTGGGCCATCCGCCACTGATGGTTAGAAACCCAATCTCTGGAGGAGGGACATTCTCGGCATGAGGTTTATTCCTCTTCTCGCTATTTTGTTTGACTTGGGATCCACTTCAATAGAGTATGTGGTCCAAAAATCACCGAATCGACAGCTATTGGAGCTACCATCAGTAAGCCCGCACCATACTCGATCGGCTCGCAGAAGCTCTGCAGCCTGTTGCCTCTCTCTGCCAAGCGTCAGTTTCTTGTACACGGTGCCCTTGTATAGAAACTGGACACCATCGTGTATGACAAACGGGAAATTTATAATCACCCCTGTCAGAAAGATCCATGCCACAAGCCTGAGAACGGGACGGAACCAAGTTCGTTGATAAATTATCGGTGTCGACATTGAATCAGTATTGGATGGGAGCAAAAGACACCTCCTTGCTGATAACCGTTGCGGCGGTGGGATCAAGGACGAGATGACAAACGGCATCATTGCCACCTACCTCAAATCGGCTCAGGTTCAACACTTCCCACTTTGGCGTACCGAGCGAGTATGCAAGTTGGGTAAGTTGACCAGTGTTCATTCCTATAGTCACTTGAGAACAGAATTGTTTTGCGTTGTAAATCGCTGATTCCGTACTCACAAGAAAAGGAGGATAAGAAATTACTCGATCCAACAAAATGGCGCACATTAAACCACCGCAGAACGTGAGGGCTAGTTTTGTTTTTGTAGAGCGGATCATTAATTGGCTCCATGTCATTCTGATAATTCCGACGCTCGTTTTATTGCGTCTTTCAATTGATATGAATCCAGACCTGTAGAAAAAGTCTCCGTACAACTGGTAAAAAATGATGCAGAAATAGGGGACAGACGGAACTGACCCCAATTTCTTTTGTCCCAATCCGGCGGGTGGGCCAGATCTCGCGGGAAGTATAACTCTGAAAAGGATCACTCATTTCTCATCTTGGGGTGGCTGTTTGCCTGTTTGCCCGCTTTTGGCAAACGGCCTGCCCTGAGCAAAGTCGAACGGGTGGGACCTCGCTCAACCCACAGAACCTTTCCTTGTCAGTTGTGGAGATGGTCGGTTCCCGCATCTCGAACCCCGCCTTCGATGTAGCTGTTGCTTTTCGATTGAGAACACTACCCGCGTTCGAATGCGTGCTTCTTTTCCAATTCCTCAAGCGCCCCGCGCATGTCAGCTTCGAAAGTTTCGCGCTGCGCCATCAGTGACGCATTGGCGCTGGCATGTTCGCCCTCGAGAGTCATGAATCCGTCGCTCGCAAGTTTGCGCGCGATCTCCAGCAAATGCTCGGGAGTGGATTCGACATAAAGAGCTTCGGTAGGATCGGCGATCCAGACTGCTCCGCCGGCGATTCGCGTTTGCCAGTAGACTTTGCGACGAAGCAGTTGGGCGATGTCTTGGTCCCCGGCTTTGCCGAATACCCACTTGCTGCGCTTGAAGTCATAGTGCCGGCTGGAGAATTGCACTGGAACCAGTTTGCCGGATTTGGCGAACTCCAGCTGGCGCCGATCTACGTCTTTGCGCAGGGAGTTGATGACCGGGCCTTCCGTGTCTTTGGCTTCCAGGGATGGAACCACTTCTCGCACCGTCGCCGAAAGGTTCACGGCCACCGGAGCATGGAGTCCCGCCGAGTTTTGCAGCTGGACGTCCGCATGCAACACCCAGAAATCTGCCCCGGAGGTGGATTTGTGAAACGGCCACTTGAAACTAAAACTTAGAGGCAGACCGCTCAGGGTTACATAAATATTCTTTTGTGCAGTATTCCCGTTGTCCGGTGCAGTCGTCATTATGTTTTGGTCCCCAGCAAGAATAGAAGAGAATGTGGAGATATTGTAGCGCGTCGATTTCCCACTTCCACCAGTTGTAGGAGGGTCGCCATGCCGTCGCGCGCCGCAAAACGCATTCTGGATCCACAATTACCAATCGGATTCTTGCCACTGACGGTACCAGCGGCGAGGCAAGCTCTTGCTCCGCTCGGTCACGAATCAATGGCACACCTGTTTGATTCAGGGCGAGTGAGAATGCTGGCACTGGTCGTAGACCTGATGGCGGGCAACCTTTCGCCGAATGCCATATATCCATCTTGTTTACAACCAGATAGAGGATAAACACAGGCCGTGTTCCATTACTAAAGTCCGCTCCCCCGCTGCTTCAGTCACTTGTCCGCTCCTTGGGCACAAGCAAGAATTTGTGTCAGCACCTGGTACGATCCGTGCCTTCGGGATCTGTTTGCCACGCTAGCTTAACGGACCCCGGCTTTAACGACACGCCGGTACAGGACGGATGGTGCGAATTTGATCATATCTAGGAGAGAAGAATGCGAAAACTTATCGGCGTTGCCGTTATTGTACTGATGATTTCCGGGTTGGCCATGGCAGGGGAAACACCCAAGCCTGAAATATATGGTGGCTACCAGTTCACCAGCACCGACGGTGGCTGGCATGGCAGTGGCTTCAACGGAGGCGCGAACGTCTATATCACGCGTTGGCTGGCGGGCACAGGGGATCTTGGCAGCGGCTTTAGCTCTGGTTCGAAGCTCTATAGCTACACCTTTGGGCCGACCGTCTCCACCCAGCGGAAGAACTTCACCCCATTTGCGCACGCTCTGTTTGGCGGCGCGCATGCATCCGCAGGTTCCGTTGGCGCTAGTGGCATGGCCATGATGTTTGGCGGCGGAGTGGATGTGGGCAACCGCAAACTGGCGGTGCGTGCGGTCCAGTTTGACTGGCTGACCCTGCGCTTTTCCGGCGTCACCAACAAGAACAATATGCGCGTGACAACTGGAATTCTGTATCGCTTCTAGTCTGATCCAACAAGTACGGCAGGCGGCCCACGCGGGCCGCCTTTTTTTGCGCTTGGAATCTCAGAAGCTTCCTGCTGGTTGCATGGGAGGCAGAGCTACGGGGACAAGAATTTCCTGGCACGCTGGGGCAAACTTAATCCCACACGGGAAACACAACGGAGAGCGCGGATGTTTGTTATGCTAATGGCAATAAAATCCGCCTGCCGCTTCGGCTGGGCCGATAGAGCGGAGTTCCTATGACCCGTCGGTTGAAGATCTGTTCTCTGCCTTTGCTTTTTTTGTGCACAATTTCCTTGGCTCAGGACGCACCCGCGCCGCAGGATATGGCGGCCACCTGTACCTACGAGAACGGCAGTTCACTCACAGTTCGCTATAGCGTCGCTAATCCAGGGCGCAAACGCGATTTGCCGAACGGCAGAGTATGGTCGCCCGGCGACGTGCCCATGCTTCTATTCACCGAGACTCCAGTAACGGTGGCCGGTGTCGAACTAGCGGTGGGCGCCTACAGCATGTATGTCATCCCGGACAGAGGTAAGTGGACACTGATCATCAACAAGAGCATCACGGCTGGCAGTGGGTACGACGAAAAGCAAGACCTGGTCCGTACCGCCATGGGCATTGGCCAGCTGCCCGTGCCCAGCGACCAGCCGCGGGTTTCGTTCAATCACGCGGCTCCCAAGGTTTGCAGCCTGCGCGTGGATTTCGGCAAGACCGGCGCTTGGGCCGATGCATTCATGCAAAAGTAGAAGCGCTTGCAAATGTCTTAAGCCAGAGTCTTCGCGCTCTTGCGATTGGGTTGACACATTCCTGTGGAAACTGCACACATAGCCCAACTGCTTGGGCCTTATCTGACGCATTCAGGGCCCGCACTGCCCGCCAGCCAATTTGCTCTGAGCGAGGAGCAATTGCGGAGTATATCGATATATATCGATATACTATTGCGATGGAACAGCCGCATCAACTTGACGGCGGTCCGCGAGCCGGAAGAAATTGTCCGCAGGCATTTTGGCGAGTCGCTGTTCACCGCGCGCCATCTTTTCCCCGACCCATTTGATCAGCCGCCCACCCATGTGATCGATATGGGATCTGGCGCCGGCTTCCCTGGGCTTCCCATTAAGCTCTGGTTTCCGCAGGCCCGGGTCACCCTCATCGAGTCCAATCACAAAAAAGCGGCCTTTTTGCGCGAGGTGGTTCGGGCGGTTACATTGACGGACATCAATGTATTTGCCGCGCGCGCAGAGACCTATCAGGGTCCGCTGGGAAATGTGGTCACGCTTCGCGCTGTAGAGAAGTTCGAAGCGGCATTGCCGATCGCAGAACGGCTAGCGGCCCCCGGTGGGCAATTGGCCCTTCTGATCGGGGAAGCGCGGGCACAGACCGCAGTGGATTTGGGGAAATTTGTCCGATGGAGTAAGGCGATACAGCTACCCGAATCAGTAAGCCGGATACTACTGGTTGGAACGGTGAATCGATCTTTGCAAGCATCAGGTTAGTAATCGGTGGACCAAAGCTTGAAGAATGGCTGATCAACCAGGGAATTTGGATCACATATAGTTGAAAAGTGGAGTTGCTTTCTAGGAGTGCCTGGAGATTTGTTGCGAATGTTCCACGTGGAACATTCCACCAGGTTCGGCCCGCATCCCATTTCACCTGTGTGTTCCACGTGGAACATCCTGTGGAAAGCTTGGAATAGACCAAGCGCTTGCAACAAGAACCCAGAAAGTCTCCTCTGCACCGAAATCTGTCATTGCGTTGCCGCGCTCGGACAGAATATTCTGCAAGAGCTCTCGGTTCTCCCAAAAAAATCATGGGTCGCGTCATAGCCGTTGCCAACCAAAAGGGTGGCGTGGGTAAGACTACTACTGCCATCAATCTTGCTTCCTCTTTAGCAGCTGCGGAAGTCAACACTTTGCTGATTGACTGTGATCCCCAAGCCAATGCCAGCAGCGGCCTCGGCTTCGTTAAGGATCCGGAAAGAATCAGCACTTATCACCTTTTGTCTGGGCTCGCTGGCATGGAGCAGGCACTTCAGGCAACTGAAATGGAGCAGCTTTGGCTGGTTCCGTCTCACAAAAACCTGATTGGGTCGAATATCGAGCTGGTCGAGGCCGACCGCCGGGAATTTCGTTTACGCGATGCGCTGGAACCGCTGCGCGAGCGTTTTCAGTTTGTAGTTCTGGATTGTCCTCCCGCGCTGGATCTTCTAACCCTCAATGCTCTCGTGGCTGCGGATTCAGTCCTGATTCCGATGCAGGCGGAATATTTCGCGTTGGAGGGTATCTCTGAGCTGCTCGATACGATTGAGCGCATACGCATCGCGCTCAACCCAACTCTGAGTGTCGAAGGCGTAGTTCTCACCATGCTGGATGAGCGCACTAATCTGGCGCAGCAGGTCATGGCCGAACTTAAGCGGTTCTTTGGCGATCGGCTGTGTCAGTCCACCATCCCTCGCAACATCCGCTTGGCTGAGGCCCCTAGCCACGGCAAGCCGGTTCTGCTCTACGATGTTCGCTCTCGCGGCGCGGAAAGCTATATACGCTTGGCTAAGGAAATCATCTCCCGTAATCTTCCAGCCCAGCAGGAGGAAGCTCCCCAAATCGAAGCTTCCGTGGAACAGATTCCCAGCGAAGCACCAGTAGAAGTCGCCGCTGAAACCCCTGTGGTGGTGATGAACGACGGGGAAGCACCCGCAACTCCAGCCAGCGATGAAGAGCTGGACAAGACGGCATAATCAATCAGAATAATATATCGATATACATCAATATATCGCACGATGGAGCCCGCACATGAACACAGCTGAGAAGGTCGCAGATGACAAGCCGGTTGCGGACAAGCGCCGCGCCTTAGGGCGTGGATTGGATTCTTTGTTACCCGGGGGGCCTCGAATCGTTCCCGGCGCGCCCACTGCACCGGTTTCATCGCCTGGGATTGCACCTGCGACGGTATCGGCGGAAGGCCTGGTCTTTCTAAACCTCGATCAGATTGTCGACAATCCTTACCAGACGCGCCGCGACTTCAGCGAAGCGTCCCTGTCGGAACTGGCGGAATCCATCAAGGCGAACGGAGTCTTGCAACCCGTGGTGGTCCGGCCGGCACCCGATGGCCGCTACCTTTTGATTCTCGGCGAGCGGCGCTGCCGGGCGTCGCGTGTCGCCGGCAAGACAGCCGTTCCCGCCATCATCCGCCGGGTTTCCGATGAACACGCCGCAGAGATGACCGTGGTGGAGAACTTGCAACGTCAAGATCTCAATTGCCTGGAGCAGGCGGAGGCCTATGCCCGCCTCAGCCGCGACTTCGGCCTCACTCAGGAGGAGATCGGCAAGCGCGTGGGTGTTTCGCGTGAGTCCGTTTCCAACTACACCCGGCTGCTCAAGCTCCCAAGACCGGTCCAGCATTATCTCGGCACAGGGCAGCTCGGCTTCAGCGAGGCCCGGGTTCTGTTGACTTTGATCGACGCCAACTCCATCCCCAAGATCGCCGATCTGGCAGTCGAGAAACAGTTATCCGTCAAACAGCTTGAGGAACTCGTTTCCAGGACAAACGCCCCCGCGGTCGAGCGCGAACAAGCAGAGCCCCCAAAAGTCGACCCTAACGTCCGCGCGGCCCAGATGGAACTGGAACGTCTGCTGGGCGTGCGTGTACAAATCCGTGATCGCAAGGGTAAAGGAAAGATCACGATTGAATACTCGACCTTGGAGGATTTCGATCGGGTCGTCGAGATGCTCAGCGGTGCAAGGAACTAGGAGGGAATCACATAAGTAATAGGTGGGAATTTAAGGTTAGATTTTCGCCCCGTTTCGCGTCGTCTCACAATCGATTCTGATTTCCACCGGCAAAAGTGGGAAACATCATCCAGTTTCTCAAATTGATCTCTTCATCTGTTCCTCGTCTCCCGACGAATCAACGAGCCGAATCAAATCAGTAACAAGTGGGAGCGGAGCGCAGGATCCTACAAGCGTATCACTTGAGAATCGCTAGTGACGTGGCAGAAAGTGGAATGTCAGCGGCGCTCTTGCGAACTTTTAGTTCTTTCTTCGGAGTCCTTTGCAGTCATGGCTCACCGAGTGGTTCCACAACTCTAATCGTACGCAGGTGAGCGCACGCAAAGTGCAACGAGAAAGAACCAGCCGAACCCGTTGCCATCGATCCGTTGCCATCGATATCGGCGATTGGGGGGAATCATAAAAACAACAAGTGGGCCAAAGCATCCGTATTGCAGCCGACGTTGATTCGATTCATAAGCTCAAAAGTCAAATTCCAGGATCAAAGTGGAAAATGTCTGACATTCCCGCCATATTGCCGGAACATCACAAGTTACTATCCCTGGTCGCAGCGCAATTGATGAATGGTACCGAGGTCGTGCTCGAGAACCAGAGATCTCCAATCGCGAAAGTAGGCGTCGGCAGGCTGCGCAGAGTCCAATTCCTAATGAATGGAAGAGCGATTATCGCAATCGAGCAGAACCGCCAGAAGACCAGCCGTTGGGGTCAGCTTGCCAGGAAAGGTCACCAAGTCGTCCAGTTTCAGGACC
>WNGE01005042.1_pt1 | contig 15082 bp, 10 predicted proteins | sample 5400651 | NCBI WGS metagenome assembly WNGE01 (sample SAMN13153370, study PRJNA577476) | soil metagenome | isolation source: 60 cm soil or saprolite under grassland replicate 2 | place: USA:California | collected 2016-06-15 | reverse complement strand
TTTTGAAAAACAGAGGTCAGATGGCAGGGGGAACAGGGAATAGGGGAAAAGGGGAAGGGGTAAAGGGCGGCAAGAAAAACCGAGCCTCGCTGCTAAGAGATGCCTTCCCTTTACCCTTTACCCTTTCCCCTTTTCCCCTGTTCCCCCTGCCATCTGATATCTGACTTCTGACCTCTGTGCTTATGAAGGCCCTGCGAATCGAAAAGAAGAAGTTGGCGGTGCGTGAAATTGAAAAGCCAGCGTCGGGAACGGAAGCTCTCGTTCGCGTCTTGCTTTCCGGAATCTGCAACACCGACCTGGAAATCGCCCGTGGTTATGCCGGGTTCCAGGGAACCATCGGGCATGAGTTTGTTGGCCTGGTGGAGGAAGCGCCGGGTGGCTCGCTGGTGGGTCAAAGAGTCGTCGGTGAGATCAACGCCGGCTGCGGAGCGTGTGAACTATGTCGGGAAGGCGATCCGCGTCACTGCCAAAAACGCACGGTTCTCGGCATTGTTCGACGAGACGGCGCACATGCTGAGTTTTTGCGGCTGCCATTAATGAATCTTTTGCCCGTGCCTGATAAGGTGGTTGACGAGCATGCGGTTTTCGTGGAACCACTTGCCGCCGCGTGCGGCATCATGGAACGTGTTGACATCAAAAGCTCGCAGCGAGTTGCGATTATCGGCGACGGAAAGTTGGGCCTGCTTTGCGCGCAAGCCCTTGCCTTGAGCGGGGCCAGCACTTTGTTGATCGGTAGACATGCTGAAAAACTACGTATTGCGGAACGGCGTGGGATTGAAACAGCTACGGTAAGAACTGCTGCCAAACGAAAGCGTGAATTCGATGTGGTGGTGGAGGCGTCGGGCTCACCTTCCGGCTTCGTTGGCGCCCTTGAGTTGTTGCGGCCACGCGGCACACTGGTTTTAAAGTCGACCTTTCAGGGACCGGGCAAGATCGATGAAATCGATCAGGCCCGCCTGGTAGTTGACGAGATTAGTATTGTGGGTTCACGTTGCGGCCGATTCCAGCCGGCGCTCGATCTCTTGAATAAAGGGGCGATCGATATTGACAGCTTGATTAGTGAAGAGTATCCGCTTTCCAGGGGCGTGCATGCAATGGAACGCGCCGGCAGGAAAGGCGTCTTGAAAGTGTTCCTCAGACCGTGAAGAACAAGACGGCAGGTGGCAGGAGCAGACGGCAGGGGACGGAGAACGCAGGTCTGCTCCTGCGTCTGCTCCTGCCGTCTGCCCCTGCCGTCTGCTCCTGCCGTCTGCCCCTGCCGTCTGCCCCTGCCGCCTGCTCCTGCCGCCTGCTCCTGCCGTCTGCCCCTGCCGTCTGCTCCTGCCCCTTTGTCTATTACTTTCTGACTTCCGCCGCTAATCTTTTGCCGAAGGGTCTACCATTAGTTATACTTCAGGCCTTCCCTCTGCGCCCGGTAATCACTTCCCTTAAGTGACAATCTCGGGGGCCCGACTGGCAGCTTTTTTTTCGAAGGTGGTGTTTTATGTTCGACCTTGCTAAAGACCAAACAACTCTAAACGAGCGGGCCATCTTGCGAAAGCTCCGCGTTTGGATCATCGCGCTGGGCACCGCCTGTCTGCTGGCAGGAATTGGAGTAGGCGCCATGCTTTCCGGGCGCCCAACCGGGGCACAGAATGAGGTCCAGATTGCGCGTGCGCCGGAGGCACTTTCGGCTTCGTTTGCGGAGATCGCGCGGCGCGTAGAACCCGCCGTCGTGAACATTGAGACACTCACGGCAGCGACCGAAGTCGCCGATAAAGACAACGAAGATAAAGACGATCAATCGTCCAACAATCCATTGCTCGACATGTTTCGGCGTCAGGCGCGTCGTCCAACGCGGGGGGTGGGTAGCGGTTTCATCGTCAGTCCCAAAGGTTACATTCTGACGAACGAGCATGTGGTTGAAGGATCGTCTCGGATAATTGTAGGCTTGCAGTCCGGCGAAAAATATCGCGGCAAGGTTGTCGGTATCGATGAAGAAACCGACGTTGCGGTGGTAAAGATCGACGCCCCACAGGACTTGCCGACCGTCACGCTGGGCGACTCGAATGCCGCTCAGGTTGGTGATTGGGTGTTGGCGATTGGTTCGCCTTTTGGTCTCGACCAAACGGTTACTGCGGGCATTATTTCGAAAAAAGAAAGAGAAAGCCCTTTCTTCACAAACTTTCAGCGTTTCCTGCAAACTGACGCCGCGATCAATCGCGGAAACAGTGGTGGTCCACTCGTGAATATGCGCGGCGAAGTAATTGGGATTAATTCCCAGATAGCCACTACTACCGGCGACTACAACGGCATCGGCTTTGCCCTGCCGGCGGTGGAAGCGAATTTCGTCTATCGGCAGATTCTCACAGGAGGAAAAGTTCGCAGAGGTTATCTGGGTGTTACGCTGGAGTCAGTCAAAGAAGAGTTTGCGCGAGTCTATGGTCTCCCTGAGGCCAGGGGCGCGATCATTATGGACCTGCCGCCAGCGAAGGATGGGCAGCCGACGCCGGCAGCGAAAGCAGGCATGCAGTCGAATGACATCATTACTGAATTCAACGGTCAGCCCGTGGCCAGTGCGCAGGATTTGATCCAGAAAGTTGCGGCAAGCCCGGTGGGTGAATCTGTGAGCTTCACTTTCCTTCGCGACCGCGACGGAAAACTGGAAAAACTAAACGCCAGTGTCGTGCTTGGAGAACGCCCCAAGGTTCAGCAAATTGCCGAAAGTGATGATTCCACTGCTGCCAAAACCAATGAAAAGGAAGGCGATCCCAAAGGAAACGGACTGCACCTGGGTGTTACGCTCGGCGAGCTTACTCAGCAGCTCATCGCTGAGAAGCATCTCACAGGAGTGCGGGGTCTCTACGTGAAGGATGTTGATCCTAATGGGTTGCTGGCGGAAGTGCGCGCCGCCGGCGGACAGCAGGCACTTAGCGAAGGTGACGTCATCACCCGTATAAACCGGGTGCCGGTAGCAACTCTGGCTGACTTCCAACGCGTTCTGAGCGGCTTGAAGACCGGTGATCCGATCGTGTTGCAGGTGTCGCGCTTCGTCAGGGATCGGGTAACGACTAGAATTATTCAGTTTACTTACCAATAAGGAATGGTGTCAGGTGTCAGGTGCCAGTCGGCCGACACCTGACCCTGATACCCGACACCTAGATAATGGCTCAAGCAAAAAAAGCTCTCGCAAAAAACAGCTCGAAAAAACATTCCAGAGCGCCAGCGCGCGCCTCCGTAAAAACCTACAGTAACTACATCGGTGGCAAGTGGGTCCAAAGTGAGTCCGGCGAAGTGTTTGAAAACATCAATCCGGCTAATACGGAGGATGTGATCGGTCGTTTCCCACTCTCAACCAGAGACGATGTGAACGCTGCGGTTAACGCTGCCCAAAGTGCATACGATGGTTGGCGTAATCTGCCGGCTCCCAAACGCGCCGAAATTCTTTTCCGCCTCGGCGAAATCCTAATCTGCAACAAAGATCGCTTCACCGCCGACATGACCCGTGAAATGGGAAAGGTCGTGAAAGAGGCAGGCGGTGATGTGCAGGAAGCTATCGACTGCACCTACTACACTGCCGGGGAAGGACGCCGGCTGCACGGGTTTACTACTCCGGCAGAAATGCCTGACAAGTTTGCAATGTGCGTACGTCAGCCGGTGGGTCTCTGTGGATTGATTACGCCATGGAACTTTCCGATGGCGATTCCTTCCTGGAAACTCATTCCCGCGCTCGTCTGCGGCAATACCGTGGTTCTAAAACCTGCTGAAGATACGCCGCTGTCCACTTACAACCTGGTGCAGGCTTGCGAGCAAGCAGGCATACCGCCGGGCGTTGTGAATCTGGTCACCGGCTATGGGGAAAACGCAGGAGCTGCGATTACCAATCACCCGGCGCTGCGTTTGATCTCATTTACTGGTTCAACAGAAACAGGCCGCATTGTCGCTTCGGCTTGTGCCGAGCGCAACGCCATCTGCTCGCTCGAGATGGGCGGCAAGAATGTCATCATCGTAATGGATGACGCCGACATCGATCTCGCAATCGAAGGGGCGATTTGGGGTGCGTTTGGAACTTCAGGGCAACGCTGCACTGCCTCCTCGCGCCTGGTCGTTCATAAAAGAGTCTACAAGCAGTTTTCGAAGAAGCTGGTGGAACGTACCAAAGCTTTGCGCATTGGTAATGGCGCAGATGCAAAAACAGATGTCGGCCCGGTTATCAATGCCGATGCCGTCAAGAAGATCATGAAGTACATTGAAATTGGTGAGCAGGAGGATGGGGCAACTTTGGCCTGCGGTGGCAAACGCTTGACGCGGGGCGAATATGCTCGAGGTTATTTCATTGAGCCAACAGTGTTCACCGATGTAGCTCCTGACATGCGTATTGCCCAGGAGGAAATCTTCGGACCAGTAACAGCTGTGATTCCCGCCAGATCTCTCGACGAGGCGGTCGAAATCGCCAATGGGGTTCGCTACGGCCTGTCTGCGGCAATCTACACTCGGGACGTCAACCGTGCCTTTCGCGCCATGCAGGATATGTATACCGGAATTTTTTACGTAAATGCTTCGACGATCGGGGCGGAGGTGCACCTGCCGTTCGGCGGCACCAAAGCTACCGGCAATGGTCATCGCGAAGCGGGCACGCAGGTTCTGAATGTTTTTTCTGAGTGGAAATCAATTTATGTCGACTATAGCGGCAAGCTTCAACGCGCTCAGATCGACCTCATTGAAGGCCTGGGATAAAGGAACAGGTGAGAAGGCAGAGGTCAGAAGAAAGAGGTCGGGGGTCAGAGATTAGAAACCAGATGTTTGACGTCAGACGTCGTGAGCACCGAATCGAATACAAATTGCCCGGCCGCCATTATCCGAAATCTGATCTCCGGCCTCTGTCTTCTGACCTCTGACCTCTGACCTCTGACTTCTGTCTTCTGACCTCTGTCTTCTGTCGTCTGTTCTCTGACTTCTGTTCTCTGACTTCTGTCATCCTGGGGGAGAAACACTGTGATTGTCGGCCTGCCAAAAGAGGTAAAGGATAATGAATACAGAGTGGGCTTAACGCCCGCGGGTGTTCGCGCTCTGACTGACGCGGGCCATGAGGTGACTGTTGAGCAGGGTGCCGGTGATGGTTCTGGTTTTGAAGACGCTCTTTATCAAAAGGCAGGCGCACAAATTATCGATTCCGCTGACGATGTTTGGGCCAAAGCCGAAATGATCATTAAGGTCAAGGAACCAATCGAACCTGAATACCCCCTGATGCGCGAAGGACAGTTGCTCTTCACTTATCTTCACCTGGCGCCCGATCCTGATCTCACTAAACAACTTCTGAAACGGAAAGTTACCGGGATTGCCTACGAAACGATCACGGATCGAAAGGGCGGATTGCCTCTGCTCACGCCGATGTCGGAAGTTGCCGGACGTATGGCCATACAAGTGGGCTCCCACTACCTCGAGAAGATGGCCGGCGGCCGCGGCATCCTGCTTGGCGGCGTGCCGGGTGTGCCGGCGGCGAGAGTGGTAATTATCGGCGGCGGCGTAGTAGGAACAAACGCTGCGAAGATTGCGGTTGGCATGGCTGCTCACGTCACGATTATCGACAACAATCTCGATTTCCTGCGAGAGCTTGATGATATTTTTCTCTCGAAGATTTCAACTCTGGCTTCCAGCGCTTACATGATTCACGATGCGATCTCAAACGCTGACTTGATAGTTGGTGCGGTGCTGGTGCCCGGAGCCGCCGCTCCGCGCCTGGTAACCCGAAGCATGCTCAAAGACGTACCGAACGGAGCCGTAATAGTTGATGTCGCAGTGGATCAGGGCGGCTGCATAGAGACGACCCACCCGACTACCCATTCAAACCCGACCTATTACGTCGAAGGTGTTTTGCACTACTGCGTGGCGAACATGCCCGGCGCCGTACCGCGAACTTCCACGTTTGCGCTGACTAACGCCACGCTTCACTATGCGCTGAAGCTGGCTAATCAGGGATTCTTTGAAGCAATCCGCGGCGATGCGGGATTAAAAGCCGGCGTTAACACCTACGCTGGTCACTGTACCTATCAGGCTGTAGCTGAAGCGCAAGGTCTCGCGTACACCAGTGTCGACGCGTTGGTAGAAGTGACCAGCGCATCGGTGGTGTGATTTATTTTTTCCTTTAGAAACAAGAAGGCGACCCTGAAAGTCGGGTCGCTGTTTTTGTAACTAAGAGCGGGCGCGAGCCCACCTTCCTAACCTGAAGCTTTACTCTACTGAGTGTCGCACGCTGAAAGTGGAAAGGCCTTCAACGGAAACTGCAAAGTTCGACTTGGAGGTTTCTCAGGTAGGCAAGAAGGGCTTGCCCCAGCTCCTCCTCCGAATGGGCGTACATCAGTTTGAGTGTTCGCGCTAATCGCTTTTGCGCGCCAGCAGCTCTTCAATACACTCGATTAGTCTCTCGCCTGTAACAGGCTTGGAAAGAAACGCGTCTGCGTGGTTTCCATCACAATTAGTATCTTTTTGTTCGAGAGCACTCAGCAGGATAACCGGAACATGAGCCAGTGTCTGGCTATTCCTGAGGAAGCGGCAAAACTCGTGACCGCTGAGATTCGGCATCATCGCATCGGTTACCACCACATCTATCGGTGTTGAGAGTGCCACCTTCATAGCTTCGAGTCCATCAGAAGCTGTAATCACCCGGTAGCCTCCACGCTCAAGCACAACCTCCAGAAAACGTCTGAGGGCACGATCATCCTCAGCCAGCAAAACGCGAATCTTTTTGCCACTTTCGAATTGAGCCATGACACCTGACTCTGATAATGAAATCTTTTCCTGGACCATCGTTTCGTGGGTACGTCGGGGGTTTGGGAGCTATTGGCCGGGCGGTAAGGTTTTGCTGCCGAGGACGCCCGGCTTCAGCAAGCCAGGGCACCATCAGAATAAGACTGGGCCCAGAGCATTGTCAATTACTATCCGGTGAGCCCCGGTTAAGGCGCAGACTTAAGCCGACAAGCGCCAATCAGATTGGATAAAGGCATACAAGGCAAGAATGTTTTTCAGATTCATGTGCGCTGATAGCGCCGGCCTACTCGTCAATAAATTGTCGCTGCCAAAGCTCGAGATTCAGTAACTGAAAAACTTGAAGGCTGTAGTCTTCCCGACCGGAGAGATTCAGATCGATGAGGCGTTTCACTTCCTCGGGACGAAATAGGCCGCGCTTTCTAACGACTTCTTCTGACAACAGTTCAGCTACAAGCGGCCGCAAAGGCCCGCGCAGCCACGCGCGAATCGGCGCCCCAAACCCGGCCTTCTTCCGCCAGACAACGTCGCGCGGCAAGAGCTTTTCCAAGGCGCGCTTGAGAATATATTTCCGTTTGAACCCGCGCAGTTTTAGTTCTGCCGGCATGCGCGCTGCGAATTCAATCATCTGGCGATTGAGGAAAGGCACCCTCACTTCCAGGTTCGTAGCCATCGAAGTCTTGTCGGTCGTGATTAAATTCAAACACGGCAGAAAAGTTTTTAGGTCCACATAAAGGAGACGGTTCAGTGGCGCGGCGTCGCGCACGCGTGCAAAGTAGCGGCGATGAGCGGCATAGGCATCCAGTTCGCGCGTCGCCCGGCGCATATCGTCGGAATAGATTTGCTGTTTGGCTTCATCAGTGAAGTAAGTGCCATACCCCAAATATCGTTCTTCAAAGTCCAGACCCGCGCTACGCGCAAACTTCTTGGCGTTGCGAAGCGGTGCTGTCAATTTTCCCGGCAAACCGCCCGGTAGCGTCTGCGCGATCGTCTTCATCAACGGACGACGCAGCATCAATGGCACAGGATCGAAAGCGCCGGCGATTTTCATCGCAAGCTGTCGCGGGTAGCCGGCAAACACTTCGTCGCCGCCCATGCCTGACAACATCACGCGCAGCGTTTCGCGTGCAGCTCGCGATACCAGATAAGACGGTATGGCCATGTCGATGGCAGGCTCGTCCATGTGATAAACCAGCTTCGGCAGCAAGTCCGCTACCGCGGGTTGCAGCATGATTTCGTGGTAATCGGTATCCAGATGCTGATTCACCCGGCGCGCCCACTCGATGTCGTCGGGAATAATGTCATAACGCAGATCCTCAGACTCCATGCCCACCGTGTACGTGGAAACTCGCCGTCCATTGCTATGACGTTTCATCATCGCCACGATGCCTGATGAGTCTATCCCGCCGGACAGAAACGATCCGAGCGGAACGTCGGCAACCATTTCCATCTTTACAACGCTATCGAGCGTCTCAAGCATCTGCTCTTGCCACCATGTTTCACTGCGGCCTTCCTCGATCTCATCGAACGAAATATCCCACCACTCGTTAACCTTGATCTCGTCGTCATGGAACGTCAGGACATGGGCTGGCGGAAGAGTCTTAATCCCTCGAAATAATGTATTGGGGTCGGGTACCCAGAGAAATGTCAGAAACTGATTCAGCGATTCCGTGTCGAGGGCGCGTTCAATGAGATCCGTCGCCAGGATCGCTTTTACTTCCGAGGCGAAAATAAAATAACCCGGTTGGTCCGCTGGTGAGGGCATGAAGGAGTAATAGAGTGGCTTGATGCCGACATGATCACGCGCGAGCGTCAGTGTGCGTTCACGGTTGTCCCATACAGCGAAATGGAACATGCCGTTGAGGCGCGGCAGGCATTCAGCACCCCACTCCGCAAAAGCATTCAGCAGCACTTCCGTATCTGTCTCAGTCCTAAACTCATGGCCTTGGCTCTTCAATTGTTCGCGCAGCTCGCGATAGTTGTAGATCTCGCCCCCGAAGGAAATGACGTAACGACCATCAGCGGAAAGCATTGGCTGATGACCCGCTATGCTGGTGTCGATGATTGCCAGACGGCGATGACCCAAACAAGCGCGCCGCGCTGAGGCATCAATGCCTTCGGAACTCCAAACCCCTTCATCGTCGCGGCCACGATGCTCGATAGTCTGCAACATTGCGGCAATATGTCGTTCGGGTTTGAGGCTGATTAATCCGGCAATTCCACACATAGGCTAAAAGCAGTGATGAGTGAAAAGTGATAAGTAATGAGTGGCTGATCACAAGACACTATCACTGACCATCACTTTTCACTCTTCACTCTTCACTCTCATCGGCTGTCCTGTTCGTAGAGAATCCCTGATGCGAAAGGTGGCGCGGGTGGTAGCCTCGAGTTCTTGAAGAGTAATCGGAGCCGGCGTGCTCTCTGCCACAACGGCGCAAGCGATGCGTGTCTCTTCTGTCTGACCTTTATCCTGCCGGCGCAGGGTCTCCTTCTTTTCACGGCCGCCGGCGTAGAGGCGGGCGCTGCAAAAGTCTTCGATGATGAAAACTTTGCCTTCACCAAAAATTTCGATGTGTTCCTTCGGCAGGGCATTGTCCCCTTCGGCAAGGTAGGCAATCGCGCCGTTTGATCCGTCGCCGAATTGTAGCGTTATGAGGACAGAGTCTTCACGAATTACATCCCCTTTATCGCCGGCAACCGCGACGGCATACACGAGCGTTGGTGCTGCGCCCGCCAGAAACTGCATCAAGTCGATGAAATGACAGACTTCGCCGATGATGCGTCCGCCGCCTTCATTTGGATCCTGCGTCCAATGCTCGCGCCGGACGCGGCCGGCGTTCACGCGGTAAACCATTGAAAGAGGAGACTGCCGAGCGCCAAAAATTTCTTTCGCCCTGAGAGCGAAAGGGGAAAAACGCCGGTTGAAACCAACCAGCAACTTTCCTTCTGACTTTGAGGCTGCATCAAGCACACTATCCAGCTCAGCATCGTTGAGCGCGAGTGGCTTTTCGACGAAAACGTTTTTGCCACGTTCAAGCGCTAGTCTCGCCAATTCCGCGTGCGACCCATTTCGCGTGGCGATGACGATTAGATTCGCTTCCTCGTCATCAATCACGCTTTGTGCGTCTGACAGAAAACGCGCGAAGCCATATTTCGCACCCATGTCACGCGCCGACACGCCCGAGGCGGAAGCAATCGAGCAAAACTCGACGCCTGCTGCTTTGAAGTTTGGCAACAGAACTTTTTGCGCGTAGCTACCTGCGCCAATCAATCCCACACCGACGCGTGCATCAGGCGCCTTCTTAACAGCCGATTGGTTTTCGATGCGGCGGTTAATTTCGCTTTCAGTGTCGTAAGTCAGTAGGACTGCCAGGTATTTTTGCCCCGTGCTGCCGGTAATTAGTTGGTAAGCGCGCCGCGCTTCCTCGATAGAAAATCGGTGAGTGATCAGTGGCTTTACATCAACGCGCCCCGCTGCGAGCAGGTCAAGGAATGCTTCGATGTTGCGGCCTTCGGTCCAACGCACGTAGGCAATGGGATAATCATGTCCGCGTTCTTCATAATCGGGATCATAACGACCCGGCCCGTAAGATAGCGAAACTTTCAGCGTTAGCTCGCGCTGGTAATAGATACTCCGCGGCACATCCATGCCAACCATCCCAACTGCCACCACACGACCCTTCAATCGTGAAACCTCGCCTGCCAGTTCAATTGGCTCGTTTGAGGCCGTTGCGGCCGCTATGATGCAAGCGTCGGCACCGCGTCCCCGGGACCAGGCCATAACCCTCTCACTCGCCTCATCAGGGACGGATCCGTCGTCCGCTCCGCAAGCACACGCCAGTTGAGTACGCGTCTCATCGATGTCAATTCCAAAGACACGGCAGCCATTCGCCTTCAAGAGTTGAACCGTAAGCTGGCCCACCAGACCAAGTCCGATGACTACCACCGATTCCCCGAGAGTCGGCTCGGCGAGACGCACGCCCTGCAATGCGATCGCGCCAACTGTACCGAAAGCTCCTTCTTCAAAACTCAACTGGTCAGGCAAACGCACACATAAGTTCCGCGGTACCGAGATGACTTCCGCGTGAGATGCATAGTCGGTGCCGGCGCAAGCCACGCGATCCCCGGCGTGGAACTCCATCACGTCTTTCGCAGGTTCAATGACTATACCGGCGGCGCTGTAGCCGACTGCGTGAGACTGATCGAGTTTGTCGCGCACGTCTTCAAGCGCTTGCCGCAGTCCGTCAGTTTTCACCTTCTCCCAAACTTTCCCGATCAGTTCGGGCCTTTCCCTGGCTTTGCCTAACAAGCCTTTTTGTCCCAACTCCGCAAGCGCGCGCTCAGTGCCGGCGCTGATGAGAGAAGCCGCAGTGCGAACAAGCAAGCGGCCAGGCTGGACCACAGGCACCGGGACTTCGGCTACCGAGCCTTCGCCTGTTCTCAAGTTTTGCAAAAGCTGCTTCATTGAGTTCTTGCCCATCAGCGGGGGCAAGCCCACCTTCCCAACCCGTGAGATTCCGTGACTAGCTCAACTATCCCCCTTGAAAGCCCTTCCAGCGAGCATACAGAAAGCAGATCCAGTCAGCTCGTGGTTGGGAAGGTGGGCTTGCCCCCGCTGCTGCGCTAAATTTGTTCAGCGCTCAATTCGCTTTCGCCGCCAAAGTGGTTTCGATCAGATCTGAAACAAACTCAGCACGCGCGTCCCACGTTCCACTCGAGACCGCCGACTGTCTCGCTCGCGCGGCGGCTGGATCCTTTTCGTTCAAAGACTCTTCCACCAGGCGAAACCAATCACCCTTGCTGCGCGCAATACGCAGCACGTGGCCCATTGATTCATACTCTGGCAATGGCGAGATGACGACCGGTAATCCCGTTGCCAGATATTCGCGGACCTTTATCGCGGAACCATAACTGGTGAATGAATGCGCAGTGTCCCACGGCAGGACGCAAACATCAAAACCAGCTGCATAGTGGGGCAATTGCTGGTAGGGCACCGGCGGCAAAAAATGCGTGTTCGGCAAATCCTCAATCTCTACGCCTCGCGACTTATTGCCGATAAAAATCCACTGCCAGTCAGGTCGCTCCCGCGCCGCACACTTTATCAAATCCTGATCAATTAACCATGGCTCGATCGCCCCGAAATAACCAAGCCGCGGCCGGGAAATACCTGTCACCGCTGCCGCGACTTCCATATCGCCGGCGCCGACTTGCGACCAGTGATCGAAATCGACAGCTTGCTCCACAAGAAAAGAACGTTCAAGAGCGCGGTCCGCCTCCGCCAGAAGTTTTTGGCCTGAATAAAGCACGATGTCGGCGTTGTCGATGGCGCGTTCATGTAAGTTTCTGATCGTTCCAAGTTCGGTAGCATGGTCCATCAGGTTTGCATCATACTTGTCTGACACCTGATAGATCACCAGCTGTTCATCAAACTCGCCAATCATGTCTGCCGCCGTGGGAATTGCAATCCAAAGAATTGGTCGCGTGAGACCGCCCCGCCGCGCCAGCCTTCCAATTTGCACAGCGAGCAATTTGCGGTTTACGGCACGCGCGGCACGGCTACCAAAGAATGGAATGACAGCCGGCGAAACAACAGTAACTCCCTCGGGCGTAGCTCGCGCCAGCCGTGCATAAGAACGAAGCTTGCGAAAAATGCGCGGCAACAAGTCTTTGTTTCGAAGGCTTGGCAGGCCCATCGAAATCGAGTTAACAAAGATCACGCGGTTTCCGGCTTTGGCGAAGCGTCGCATTAGATGGTACTTCGAGTGGGGATGGTGATACCACCAGTCCTCTCCGGCAAAACAGATAATCGAGTGTCCTTGAATCACTTTGGGTCTGTATAATCCGCCGCGTAATGAAGCACGAGAAGGGCGACGTAGCAAATCCGGATCATCCGTGTGTTTCGAAACTCCTTAAGGTGAATCGTCTCGCAACGCGTCGCAAACTATCAATTCTTGTCCTGATCTTTCTCACCGCGCTCGGAGTGAGACTGCTAAATTGGCACAGCAGCCATAGCGGAGTTTCCGCTGTCCAGACCAGCCTCGTACTCAATTACAAACATCAGGCCCACTTGATACGCGAGAATGGACTCGCCTCGCTTTACGATTCCTCATCATCAACCAACGATCCCGACTTGCTCGGGCACCCGCTCGGTTATCCAATTCTGCTTTCTTTAATCTACCGAGTCACAGCGGAGTCGGATACAGCCACACAGCTTTTGCAGATGATTCTTGATTCGCTAGCATCTGTGATCATTTGCCTGATCGCTTTTGAGCTCTTACCCACTGCGGTGGGAGTCTTTGCCGGGCTGATGGCGGCGTTCGCTCCTCAGTTTAGCTGGAACTCTATCTTGCTTTTGCCTGACTCGCTCGCGGCCTTGCCAATCCTGCTGGCGGTGCTACTGATTATTCGAACCCGACGGCAATCAGCTAATCGAACTCGCTTGCTCCTGCTCCTCGCAGTGGGCGCGCTCATTGGTGTCTCCTGCTGGCTGCGGGCCAACGCACTGTTGCTCGCGCCGTTCATGGCCCTGTTGTTTCTAATCGTCTACAGACGAGGTAACCGAATGCGCCCGGCGCTGTTGCTTGTTGCGGGAGCGTTCCTGGCAATTGCGCCACTTACTATTCGCAATGCAATCGGCTTTGGCAGATTTATTCCTCTGTCGCTGGGAGCCGGGCAAACCCTCATCGAAGGCATTGCCGATTACAACACGGATGGGACGCTTGGCTTACCTCAGACTGACATCGAACTCATTCGGAAAGAAGTGGAAGCCTATCATCGTCCGGATTATGCCAACTCTCTTTTCACTCCCGATGGTCCCGCGCGCGATCGGGCGCGATTGTTGCGCGGACTTGCCGTCATCCGGACGCATCCCTTCTGGTTCTTACGTGTCATGCTGCAGAGGGCCGCTTCAACCTTGCGGTTGGAGCGGACGCCACTCCGGCTTACAACAACCGAGTCTGCAGGCGGCCAGTCTTTATTCCAGTGGCCATTACGCACCATCCAGAGACTTTTTATCACGGCAATCTTCCTGCCCCTGACTTTGATTGGCGCCGCCATTCTCCTCTATCAACGCCAGCTTCAAACCCTGGCAATTTTGCTGGTCGTCCCTTGTTACTACTTCTGCATACAGTCGGCCCTGCACACCGAATATCGCTACGTTCTTGTCATCCACTATTTTCTTTTCGTGCTGGCCGCTGTCGGTGCTTACACAATCTCCTGCTAACTCAAACAAAGACTTCCAGGGAAAAGAGTGTGGGTCCGATTTAGACAAGTTTCATAATTCTCATCCAACGTTCGAGATTCTCTTGCGCCTCGCGCTGAAACACTCCCGCCCATTGTTCCACCTCGTTTGCGGATGAATCAAACAGCGTCTCTCGTAAATGCCTGACCAGCGCGCCCAGGTCGCCGAAGTCGTACAGGAGCATTCCCCGGCTCTCTTCACCCATCGCCGCGATGACAGGGATCCCGCACCAGATCGCCTCGATGCGCGACAGCCCATAGCCTTCATGCTTGAACCCCCGAACGAAAACATCACTCCGTCTGAAAATCTGGAGTACCTGCGGATGAGGAATCTTTTCCAGCACGGTAATCCAGTCGCGCCCCCGCAATACCTCGGCTCGGTAATCGTCGTCGCGCCCGAATGCGCCATCAATCAGGATGAGCCCGACGTTTTCGCCGCTCTCGCGCCGAATCCTCTCGATCGCCTCAGCCACGTGTGCGAAACCGTAACTGGGAATGAACACGCCCGTCGAGACCACACGCCTATAGTATTGTGCGAGGATGGGCTCTATCTCGCTCGACAATCCGGCGCCAAGTTCATTGAAAGGTATCGGGAGCAGGGCGTTAACTGTACTGACGTTTTGCCGCACGCCAATCTCGTTCTTTAAAAATTCGTTGATGCCCTCGTTGACCACTGCGAACTCGTCAACCAAACTGACGGACAGCCTGAAGAGCAGTTTCCTCAGGAGACCGAAGCCCGTGTACCTCGAAGGGAGAGAGCCGTCGTGCACGACTTTGACCCACTCGAAACGCAGCACTAGTTTCAAGAGCGCCCACAGCGGAACCATGAAAGGATTCGGATACTCGATAAGAAAATAGAACGAGTCAATTATTCTGGCCTTGAACCCTTCTCTTAGCAGAAGCGGAATAAGGCCTAGCCGCCTGTAATCTATCGGGCTTACGTTCGGACTGCGCGGCAAATTCTCTCCCGCCGCCCACAGTTCAGCGCCCCGGCCTTTCGTAAATTCAAAGAGGGCACTGGTGAAAATCGCCACCCCACCGTAGGGCGGCGGATACGGCCCAAGCAAGACAATCTTGCTGCTCATCGTGTGCGCCTAAT
>WNGE01007881.1_pt1 | contig 15083 bp, 8 predicted proteins | sample 5400651 | NCBI WGS metagenome assembly WNGE01 (sample SAMN13153370, study PRJNA577476) | soil metagenome | isolation source: 60 cm soil or saprolite under grassland replicate 2 | place: USA:California | collected 2016-06-15 | reverse complement strand
CTCGGTGGGGCACCCGACGGCGTTCAAGGAGGCGGCGGCCGAAGACCCGGACCAGAAGGAGCGGTCCTCCTATATCGGCCTCTTCCGGCAGCCGGGCAAGGCGGAGCACGTCATGGCCCAGGATGACTACAAGCGCTTGCGGACCATGTACCGCCTGGGGCCCGACCCCGATGCCATGCCCGACTCGGTGGTCGACGCCTACGTCCGCGGTTTCGCGCGGCCGGGGCGTCTGACCGCGGCGCTCAACTACTACCGGGCGGCCCTGCTCGAGATCCCTTCGGTGATGCGGTCGGTGACGACGCCCACGCTGCTGATCTGGGGGAACCAGGATCCCGCCGTGGGCCGGCTGGGCACCGAGAAGACGGCGGCCATGGTCGAGGGCCCCTACCGGCTGGTGGAGCTGGACGGCGCCGGCCACTGGCTCCAGTTCGAGCGGCCCGACGAGCTCGCCCGCGAGCTGGTCGCCCATTTACATTCGAAAGCTCAGGATTAGGATTTCGGGCACATGGCAGAGCAGACGCCGATCGGTCACGACGAGCGCCGCAACAACCTGCGCCGCCTCGACGACGTGCTGGAGGCCCTGGAGCAGCTCAACCTGCACGACGTCACCGAGCTGCCCGACGCGCTGGCCCGGCGCCTGGTCGAGCTCGGGGTGCTTCAGCCCTACGACCTCAGCATCACGCAGCTGATCGAGAAGGTGTGGGGCATCCAGCAGCCGTACCTGGTCAAGGTCGTGGTCGAGCGGCGGCGGCGGCGGCGGCGCCGGACCCCCATCGACCTCCTCTCGAACGCGCAGTAGCACCCGCGGCCAAGACCCGCAGATGAACGCGCGCAGGGTCAAGGGCGATCGCCGCCGTGGGCTCAGCGGGCTCGGCATCGCGCTCGTCCTGGTCGGGCTGGTGGCGCTCGCCGTCGCCTACTCGGTGGTGCCCGAGAACGTCTACCGCTGGTGGCCGCTGGTCCTGGTCGCGGTGGGCGTGTTCGGGCTCGTCCGGCGGCCGGGCTGGGTGCGCGAGCTGGACATCCAGCTGGGCCCCGACTTCGGCCGCCTTGCCGACCGGCCGCGACGCATCTTCAGCTGGGCGCTGATCGTGCTCGGCGCCGTCTTCCTGGTCTTCACGCTGCACCTGGTCGATCCCCGGGTGCTGGGCCCCGCCGTCCTGATCGTGCTCGGCCTGCTGCTGCTCTGGAGACGCTCCCGCTGACCGACGCCGAGTGGGTCTCCCTCTTCGCCGAGATCGGGGAGTCGGTGCGGGCGGCCACCGCGCACCTGGTGGGGACGGAGGCGGGGCGGGCCGAGCTGGCGACCGGCGCCGGCGGCGACACCACGGTCGAGATCGACCGCCTCGCGGAGTCGGTGGCGCTGGAGCGCCTGGGCCGGGCGGCGGCGGCGGGCGACACCTTTTCGATTCTCTCCGAGGAGGTCGGGCACCGGGGCCAGGGCGCGGAGTGGCCGCTGGTCCTGATCGATCCCATCGACGGCAGCCTCAACGCCAAGCAGGGCATCCCGGTCTTCGCAGTGATGCTGGCGCTGCTGGACGGGCCCCGGCTCGCGGACACCCGCGCCGGCTACGTGCTCAACCTGGTCAGCGGCGAGAGCTGGCACGCGGTGCGCGGGGCGGGGGCCTTCCGCGACGGCGAACCCCTCCGCGTGCTGCCCCCGAAACCCGGCCACCGCGACTTCGAGATGGTGGCGCTGGAGAGCTCGCCGCGGTCGGTGGCCCGGGCCCGGCCGCTGCTGGAGAGGGCGGCCAAGGTGCGCGTGCTCGGCTGCATGGCGCTCTCGATCGTGCACACCGCCACCGGCGGCGTGGACGTCTTCTGCGCGCCCTTCCGGGCGCGCGCCTTCGACATGGCCGCCTCCCTGCTGATCCTGCGCGAGGCGGGTGGTGTGGCCACCGACCTCGAGGGTTCCGACGTGTTCGCGGTCCGGGCCGGGCTGGAGGCGCGCACCACGCTGCTCTGCGCCTCCGACCCCGGCTGCCACGCCCGGGCACTGGCCGCCCTCGCGGAAGGCGCGGCATGACCTTCGCGCCGGAGTCAACGATCTTCGCCGTCCTCTCCTTCGAGGGGCCCGACGTGTACAGCCAGGCCGGGGGCCTCGGGGTGCGGGCCAAGGAGATGTCGCGGGCGCTGGCCGGGGAGGGGTACGAAACCCACCTCTTCTTCGTCGGCGACCCCGATCAGCCCGGCGAGGAGGCGGCGGCCGGCGGCCTGCTCACGCTGCACCGCTGGGGCCAGTGGCTGTCGCGGATGCACCGGGGTGGGGTCTACGAGGCCGAGGACGCCAAGGTCGTGGACTGGAACCGGAGCCTGCCCTCCTACCTGGTCGACGGAGTGATCGAGCCCGCCGCCCGGGCCGGCAAGCGGGTGGTCGTACTGGGGGAGGAGTGGCACACGGCCGACTCCATGCGCCTGATCGCCGATGCGCTCTTCTACCGGCGCCTGCGGGACCGGGCGGTGATCCTCTGGAACGCCAACAACGTCTTCGGCTTCCAACGGATCAACTGGCGGGAGCTGGAGGCGGCCGCCACCCTGACCACCGTCAGCCGCTACATGAAGCACCGGATGTGGGAGGCGGGCGTGAACCCGATCGTGATCCCCAACGGGATCCCCGCGACCGCCATCACCGACGCCCCCGCGGCCGACGTGGGGACGGTGCGGGCGGCCGCCGCCGCCGACCTGCTCCTCTTCAAGATCGGGCGCTTCGACCCCGACAAGCGCTGGATCATGGCCATGACCGCGGCCGGGCTGCTGAAGCGGCAGGGGGTGCGGGTGCGGATGCTGATCCGCGGCGGCCGCGAGCCCCACGGTGCCGATGTGCTCGCCCACGCGGCCACCCACGGCCTGGTCGTGGAGGAGGCGCGGTCGCCCTCCGACCTGGCCTCGCTGGCCCGCCTGTACAAGGCGCACCCCGCGGCGGACGTCATCAACCTGGTCTCCTTCCTGCCCGAGTCCCTGCTGGGGACCATCTACGCAGCCTCCGACGCGGTGCTCGCCAACTCCGGCCACGAGCCCTTCGGGCTGGTAGGCCTGGAGGTGATGGCGGCGGGCGGGCTGGCCGTGACCGGGTCCACCGGGGAGGACTACGCGGAGGCCTTCCGGAACGCGGTGGTGCTGGAGACCGACGACCCCCTGGAGCTGGTGGGCGCACTGCGCCGGGTTCGAAACGATCCCCAGTGGGTCGCGCGCCTGCGCGCACAGGGGCGCGCCACCGCCGTCGAGTTCACGTGGGCCCACGTGCTGGACCAGCTGCGCTACTGGCTGGAGCTGGCAGCGATGCGCCAGGGCGTGGAGGAGATCAGCTAGAGAGGTGAGGGGCCCGCGCCCCTCACCTCTGCTGCCGGATTACGGGATCGAGATTGCTGATACCACCTGCTGCTGGCGGTTGTCGGGGTTGGTTCCGTCGTTGTAGGTGCTGACGAAGCTCGACAGGTTGACGGTGCCGGCGGTGTCGTTGCCGAAGTAGTCACCCAGGAAGCCCTTACCCAGATTCGTGTAGCGCGAGTAGAGGGCCGCGTTGAGCTCGGGGTCGAAGGTGTGCTGGCTGATGCGGATGTTGTGGCCTTTGGGCTTGAGGGACGGGTCGTAGAACTGGACGCTGGCGTTGGCGCAGTAGTTGGCCGCGCCGTAGGGCGGCAGCGTGCCGCTGTACCTGGGGTTGTTGTTGTCCAGCTCGAGGCCGGCGGCCGTGGCTTCGGGGCCCTGGGTCGGGCAGGGGAGGCGGCGGTCGTAGAACGCCACGCTCACCGTTCCGCTGTCCGCGACGGCCAGGTTGGGCTGGAACTCGTCGACGCCGGCGGTGGCGTTGTCGTTGACCTGGATCGGCGACGACCAGCTGTGGCCGCCGTCATAGGAGGCCGACAGGATGATGTTGGCAAAGCCGGTGCTGTAGTCCTCCCAGGACACGTACAGCGGTGCCGGGCTGCTGCTGGTGGCGCCGCCCACGGCGAAGGTGTTGAGGATGCCGGACCGCGTGTTGGTGTTGCTATAGCAGCAGTAGGGCGGATAGATGACGTTCTGCGCCGTGGTCACCGGCAGCGCGCCCTGGAAGGTGGCGCCGCCGTCGGTCGAGTAGTCGACCGCGATCGCGGCGTACTTGAACGCGTGCCGGCCCGGGAAGTTGGTGACCGTGGTCCAGAGCACCCCGTTGTTGTCCACGTGCGGCAACAGGTAGGTGTCGTCGGCCGAGTTGTTCAGCGTGGGCAGGCGGCGGGGCGCCGACCAGTCGGTGTGGGTGCCGCCCGGCAGTGCCTTGGCGACCGAGTAGTAGGGCTTGGCGCCATAGAAGTTGAACACCACCCACATCGCGTAGATGTTGTTGTAGTTGGGATTCACCGAGCCGTCGGCCCGGGTCGGATGGGTGTCGATCGCCATCCACTGCTTGTCCGGCTCGTTGCCGATGCTGTTGTAGGTGGCTACGTAATCGGGCCCGCCATTGTGGGTGGTGATCCATTGTTTGGCGGTGGTGGACCCGGCCGGGCGGACCGCCATGGCGACGATCTCTTGCGGCTTGCTGGGATTCGGCGTCTGCGGTTTCCCCATGTCGAAGTTGTGGCTGCCATCGGGGTTGTAATAGAACTGGTAGCCGAGCACGAAGTTGTAGTAGTTGCCGAAGCCGTCGAAGGCACCGACCGGGTCGGTGTTGTCGGTCCACCCCTCATAGCCGGGCACGTGGCCCTGGACCGTGAAGTGGGCGCCGCCGTCGAACGACTCGTAGAAGCCGAGGAGGTGGTTGTAGTTCTCGGGACTGACGAACCACTTCGACGAGCCGATGACGTGGCTCGGATGGTTGGGGTCGGCCACGATGTTCGACTCCGAGTGGCCCTTGACCAGCATCGACGTGGTGGCCGGGTACCCGGGGTTGCTGCCGGCCTGGGTCGGGTACGGGCCCAAGTCCTCACCGGTGGTGCTGACGCCGTTGCAGGGCGACTCCCCGCTGTACCCCTCGCTGCCGGCGTCGCTGAAGGCCACCGGGACCTCCGGCGTGTAGCAGCTGGTCTGCTGCGTGGTCGCGAAGACGTTCGTCACCTGGTTGGCGGTGAAGCTCTGCGCATAAGCCGCGTCGCTCTGGGTGCCCTGCGGCACCGGCGTCGCCGACGCCGTGGCCGACCCCGGGGCCAGTCCGAAGAGCGCCACCAGCGGAGCGCCCAAAAGCGCAAGCCGTCGATACCTCATCCGTTCCCCCTTCGCTGAACCGAGCCTGAAGCCGATCGCCCAAATCGGGTTTCTGGAGAGGCTAGCGGCAATGCCCGCCGTCTGGCAACGTCCCGAACCAGCGGGGAGGACCTACCCACCTACCATGGTCGAAGTGGAAGACGGCCGCCGGCGCGTGGTCATCGAGAACGTCAAGCCCGAGATCGACGCGGGGCGGTTCCCCGCCAAAGGCTCGATCGGCGAGCCGGTCGTGGTGGAGGCCGACATCTTCGGCGACGGCCACGACCTGCTGACCGCGGTCGTGCTCTGGCGGGAGGTGGGGGGAACCGAATCACCCTGGCGCGAGACCCCCATGGACCTGCTCGTCAACGACCGCTGGCGAGGCCGGTTCGAGCCCCGCCGCCCGGGCACCTACGAGTTCGCGGTCCAGGCCTGGGTCGACCACTTCAAGTCCTGGGAGCACGAGCTCGAGCGCCGCGACCGCGCCGATGCCGCCGCCGAGCTCGAGGAAGGGGCAAGGATGGTGGAGGCGGCGGCCCGCCGGGCGGCCGGCTCCGACGCCCACCGGCTGCACCGCTTCGCGACCGCCCTGCGCGGCCGCAACGGCCTGCGCGCCGCCCGGTCCGAGGCCCTGGCGCGGCTGATGGAGAAGTACAGCGACCGCCGCCTGGCGGCCTGCTCGCCGCGCTCGCCGCAGATCCTGGTCGAGCGCGAGCGGGCCCGCTTCAGCGCCTGGTACGAGCTCTTCCCGCGCTCCACCTCGCCCGATCCCAAGCGCGCGGGGACCCTGCGGGACGTCGAGGCCTGGCTCCCGTACCTGGCCGGGATGGGCTTCCACATCCTCTACCTGCCGCCCGTCCACCCCATCGGCCGCAGCTTCCGGAAGGGGCGCAACAACACTGTCAGCGGCACCACCAGCGACGTCGGCAGCCCGTGGGCGATCGGGTCTGAGGCGGGCGGGCACAAGTCGGTCAGTCCCGACCTCGGCTCCCTCGACGACTTCCGGCGCCTGGTCCGGACTACCCGCCGGCACGGGATGGAAACGGCGCTCGACATCGCCTTTCAGTGTTCGCCCGACCACCCCTACGTGCGGGAGCATCCGGACTGGTTCCGGCAGCGGCCGGACGGCTCCATCCGCTACGCCGAGAACCCGCCCAAGAAGTACCAGGACATCTACCCCTTCAACTTCGAGACCGAGGACTGGCGCGGCCTCTGGGACGAGCTGCTGAGCATCTTCCTGTTCTGGGCCGAGCAGGGCGTGCTCGCCTTCCGGGTCGACAACCCGCACACCAAGCCCTTCGCCTTCTGGGAATGGGTGCTCGCCCGCGTGCGCGAGCAGCACCCCGACGCCATCTTCCTGAGCGAGGCGTTCACCCGCCCCAAGGTCATGTACCAGCTGGCCAAGGCGGGCTTCAGCCTCTCCTACACCTACTTCGCCTGGCGCACCGAGCCGGAAGAGATCAAGGCGTACGCGACCCAGCTCACCACGCCGCCGGTGGTCGATTTCTTTCGCCCCAGCTACTGGCCCAACACTCCGGACATCCTGACCGAGCAGCTGCAGGCGGGCGGCGTCGCGATGTCCGCGCTGCGCTTCGTGCTCGCCGCCACCCTAGGCGCCTCCTACGGCATCTACGGGCCGGCCTTCGAACAGGTCGACACCCGGCCCCTGATACCGGGCAAGGAGGAGTACATGGACTCCGAGAAGTACCAGGTCCGGCATTGGGATCTCCAGCGGCCGGGCGGCCTGCGCGCGCTGGTGACGCGCGTCAACGCGATCCGCCGCGACCAGCCCGCCCTGCGTCATGACCGCACCCTGCGCTTCCTGCGCACGGACAACCAGCAGCTGCTCGCCTACACCAAGACCGCACCCGACGGCAGCGCGCCCGTCTGCGTGATCGTCAACCTGGACGCGGCCCATCGGCAGGCGGGCTGGGTGGAGCTGCCGGCGGCGGCCGAGGCGGAGTACGAGGTGGTCGACCTCCTCAACGGCCCCGTCTACCGCTGGCGCGGGGCCGGGAGCTGGAACTTCGTCGACCTCGACCCCGCGGTCACGCCCGCGCACGTGCTCCGGGTCGGCGCCCGCCTACGGCCTGCCGAAGCATGAGCGAGGGCGCCCCCTGGTATAAGGAAGCCGTCCTCTACGAGGTCCACGTGCGCGCTTTCATGGACGCCGACGGCGACGGCGTCGGCGACTTCCGGGGCCTGATCGACCGCCTCGACTACATCGCCGATCTCGGGGTGACCGCCATCTGGCTGCTGCCGTTCTACCCGTCGCCCGGCCGTGACGACGGCTACGACATCGCCGACCACGACACCGTCAACCCCGTCTACGGCTCGCTCGGCGACGTCCGCCGGCTGGTCAAGGAGGCGCACAAGCGGGGGCTGCGGGTGATCACCGAGATGGTCTGCAACCACACCTCCGACCAGCACCCCTGGTTTCAGCGCTCGCGCCGCGCCCGACCCGGCACGGTGACGCGCGACTTCTACGTCTGGAGCGACACCACCGACCGCTACAAGGACGCGCGGATCATCTTCAAGGACTTCGAGAAGTCGAACTGGGCCTGGGACGAGGTGGCGAAGGCCTACTACTGGCACCGCTTCTACTCCCACCAGCCCGACCTCAACTACGAGAACCCGCGCGTGGAGCAGGAGATCCTCAAGGTGGTCGACCACTGGCTGGGGATGGGCATCGACGGCCTCCGCCTGGACGCCATCCCCTACCTCTACGAACGCGAGGGCACCAACTGCGAGAACCTGCCCGAGTCGCACCAGTTCCTGAAACGGCTGCGCGCGCACGTCGACGCCAAGTTCCCGGACCGGATGCTGCTGGCCGAGGCCAACCAGTGGCCGGAGGAGGCGGTCACCTACTTCGGCAACGGCGACGAGTGCCACATGGCCTTCCACTTCCCACTGATGCCCCGGCTCTTCATGTCGGTGCACCTGGAGGACCGCTTCCCGATCATCGACATCATGGCGCAGACGCCCCCCATCCCCGAGAACGCGCAGTGGGCGGTCTTCCTCCGCAACCACGACGAGCTGACGCTGGAGATGGTCACCGACGAGGAGCGCGACTACATGTGGCGCGTCTACTCGTCGGATACGGTGGCCCGCATCAACCTCGGCATCCGCCGGCGGCTGGCTCCGCTGATGCACAACAACCGGCGCCGGGTCGAGCTCATGAACGCGCTCCTCTTCTCGATGCCCGGCACCCCGGTCGTCTACTACGGCGACGAGATCGGGATGGGCGACAACATCTACCTCGGCGACCGCAACGGCGTGCGCACGCCGATGCAATGGTCGGCAGACCGCAACGCCGGCTTCTCGGAGGCCAACCGGCAGCGGCTCTACCTGCCGGTGATCGTCGATCCCGAGTACCACTACGAGGCCGTCAACGTCGAGGCGCAGGCGGCCAACGCGCAGTCGCTGCTGAGCTGGATGAAGCGCCTGATCGCGCTGCGCAAGTCGCACGCCGCGTTCGGCAGCGGGACGCTCGACTTCCTGCACCCCGAGAACCGCAAGGTGCTGGCGTTCGTGCGCACCTACCGCGAGGAGCGGATCCTGGTCGTCGCCAACCTCGCACGCTTCCCGCAGTACGCGCAGCTCGACCTCTCGCGCTTCGAGGGCCTGATGCCGGTGGAGATGTTCGGCCGCGTCGAGTTCCCTCCCATCACCGCCACGCCCTACCAGGTGACGCTGGGTCCGCACAGCTTCTACTGGTTCTCGCTGGAAGCCGCGAGAAGGCCGGTGGCCGCGCTCAGCGGCCCGCGCGAGGACGTGCCCGAGCTGGTGCTCTCGGGCGGCCTCGAGGGCCTGCTGATGGGCAGCGACCGGCAGCGCCTGGAACAGATCCTGCCCTCCTACCTGGCCTCCCAGCGCTGGTTCGCCGCCAAGTCGCGGCCGCTGCGCACCGTGCGCATCGTCGACTCGGTGACCGTGCCCCACGGCCTCGGCGTGACCCACGTCGCGATGACCGAGGTGCAGTACGCGGACGGCGACCCCGACTGCTACCTGCTGCCGCTGGCGATCGCGCGTGGCGCGCGCGCCGCCCAGGTCTGGGACCGCGCCGCATGGGCGGTGGTGGCTCGGATCCAGGAGCCGCCGGGGACCATCGTGATCGACGCCCTGGCCGATCCCGGCTTCGCGCAGGCGCTGCTGGAGGCGATCTCGCGCCGCCGCCGCTTCCGAGGCGCCCACGGGGACCTGCTGGCGCTGCCCACGCCGACCCTGAAGCGGCTGCGCCAGGACCAGCAGGAGCTGGCGCCCTCGCTGGCGGGCGCGGAGCAGAGCAACAACTCGATCGTGTTCGGCGAGCGCCTGATCCTGAAGATCTATCGCCGCATCGAGGAGGGCACGCATCCCGACCTGGAGGTGGTGCGGTTCCTCACCGAGCGCACCAGCTTTCGGAACATCGCCCCGGCCGCCGGCTCCATCCTCTACCGGCGCGGGCCCGGCGCGACCGCGGCCGTGGGCATGCTCCAGCAGTACGTGCCGCATCGCGGCGACGCCTGGGAGCACGTCCTCGACCTCCTCCGGACGGAGGGCCACAGCGCCTTCGACGACGAGGCGCGCCTGCTCGGCCGGCGCACCGCCGAGATGCACCTGGCGCTCGCCTCCGACCCCGACGACCCCGCGTTTGCGCCCGAGCCGACGACCATGCTGGACGCGCGGTCCGTGTACCAGTCGATCCGGTCGCTGTCCTCGCAGGTGATGGAGCTGATGCGCCGCCAGCTGCCCGGCGACGCGGACGCGGTGGAGCTCCTCAAGCGTGAGGCGGCGCTCCAGAAGCGCATCCGCGCCGTCCTCGACCGGCCCCTGACCGCCCGCCGCATCCGCGTCCACGGCGACTACCACCTCGGGCAGGTGCTCTGGACCGGCGACGATTTCGTGATCGTCGATTTCGAGGGCGAGCCGGTCCGGCCGCTGCCCGAGCGGCGCCTCAAGCGCTGGGCGATGAAGGACGTGGCCGGCATGCTGCGCTCCTTCCAGTACGCGGCCCAGGTCGCCGAGGTCGACCAAGGCTGGGCGGCGGAAGTCTCGAACGCGTACCTTCAGGGCTATGTGGAGACCCCCGGTGTCGGGGGGGCCGCCTTCATGCCCCGCACCTCCGACGAGCTGCGCCTGCTGCTCGACGTGATGCTGATCGAGAAAGCCCTCTACGAGCTGCGCTACGAGATCAACAGCCGCCCGACCTGGGTGCGCATCCCGCTGCGCGGGCTGCTCGAGCTGACGGAGGCGGGCAAATGAGCACGAGAAGATGAGCCAGACCGAGCGCCGCCTCTCGATGCTCAGCGACGACGACCTCTACCTCTTCAACGAGGGCAGCCAGTTCCGGCTCTGGGAGAAGCTGGGCGCCCGGGTCGTGGAAGGCGGGACCTGGTTCGGGGTCTGGGCGCCCAACGCGGAGTCGGTGGCGGTGATCGGCGACTTCAACGACTGGGACCCGGGCGCCAACGCGCTCCAGCCGCGGGCCACCTCGGGGATCTGGGAAGGGCTGGTGCCGGGGGTCGGCAACGGCACCCTCTACAAGTTCCACATCGTGGCTCGCGGGCGCGGCTGGCAGGCCGACAAGACCGACCCCATGGGCCTCTTCTTCGAGGTCGCGCCCAAGACCGCGGCCATCGTCTGGGACCTCGACTACGACTGGAGCGACGGGGAGTGGATGCACAACCGCCGCGACCGCAACGCGGGCGCCGCACCCTGGTCGATCTACGAGGTCCACATCGGGTCCTGGATGCGCGACGAGCATGCCGGCAACAACTCGATCTCCTACCGCGACATGGCGCCCCGACTGGGCGACTACTGCGAGGAGCTGGGCTTCACGCACGTCGAGTTCCTACCGGTCACCGAGCATCCCTTCTTCGGGTCCTGGGGGTACCAGGCGACCGGCTTCTTCGCGCCCACCTCGCGCTACGGGACGCCGCAGGATTTCATGCACCTGGTCGACCACCTGCACCAGCGCGGGATCGGCGTGATCCTGGACTGGGTGCCGTCGCACTTCCCGACCGACGAGCACGGGCTCGGCTTCTTCGACGGCACCCACCTCTACGAGCACGCCGACCCCCGGCGCGGGTTCCATCCCGACTGGAACAGCTACATCTTCAACTACGGCCGGCACGAGGTGCGCTCCTTCCTGATCTCGTCGGCGCTGTTCTGGCTGGAGCGCTACCACCTCGGCTTCGGCATGAAGTGGGACATGGGCTGGATGCACGACACGCTGCAGTACATGTCGCGGGAGCCGGTCCATCGCAAGTGGCATCAGAACGAGCTCACATTCCGCGGCATCTACGCGTTCAGCGAGAACTACGTGCTGCCGCTGTCGCACGACGAGGTCGTGCACGGCAAGGGCTCGCTGCTGGGCAAGATGCCGGGTGACGAGTGGCAGAAGTTCGCCAACCTGCGCCTGCTCTTCGCGTTTATGTTCGCGACCCCGGGCAAGAAGCTGCTCTTCATGGGCGACGAGTTCGGCCAGGGTCGCGAGTGGAACCATGACTCGCAGATCGACTGGTACCTCCTGCAGTACCCATCGCACAAGGGCCTGCAGCGCTTCGTGTCCGACCTCAACCGCGCGCTCTCGGAGCAGGCGGCGCTCCACGAATGGGACTTCGATCCCAAGGGCTGGCAGTGGATCGACGCCAACGACAGTGAGGGCTCCACGCTCTCCTTCATGCGCCAGGCGCCCAATGGCGAGATCGTGGTCTGCGCGTTCAACTTCACGCCGGTGGGTCGCCCCGAATACCGGCTCGGCGTCCCCCGCGCTGGCGTCTGGCGGGAGCTGCTGAACAGCGACGCGTCCGCCTACGGCGGCAGCGGCTGGGGGAACCTGGGTGGGACCGAGGCCCGCGAGGAGTCGTGGCACGGGCGCCCGTGGTCGCTCAAGATCGGCCTGCCACCCCTGGGGGCGGTCTTCTTCAAGTCCGGCGCCGGTCCCTAGCCCGTCCCCATGCGTCCCCTTCACCTGGGCTTCGTCTGGCACATGCATCAGCCCTACTACAAGGACGACCTCACCAAGACCTACCTGCTGCCCTGGGTGCGGCTGCGGGCGGCCAAGGACTACTACAAGATGGCCGCCATCCTCGACGACTACCCGCGCGTGCGTCAGACCTTCAACCTGGTGCCCTCGCTGCTGGCCCAGATCGAGGACTACACCAGGGGCGACTACGAGGACCTCTTCCTCAACCTGGCGCAGCGGCCGGCCGCCGACCTGACGCCGGAGGAGGAGAGGTTCCTGATCCGCTGGACCCGCGAGTCACCGCGCTTCCTGCGCGTGCAGGCCAGCCCCCGCTATTCCGAGCTGGCCACCCGGAGCGAGGACGGGCCCTTCTCCGAGCAGGACGTCCGCGACCTCCAGGTCTGGTCCAACCTCTCCTGGATCGACCCCGGCTGGGTCGACCATGACCCGGCGCTGTCCCAGCTCAAGGCCAAGGACCGCGACTTCACCGAGAAGGACAAGGAAGTCCTGTTCAAGGTCCAGCTCGAGATCGTGGGCAAGATCATCCCCAAGTACGCCGAGCTGGCGAACCGGAAGCAGGTCGAGCTCACGTTCTCGCCCTACTACCACCCGATCCTGCCCCTGCTCGTCGACCTCGAGTCCGCGCGGGCGGCGATCCCCCAGATCCGGCTTCCCAACCGCCGGTTCGCGCATCGCGAGGACGCCGAGCGCCAGATCGAGATGGGCATGAGCTCCTTCGAGCGCCTGATGGGCGTGCACCCCGGCGGCATGTGGCCGAGCGAGCTGGCGGTCGGCGACTCGGTCGCCTCGCTGGCGGTGCAGGCGGGGGTCGAGTGGTTCATATCCGACGACGACGTGCTCGCCCGCTCGCTGGAGGTCGGCCTCACCCGCGACGGCGAGGGGCGGCTCCACCAGCCGGAGGTGCTCTACACGCCGTACGCGATCGAGCGCGACGGCGGCAAGGTTTCGATGGTCTTCCGCGACGCCCTGCTCTCCAACATGATCGGCTTCGACTACCACCGGATGCCGACGCTGGACGCGGTCAGCGACTTCATGCGCCGGCTGCGCCGGATTCGCGAGCAGCAGGGAGACGAGCGCGATTTCCTGGTCACCGTCGCCCTCGACGGCGAAAACGCCTGGGACTTCTACACACGCGAGGGGAACGACTTCCTGGACGCGCTCTACAGCGAGCTCGACAACGCCGAGGACATCGTCTCCACGACGGTCGGCGACTTCCTGCGCGAACACCCGGAGCGGCGCCCGCTGCACCGCCTGCACACCGGCAGCTGGATCGGCGCCAGCCTCGACACCTGGATCGGCGATCCCGAGCACAACACCGCCTGGGACCTGCTCGCGGAGACCCGCGACTGGCTGGTCGACTACGCCGAGCACCACCCCCACGAGGCCGAGCAGGTGACCGCGGCCTGGCGCGAGATCATGATCACCGAGGGCTCGGACTGGTTCTGGTGGTTCTCCCGCAAGCACGACTCGGGGATGGACCAGATCTGGGACAACCAGTTCCGGCTGCACCTGCGCAACGTCTACAAGATCCTCGGCGTCCGCCAGCCGGCGTCGCTCTTCAAGCCGATCCTGGAGCGCGCGGGCGCCGATGAGCGCCGGATGCCGATGCGCAACATCACGCCCACCAGCGACGACGACGCCGCCTGGGAGAGCGCCGGCCGCTACGAGGTGGGGAGCGGCTTCGGGGCCCTCCACAAGCCGGTCGGCTACGTGACCCGCCTGCTCTACGGCAGCGACGAGGACCACCTCCACCTGCGCATCGACAGCCCGCTCAGCGCCGAGGCGCTGGCGGAGCAGGGAATCTCCTTCTGGCTTTATGCGTCGGGCGTTCCCCAGGGCGAGGCGGTGGGGGAGCCGATCCGGGCGCCGCTGGCGGCGGGGGCCATGGCCGACCTCGGCTTCGACCCCGGGACGGCGGTCCGCATCAAAGGCCACGAGGTCACCATCGGCCGCCTGGCCGCCGACAAGTCGACGGCCACCCCGACCGCGGTCCTGGAGGCCACCTCCCGGTCCCGGGTCGAGATCCCCTTCGACGATCTCGAGAAGACCGGCGGCGAGCCGATGCAGCTCGCGCTGGCGGTCGAGCGCAACGGCCGCACGGTCGAGCAGGTGCCGCCCATCGGCTCGCTGGGCCTGCGCGTGCCCCGCCGGGCCGACCTCACCGAGTCCGAGGCGGGCCCGCCCCTCAAGATCCTGATCGCGGCCGCCGAGGTCGCCCCCTTCGCCAAGTCGGGCGGCCTCGCCGACGTCACCGCCGCCCTCGCCAAGGAGCTGCGCCGGCAGGGCCACGACGTGCGCCTGGTGATGCCCCGCTACCGCCAGGTCGGCATCGAGCGCAACGAGCTGCAGCCGGTGGTGCGCGGCCTGCGGGTGGGCCTCGGCAGCCACGGCGTCGAGGCGTCGGTGCTGGAGGGCCGCTTGGGCGAGGTGCCCATCTATTTCATCGACAGCGCCCCTCTCTTCGACCGTGACGGGCTCTACGGGTTCGGCGACGACGACGCCCGCTTCATCTTCTTCGACCTGGCGGTGGTCGAGATGCTGAAGCCGCTCGGCTTCATCCCCGACGTCATCCACCTCCACGACTGGCACGTGGCGCTGATCCCCAACCTGGTCCAGCGCATCTTCTCCAGCGAGCGCGATCTGACCGGCGTGGCCACCGTGCTGACCATCCACAACCTCGCCTTCCAGGGCCAGTTCGGCTACGGCACGCTGCACCTGGCCGGCCTCGAGCCCTGGGGGCTGATGAAGATCGGGGTGCCTCGCCTCGACGACATGGTCAACCTGCTCGGACGGGGCATCAACTTCGCCGACATCGTCAACACGGTCAGTGAGCGCTACGCGCAGGAGATCCAGACCCCGGACTTCGGCGAAGGCATGGACGAGATGCTGCGGCTGCACGCGCACAAGCTCTACGGGATCGTCAACGGCATCGACGTCGAGGTCTTCGACCCCGCCC
>WNGE01005041.1_pt1 | contig 15083 bp, 12 predicted proteins | sample 5400651 | NCBI WGS metagenome assembly WNGE01 (sample SAMN13153370, study PRJNA577476) | soil metagenome | isolation source: 60 cm soil or saprolite under grassland replicate 2 | place: USA:California | collected 2016-06-15 | reverse complement strand
GGGGTTATTCCAGAGCCTGGGGCAGGTTGCCCACGTGTTACTCACCCGTTCGCCGCTCCGTACCAAGGAGGGTTACCCCTCCAAGGCCGATCGCTCGACTTGCATGTGTTAAGCACGCCGCCAGCGTTCGTCCTGAGCCAGGATCAAACTCTCCGTAGAAAGTTCAACCCGGCCGGATTTGAATCCGTCCGGATCCATTTCATTCGTACGATTCCGCGTCACTCGAACCCGTCCACGGACCCGAAGGCCCGCTTCCGGCATCTTCATGACGGGAGTGCACTGGCTTTTGGCACACTGTTCAGTTCTCAAGGTGCGAGCTCGGCAGGGACCTCGCCCTCCGGACCCCGGTCTTCGCAACAAGAAGCCGCCGGCCTCTTCGTGCAGCCGACGGCGCCCACGTACCCGCCCAAATACGACCGGCTACGTCAGGCGCGCCTCCTTGCCGTGTTCCGTTGTCAGGAAGGAAACTCCCATGCAGAACCCTTTCCCGGGGGCTTCCCAGGAACCTTGCTTATGGTACGTCCCACACCACCAAGCGTCAAACCACTTTGCTGTACGCGAAAACCGCAGGTCAGAGGCCCTCTCAGGGTCTTATCGAGCGATCCGGATGAACTTTCGGGTCCCCACTTGCAGAATCTTTCCGGGCAGATCGGTCACCGCCACCTCCAGATCCGGGTCGGTCACCCGGCTGCCGTCGATCCGGACCCCACCCTGCTCGATCAGCCGCCTGCCTTCGGAGTTCGATTCCGCCAGCCCGATCTCCTTCAGGAGCCGAGGGAGCCACACTCTCTCCTCACCCGCGACAGAGGAAGGAAGCCCCACTTTGGGAACCTCCTCCGGCATCTCGTGATCCCTGTGCACCTGGTCAAAGCGCCTCTCGGCTTCGGCGCCGGCCCCCGGCCCGTGATACAGGTCCACGATCTCGCGAGCCACCCGGCGCTTGGCCAGGTCGGGTCGGAGTGACCCATCCGCGAGCCTCCGCTCGATCTCGCCGATCTCTGCGCTCGACAACCTCGTGCAGAGGCGCATGTACTGCCCGATCAGCTCATCCGGGATGCTCATCAGCTTGCCGAACATCTCGTCCGCGGGCTCGGCGATGCCGACGTAGTTGCCCAGCGACTGGCCCATCACCCTGGAACCGTCGAGCCCGATCAGCAGCGGCATCGTGAACACGACCTGCGGCTCCTGACCCCAGTCGCGCTGGATGTCCCTTCCCACCAGCAGGTTGAACTTCTGGTCGTTCCCTCCCAACTCCACATCGGATTCCACCGCCACCGAGTCCCGGGCCTGAAGCAACGGGTACAGGAACTCCATCATTGAAATAGGGCGCTGCCCAGCGAAGCGCTTCGCGAAGTCGTCGCGCTCGAGCATCCGGGCAACCGTGTAGGACGCCGTCAGCCGCAGGACCTGTTCCATGTCCAGCGTCTCCAGCCACTCCGAGTTATACCGGACCTCCAAACGCTCCTTTAGGAGGATCCGGCCGAACTGACCAAGCACGCGTCGGGCGTTGACCTCCACTTCTTCCTTTGCCAGCCGCGGACGGGTCTCCGACTTGCCCGAAGGGTCTCCAACCCGTGCCGTGAAGTCGCCCACGATCAGCACCGCCGTGTGACCGAGGTCCTGGAACTCCCGGAGCTTGCGGAGCACCACCGCCCACCCCAGAGTCACCTCGCCGGCCGTCGGATCCAGTCCCAGCTTCACCCGCAGTGGGCGCCGCTGGGCAACCGACCGCTCGAGCTTGGCCCGGAGCTCGTCACTGGGAATGACCTCGGCGGCATTCCTGGACAGGAACTCCAGCTGGGCGTTCGGGTCCATCCCGGGGGACATCGGCGCGGATGCTAACAGGTCCACTCCGCCGCCCTACGTGTCGATGAATCCAGGGAGACGATGAGTGCCTTCCCGCCTCCGCTTCACATCGCCCGGGGCGGTCGCCGGCTTCCCTGCCGGCGGCTGTGGGCCGCGCTGTGCCCTCTGCTGGCCGTTCTCCTGGTCACCTCGGCCTGCTCCATTCCGCGACCGCACCTGCTTCCCGAGAGCCTCACCCTGCCGCGGCTGCCGCAGACCTCGATCATCTACGACGCGGGCGGCCACTTCATCACCACTCTTCACGCAGGGGAGGACCGAACGATCATCGGCATCGGCCAGATCCCGACGATCGCCCGCCAGGCCGTGATCGCCGCCGAGGACGAGCGCTTCTACCACCATCATGGGATCGACGTGAAAGCTATCGCCCGGGCGGCGGTGAAGAACGTGGCCACCGGCCATGTGGTCGAGGGCGCGTCCACCATCACCGAGCAGCTGATCAAGAACACGATCGGGTCAGACGAGCGGACCTTCAGGCGCAAGGTCCGGGAGGCCGAGATGGCCTACCAGCTGGAGGATCGCCTCACCAAGGACCAGATCTTGGAGCTGTACCTGAACACCGTCTACTTTGGACAGGGCGCGCACGGCATCCAGTCGGCAGCCAAGACATACTTCTCCATCCCCGCCAGCAAGCTGACCGTCGAACAGAGCGCGATGCTCGCAGCCCTGATCCGCTCACCGTCGTCCTCTGACCCCGTCTACCACCCCGAGATGGCCTTGGCACGCCGCAACATCGTCCTCGGCCGCATGCACGACCTCCACATGATCGACGAAGCCACCTATGTCGAGGCCATCAGCAAGGATCTCGGCCTGGATCTGTTCGAAGAGCGAGCCCGGTACCCTGCGCCGTACTTCGTCGACTACGTGAAGCGCTGGTTCCTTTCCAACGAGGACTTCGGCGCGACCGCTCAGCAACGCTACGACTTCCTGTTCAAAGGAGGCTTGCGTATCTACACCACGGTGGATCTACGGCTGCAACGCTATGCGGAGAGAGCCGTCCACAGCATCCTGTCCTACAAGCATGACCCCTACGGGGCCATGACCGTCATCGATCCTCGAACCGGCGCGATCAGGGCGATGGTCGGAGGACGGGACTACTTCTCCAAGAAAGACCGGGTCGCCCAGGTCAACCTGGCCACCGGAGGCGCCACCGGACGTGCTGCGGGCTCGGCCTTCAAGACGTTCGCTCTGGTCGCCGCCCTGGACAAGGGCATCTCACCTCAGCAGGTCTACCGGGCCCCTTCACACATCAACATTCGCCTCCCCGCCGGCTATCACCCTCCGATCTGGCCCGTGGACAACTACGACGGGGAGGGCGGGGGCAACATGACCCTGGAACAGGCCACCATCAACTCCGTGAACACGGTGTACGCCCAGGTGATCATGCAGGTGGGTCCACAGGCCGTCGTGGACGTGGCCCATCGCATGGGGATCACCCGCAGACTTCGCGCCGTACCATCGGCAGTCCTCGGAACCAACGAGGTCGACACGCTCCAGATGGCGTCGGCCTACGGCTCTCTCGCCACCATGGGGAAGTCGACTGCCCCAATGGCAGTGGCCAAGATCACGGACAGCCGCGGCCAGATCCTCTACCAGGCCGAGCCGGAGCTGGAGGAAGTCCTGAATCCCGGAGTGGCCTGGACGGCAAATCAGATCCTCCAGAAAGTCGTCCAGACAGGAACCGGTACCCAGGCGAACATCGGGCGGCCTGTGGGGGGGAAGACCGGGACGGGACAACGCTGGACGGATGCCTGGTTCGTCGGGTTCATCCCACAGCTCGTGGCGGCCGTCTGGGTCGGCTTCCCCAAAGGTCGGGTGTCCATGGTGTATCCGAAAGTGCGGATCCGGCATGTCCTGGGAGGGACCTGGCCGGCTGAGATCTGGCACACCTTCATGACCAACGCCACCAGGGACATGCCTGTGGAGAAGTTCCGGAAGCCGTCTTTCGGCTACGTCTCGGTAGCCGTTGACGTCAAGCGCAATTGCCTTCCCAACCACTGGACCCTGCCCGGCGACATCGCCGTGTTCACGTTCATCGCGGGAACGGAGCCCACCCGCTTCTGCACGGTGCCGAGCGGTCCCCAGATGGTCCGGATCCCTTCCGTGATCGGAATGAGCGAGCAGAAGGCGGTCGAAGTGCTTACGAGTTACGGATTCATTCCATATGTTCAGAGGGTGGACTCGCTGAGCCCCGAGGGAACGGTTCTCTCCGTGGATCCGGGCCCCGGGACCAGGCTGCTCCAGGGAGCCACCGTCACACTGACGGTGGCCTCCGGGATCCCTCCTCCTCGGCCCAGTCCCTCCCCGACGCCTTTCCCATCCCCGACGCCGTCGCCTTCGCCGTCCCCTTCCCCGACGCCCTCCCCCTAGTTCCGGTCATCGGCGGCCTGGCCCGCCGGTTGCGCCTCGGCAACGAGGAGCCCCGGGAGACGAACGGGCTGCCGCTCAGGTAGAAGCGCCAGGGCTTCTCCATCGCCACGCTGATGCCGATCCTGCGGCTGACGCCGATCGCTCGTGCCTCGACCGGCTCTCCAGGGGCCACGAAGAGATCCCTCCCCGACACCAGGTCGATCCCGTTGTCGGCGCGCGAGATTCCGAATGCCTGGGTCAGGCGCCCCGGGCCCGCGCACAGGATGGGCAGGTTCGACACACCTCGCAGTGCCTGCATGATTTCGATACCTTCCGTCGGCTCGACAGCCCTGAGGAGGACGGCGCTACCCTCGCCGTCCCGCGCCGTCACCACGTTCATGCAGAAGTGCATCCCATAGGTGAAATACACGTAGAGATGCCCCGGGGGGCCGAACATCACCGCGGTCCGGTCGGTGAGGCCTCGGAACGAGTGGCTGGCGGGATCGCCCTCTTCGTACGCCTCGCACTCCACGATACGGCCGGCCACCAACCCTTCGGGTAACCTCCGAACCAGAACCTGGCCGAGAAGATCGTGGGCGACCTCCGGCGACGGTCTGGCGTAGAAAGAGCGCGGCAGTGGCCTGAGGCCGCGCGAACGCGACGCGCTCAGCGCCGACCCTTCTTCAGGAACTTGCGCAGCTTCGTGAGCGGCCACGTGTTGATCACGTCGTCCTTGGTCAACCAGCCCCTCTGGGCGGTCCCCACGCCGTAGCGCATGAACGGCAGGTGGACGGTGGAATGCGAGTCGGTGTCGACGGCGAACTTGACGCCGTGCCGCTTGGCCCACATCGCGTGCTCATCCCGAAGGTCAAGCCGGTCGGGGTAGGAGTTGATCTCAAGGGCCGTCCCGGTCCGCGCGGCTGCGGCGAAAACCTCCTCCAGGTCGAACTCGATGGGTGGCCGTTGGCCGATCTTGCGGCCCGTGGGATGCCCGATGATGTTCACGAACGGGTTCTCGCAGGCCCGGACGATCCGCCGAGTCATCTCCTCCTTGGACTGGTTGAACTCGGTGTGCACAGACGCCACGAGGACTTCGAACTCCTCGAGGAACTCCGGTCCCCAATCGACGTTTCCTTCGGCGTCGATGTTCAGCTCCGAGCCATGCAGGAGGACCATCTTGCCCTGCTTCCCCAGCTCTCGGACGCGCTTGCGCTGGTCCAGCATCTTCTCGTCCGTCATGCGCTGCATGTACAGCATGGGGGCGTGATCGGTCACCGCGTAGTAGGCGTACTTGCGTTCGCGCGCGGTGTCGATCATCTGCTCCAGCGGCGCCAGGCCATCGGTCAGGTTCGTGTGGGTGTGGAGGTCTCCGCGGACATCCTTCAGCTCCACCAGTCGCGGGAGCTCGCCGTGCAGGGCTGCCTCGATCTCGCCCCGGTCCTCTCGCAGAGTGGGCGGGATCCACGGGAGGCCGAGCCGCTCGTAGACCTCCTCCTCGGTCTCCGCCACGATGAGGTCCCCGCTCTTGGCATCGAACAGCCCGTACTCGGAGAGCTTCAGACCCTTTCGAACGGCGATCTCACGCGTCCTGATGTTGTGGGCCTTGGATCCGGTGAAGTACTGGAGGGCGGCTCCCCAGCAGCCCGGCGGGATGACCCGGAGGTCGACCTGAAGACCCTTGGTTGTGCGGATCGAGGTCTTGGTGTCACCACGGGCAACCACCCGGTCCACGTAGGAGAGCCGGGTGAAGGCCTCCATCACCGGGTCAGACTTGTCGGAGGCCACCAGGATGTCGATGTCCCCGATCGTCTCGGCCATCCGTCTGAGGCTTCCGGCGTAGGTGCACGTGGTGCACCCTTTGACCTCGGCGAGCTCGGCCACGATCTCCTCGGCCAGGTCCATGGCGAGCCCGAGGTTGACCCGGTCGCCCGACTGCTGCATGAGCTCGATGCCGCGAAGGATGTTCTCCTCGGTCTTCTCGCCGAATCCCTTCAGGCCGTGGAGTCGCCCCTCGTGGATCGCGTCGGCCAACTCCTCCACCGTGGAGATGTGGAGGTCCTTGTACAGGACCATGGCTTTCTTCGGCCCAAGTGTGGGAATGGAGATCATCTGCCGGACGCCGGCGGGGACCTGAGCCCGCAGCTCCTCCAGTGCGTTGATCATGCCTGTCTGGAAGTACTCCTGGATCTTCTCGGCGATGGACTTGCCGACGTTGGGGATGGCCAGGATGCCCTTCTCGTCAAGGGTGGTGAGGTCCGCGTGGTAGCCGCCGACCGACCGGGCCGCTTTGTCGTAGGTCCGGACCCGAAACGCATCTCCGCCGGAGATCGACAAAAGGTCGGCGTATTCCTGGAGCAAGGCTTCGACCACGTCGTTCGTCCGGGGCATTTCGAGGCGATTCTAGCCAGCCTTGATAGCCAACCTTGTCTTGCTGGGTTGACCCTATGTCGCTTCCAGCGTTCTCCTTGGTGAGTGTCGTCTTCAGGAACGATTCCCGTTCATCGCCACCAGCGCCAAACTGCCATGGTTACGAAGGTCCCAATGAGCCAGATAGGCACAAAGATGAGGAGTGCCAACCTGACCTTAAGTCTGAACCGCTAGTCGTCGGCGATCTGGTAGACGTTGCCGTCCGGGCCCCGGAAGTGCGTCCAAGAAGAGCCCTTGAACGTCTGCACTTCCGCATCGAGGAACTCGATGCCCGCGGCCTCCATCTCTCTCCGAGCAGCACGCACGTCGTCCACCTTGAACCCGACCACCGGCCCTGTGGTCATGAATGGATGATCCTTCTCGTCGGGACCGAACACCTCCACGTGCGTCCCATCGTCGAGCTGGAGGATGGCGAAGTCGTCACCCTTGTGCTGAAGCTTCAAGCCAAGGACTTCCTGCAGGAACCGGATGGTCTCCTCGAACCGGTCGGTCCGGGTTCCCAGCCAGTTCAATCCCTTCGCCTTCGGCACGGCGCCCTCTGGCGTCACACGCGGTCCAGCAACCACACAAGCAGGGCCTTCTGGGTGTGCAGGCGGTTCTCGGCCTGATCCCAGACCACGGAATGCGGCCCGTCGATGACCTCGTCCGTGATCTCCTGTCCCCGGTGCGCCGGCAGGCAATGCATCACGATCGCGTCGCTCGCCCCTCGGTCCAACGCCGCCTGGTCGATGCGGTAGCTCTGGAACACCAGGGTGCGTTCGGCCGCCTCGTCCTCCTGCCCCATCGAGGCCCACACATCCGTGTACAAGACGTCAGCACCGGTACAGGCTTCGTCCGGATCGTTGGTGACCATGGCCGAGCCGCCGGTCTGCCTCCCGATCTCCTGAGCTCGGTGGACCACTTGCGGGATGGGCTCGAACCCCGGGGGCGTGGCCACCCGAACGTGCACCCCGGACTTCGCTCCGCCCAGGAGCAGTGAGTGGGCGACGTTGTTTCCGTCTCCCACGTAGGCCAGCGTGAGCCCGGCCAGTCGAACCTTGTGCTCGTTCACCGTGAGGAGATCGGCCACGCACTGGCACGGATGCTCGAAGTCGGACAGGGCGTTCACGATGGGCACCGTGGCCGTCCGAGCCAGGCTCTCCAGCCGCTCCTGCCCGAACGTGCGGAGCACGATCGCGTCCACGTAGCGGGACATCACGCGGCCGGTGTCTTCAATGGCCTCCCCCCGCCCGAGCTGAAGCTCAGCGGAGGACAGGGCCACCGGGTGCGCGCCGAGTTCGGCGATGCCGACCTCGAAGGACACCCTGGTCCGGGTCGACGGCTTCTCGAAGATCATGGCGACGGACAAGCCGGAGAGCCGGCCCGAATAATCGGACGGGGCGGCCTTCACCTTGGCCGAGAGATCGAGCAGCTCTGCCAGCTCGCCCGGTGAGAGGTCGTCGAGCGAGAGGAAGTTCCGCGCCATGTCCGCCAGATGGTAGTCGCCGCGACGGTTTTGGAACAGCGCGACGCCTTCAGCCGATGCGGAATTCGGCGCCGAAGTCGCGGCTCAACCGATCCACGATCGCCGCCACGGCCAACTCCGCCTCCTCGTCGGTGAGTGTTCGGTCGGGCGCGCGGAAGTCGACCGAGAACGCCAGGTTCTTCTTCCCGGCGGGCAGAGGATCGCCCGTGAACACATCGAACAGCACGGCCGCATCGACGAGCTCCCCGCCCGCCTGCCGGAGCGCGTCGGCGACCGCGCCGGCGGGAACCTCCTGGTTCACTACGAACGCCAGATCCCGCCGGACCGGAGGGAACCGTGGGCTGTCCCGAAACGATTGGGGCCGTCCCGCATACGGCGCGAGGATCCCCAGGTCCAACTCGAACACCCCCACGCGCCGCGGGAGGTCCAGGCGGGATGCGATCCCTGGATGGATCTCTCCCACCACTCCGGCCGGTAGGCCCGCCACCAGGACCATCGCGGATCGCGCGGGGTGGAAGGGACTCTCCGCCGGCTCGCCCAGCGTACACTCCGTGATGCCCAGTCCCGACATGAGGGCCTCCACCCCTCCCTTGGCATCGAAGAAGTCGAACTCTCGGCGTTCGGAGTGGATCCCTTCACCGGCCGGGCCGGTGAGCGCGGCGGCCACGAACTCGCGTTCGTCGACAGGCGGCTCCTCGGGAGCGCCCGGGCCGAAGACCCGGCCAACCTCGAACAATGCCGCTCCCCGGACCCCCCGGTAGATGTTCCTGGCCAGGGCTTTGAGCAGGTTGGGGACGAGGCTGGGCCGGAGAAAGGGCTCGTCGGCGGAGGGGGGGTTCGCTACCCGGATGGCCTCTCCGTGCCCCATCAGTTCCAGGTCCGAAGCCGAGGCGAACGACAACGACAGCGCCTCGCGGAGCCCCGCTCTGACCAGCACCTGCCGGACGCGGCGGCGAAGCAGATAGCTGGGAGCGAAGCCTCCCGCCTCCGTGATACCCGGAACCGTCGAGCCGACCGCGTCATAGCCTTGAACTCGCACGACCTCCTCGATCAGGTCGATCTCGCGCTCGAGGTCGGGCCGGAAGCTCGGGACTTCGACCTTCACCTCCCCGTCGGTCTTCTCCGCTTGCACCCCGAGCCGGCCCAGGGCGTCCGCGATGTCCGAGGCGGACACGTCATACCCCAGCACCAGCGTGGCCCGGGCCGGCCGCACCGACAGCCGCCGACGTTCGGGGGCCTTCCCGACGTCGATGGCTCCGGCCAGAACCGTACCTGAGCCCCATTCCGCCATTAGCCGGCTGGCACGGTCAGCTGCCGGCCCCAGGATCTCTGGGTCGCCTCCGCGCGAGAACCGAGTGGAGGCCTCTGTCAGAAGCCCCAAGCGGCGGGCGGTCCGCATGATGCCCTTCGGCTCGAAGTAGGCGCTCTCCAACAAGACGTCGCGAGTCGAGGGCGACACCTCGCCGTCGGCTGAGCCCATCACGCCGGCGATACCCACGGCCCGGCCGCTGTCCGCGATCACCAGGTCGTCTTCGGAGAGCTCCCGCTCGACGTCGTCCAGCGTGACCAGGCGCTCCCCCCGTCGGGCCCGGCGCACGATAATGGCTCTCCCGTCCAGAAGGTCGAGATCGAATGGGTGCATGGGCTGGCCCATCTCCAACATGGCGTAATTCGTGGCGTCCACGATGTTCGACACCGGCCGCATCCCCGAGGCGGTCAGCCGGGCCTGGACCCTGAGCGGTGCGACGCCCACGGTCACCCCTCGGATCACCCGAGCCAGATATCGAGGGCACTTGTCGGAGTCGATGACCTCGACGGTGGCGGCACGCTCAGCTCGGTCCGATGCCTCCGCGATCGACGTGTCCGGAACGCCCAGAGGGACGCCGGTGGCAGCGCTGACCTCCCTGGCCACGCCCACCACCGACAACAGATCCGGGCGGTTCGCCTCGATCTCCAGGTCGAAGACGGCGTCGTCCAGGCCGAATGCCACCTTGAAATCGGATCCGACCGGCACGTCATCGGCCAGGACGAGGATCCCGCTGTGGTCGGCGGACAGTCCCAGCTCTCGCGGTGAGCACAACATGCCCTCTGATTCGACGCCGCGGATCTTCCGAGCCGACAGAGGCTCCGGCAGCCCGGGGACCCGGGCCCCGGGGCCGGCCAGTGGCACCAGGTCGCCGGGCTTCATGTTCCGCACGCCCACCACCAGATCGCGCTGGGTACCCCCAGCGTCCACCCGTGCGAGGCACAGCTTGTCAGAATTGGGATGGTCCCGGACCTCGATGACCCTGGCCACCACCACACCTGCCATCCCCTCCCAGGGCCGAACGATGGACTCGACGTGCAGGCCCTTCATGTCCAGGATCGGGACCAGCTCTTCGGGTGAGAGGTCGAGCGGGCAGAACTCGCGGAGCCACGACAGGACGACCCTCATGGAATGCTCACCCCTGCCCGGCGAACTGCTCGAGGAACCGGACGTCGCTCTCCCACAGCAGGCGGATGTCGGGGATGCCGAAGCGGATCATGGCGAGTCTGTCGTACCCCATCCCGAAAGCGAACCCCGTGTAGCGCTCGGAGTCGTAGCCCACGTTCTCCAGCACCCCCGGGTGCACCATCCCCGCCCCGGCGGCCTCGATCCAGCCGGTGTGGCCGCACGTCCGGCAGCCCTCGCCACCGCACACGAAGCACGACACCTCGACCTGAGCCCCCGGCTCGACGAACGGGAAGAACGAAGGAGTGAGGCGAACCTCCCTCTCCGGCCCGAGGAGCGCGCGATAGAAGGTCTCCAGCGTGCCCTTGAGGTCGGCGAAGGTGACCCCCTGGTCCACGGCCAGTCCCTCCACCTGGTGGAAGACCGGCATGTTCTTCGCCGTGATCTCCTCGTTGCGAAAGACGCGGCCCGGCACGACCACGTAGACGGGCGGCTGACCCGCCTCCATGGTCCTGATCTGCATGGGCGAGGTATGCGTTCGAAGCAGCAACTCGGGGTGCTCGGGCAGGTCGAGGAAGGTGGTGTCCATCATGGTTCGCGCGGTGTGGTCGGGAGGGATGTTGAGGGCATCGAAGTTGTACCACTCGGTCTCCACCTCCGGACCCTCCACCACCTGGTACCCCATGCGGGTGAAGATGTCGACCACTTCGTCCTGCACGATCGTCAGCGGGTGCAGCGAGCCCGAGCGGAGCCTTCGGCCCGGAAGGGTAACGTCTATGAGGTCCCGCTCCAGAATGGTCCTGTCGCGCTCGGCCTCCAGCTCGGCTCGGCGAGCGGCAAGGGCCCTCCGAAGGGCTTCCCTGACCTCGTTGGTTCGCTGGCCGACCCGCTTGCGGTCGTCGTCAGGCAGGGTTCCCAAGGCGCGCTGAACAGCGGAGAACGCCGATCTTCGCCCCAGCACCGCGATCTCGGCTTCATCCAGCGCCTCGATGTTGGAAGCAGCGGCGATCAGAGGGCGCCCTCGCTCGAGCTCCTGATCGAGTGTCCGGAGGGCCTCTTCGGCGTTCGGCCCGGCCATGGTGGATGGCTAGTCTAGTGGGCTGCCCAGGGCCTCTCGCAGATACCGAGCTCTCGGTCAGAGGGCAGTCGGGCTAGCGGGTCCGAGCTCGGCACTGGAGATCGATCAGGTCCGATTCTCCGTCGCCCTGTACCGAGCGGTCGCCGCTCTCGTTCGACTGGGGACGATGTCCGTGGCCGGCGCGTCCGGGCGAGGAGCTGGCGGACTCGCCGGCGACTGTATCCGAAGACAGCCACTCCGATGCGCCGGCCTTGTTTCATGGGCGAGACCCAACTGTGAGCGGTAAGGGGGAATGATGGGGAGTCTATTTCGCGCAGATGGCTATCCTCCGTTTGCCGTACCGGGGAGGGTAAGGGTGAACAGGATCCCCTGGGTCGTGTCAGCGTCCAGGGTCCCACCGTGGGCCTCGGCCAGGCCTCTGGCCACGTAGAGACCAACCTTGCTCCCGGAGCCCGACCCCGGCATCCTCGGCCGAAACAGCTCCTCTCTGGCCGTGGATTCGAGCTCGGACCCAGCCCGTCGCACCGACACAGTTGGGGTGGTGGGACCACCTTGCGTCTCCACTCGCACCGGACCCGTCTCCCCCCACCACTGAGCGCTCTCGATCAGAGCCAGCAACATCGTCCGAAGGCGGGCCGGATCGGCCAGAGCGACCGCGGGCGAGCCCGAGACGTCCAGCTCGACGTGGGCCCACCTCCCGACCTCCCCCTCGATCCTCTTCGCGACCTCCAGGATGTCGGTCGGCACCGGCGCGAGGTCCAGGCTGCCGGCATGCAGCCGTGCGGCATCGACGAGTTGGGCGATGATGGCCTCCATGCGGAAGGCGTCCCCCGCGACGCCCTCGATCATGGCCAGCCGCTGCTCATCCTCCAGCCGCTCCCACCTCGACAGCAGGGTCGAGGTGAACCCCTTCATCGCGGTGAGGGGCGACCGGATGTCGTGCGCCGCCCCCGCCACGACACGGGAGAGAACGTCTGTCATCGTGCCGGCCGCCGCTCGCTGGCGCGCCGCCTCGAACAGCACCAGCGTGGCTGCGGCCGCGAGGTTCAGGGACTCGGCCCGCCCGGAGATCGGGACCCGGACCGTGTCGTCGGCGAGCTTGAGCGCGGGCGCTGAAAGGCCTCGGGCCTCGTTGCCGAACAGTACGGCCGTCGAGGCGCGCAGATCGGCCTCGTACAGGGACCTGGCGCCTTCGGGGTCGGCCGCCAGGACCGCGAATCCACGGTCGCGGAGCGCCGATACCGCCTCCTCCACGCCGACGTCCCTCGCAATGGGGAGGTGGAACAGCGAGCCGGCCGTGGCCCGGACTGTCTTCTGGTTGTACACGTCGACCGAGGAAGTGGTGAAGACGACCCCGCCTGCTCCGGACGCATCCGCCGAGCGAACGATTGTGCCGGCGTTTCCCGGATCCCGCACCTCGACGAGAACCGGAAGCGCTCCATTGCCCTGCTCAAGGACGTCCGGGAGCGGGACGTCGACGAACTCGGAGACGGCAACCGCGCCCTGGGGGGTCACCGTCGACGTGATGTGGGCCATCACCTCGGGAGACACCGGCCGGACGGGGATCCCGGCTAGCTCGGCGGCCTTGAGTACGCTCTCCAGCCTCTCCTCGGTCCCCGCGCTGGCGAAAATCTCATGAACCCTTGCTCCGGATGCCACTGCTTCGGTGATCCCCTGTCCCCCCTCCACCAGGAAGAGCCTGTCCTTCTCCCGCATGGCCCGCTTCTTGAGCCGGACAGCCCTGGCCACGCGCTTGTTGTGGATGGAGGTGATCATGTCCCGCTGACCCTACAGCAGGGATACCCTCGCGAATGTCTGGCTAGGCTCGGGCCCCCGCGCGGGAACGAGTTCGCTTCGGCTTCGCTTCGACCTCCAGACCCTGGCGGGCGGCCTCGACGAGCTGGTCGAACGTGGCCGGGTCGTTGACGGCGAGGTCGGCCAGGACCTTGCGGTCCAACTCGATGCCGGCCTCCTGCAGCCCATGGATGAAGGTGGAGTAGGTCATGCCGCCAGCCCGCGCGGCCGCCCCGATGCGCGTGATCCACAGCCTCCGGAACAGGCCCTTGCGGTCCCGGCGGTCCCTGTAGGCGTACACGCCCGAGTGCAGGAGCTGTTCCTTGGCCACCCGGTACCTGCGGGATCGGGCCCCGCGGTATCCCTTGGCCTGGGAAAAGACTTCGCGCCGCTTCTTCTTCGCGTGAACGCTTCGCTTCACTCGGGGCATCGATGCTCCTGAGTGATCACTCGCCGAGGAGCCGGCGAACGCTCTTCGCCTCCGGCCCGACCTCGGCCATGCCGGAGACACGCCGCCTGCGGCTGGAGGACTTCTTGGTCAGCATGTGGTTGCCCGAGGCCTTGCGGCGCATGACCTTTCCCGTCGAGGTCACCCGGAACCGTTTTGCCGCCCCGCGGTGTGTCTTCATCTTCGGCATTGCTCTTACCTCAACCTTCTCCCTGGCGTTCGCTCACGACCGCGGGCGGGGTGGCCTCCTCGGCATCGGGCCGAGCCGGCTTGGATACCCGTTCCGGCCGCTTGACGGGCGCGAACAGCATGACCATGTTGCGCCCGTCCAGCTTCGGGAAGGTATCTACGGTAGCAAGTTCTTTGAGGTCTTCGGTGAGTCGGTCCAACAATTTTCGCCCGAGCTCCGTGTGCGCCATCTCCCGCCCACGGAACATGATCGTCACCTTGACCCTGGCTCCGGCCTTGAGGAACCGCTCGATGTGCCCCTTCTTCGTCGCGTAATCGTGCGGGTCGATCTTCGGTCGCATCTTCATCTCTTTGACCTCGACCCGCACCTGCCGCTTGCGCGCCTCCTTCAGACGGACGTCCCGTTCGTACTTGAACTTGCCGTAGTCCATGATCCGGCACACTGGCGGGCTGGCCGTGGGAGCGACCTCGACCAGATCGAGATCAAGCTCCTGGGCGCGCCTCAGGGCATCCTGGATCGAAACGATCCCGATCTGCGACCCATCGGGGCCAACCAGACGGACCTCCGGGGCCCGGATCCGGTCGTTCACACGTGCCTCAACTGAGACCCGACATCACCTCCTGAAGGGATTGAAACGAAGCGCTTGGGAAAAGCGCTCAAGAGCGAGACGAGCAGGAACCCACCACTCAAGGAGTATAGAAGGGAGGGCGAGACGGCGAGAACGGGCCCTCGGGGCCCGTTCTCACGTGCCTTTCCCACGGAACTAGACAGGCTTGACGTTCGCAGCCTGCTTTCCCTTGGGACCTTCCACGATGTCGAACTCGACCTGCTGGCCCTCGGAGAGAGTCCGGTAGCCGTCACCGACGATCGCCGAGAAGTGAACGAACACGTCGTCCCCGTCGGGACGAGCGATGAAACCGTAGCCCTTCTCGTTGCTGAACCACTTCACGGTGCCTTGCGTCAACCTGTTACCTCCTTGCACTTCTCGGCGGACCGTCCCCGCCTGATGCGGCGCGAGCGTAGCATGGCGCCCTCGGC
>WNGE01005040.1_pt1 | contig 15083 bp, 17 predicted proteins | sample 5400651 | NCBI WGS metagenome assembly WNGE01 (sample SAMN13153370, study PRJNA577476) | soil metagenome | isolation source: 60 cm soil or saprolite under grassland replicate 2 | place: USA:California | collected 2016-06-15 | reverse complement strand
ATACAAAAATTAGATGAAGACAAAAGAATAGCCAGTCCCAAGGATGTAGCTCTGCACCTGTCTCACAAACAAACAGAGCGCGCACCTTGATCCTGGCAATTTGCAAGAAGGTTTGTGTCGCGGGGCGAACACAAAGCACGGTATTCTGTTGCTTTTATACCCGATAGAGATGCAACTGTCAATATTGGGGGTCCCTTCCCACTCCTTTTGGGGCAACAGAGAAGAGAGTAGCCGCTCTAGCCAGACACCGGCCTTCCGCAGAGTGATGAAGAGAGGTCGAGAAAGCAGGAAAGGGTGGTGTTGCATGCTTACTCAATCACGAGAACAGATCGCAGGGGAGATCGCACTTCTGCATGATCCACCTACAAATCGAGATGACGATCACTCGATGGGCGTGCCACGAGAGCGGGTGGATGCGCACACCCTGGAAGTGATCAGGCTGCTGTTCAAAGAAAAGGGACTGCTGTTTCTGGCCGCGCTGCTACGGCAGGCCCAGGTCAAGCAACGTGCACTGCCTGGCCTGGGTGTGGCCGATTGCGCGGTGATTACCGCAAAGACGATCCGCGAGCTGGCAACACGCATCAGTCAACCTGGTTCCAGCTGGAGCTATGACACCACTGAAAAGTACCTTGTCATTTTCTGCGCTCTTGGTTTTCTTTCCAAGAGAAAGTCGCCAGATGGAATTGAATACTTCTTCCCTCTCCAGCCATATACGCCACCAGCGACACTCGATGTTCTCGATTCCGTTATCCAGAACTATCGCAAGAAGGTCCAGAGTCTGGGCAACAAAGTGAAGCGGCGCTTCGTCGTCTACCTGGTGCAACAACAGTCGCCCATTTCGTCACTGCCTGTACCAGTTGGACCACCATTTGATCTGTTGGGAGCGGAGGAAGACATTGAGCAGATTATGCAAGAGGAACTGGGCACTGGAGCGCTCCAAGAGCGCCTCCTCCTCAAGATTTGTGGGGTGCTACGTTACCGCTGCCAATCCTCCTCTGAGCAAAAAGGCACCTCTTCGGAGACGGCTCCCAAAAATGGGCGACTTCCTCTCCCGGGCGACGACTCTCTGCCCACCACCCCAGATGCGACTCTTCACGCAAAGTCGCCCATTTTCTCCCAAAAAGGCGACTTTGCGGAGATGGCTTCAACAAACGGGCGACTTTTCTCTCCAAAAGGCGACTCCCTTCCAGTTGCTTCTCAGGTGACTGCTCCCGAAAAGTCGCCTATACCCCTCCAAAAAGGCGACTTTTCGGGAGCAACCGCGCAAAAAAGTCGTCCATCTTCCCAAACGGGCGACTCTACTGCGACCGCGTTCCAGGCAATGGAACCGAAAAAGTCGCCCGTTTCCAAGCAAAAAGGCGACTCCTCACCTGCAGAGTCGCCACAAAAAGAGCGACTTTCCGCTCGAGCTGGAAGGTTCACTGGACAAAATGGCGACTCTCCATCAGAAGGGGCTCCTAACGTTAACGTTCTATTACGTCATTATATAGATTCTTTTTTAAACGATAACGATAAAGGGAAAGTCGTTGAGGTATTACGAACCATATTCGGTGAAGGACCGGGGAAACGTGGATACTACCACAATCTGTATAAAAACGGCTATAGAGATCCAATGGCCTGGTTGGCGGCAGCTATTGAAACACTGATTGCCTCTTGCAAAAAAACAACAGAGCGACCTGGTAATTATTTCTATAACCTCTGTGTGACGTTTCATCAACAGGGAGTTCCGCAAGATGCCATGGAACGGGCGCAACACTATGGCTCTCTCCCTTATGAACAGTTGCTGGAAGTGCTCGAGAGACCCACACCATCAATTCGCCCATTGTCCTCATCACACGCGCTCCGACTATCATCGCCGACTCCGCTGGAGCTTCGCATTCCTCGGGCAAAAGATCGATCGGGAATGGACCGGGAAGCGTTGGTCCAGGCCTATCACCTTCTTCACGGTTCTCCCTTCATGCTGAGTGTTGCTGCCTACCGACAGCACGATGGGACAGGAGCACTGCTGGTGGACGATCGGATGGGACATCAATGCTGGCTCTATTCGCAGCAGGCGCTCGCCGTGAACCTTCCCCTGGCAAAGAATGCGCCAGATCTGCTGGCCAGGCTCAGCCGCATAGGGGATGTAAGATCCACTGAGGAGAGAAGTGATCCTGTTGAATCTAGGAGGCGATCGTGACAGAACGACAGATGCCCAATACTATTGAGGCCGAACAAGGGGTGTTAGGGAGCCTGCTGATCGACCCGGAGGCACTCGACCAGGTGATCGGATTTCTGCGTGTGGATTATTTTTACCGCAACGCTCATCGGCAGATCTACGAAGCGATCCTTGCCATCAACAGCAGGGGAGTGCCAGCTGATTTTATTACCCTCTGTGATGAGCTGGAGGGGCGAAATCAGTTGGAGCAGGTTGCAGGGCCAGGATATGTCACCTCGCTGATTAATCAAGTCCCGACCAGTGGGAATATTGTGTATTATGCTCGCATTGTCGAGCGCACGGGAGTGCTGCGCCAATTGATCAGGGTGACAGGTGAGATTGCTGCCCTGGCCTATGAGGAAACGGATGCCGCCTTGGCATTGGAACAGGCGGAGCGCTTGATCTTTGACCTCAGTCAGCGCTTTTTGCTAGCCGCATCGACCGATGTTGGCATGAATGAGTTGATGGCACAGTCGATGGAGGCGCTGCAAAGGCGGTATGAGAATCGTGGTCGTGTAGTTGGGGTGCCGACGGGCTATAGCGATCTGGATGCGTTGCTCGGTGGTCTTCAGCGCTCGGACCTGGATATCCTGGCAGCAAGAACCAACGTAGGAAAAACGGCTTTGGCACTCAATGTGGCTTATAATGCGGCTCTACAGGGATACAACGTCGGGATTTTTAGTTTGGAAATGAGTCGAGAGCAACTGGCTCAACGTTTCATTGCCATGGATTCTGGTGTGGAGCAACAAAAATTGAGGACGGGACGGATCGAAGATGAGGATTGGCCTCGACTGGTTGAAGCCCTGGAACGGTTAGAAGCTCTGGGGATCCGCATTGATGATACGGCTGGGATCTCACTCTTGCAGATGCGCAGTCGAGCTCGGCGGTGGATGGTTGACTATGGGATCGAGCTGATCATTGTGGATTATCTGCAGATGGTGACGACAGGGGAGAGCCGCAAATACGAAAATCGGCAGCAGGAAGTCTCAGCGATCAGCCGGGGACTCAAGAACCTGGCGCGAGAACTGAACGTGGCCGTGTTAGCTCTGGCGCAGCTCTCGCGGGCAGTCGAAGGTCGTCAGTCGAAGGTCCCCCAACTCTCGGACCTCAGAGAATCGGGATCGATCGAGATGGAGGCGGACGTGGTGATGTTCCTGTACCGCGATGAGCTCTATAATCCCCAGACGGAACGAAGGAGCCAGGCGGATATTATTGTGGCCAAACAACGCAATGGTCCCCAAGGTTCAGTCGTTCTCTACTTTCAACAGGCCAATCAGCGTTTTCGAAATCTGGAGATGGTGGTAGAGCCGGATGGCGAAGAGATCGTGTTTGCAGCAGATGAAGAAAGCGAGGAAGTGAACGATGAAGAGGAATAGCGAGAACACCTGATAGGAATCATGCTCTCGAAGGCCTGGTTGAAGAGGCGACAGTGTCTCCTCTCGAGCCGGAGGTGCTTGTCGAGAGCTATTGGGCGAAGGGGTAAGCTGTAGAATTATGATCCTAAATACAGAACTGGAATACAGAACTGGTAGCAGGTGAGAGGCGTCTTATAGTCATGGGTTACAAGCAAGCACCGTCTGTCGGCGGTCAGGGAAGTCTCTGCTGTGGGGGTGCGAAGGTGGTACCATGGTGGCAGCTCTCGCTGTTGGTGGTGGGATGACGAGCGTATCTGACATGCTCAATCGTTCTTCTTAGAGATGGTGTTTTGCTAGCAACCCGTAACAACGTGTTACGGGTTGGGATAACTGATGGAGATATGTTATGGCTGGTAGTGATCTTCCGCAATCCCTGTCCCCGTTTCATCCGGAGGTACGGCGGGTCTGGCATCGGGGTGAATGGTATTACGCGGTTATTGACTTGATCGCGTTTCTCACGGAGTCGAAAGATCCAGGGGGGTACTGGCGCAATACGAAGAAGCGCTTGCTCAATGACGAGGGAGCGGAGCAGGCGCTTGCTCACCTTGTCCAGCTCAAGCTCAAGGCTCACGATGGGCGTTTCCGTCTGACGGATACCGCGAATCGTCAAACGGTGTTGCGCCTCATACAAAGTATACCGAGCCCGCGCGCGGAACCGCTGCGGTTGTGGCTGGCTCAGGTGGGCGAAGAGCGTCTTGAGGAAGTGGAACATCCCGAACAGGCGATTGAACGGGTGAGGAAGGCATATCGGGCCAAGGGCTATGATGATGCCTGGATTGAGGAGCGGATTAAAAATGACCTCATTCGCAACGAGCTGACCGATGAGTGGAAGGCTCGCGGCGCGGAAGTCGGTGTGGAGTTCGCGGTTCTGACCAACGAGATTCACCAGGGGACGTTCGACATCTCTATCCAGGCGCACAAAACCTACAAACTGCTGCCTGCGAAGACCAACTTGCGTGATCATATGACGCCGTTGGAGCTGGCTCTGACCTCTCTGAGTGAGGCGACGGCGATTACCCTGCACCAGGATCGGGAGAGCCAGGGTTTTGCTGAGTTGAAGCGCGACGCGGTTGATGCAGGGGAGGCTGGCGGAGAAGCGCGCCGGGTCATCGAGAAGCGAATCGGCAAGCCAGTGCTCAGTTCGCAAAACTTTTTACCGCAACCACCAGAGCCGAAACAGGTGCAGCAGCCATCGCTCTTTGATACCCCTGCGGATGCCCCCGAGTCGTGAAGGGCAATCCGATGAGCCACTGGCTCGAGCAGCCCAAGAGCGAGAAGAGCCCATACAGAAAAAATGGAAAGCATTGGCGTACCCAGAAGAGGAGACGAGACCCCATGGATGATATCGAGACATTGCTCACGACGATCCGGACCTTCTACGCGAAGCTGGAGCAGCTGCGCGCCATGGAGGGACCCGAGTTTGTGCTGGCAGGCAGAACAGCAGAGACTGTCTCATAACATGGTTTACGTAGATGGGAAGTCCAAACTGGCAAAGCCCCTTGTCAACCTCGCCGTCGTTTCCTACACTGAACAGTGGAGCGCTTTGGCTCCAGCAGGAGTTCTGATGTAGGAGAAAAATCATATGCTCATCGTCAATGATGAACATCGCATGCGGGCAGGCGTGTGTGGTCTGGACGAGCTGTGCCCCTACTGCGGATTCGCCTTTGCTGAGTATCCGCTCATCATGAGCGACGATGCCGAGCAGACTGTCTACCATGCAACCTGCGCTCTCCAGATCGCCACAGAGATCCTGGTTGATCTGTACACCTTCTTCCGTCCGCCAGCGCCGTACGCCCCTCTGTTTACTCTCACGCGACCCTCGCCCGCCCCAAACCGAGAAGCAGGCAGCGATGCAATCAACGGATCTTGAAGAGATCAAGGCCGCGCTGTGGGAGCAAGCGTCTCATCCATGTACCCGGGTGAGTTGGGGAGTGGCGCAAGTGATGGCGGCGAGGCGCAGCAAGGGACAATTGCTGGTCCTGCTTCGAGGACGGGGGCGCTGGTATCCGGTTCCAGCCGTGACCATTGAAAGGCCGCTCGTTTGCCCAACCGGCGCGTGCGACATCCGAGAGGAGCAGGATGAATGTCTCACAGACGAGAGCACCTTCTCCGGTCCTCCTGAAAGAGACATGTGACTGTGTGTCATCAGGGCACCGGAAGGCGAGGAAGACGTCGCTCCCTTCAGTTCTGCTTCAGATCACGGAGCAGTCGATCAAAAGCGCTCTGATATGCCTGCGGGTCCGTCCACCTCGTGAAGTCACCGATGTGACGTGTTCGCCGCAGCGTGGCCGTCCAGGCTTTGGGGGGCTGCATCACTGCATCGTCCAGGCGCACGGGAAAGAGGACTTCGCGGTGCTGTCGATCCTCTTTTTCCAGGGCCGCCTCGACCTCGTTTTCTACCCAGGTGCTCTCGACGCTGTGCTTGGAGAGCAGCAGCAGCAGCTTGTCTTGCAGGTGAATAGCCTCATCGATGCGCTGACGAAACTTGCTGCCAATCTTGAGATCTTTCGGGGCGAACCAGCATCGGACTCCACTGGCTTGCAGATCGGCGTAGAGACGCTGGGCTAGCACCTCGTCTGGGCTTGCGTACGAGATGAAGCAGGAATGGTACTGGATGGGGTGCATCACGGCGCTACGCCAGAACTCCATCCACTCATCTGGTACACCGACCCCTCTGAGAAAATGGAGGGCGCTTCCGTCTTGAGGGAGTTGTACGGAGTATAACTCAATGTGGGATGGCCCTCGATGGTCGATTTCGCTTAATCCTTTTGTTTCGCGGAGATCAATGTTGGCCATAACAGTGCCTCCCATCTTGGCACCGCGCAGGTTGGCGCCACGCAGATTGGTGCCGCGCAGACTGGCACGACTTAGATCAGCATCGTGCAGGTTAGCGTCATCCAGGTGGGCATGACTCAGGCTGGCACCATCTAGGTAGGCACGACATAGGTCAGCACCACGCAGGTAAGCATTGTCCAGGTGGGCATCTCCCAGGCGGGCTCCATTCAGGTCAGCATTGTTCAGGTCAGCACCACTTAGGTAGAGACCGCGCAAATTAGCACTGCTCAGATCTGGTCGCACACTAATGTTCTCTGCTCTCCAGAAGGCCCAGTCAAGACCCCTTCGTTTGAGTCGTTGAACATGCCACCAATTTGCCATTCTAGTACAGGCTACCGCAAGTTCGTGCCAGCCTGAGCTGGAAGGGAAAAGGAATAGCGGGCATCGGATGCCGTGTTGTAGAAAGAGATGCCTGTGCAATATCCTCGTTTCCCTCTCAGACTTGGAGGTGCCACATATCCTATCAGCTCGCATTACGACCCATTCAACTGACTTCTACTGAGGCCACGTCACTGCGCCAACTCAGAGAGGCGCGCCGGACGCCGCAGGCGGTGGCCAAACGCGCCCAGATTGTCCTCGCCGCTCATGCCCATCCCGGCTGGAGTTCCAAGCAGCTCGCTCAGTCGCTTGGCCTCAAAGCTCGTCTCATCCGGAAGTGGCGACGCCGCTGGTCTGAGACACATTCGCTTCAAGATGCCTCCCGATCGGGAGCGCCCCGCCGTTTCTCCTCTCATGTGCGTGCTCAGGTCACGGCGCTGGCCTGTAGCCTGCCTCGCACTCATGGAGTGCCGCTGGCTCGTTGGAGTCGAGTTGAGCTGGCTCGCTATGCGGCTCGCACCCCTTCCTTGCCTGAGATCTCGGCCAGCACCATTGGCCGCTGGCTCGCCGCCGAGCAGATCCGTCCCTGGCGCTACCATAGTTGGCAGCATATTCAGAAGCCCGAGGAGTTTCTGGTGCGTGCTCGCCCAGTCCTTCACTTGTATGAACAGGCTACGTCCTTGCTCAAGCAAGGCATCTGGGTCGTCTGTACGGATGAGAAAACCTGCATCCAGGCGCGAGAGGCAGAGCAAGCTCCCCGTCCAGCCATCCATCAGCATCCGGTCTACCAATCTCCACGCTATCGTCGGCATGGTGTTCTGCATCTGATGGCGGCACTCTCCGTTGCCGATGGCCTGATCTATGGCCAGTGCCACCCGCGCAAACGCTTCATCGACTTCCGCTCCTTTCTTGAGACGGTCGTCGTTGCAGAAGCCAAACGTCGTGGTGTGCAGACAGTAGCATTGGTCCTCGATAATGGTCCGACCCACGCGTCCAAGCAGCTCCCCGGCTGGGCCTCGGAACTGACGAGGACATCGGAGGGGAAACTGACGATGCAGCTCTCTTGGCTGCCCACGAATGCTTCCTGGCTCGATCAAATTGAGATCTGGTTCAGTCTGCTGCAACGCAAACTCCTACAACCGAACCACTTTCTCAGTCGTGATGAACTTGAGCAGGCCATCGCCGACTTTATTCGCCACTACAACCAGACCGCCAAGCCTCTCACATGGTCCTACACGGTTGAGCAGCTCGAACACAAGCTTGGCACGAACTTGTGGTAGCCTGTACTAGTCTGGCCTGGCAGTCCAGTGTCTCGTTGAGCAGCGATGACAGGAGGTGCAGGTGCTTGGCAAGTTCTCCTGTGATGAAAGTCAATTAGACAGGACCATCGGCGGCGATTACACGTGCCGATTTGATGCCATCGATCAAGAGATCTTCTGAAGGCTTCTCAGCGACAGCGGGACCAGATGCATCCCTCTCCTCTTGAGCAGGGACGGGTGCAGCCTCATGAGGCGTCGTTCTTCGTCCAGAGACCATCTTTTTCGACCGTGCAGAGGACAGATGTTGTTGGCTAGCTGCTTCAGCACGATAGCTCTCAACACTCATCATATCCAGAATCACCGAATGATGGACCAGGCGGTCAATGGCTGCCATGGTGGTCATGGGATCTTTGAAGATCCGTTCCCATTCACTGAAAACCAGATTGGTGGTGATCATGACGGATTTGCGTTCGTAGCGCTCTGCCAAAAACGTGAAGAGTACCTCCATTTCGTCACGACTGTGCTGGACATAGCCAATATCATCGAGAATCACACAGGCAAATTTGTCCAATTTCGCCAGTTCTTGTGGCAAACGCAGGTCCCGTTTCGCGGCCAGCAATCGCTGGACGAGCGTACTGGTTGGCGTCCACAAGACAGGATGGCCTGCATAAATGAGCTCATAGCCAACCGCTGCCAGGCAGTGACTTTTAGTCCATCCATGAGAATGCCCTCCTAAGAATGAGATGTATGGCGTGTCATATCATAGCGACGAGAAGCAATAGCTTCCGCACGGAGTCGCTCTAAGAGATCAGGATCATCACGGATTAAGTATACACGATACCCAGGCAGCCGTTGAATATCTGGCTCTGTCAGTTTGCTCTGATAAATCCGCTGGTAGAGCCATCCATGCCCGACGCCCAGTTCTCGTGTCAAGCCGGGAATGGTCCAGAACCCATCGATCATGGAGACCTTGCGATGCCGATGCAGGGAACTGACCTGGCCGTGGTTCTTGCGCAGCTTGTGAATGGTGCCAACCGTGACGGCCAGTCTGCGTGCCGTGTGAAAGCCCTCTGTGGTGAGTTGCGCGGCAATCTCTGGATCTGTGAGTCCCTGGCTGGTCAGTTCGTCGAGACGGGCCACCAGCTGCTCGTAATGGCTTGCATCCGCTTGCCGATGGATCGGAGGGATCACCTGTGCCACAGAAAAGTGGCCACTGATCCAGACGATTTTGATTTCGATGCGGTCAGCAGCGAGCCGGGTGGCAATGACGCGACTGATGAGTGAGCGCAGCAAGCGTTTCTTGTGCTCATTGCTGATTTTTCCACTGGTCCATAGAACTGGGAGAGCTGGGCCAATATGCTCAAGCTGCTGGCGCAACTCTGCAGAAAGCGTGGGGAAGACTGGGCGATGCTCAAAGCGCTCCGCCTCTTCTTCAGCCTGGCGCTTGGTCACCAGCTTTTCTTCCCATCGCCGCTCCAGTTCGGCTGCGACCAGGCGGTTGTCAGGATCAACCGCTTCATACCTGCGCCGGGCCAGATGGGCCTCATACGTGACACGCGTGACCTGATCGCGGTGGTACTGCCGGAACTGTTCCTCTTCCTTGGCTCGTTGTGCCAACAGTGCTTGAAGTGCATCCAGTTGTGCCGGACGCAGAGCGTCAAAGAACGCGTTTACCACCACTTCCTCCATCGAGAGGCCATCGAGGGACATACATGTCGGAGACCCCCTCATTAATCACTTTACGCCGTTGGGGCATTCAAACTGGCAAACCCCCTTGTCAATCTCCAGGCCGATTCTTACACTCTTGAGAGAGGAGCAACTCTCGCTCCGACGATGTTTCTGGTGTAGGAGGAACCTCTCATGCTTATCGTCAATGATGACCACCGCATGCAGGCAGGGGTGTGCAGCCTGGACGAGCTGTGCCCCTATTGCGGATTAGCCTTTACCGACTATCCGCTCATCATGAGCGACGATACCGAGCAGACGGTCTACCATGCCGCCTGTGCTGTCGAGCTCGCGACGGATATCCTGGTTGATCTGTTCACGTTTCTCAGGCCGCCAGCTCCATACGCCCGCCTGTTTACTCTCTCGGCCCCTCAAGCGGTTCGGAGTCCATGAGGAGGGAGCTATGCAGTCAACGCAGATCGAAGAGATCAAGGCCGCGCTGTGGGAGCAAGCCTTTTACGGATGTACACGGGTGAGTTGGGGGGTGGCGCAGGTGATGTCGGTCAAGAGGAGCAAGGGGCAACTGCTGGCTCTGCTTCGTGGGCGGGGACGCTGGTATCCTGTGGAGTCAGTAACCATTGAAAGGCCGCCCGTTTGCCCAACTGGCGCGTGCGATATCTGCGAGCACCTCTGATGAACGCAGCACGAGGTAGCAGACCGCTGGGCGGTCAGCGGCTTTCGCCCTCCACCCGATCCAGCCACTCGCGCATGAGGGCGTGGCAGAGTTCATCCTGTTCGATATTCACCAAATGTCCGGCCCGATCGAGCACCGCGAACGTCGCTCTGGGGTAGTTGTCCAGCAGATCCCAGACGTCCCGGTATCCACAGAGCTGGTCCTGTCGCGCGGTCATAATGAGTGTGGGGCCACCAAAGGGGACGGGTGGGGCCACTTCAAAGGAAGAGGGGCCTGCCGCCTCCAGCTGCGCCTGGTGGGAGTGGTCGGCTAGCTGGACCTCCGCCAGCACCTCGCGCACTGCCTCGACCACTGTGGGGCTCTGCACCACGATGAGGTCCGCGAACGGCCCAAGCTCGGCCAGAAGCTGCGGGTCTTCCACCAGCGTGGTTCTGGGTGGGAGATGGGCCTGTGTAGGGTCTGCCTTCACCTGGGGTGCGCAGAGCATCAGGCCATCAATCAACTCTGTACGGCGCGAGGCCACGCCACGGGTCAGGTATCCCCCATAGGAGTAGCCAGCGAGTACGAAGCGTTGAGAGGGAATGATGGTGTCGATGAACGCCAGCACCGCGTCGAGCATAGAATCGTGGGTAGCCAGTCGGTCCACGCTCGGGGTGAGCCCCGTGCCGGGTAAGTCAGGATAGATGCGCAGCCAGCCCTCCCGCTGCATGAAAAGGGGTTCCATGAACCGTTCCATAATGCGATGATCGCTTGGCCGCCCAGGCAACATGACGATGGGTCGGCCAGTGCCTCTGGTTTCATAGAAGATCGCCAGATCTCCCAGGTCACATTTCATGTGCTCATACCTCCGTTCAGGTGCTTCGTGTATCTGTGCTCGATAAGCAACAGTGTAGCACGAGATGCAGGGACAAAACTTCTCGCATCTTGCGCTGCGCGGTTTTGTCCCGCGTGGACTGCCTCCCCTCGCGCTGCACATCAGACAGCAAGGTGCCGTCTTTCCCAGCTCACCATTGTTTTGCAAGGGATACTCTCACTTTGTGTCAAGCATCCACAAGGCTCAGTTTCCATTAGAGCAAATGCTCGCCCCTTTGATCGTCCAGCTCAGGGAAGCGGAGCTGCACGACGTTTTCGGGCGAGCGCCTGATCTTTTGCTTGTGCCGTTCGGGTTGAGGCATCACCAGGAGCCACTCGGTCTCACCGCGTTGCCACAAGTGAAGCTGAGGGCTGCGGAAATGCGTCTCAATGCGCCGAGGATTCTTTACTGCTTCGATGTGCCTGTGATCGGATGCGAAAGTGATGGAGTATTCTGAGAGCGCCGTTGCCTGGTACTCAATCTTGAGCGTTCCCTCGTACATCCAGACGGAAACCTGCGAACCTGCGAGGCTATCTTCGCCAAAAAACCGCCAGTTTTTGAAGCGGACATAGCCATACTTATCGAGGTGGCGGGTAAATTGTGTCGCATACAGCACGCGGGAGAGTACCTCTTCGGGGTAGGTACGGCCCAACACGCCACGCAATACGTCAGAGGGGCTGTGTCGCCCGTCCTGGCGCGCGCGGTGGGCGTAATGATGCTCGACGTTGTAATTCTTCCACCACGTCTGGTGGGCCAACTGCATTTCCGGCCAGGTACGTGCGTTGGAAAATGCATGGTCTCCAAGCCTCCGTTGGATCGAGAACAAAGTTTCTGCATAATTTTGCCACGGTTCCCCAGGATCAATGCGTTCCTTGCGAATACCGAGCATTTTGTACAGTTCGAGAGCGACATTGGAATAGAAAATGCCCCCACCGTCGGTCACGAGAGCCTCTGGTGCGCCATAGCGACGGATGGCATCCACCAGCACCGAGAGATAGTCCCATTGGTTTTGTGTTGGCGAGATGGTGGAGGAGAGCACCGTCCTAGAAAAATTTTCAAAAATGGTAATCACGTAGACTGGCCTGGGATCTGGGAGCAGATGCTCTTCAATATATCTGGCATCTGCGCTCCAATACTCGTGCCGCCTAGTTGCCTTAAATGGCATCACCAGCTTCGGGCGCGGCGCACGCGGAGGCTTCTCAAGGCCATAGAGCTGTCGGTTTGCAGCCATGATACGGCCACAGGTCGCGGGACTCACCTCGATCCCCATGCGCAAGAGCGCGGTGTGGACGCGATACTCACCCAGCAGGGGATTCTCCTGAAGTTTGCGGATCTCATTTCTCACCGAAAGCGTGACTTTGCGAACCCCTTTGTTGGTTTTTGGCTTCGCATCTAAGCCTGCAACCCCCTCCTCGGCCCAACGCTGGAGCGTGGCGTAAATGGTCGGGCGGCTGGTCTGCATATACTCTGCAATGGAGGTGATCGACCAGCCCTCGCTGTGCAGCCGGATGACGGCCAGCTTGCGCTCTGCTGGATCGGGGATCAGATGCCAGGGTTGATAGCGCCTGGCTTGAAGGGATGGCGAAGGACCAGAAGTCGCGATGCGTTTCACATTTTTATGATCTGGCCTTCTCCCAGAACGAATGTAGCAGACCTCGGCAATTTCACGCCAACTCATCGTGGGGAGCTCAGCGTGCAGGTCCACAATGAGTTGACGGATCTCTTCTGGCAGGGTTTTGCCTGTTTCTCTCGCTCCGCCTTGCTCCCCAGACGAAAACAGGCTTTGCATCCCGTATTGTTCAAACTCATCCGCTTTGCGGGACAGCGTGCGTTGGGGGACATCGATTTCTTTTGCTCGCTCCCCTGCGGTTTCGTGGTACAGAACGAGGGGTCTGATTTGTTCGTACAGCTCCTGCTCAGGCCACAACATCCATTGCTGAATTGTTGCCCACTCATTGGTGCGCTCGCGGCGGGATCGTTTCGGCCCAGGCATCTCCCCTTGCCTTTCGCTCAAACGACGATCATCTCAAGCGTACCTGACTCTCTTCACGTTTGCAAGGATTCAAGGGGATTTTAGCCCGTTTGGACGCCCAACGTTAGCCAGTTTGAATGCCCCAACGACGTAAAGCGATTAATGAGGGGGTCTCAGCAAGCGGAAGGAGATCTCGTCATCTAATGGTTCACATAGATGGAGCCTTCAAACTGGCAAAGCCCCTTGTCAGCCCCCTAGCCGATTCTTACACTCTTCTTGAGAAGCGCGGGTGATGCTCAGACCGAGCCAGCTTCCCGCGTATTGGTGTAGGAGGAAGACTAGATGCTCATTGTGAATGATGCCCATCTCTGCTTGGCAGGCGTGGCAAGCCTGGAGGAACAGTGCTGCTACTGCTCTAAGCCATTGGCAGCGTATCCGCTCATCATGAGCGACGATGGAAAGCAGACTGTCTATCATATCGCCTGTGCGCTCGAACTCGCCACAGATATCCTGGTCGATGTGGATACCTTCTTCCACCCGCCACCCCCGTACATCCGCCTGTTTACTCTTACCACTGATCACCCGGAAGGAGAAGCACATGCAATTAACGGACCTTGAAGAGATCAAAGCCGCGTTGTGGGAGCAAGCATATCACCCGTGTACACGGGTGAGCTGGGGCGTGGCGCAAGTGATGGCAGTGAAAAAGAGCAGGGGGCAACTACTGGTCCAGCTTCGGGGGCGGGCGCGCTGGTATCCCGTGGAGGGTGTGACCATCGAAAGGCCGCTCGTTTGCCCAACTGGCGCTTGCGACCTCGAAGACGGCCCCGATGAGTGTTCAATTCTTCCCAAGCGAGGTGCATAATGGCACAAGGCGCTCATGGAGAGCCCCGCAAAAAGAGCAAGCCATGAGAAGTTTTGTCCCCACGTTTGTGCTACACTCTTGCTTGTCAAGCACAGACGTGTTTTGCCTCTGTGGGAGAAGAGAGGCAGAACTCGGCTGAAGAAAGGAGACAGCAATGTCAAACACATCGTCCATGCCTGAACCTAAAGTCCTGCTGGACGGACTCGCCTATGTCGAATCGCCCCGCTGGCACGACGGCCGGTTGTGGTTCCCCCACTGGGGAACGGGCGAGATCGTCGCAGTCGATCTGGACGGCCACAGCGAAGTCACTGGCCACGGACCTGCTGGCCTGGGCTGGTCCATCGACTGGCTGCCCGATGGCCGCCTCCTGGTCACGGGCAAGGAGCTGCTGCGCAGGGAGCCGGACGGGTCGATGGTCCGGCACGCCGACCTCAGCGGTATCTCTAGCTTCGGTTGGAACGAGATCGTCGTGGACGGGAGAGGGAACATCTACCTCAACAGCATCAACTTCGGTTTTCTCGAAGGCGAGCAGCCCAAGTCCGGCATTATCGCACTGGTTACCCCAGATGGCAAGGCTCGCAAAGCCGCAGGAGACCTGGCGTTCCCCAACGGTATGGTGGTGACGCCAGACAACAAGACGCTGATCATCTCCGAGTCCTTCACCGGGCGGCTCATCGCGTTCGACATCGAAGCTGACGGCAGCCTGTCCAACCGGCGGGTGTGGGCCGAGGGCCTCCTCCCCGACGGCATCTGCCTGGACGCCGAAGGTGCCATCTGGGTCCAGACAGCAGCTACCTTCACCCACACTAGACGTGAGGATACACCAGCGGGCGCGGTCGTGCGGGTCCGCGAAGGCGGCGAGGTGCTCCAGCGGATCGAGCACGACCGCGCGATCTTCGCCACCATGCTCGGCGGACCGGACCGCACGACACTGTTCCTACTGGCAGCCGAGTGGCGCGGCATCGAGCAGGTGAACGAGGCGGTCGCGGCCCGCACCGGGCAGGTGCTGGTCA